>Ga0315294_10006779_pt1 | contig 12564 bp, 9 predicted proteins | sample YL17G13_40_MG_FD_203626 | JGI IMG/M metagenome (GOLD analysis project Ga0315294, IMG submission 203626) | Sediment microbial communities from Yellowstone Lake, YNP, Wyoming, USA - YL17G13_40 | ecosystem: Environmental > Aquatic > Freshwater > Lake > Sediment | place: USA: Wyoming | collected...
GCCGGTCTTCGATGCGGTCATTCCAAGAGATGTTGCGGTTGCCGAGGCGCCAAGCCACTGCCGATCCGTCATCGACTACGCACCCAGGTCACCAGGCGCTCGCGGATACGTAGAGCTTGCCGGTGAGGTCATAAAGCGAGGGATAGTCAAGTGAGTCTTGATGGAGGCAGGTGATGGCTGAGCGCAAACTTGGAAGAGGACTCGATGGTCTGCTCGATGGCATGCCGACACACGCGATGACAGAGGTCGCGGCAGCGGATGGGCCTGTTTCATCGGTGCCCATGTCTCTGCTTGACCCGAACCCGCAGCAGCCGCGTCGAGCGATGGCCGGCGAGAGCCTTGAGCACATGAAGGAGTCCATCCGCGAGCACGGTGTCATCCAGCCGATTGTGGTGAGGAAGCGCGGGCAGAGGTACCAGATCATCGCGGGCGAGCGGCGATTCCGTGCTGCGGAGGGGCTTGGTCTGGCGGAAGTGCCGGTGGTAGTCCGCGAGGTGCCGGACGATCAGATGCTTGAGCTCGCACTGGTCGAGAACCTTCAACGAGAGGACCTTGATCCGATCGAAAAGGCCGACAGCTTCAAGGCATACCTGGCATCGTCCGGCCGAACGCAGGAGGAGGCATCGGTCCGTCTTGGTCTGGACCGGAGCACGATCGCCAACATGATCCGCCTTCTGGATCTCCCGGTTGAGGTCCAGGCGCTTGTGAGAGCGGGCATGGTCGCGATGGGCCACGCTCGGGCGATCCTGTCGCTTGAAGATGCAAAGCGCCAGGTGGAACTGGCTGAGCGGGTGGCGAGGGAAGGGCTGTCGGTCCGCCAAGTGGAGCGGCTGGTGGCGAGCGCGGCTCCAGGCAAGCGCAAGCGCCGGATGAAATCCAAAGGGCCTTTGGTGAAGGACCTCGAGGCGAAACTGCGCGAGGCGTTCGGCACAAAGGTCTCGGTAGAGGAGGGGGCCGAACCGGGAACGGGGCGGATCATAATCGAGTTCTACAGTCAGGAGGATCTGGACAGGATTGTTGGCAGGGTCAGTTAGTACTAGAACGCCAGTGTGCGCGGCGGGTCTCCTGACCCGCCGCGTGAGTGCGTTCTCGGGCCCGTGGACGCGGGTCGATGCGCGGTGGGTCAGGAGACCCACCGCGCACAGCGTCAAGTGGCGTTGTTGGATTAGGTTCAGCACGGTGTTCCACGTGGAACAGCAACTGTAAGTACTTGTGGCACAAGGACTTAGGGAGACTATGCTGTTGTGGTGGAATCAGGGCTGCACGGAACGTATAGCCCATGCGCCGTGATGTAGTCGGCAACGCTTCTCGGTACAAGGCCGGCAATTGAGAGCCCTGCCAGGAGGCGGCTACGGACGTGTGTGGCGCTGATAGGAACCAATGGCCCAGGCACCCGGCGCGCGATGATGGCGTCAACGGCCGAACCACCAAGCATGGCCCTGAGGGGGCCTAAGTCTGGCGGACAAGGGGTGGGGCGCGGCAGCACGGCAATGGTCGCCAGGCTGAGGATGTCCTTGACGTGCCACCAGGTGTGAAGCAAGGGGAGGTTGTCCTCGCCTACGAGGAGCACGAGTTCCACGCGCGGATCCAGGGCATCGCGCAGGGACCGAAGGGTGAGGGCGGTGAAGGATGGCTCGGGGCGGGCGGTCTCGATCTCGGAGACCTCGAATCGGGGCAGGGCGGCCGCCGCAAGGCCGCACATGTTGACACGGTGCTCTGTGGACGCCGGATGGTGCTGGGGGCGGTGGACGGGCGATGCCGAGGGAACGAGGAGGAGGGAGTCGAGACTGAGGAAATCGCAGGCGTACTGGGCGGGAACCAAGTGCCCCAGGTGGATGGGATCGAACGTGCCGCCAAGGATGCCGATCCGCTTCATGAGGGCAGTATGGGGCAGGCCGGTGCGGATGTCAAGTTTCGTCGGGGAAAGGCCATGAGGATACCTGTCAGGACGGTAGTAGCGTGGGCCTTTGTCGCCGGTGCGGTGATTGTCCTGGCTCTGGGCGGCTGGGCATGGGCCGCCGGCGACGGGCAGGGGGGGTCAGGACCGGGTCAGGCCCCCGGCGCGGCCCCCGGCGTCAAGGGGCCTGACATCAAGTTCGTCGAGGAAGAGGACGACGAGGGGGCGGGCAAGAGCACACCGAAGAACCCGTTTGGGGCCGAGGGGAACGTGTCGGGCCGAAAGGACGCGGTCCCCGGATACGTCGAGCTTTCCACCGGCCTGAAGGTGCCGGCGAGGATCTTTACGACCCGCGGCAAGCGGCTGAAGATCTTCAACCTCAAGCGCGAGGCCTACGAATACGTGCCGGTGCCGGCCCTGACGAAGATCGAGGCGGTCGTGGAGTGGGAGCGGGTCGACAAGGAATGGCGGTTCAAGGAGGCCGGCAATCCCGAGAAGGTCTACACGGGCCGGTCGTACCCCGCCCGGCAGTTGGCCTGGAGACTGACCCTCCGGAACAACCATGAGATCCTGGGGCATGTCCTGGGCCAGCCCCTGTACGCGGAGCATAACGGGAAGGTCGAGCGGTTCATCCTCCACAAGCGCGACAAGGGGGCGATGGGGGGGGAGTTGAAGGACCTCCTTTACATCAAGAGCGTGGAATTCGGGGCGGATGCCTATAACCAGGCCGTGGATGAACTCAAGGCCAAGGCCGAAGCGGCGCCGCCGAAGGCCGGGGCCGGTGCGGCCCCGCGGGGACCCGCGAAGTAGCGGCGGCGAGGGCAGGGGACGGCCATGGCGATGATGTACGTCGATGCGTTTGCGGGCGTGAGCGGCGACATGCTCCTCGGGGCCCTCCTGGATGCCGGGCTTTCGGAGGAAGGGCTGCGGGAGAGCCTTGGGCGGCTGCCCTTGGGGGGTTACGCCCTGGACATCCGCCGCGAGAACCGCCTGGGCCTGGCCGCGACGCGGGCGGAGGTCCGGGTGACCGAGGAGTCGCACCACCACCGGCACCTGTCGGACATCGGGGAGATCCTCGACGGGGCCGGCCTGCCCGGCCGGGCGGGCGAGTGGGCGAAGGCGGTGTTCCGGCGCCTGGCGGAGGCCGAGGGCAGGGTTCACGGCTCGTCGCCCGAGGAGGTGCACTTTCACGAGGTCGGGGCGGTGGACTCGATCGTGGACATCGCCGGCGTGTGCGCGGGCCTGGCGCTGCTGGGGGTGGAGGAGGTGCAGGCGGGCCCGCTTCCCCTCGGCTCTGGCTATGTAGATATGGCGCATGGTCGCATGCCGGTGCCGGCCCCGGCGGTCGTGGAGCTGATGCGCGGCGTGCCCGTGCGGGCCTGCGACGAGCCGGGGGAGCTGACGACCCCCACGGGCGCCGCCATCCTCGTGGCGCTCGCGGGGCGGTTCGGCCCGATGCCGGCCATGGTCGTGGAGGCGGCGGGCTACGGGGCAGGGGCCCGGCAGGGGCCGCGGATGCCCAACGTGGTCCGCGTGGTCCTCGGGCGGCGGTGCGGCGAAGGGGCAGGGGAGGGCCAGGCCGACGAGGTCTGGCTCCTCGAGGCGAACCTCGACGACGCCACCGGCGAGACGCTGGGCGCCGCCACGCGGGCGCTTTTGGAGGCGGGGGCGCTCGACGTCTGGCTGACGCCGGTCACGATGAAGAAGGGGCGGCCGGGCGTCGTCCTCGCCTGCCTGGCCGGGGACTCGCGGCGGGGGGCGATCGAGGACCTGATCTTCCGGCAGACCACGACCTTCGGCGTCCGCCGGACGCGGGTCGAGCGGGCGAAGCTCGAGCGCCGCCGCGTCGAGGTCGCCACGGCGTTCGGGACGGTCCGCATCAAGGTCGGCCGGCGCGGCGGCAAGGTGGTGACGGCCCTGCCGGAGTATGAGGACTGCCTGCGCCTGGCCGAGGAGCAGCGCGTGGCGTTCCGCGAGGTGTACGACGCCGCCCGCGCGGCGTGGAAGGGCGGCGGATAGCTTCAAGGGGCGCATCGGCGCGGCGGGGCGAGTGGAGTGGGTTGGCCGTGAGAGTGTACGGATCGTCACGCTGATGGTGCTCACGCACGCCGAGTACGGCAAGGATGAATGGAAGGACGTGCTATGACCCGGACAACGACCATCGCCGGCTCCAAACGCCTGCCGCGAACTTACGCCGGCCTTGTGGGCCTGCTCCCGCCGCGCCCGATTCACGACAAGGTTGACTATGACAACGCGGTTGAGATGATCGGCTGCCTGGCCGGATTCGACCTGAATGCCGATCAGGAAGACTATCTTGAGGCACTTTCCACATTCGTTGAAGCCTACGAGCGCGACCGTTTCCCGCCGGACGATGCCCCCATGACGCCGCTGGAGGCCCTGAAGTTCCTTCTGGCCGAGCACGGGATGACTGCTTCGGACCTTGGCCGCCTCTTGGGCAACCGCGCCTTGGGGGCGGCGATTCTCTCGGGCCGCCGCAGCCTCAGCAAGACCCATATCAAGAAACTGGCGGAGCGATTCAAGGTTCAACCCGGCCTTTTCCTGTAGGCAGGGGAGAAGTCATCGGATACTGAGGAGCCTTAAGGAGTTCGCGTGGCCACACTGGCAACGGGGGCAATCGTGGTCCTGGCGGCGGTTCTGGCCGTGTGGACTTACCGTGTCGTCATCATCTACTCGAAGGGCGCCCGCGGGCCGATCCTGTCGCGCGACACCATCCCCGACGTGCCGCCGGCGGGCCTGGTGTCGGTCGTCGTCCCGGGCAAGGACGAGGAGGCCAACATCCGGGCCGCCCTCGAGACCCTCCTGGCGCAGGATTACCCGAACCTCGAGATCATCGTGGTCGACGACCGGAGCCGGGACCGGACGGCCGAGATCGCGCGCGAGGTGGCGGCCGCCGACCCGCGGGTCCGCGTCATCCAGGTGCGGGAGCTCCCGCCCGGATGGTTCGGCAAGCCGCACGCCATGGACGTCGGGGCAGGGGAGGCGCGGGGCGAGTGGCTCCTCTTTGTCGACGCCGACTGCCGGCAGGCCCCGCACAGCGTCCGGGCCGGCGTGAGCTTTCTGGCCGCGGGCGGCGGCGACATGCTGAGCCTCTGGCCCATTCTGGAGATGCGCGGGTTCTGGGAGAACGCCGTCCAGCCCGTGGCCGGGTCGGTGCTGGTGGCGTGGTTCCGGCCGGCGTGGGTCAACGACCCGCGGCGGCGGACGGCGTTCGCCAACGGCCAGTACATCCTCATGCGCCGGGCGACGTACGAGGCGGTGGGCGGGTACGAGGCCATCCGCAACGAATTGGTTGAAGATATCGCCATGGCACGGCGCGTCAAGGGGGCGGGCCACCGGCTCTTCAACGCCGTCGGCGAGGACCTCTTCACGACGCGGATGTACGACAGCCTCGGGGCGATGTACCGCGGCTGGACGCGGATCTACTGCGGCGGCTTCCGCTGTCCCGGGCGCCTCCTGGCCGTCATGGCCCTGACGGCGATGTTTACGCTGCTGCCGTTCGCCGCCCTGGCGGTCGCGGCGGCGGGGATGGCGGCAGGGGACGTTGACGGACGGACGCTGGCGGTGTTCGCGCTGTCGGCCCTGACGGTCCTCTTTGTCCTCGTGACGATGCGGCGGCTGTTTATCCTCGGCCGGGCCAACCCGTGGTACCTCGTCTTTTATCCGCTGGCCGTGGTCCTCGTCCTGTGGTTCGAGGCGGGGGCCATGATGCGGGCGCTCGGCCTGGGCCGCGTCACGTGGCGCGGCACGTCGTACAAGGGCGGGAAGGTGGTAGGGGGGGCGGGCGGCGGGAAATAGGCGCGTGCGAAACGCGGCAGGTATTCGTATAATACCATGCTGGGCCAGAGGGGCAAAGGAGGCCGACCATGAAACGGACGCTCCTGGCAGCGCTGGGACTTGGGGTGGCGATGGCGGGGCTGGCGCTGGCCCTGCCGGCCAAGGATTCCCCGGTCGCCGGACCCGAGTCGGCAGCCGTCTTGCCGAAGGCCAACGAGACGGCCAAGGACACCTCTGCGAAACCTGCCGCCGATCCCGCGGCCGCGCGCAAGGCCCGCGAGGAGGCCGCCCGCCAGCAACAGGATTTCGCCCGCACCCGCCGGACCCTGACGACGGGCAGGCCCCGCCTCGCCTTCGAGAACGTGGCGATCAAGGACGTCCTGAACTACCTCGCGTCGATCGGCAGGTTCTCGATCGTCTACGACCAGGCCCTCGAGGAAGCGGGGATGGACCTGGCGGCCCGGACCGTGTCGATCCACGCGTCAGGAATGAAATATGAAGATGCCATCAACCTGATCCTGCCGCGCGAGTGCGGCTACCGCATCGGGCCGGGGTACGTCCTGGTGACCACGCTCGAGAAGTCCTACCTGCCGCTCCGCACGGGCATCTACAGCATCGAGTTGGCGATGGCCGAGATCCCGAATTTCACAGACGCGCCGCGGTTCGAGATATCGAGCGTGACGCAGGCGGCCAGCGCGGCCGCCGGCGGGGGAGGGGGAGGGTTCGGCGACCTCTTCGGCGCCACCAAGACGCAGACCGAGGACCCCGGCCGCGCGACCCCCGAGAAGATCATCGAGATGGTCAAGAAGTTCGTGAAGAACGCGAATGACCGCCGCATCGCCCCGTGGGACGACGAGGGCGGCCCCGCCACGATCCAGTATCTCGGCGGCAAGCTCGTCGTGTCGCAGACCGACCACGGCCACCGCGCCGTCGCGAAGTTGCTGGCCTCGATAGAATAGCGGCGGGAACAGGGGTGGAATAAGGATTGCGTTCACAACGGCGTAATGGCTCAAAGACCTGCGAGGTGCCTGTCGAGCGGGGGGACGTCTGCGCATGGTGATCGGCCGGCATGCATGCAGGAACGCGATCGGAACGCACTTGAGGGAAGCGATTGCGGTCACGTTGGACGACGCGATGACCTGGCTTGAAGAGTCGTTTCACGACCTCACGGACGCGCAGGCACAGGGCTTCCCTGTCTCTGGCCGCAACAACATCGCGTGGATCGTGATGCACTGCCTGGACAATCTGGACGGGAATGCGGTCGGGGCACAGACGGGCGCGCGTATCTACCCCGAAGAGCCGCGCTGGGACCTCTGGCGGTGCAAGCCCGAGGAGCGGCCCAAGCCCGGCGACCCCTTCCCGACAGTCGCGGAAATGCTGGGCCGGCTCCGCCGCATCCGGGAGGCGGCGGCGGCCATCGACCAAGCCGACGAGCGGGCCCTGTTGCAGCCGCTCGGTCCGCCCGGCCGGATCAAAGCCGACGGGTACATGCGAACGATCTGCCACACCAACGCGCACGTTCGCCAGATATGGCTGCTGAGGGGCGCGCTGGGGCCTGTGGACGGTAAGAGCTGGCCGCAGCAGCACTGGGCCTGGGGTGTGGCCTGGCCGGCCGCTGCAGCGTCCGGTCGCCGCGGCGACCCGGCGAGGGCAGGCGCGGCGCCTCCACCCCGGGGAAACGCCCCTGCACTCACACGAACAAGCACGTAGGCCGGGGCAACGGTCGCCGCGGCGACTAAATCGGGATGCCGGGGCTGCGCCCCGGCCTACATCCGGCGGCCGTTGGCCTCGTACGGTGCCATAGGGAACCCTCTGATCATTGTCCGGTGAAAAGAGCACGTAGGCCGGGGCAACGGTCGCCGCGGCGACCACTTCGACGGTCGCCGCGGCGCGTAAATCGGGATGCCGGGGCTGCGCCCCGGCCTACATCCGGCGGCCGCTGGCCTCGTACGGCGCCATAGGGAACCCTCTGATCATTGTCAGGTGAAAAGAGATGAATGAAGACACAACACGACTAATCGATGCGGCAAGATCCGTATGCGGGGAGTTCCAGATGGGGAAGAAGTTCTCTGCCGGCTCCGTGGGGGCCGCCATCCGGACGGCAGGGGGCAACGTATACACCGGCCTCTGCATCGATCTGGCGTGTGGACTTGGCTTCTGCGCGGAAGTTGCCGCCGTTGCCGAGATGCTGAAGCACAGGGAAACCCACATCGCCGCCGTCGTGGCAGTCTCAGAAGACCGGATTCTGCCGCCCTGCGGCCGCTGCCGGGAGATGATGGCGCAAGTGGATGACCGGAATTTCGACTCCCGCGTCATCGTTGGGGAGGACCAGGAAGTCTCCCTCCGGGACCTTCTCCCCGATCACTGGCTGACGGAGAAATAGAAGACCGGACCCGAGGTGGGGCTGGGCATGGCGGGCACCTCCGCAACAATGACCGTCGCGGCACCGCCGACGGATAAACGCAACAAGGTAAGAGGATTACTATCAAGCACGGGTTGGCAAGCAACCCGTGGCACATGACGGCAAGAATCGCCGCCGTGCCGGCGAGGGGTAAGCGACGCCGAGCGCTACTTCAGCGTCGAGAAGTAGCAGGCGAGGTTGGTGGCGACGGCGGCGGCGTCATCCGCCTTGTAGCCCTTGCACTTGTAGGCCTCGAGGCCGGAGAGGCTGAAGACCACGTCCAGCGGGCTGTAGACGCCGATCACCTTGTCGCCCTGGTAGACGCCGAACAAGTCGGCGCACTGGCGGCCGAGCCGCTGAACCCGCAGCGACTGGCGGAACTCGACGCCGGCGGCCAGGTTGTAGCCGACCGCGCCGCCGTCCATCTTGCCGCTCATCAGGGGATGCGTGGCGGGCAGGATCTTCAAGTCCCACTTCATCTCGGCGGCCAGTTGCTTCAGGGACTGATCGAACGCCGCCGCGCCGGTCACGGCCTCGAACCACACGAGGCCGCCCTTGGCCACGTAGGCCTTCAGCGCTTCCTTCTCCTCGGGCTTCAAGACGAGGGCGCTTGAGCCGCCGATGTACGCGACGTCGGTGCCCGAGAGGTTCGCCAGGGTCACGCCGTTCTTGTTGACGGGCGACGTGGCGTTTTCCTTGACGTCGAGCGTCAGGCCGGCGCGCGACTTGACGGCGCCGGCCAGCTTCTTCAGGCCACCGTAGTTGACGCCGGCTTCCCAGTTGCCGCCGTGCTGGACGCGGGCGATGCGGAGGGTCTGGTCGCCGCGGCGACCGCCGCCTTTGACGGGCGTCTTGTAGCGGTCGGTCTTGGGAGGCGCGCGGCCGGCCAGTTTTGCCCGCAGGGGCGCGCCGTCGGTGGCATAGGTATAGAGATTGATTCCCCAGTTGAAAAGGTAGCCGCGGGCGGCGACGGCCCGGAGCTGCCAGGGGCAGGAGATGTCGTCCATGGCGTAGAAGACGCAGGTCCGCACGCCGTCGTCGACGCCGAGGATCTCGGGCCGCTGCTTCAGGAGGTACGGCTCGGTGTAGGTGCCGTGCTCCGGCCCGATGGTTTTCAGGGGCCACTCGGGCCAGACTTCCCTGGCAAAGTCCTGGAACCAGCGGCGGACGGCCGGGTTGCCGCAGGACGCCTCGAAGAGGATGGTGCCGCCGGTGTCGGTGAACTCGCGGAGCTTCTTCTTGTCGGCCTCCGACATCTTGGGCGGGGTCTCGGCGGTGATGTAGAGGACGGGGGCGTCGTGGAGCTCTTCGAGGGGCGCCTTGCCGAGTTCCACGATCTGCCAGTGGAACTGCTGCTCCTTGGTGCGTTCGATGAAGTGGGTGAGGTTGGCGATGTCGCGCCGATGGTTGTTCCACTCGCCGTCGTACTTGAGCTTGTTGAAGAGGATGGGGGCGCGGCCCTTGTAGAGGAACAGGAGGGCGAAGCAGGTGTCGTCGAGGCTGCCCCAGTGGCCGTCCTTCTGCGCCTTGAGGACGACCTCGGCGCCTTCCTTGTACCAGTTGTGGCTGCCGAAGTACTTGTAGCCGGCGGCGATGCCCACCCGCTCGACGCAGTAGAGCCAGTACAGGTGCCGGTCGCCCTTGCCGGGGTTGTCCTTGGCGCTGAAGCGCTGGCCGAGCCAGGCGAGGGCCTTGTCGATGGCGTGCTCGGTGGCGGAAGGCCTCGACTGGCTCTGTCCGCCGCGGCAGGGGCAGCCGCTGGCGGGCTCGAGAACGTCGGCGATGATGAAGAGCGAGGCCAGGCCGGCCGCCGTCATCGAGCCGTAGGACTTGCCGTCCATCTGATATGCCCAGCCGCCGTCGCCCTCCTGGGCCTTGAGGTAAAGGGCGCGGGCCTTCAGGAGCGGGTCGGTCTTGAACTCGACGCCCACGAGGTTCGCCTCGCGCATGGCGAGGATCGGCCACTGGGTGACCGAGAAGTCGAAGTCGTTGCCGCCCTTGAGCTCGTAGCGCCAGCCGCCGTTGTGGGCCTGGCCGGCCTCCAGGCGCGCGAGGTCCTCGAGCATCTTGACGCGAACCATCGCCCGCTTCTCGCCGAGCAGCTTGTTGTGGACGTACGACAGGCCCATGATGCGGATGGGCACCGCGTAGCCCTGCCGGTTGTTGAAGCCGCGGTCGCCGTCGACCGTCAGCAGGTAGTCGAGGCCCTTGGACATGTGCTCGCGGTTGGGGTGCTCGCCCATGTAGGCGAGCGTCATGAAGGCCAGGGCCGACTTGCCGGCGAGCATGCCCTGGTCTTTGCCGAACGAGCCGTTCGGGTTCATCTCCTTGATGAGATACTGGCGCCCGGCTTCGATCGCGCGGCGGACTTGCTCGTCGGTGACCTCCCCCCGGGCGGACGGCGCCCCCAGGCTGCCGATGGCGGCCAGCCCGACGGCCAGGGCCACGGTCCTCGTCATCCAGCGCTTCATCTCCATCCCTTCCATGCGATGGCGACACCTCCGCCTACCGGCGCGGCGGGTCGGGAGACCCGCCGCGCAGGCTATCGCAGTGCCAAGGGCTCACTCCGCGGCCGGCCGGTCCGTCAGGTAAAGCACGATGTTCATGGCCACGGCCAGGGCGTCCTCATGCTGATAGCCGCGGCAGTTATAGGCATCGTAGCCGGTGATGCTGAACAGGGCGTCAAAGGGGCTGTAGACGCCCACGAGTTTCCCGCCCTGGTAGAGGCCGATCAGCTCGGCGTAAGCCCGTCCCAGGCGGGCCACCCGCAGGGCCCGGTGGAACTGGACGCCCGAGGTCAGGTTGTAGCCGACGCCCTTGGCCAGTTTGCCGCTGAGGAGGGGGCTGGTGGTCGGGAGGGGCTTCAGGTCCCATCCGGCATCGGCCGCGATCTTCTTGAGCGACGTATCGAAGGGCGTCGCGCCGGTGGCGGCCTCCACCCACAGGAACCCGCCCTTCGCGGTGTAGGCCTTGAGACCCTCGATCTCCGGCGGGGTGAGCGTCACGGCCCCCGAGCCCACGAGGTACGCGGCCTCGCGGTCGCCCAGGTCGGCCGGGGTCACGCCCTCTTCCTCGGCCTTCAGGGTCACCGAGGCCTTCTGGGCCAGGACCTGCGTGAGCTTGCCGAAGGACTGGTAGTTGCGGTTGGTCATCCAGGCGGGGCTGGTGCCGTAGCCGTACTTCACGCGGGCCACGCGGAGGGTGTTCTTGTCGCCGCCCTTGACGGGGGTGTTGTAGCGGTCGGACTTCGGCTCTTCGCGGGTCGCGAGCTTCGACCGCAACGCGCCTCGGTCCGTCGCATAGGTGTACAGGTTGCGGCCAAACTGGAAGAGGTACTCGCGCGCGGCAACGGCCCGCGTCTGCCACGGGCAGGAGATGTCGTCCATCGAGTAGAAGAGGAACGTCCGCATGCCGTCGTCCATGCCCAGGATCTCGGGCCGCTTGGCCAACTGGTGCGGGTCGATGAAGGACCCGTGATCGGGCCCGAGGGGCTTCAGCGTCCATTCGGGCCAGACTTCCTTGAAGAACTTCTCGGTGGCCCACTTCCGGACGCCGGGGTTGCCGCAGGAGGCCTCGAAGAGGATGGTGCCGCCGGTGTCGGTGAAGGCCCGCAGCTTCTTCTTGTCTTGGGGGCTGAAGTCCGGCGGCGTCTCGGCGGTGATGTAGAGGATGGGGGCGTCGTGCAGTTCCTCGACCGGCGCCTGGAGGCTCACGATCTGCCAGTGGAACATCTGCTCCAGCTTCTGCTCCAGGTAGGTCGTCAGGTTGGCGACGTCGCGGCGGTGCATGTTCCAATCGCCCTTGAACTGGAGCTTGTTGTAGAGGATGGGGGCGCGGCCCTTGTAGAGGAAGAGGGTGGCGAAGCACGTATCGGGCAGGCCGCCCCAACTGCCGTTGCCCTGCTGCTCCCTGAGGAGGACCTCGGCGCCTTCCTTGTACCAGTTGCGCTTGCCGAAGTACTTGTACCCGGCGGAGATGCCGACGCGCTCCACGGCGTACATCCAGTAATACTTCCAACTGCCTTCCCCGCTGGGGAACCGCGGGTTGCCGTCGGGCTTGAAGTGTTCCTCGTGCCACTTCAGGGCCATGTCCATGCGGCGCTCGAAGTCGCCCTTGGCCTTGTTGGAAACACCGGCGCGGCACGGGCAGCCGCTCGCCAGGTCGAGGTTGTCCATCGTGATGAAGATGCTGGCCAGGCCCGCCGCCGTCATCGACCCGTAGCCGGGGGTCTTCGCGCCCATGCCGGCGTTGCCGGGATCGCCGTAGTTCCACGAGCCGTCCTGCTGCTGGTGCTTGAAATAGAGGTCCTGGGCGCGTTTCCAGACGAGATCGGGGATTTCGGCGCCCGCCAGCGCCGCCTCGCGCAGCGCCAGGATCGCCAACTGCGTGTTCGAGAAGTCGAAGCGTGCGCCGGCCGATTGCCCGGCCGCCTTGTAGTCCCATCCGCCGTGAACGCCCTGCATCTGGCACA
>Ga0315294_10006784_pt1 | contig 12560 bp, 7 predicted proteins | sample YL17G13_40_MG_FD_203626 | JGI IMG/M metagenome (GOLD analysis project Ga0315294, IMG submission 203626) | Sediment microbial communities from Yellowstone Lake, YNP, Wyoming, USA - YL17G13_40 | ecosystem: Environmental > Aquatic > Freshwater > Lake > Sediment | place: USA: Wyoming | collected...
GCCCGGCGCGCTCTTCTTGCCGCCGCCGAGGTAGCGCAGAACGATGATGCACGGCGGCTCGTCCGATCCTTGCGCGACGCCGAGGAATGCGCCCATCCCAAATTTCTTGGCTTTTTCGCGATCAATCAACTCGTACTCCAAACCGTATTCCTTGGCGACGCGCTTGGCGGCGTCGGCGAGACGCGTCGGCGTCATCGCGTTGCCCGGTTCGTTCGTCAGATCGCGCGCGAGGTTCGTCGCGTGGGCAATGATTTCGCCGCGCGCTGCGCCCGCTTTCATCGATTTCAATTTCGACGCGTCGCGTTCGAGCATCACCACTTCGTCAACTTGTTTCACGTCACTGTTATCGCTAAAATACTTGCGGAATTGCCACAACCCCAGAATGATCCCTTCGGCGTTCGCCTGCGCCGCGCTTTCGTGCTCCAGATTGCCCAACCCCCCCGCGCCGTGGACGACCGTCGCGATCTTGTTCGCGCCGGCGTCGCGGAGCGCTTTGACGCCGTTCGCCGCCGCCTGGCGCGCGCGGTCGAGCGTAAGTTCGCCCTGCTTGCCCAAGCCGACGACGCAGACGCGGTCGGAAGGCAATTTGTCGAAAATATGTACAATCGTCGCGTTGCCAAGTTTGCCTTTGATTTCACCTTTCTTGATCATTTTGGTCAGCACGCCACGCAATTTCTTGTCCACCGCGCCCGCCGCGCCATCGGGTGACATTGCGCCTTCAAACAAGTTGACGACGATGCCATCGCCTTTCCAGGTCGTAATGTCGCCAGTCTGAACTTTGAGTTCCATTGTTTCCTCCGATTGTATAGAACAAATGATTCATCTGCGAACGTTTAGGATTGTAACACACTCACGCGGGGGCGTCAAACGGCGCAAAATGATGAGAGAGGAGAGGGGCATTGTCCTCTTTTTGACAGTATGGCACTCAAGCGCGATAATGAATTCGCATTTTTTGTGGAGAAGGTAGAGTGACTATCGGCGATGAGATTGAACGATTGAATACGATTCGACAACCGCGCGCAGAAGATGCGCCAATCAGTCTGAATCGCCAACTGCTGCGGCTCGCTGGACCCTCCCTCGTCGAAAATCTGTTGCAGACGATGCTGCTGGTCTGCGATATGATGTTCGTCGGACAACTGGGCAAGGACGCGATTGCCGGGATCGGCTTGGGCGGACAGCTGACGTTCTTCTTGCAGGTGGCATTTATGGGACTGGCGGTTGGCAACACCGCGCTCGTCGCGCGCGCGGTGGGCGCGGGCGATAAACGCGAAGCCGAACGCATCGCCAAACAATCGCTGACGCTCGCCGTGGTGATCGCGCTGGTCGTCGGCGTAGCCACTTTTCTGACGGCGGATGCCATCGTCCCCATAATGGGCGCGACGGAGAGCGTGAACGCGACTGCCAGCGGCTTTCTGCGGATCGTCTCGCTGTTTTCGGTCGTGATGGGGGTGATGTTCATCGGCGGCGGAACACTGCGCGGCGCGGGCGACACGTTCACGCCGATGTGGATCACCGGGTTCATCAACGTGATCAACATCGTGCTGGGGTACTCGTTCATCTTCGGCAATTTCGGTTTTCCACGATTGGGTCCGCTCGGCTCGGCGACGGCGACGACGATCGCGCGTACTGTCGGCGCGGGAATGATTTTGTACGCGCTGTTCAAGCGCACCAAGATTTTGCCGCTCTCCCTGCGCGGCGGCTGGGGATTTGACCGCGCTGTGATCGCGCGACTGCTCAACATCGGTTTGCCTGCCGCCGCCGAGCAATTGGTCTTCCAGGTTGGCTTTCTCGCTTTTGCCGCGATGGCGGTCTCGCTCGGCACGCAAGATTACGCGGCGCAGATGATCGCGTTCACGATCAACAATTTTTCGATTATGCCGGCGTTCGCGTTCGGGGTTGCCGCGACGACGCTGGTGGGGCAGAATCTCGGCGCGAAAGAACCCGGACGCGCAGAGCGGAGCGCGTACGAAGCGTTGAAGAACGGCACGCTGTGGATGGTGGTGATGGGCGTCGCTTTCTTGCTCTGGCGCGCGCCGCTCATTCGACTGTTCACGAACGATCCGGAGGTGTGGCAGCCCGCCGAAATGTGCTTGACGTTCATCGCACTCAGTCAGCCCTTGCTGGCAGTCGGCATGGTTCTGTCGAGCGCGCTGCGCGGGGCAGGCGATACGCGCGCGACGCTGGTGGTGACGTTTGCCGGCATCTGGATCGTGCGCGTCGGTCTGGGATACTTGCTCGGCATTGTTCTGGGGCTTGGCTTGTTCGGAATGTGGATTGCGTGGTTCAGCGATTGGTTTGTGCGGATGGTGTTGGTGTCGTTGCGGTTCCGGACAGGAAGATGGAAGACGTTACGTGTATGACCGCCGACCGCAGACAGCCGACCACCGATAGTTGCCTGTGGTCGGCGGTTGATCGTCAGCGGTCGGTGCTATGAAAATCGCCATCGGATCAACCAACCCCGTCAAAATTCGCGCGGTGAAAAACGTCGCGCGGAAAATCTTCCCAAACGCGGAATTCGTCGCGCGCGAGGTGCCCTCCGGCGTACCAGGGCAACCGCGCGGCGACAAGCAGACACGACGCGGCGCGGTGAATCGCGCGCGGGCAGTCCGCCAGGCGACGCGCGCGGATTGGGGGGTGGGTCTGGAAGCGGGAATCGTCGAAAACGAATTCGGGGCGATGACGTGCGCGTGGTGCGCGATTGTGGATCGGCGCGGGCGCGTCGGCATCGGCGGCTCGACGAACATGCTGCTGCCGGACGAGGTCGCGGCGCGCGTGAAGGCGGGCGCGGAGTTGGGTGAGGCGATGGACGCGTTCGCGCGCATCAAGAACGTCAAGCACAAGATGGGCGCGATTGGCGTGCTGACGCGCGGCTTGTCCAACCGTCAGCGCGCGTACGAATACATCTTCACGTTGGCGGTGGTAAGGTTTTTGTGGAAGGGGAAGTACAACAAAATGTAGGGGCGTTCGGCCGAACGCCCCTACATTTTATCCCGTCAACTCCCGCACCACCTCATTCACCGTCTTGCCATCCGCGCGACCCTTCATTTGCGCGGCGGCTTCTTTCATCACTTTGGGAAAGTCTTTCGTCTCCAGCGCGGCGATGATCGCTTCCACTTCGGCTTTGATTTCGTCGCGCGAAAGTTGCCTGGGCATATACGCTTCGAGGAAAACGAGTTCGGCTTTCTCCTTCGCCACCAGATCAGGACGATTGCCTTTTTCGTACATCTCGATAGATTCGCGGCGCTGTTTGATTTGCTTCTCGACGATACCGAGCAAATCGGCTTCCAAAATCGGCTTGTCTTTTGGGCGCGCGAGTTCAAAGTTCGCGATCGCGGCTTTGAGCGTGCGAATGGCGTTGAGCCGATTTTCGTCTTTCGCTCTCATCGCGGCTTTCAAGTCTTCGGCAAGTTGTTCTTTGAGTCCCATCGGATTTACTCCTTTTCATTTTTTGCCTTTCGCCTTCTCAACCAGTTCAAACAACTTGTTCAGCGCTTCGAGCGGCGAGAACGAGAGCACATCCAGTTGCGCCAGTTCATCGCGCAGCGGATCGGATGCCGTGAACATCGCCAACTGAACACCCGCGCCTTTGTGCAACATCCCTGTCGCCTGCAGTTCTTCCAATTCCTTCAACACTTGTTCCGCGCGATGGACAACCGCTTTCGGAATTCCCGCGAGTTGCGCGACGTGAATGCCGTACGATTTGTCCGCGCCGCCGCGCGCGATCTTGTGCAAAAAGACGACACGCCCACCTTGCTCCAAAACGCTGACATTGTAATTCCGAACTTTCGGCAAATATTCTTCCAGCGCGATCAGTTCGTGGTAATGCGTCGCGAACAACGTTTTCGACTGCAACTGCGGATGATTGTGGATATGCTCGACCATCGCACGCGCAATCGCGATGCCGTCGTACGTGCTGGTGCCGCGTCCGATTTCGTCGAGGATGATCAAACTTTTGCGCGTCGCGTGCGCGAGAATGTTCGCCGCCTCGACCATCTCGACCATGAACGTGGACTTCCCCGCGCTGATCTCGTCCTGCGCGCCGATGCGTGTGAAGATGCGATCCACCAGACCCATCGTCGCCGATTCCGCTGGCACGAACGAGCCGATCTGCGCCATCAAAACGATCAGCGCGACCTGGCGCAAGAACGTGGACTTGCCCGACATATTCGGTCCCGTGATGAGATGAATCAGTTCGTCGTACGATAGCGCGACATCGTTCGGGACGAACGGCTCGTCGCGCAGAGTCAATTCGACGACAGGATGCCGCCCCGCGACGATGTGAATCGCGTCGCCGTCGTTCAACTCCGGACGCACATAACGATAGCGCATCGCGACTTCGGCGAGCGCGGCGGAGACGTCAATCTCCGCGATGGCGCGCGCGGTCGCCAGCAGACGCGACGCCGCGCCCGCGATCTGTGCGCAGATTTCTTTGAACAGTGTCGTCTCCAATTCGACGAGCCGTTCTTCCGCGTTGAGAATTAGCGACTCGTACTCTTTCAGGTCGGGCGTGATGAAGCGCTCGGCGTTGACGAGCGTTTGCTTGCGAATGTACTCCGGCGGCACTTGCGACAGGTTGGGCGTCGTCACTTCGATGTAATAGCCGAACACTTTGTTGTAGCCAACCTTGAGCGACTTGATGCCGGTGCGCTCGCGCTCTTTCCGTTCGAGATTCGCGACCCAGTCCTTCGCGTTTTTCGACGCGCTGGCAATCCCGTCGAGTTCGGTCGAATAACCAGGCGCGATCACACCGCCGTTGTTGAGATTCGCAGGCGGATCGGGAACGATGGCGCGCGCGATGAGCGAGACAAGGTCGGGACAAGCGTCGAGTGCGACCGCTGACAGCTGACCGCGGACCACCGACGAATTGTCTGCAGTCGGCGGTCGGCGGTCGCCGGTCGGCTCCAACAGCGTGGCTATCTTCGGCACAACTTCCAGACTCGCGCGGATCGCGACCACATCGCGCGGTGTAGCGATCCCTTGCGCGACGCGGTTCGTCAAGCGTTCGAGATCGTTGACGCGTTTCAACAAATCGCGCAGGGCTTCGCGACGCGCGGTATCGCGGTAAAACGCGTCCACGTGATCGAGGCGCGCGTTGAGCGCGTTCAAATCGAGAAGAGGTTGCGTGAGCCATTCGCGCAGGAGCCGCGCGCCCATCGCCGTGCGCGTTTCGTCCAGCACGCCGAGGAGCGAGCCCTTGACCGCGCCGCTGCGAATCGTCTGCGTCAGTTCGAGGTTGCGCCGCGTCGCGGGATCGAGCGTCATGAACGCTTGCGTCGAGTACGTTTTGAGAGTGGTGAGTTGCGCGAGCGCGGCTTTTTGATTGTCCTGCAAGTACTGAACAATTGCGCCTGCGGCGCGCGTCGCGAGCGGCAAGCCACCCACGCCAAAGCCATCAAGCGCGGCGACGTGAAAGTGATCGAGGAGGGTTTGACACGCTGAATCAAAATCGGGAGCTTGGAAATTGGAAATCGGAAATTGGAAATTGGAAGATGGAGGCGCACTTCCAACCTCTAACTTCCAACTTCTAACTTCCAACAGCAATTCAGCGGGGTGCAGGCGATCCAACTCCTGCCGCGCGTCGCGCGCGTCTACTTCGGTCGCCGCGAAGACGCCGGTCGTAATGTCGGCGTACGCGATGCCGGCGCGGTCTTTTTCGAGGACAAGCGCGGCGAGGTAGTTGTTGCGTTTCTCTTCGAGCAGACCCGGTTCGACGACGGTGCCGGGCGTAACAACGCGCGTCACCTCCCGCGTCATCAGTCCGTTGATCGCTTCGTCGCTGATCTGCTCGACAATCGCGACCTTGTGCCCGGCTTGAATCAGTTTGGCGAGGTACGTTTCAATCGCGTGATACGGCACACCGGCGAGAGGAACGCGCTGCCCGGTGCCCATATCGCGCCCGGTCAAAACGATGTTGCACGCCTCAGAAACTTTTTTCGCGTCGTCGTCAAACGTCTCGTAAAAGTCGCCGAGGCGAAACATGACGATGGCATCTGGAAACCCATTTTTGATGCGGAGATACTGCTGGCGGAGCGGTGTCATCACACGCAATAATAATGCAATTCATCAGACCTGACAAGTACGACATGTTAGGAAAACCTGGCTCGCCAACTCTGGCTTCCCCCTGCACGCCTATTGAGCAGGGATCGTGATCCTTTGGATGTTTTTCCCTTTCAGCACTGGAAGAGTTTCTTTTCTGTGGGTCTGCCAACTATGCTCAATCAATATGTTCCTTGCCAACAACCGAAAGGATTCACCAAGACCAATTGCAATGGGACCGCCAGAGCTAAACACTTTGGCCCGATGCGTAATTGAGTTGACTGCTCGCATCCAAGAATTTCGCATTCATCAAACAATCACAACGGAGCACGTTGTTGCCCGATTACATTGACCGCTCGGCTTGTTGTAGAGAAACTGTTGCAGACAGAATTTGAAACACGCGACCGGTTGATTGAACTGTCGCGTGTCTCCTTCTAATCGCGGGTTCGACGGGGCGCCGGTTACTCAGCGGCAACTTTTTCTTCATGATCCTGCTGGTTCTCGCAACCCGATAGTGACAACAGGACCGCTACACTGCCCCGCTCAATTGGGTAAAGTATCACACGGGTCAATGTTGATGGCAAATCACAATTCAGTCTCTGATTTCGAGATAGTGGTTCCACTGAGAACATGGTGAAAATCATTCTCCCGCGCCGCAAGCCGTCTTCGATGAATTGTCCGGCGGACCCACCGACCCAACCCGTGACGACCGGTTGCCCGCCAAGACACTTGAGCGCACGCGCGACGTTGCAGCCTTTGCCACCTGGGAGTGCGATCACTTTTCGCGGGCGCTGGATTTCATTCAGCCGAAAGTTCGGCACCACGACCGTCTTGTCAATCGCCGCGTTTGCGTCGACGCAAAGAATCATGTTGCTTTTCCCGCGCGCTCGCCAAACGAATCAAGCAAACTTTTGACGTATAACTGTCGTCGCACTTGTTCGGCGGAGATACCACATTCGACTATTTGAACACGCCTCGTCTCACCCGGCAACAGGTGGAAATAGTTGTCGGAAAAACGCGCATAGCCGTTCTTGAGTCCAAGTTCGACGTAGGCAGCGAAGCGTTCCGCCGAGACTGTGACGAGCCAGACTCCATTCTCTTGCTTCAGTTCACATTTCAATCGCGGCGGCTCCAGGGTTAGGTACTTGTACGGCACGAAAAAAGATACATTGGACGATAGAACGCGTTCACCCTGAACTAACCGGTACGCCAGATAATACTGGCTTCGATTCGCGTAATTCGTGTTGCGATAAGTGGCGTGTGTAGGATTCTCACCGACCACGCGTTCAAAGTCGAGCTCAGCGAACAATGTGCTGGTGTTTGCCGGCAGTCTCGCATCCTGTGTCCCACGCTCGATCTCACTACCGTCGAAGCGCGCAAGCGTCCATTGGAGTGTACCGGGCATCTCGTGCAAGAAATCATTGACGCCCCAAATCCGGATGTGCGCGCCTTCCACCCATCCACAGACCAGGATCGGATTGAAAAAATGGCGCGCCATGTATTGCAGTGCTTTCCATCGTCCGTAATAGTCCAGACTACTGCCTGAAATCGTGGGCCAGTTTTCGTTCAGTTGCCAGAACAGCGCGCCGGTTGTGTGCGGATAATTGCGCCGATACGCTTCCACTGCGATTTTCATTCCCTCGCCGTGCATGACCTGGGAAAGATAGACCCAGTTCTCAAATCCTTTTGGCATCCGGTACATTGACGCGGCATACCGGGCAATCGTCATGTTGCCCAAGTCTTCATCGCGGCGGCTCTTCCTGCCGGTCTTGTTGTGCAGATCGAGGATGCGCGAACTGAAATAGCAATCCTCCGGCACGGTGAACGAACGGATCGTCTCCGGCGTCGGTAGGGAGTAGAATCCAAACTCGCTCACAAAGCGATAGTCCAGATGGTCGACATACCATGTGAAGGGTTGATCCGCGTGCCACACGTCCCAAAGGTGCGTGTCGCCGGAAGCGCTTTCATAATCGGAGTTCTGTGCTTTTCGATCTAACGGATGATGAGGACTACCGGGCCAGTACGGACGATCAGGATCGTGCTGCGCCGCCGTTTGCGGAATGGTTTCGTAGAAAACCCGATCGAAATCCTCCCACGTTACGGTCTTCCATTGCTCGACCCACTTGGGCATGTCGCTTTCTTGTTCGTTGTTTCCACACCAGAGAACGATGGAGGGATGGTGGCGCAGGCGGCGTACCACATTCGCGATCTCGTCGCGCACATTCTCGAGGTAACTCGCGTTGGCAAAGTAGGGACCAGACGCAAACATGAAATCGTGCCAGAGCATAATGCCGAGGTCGTCGCACAAATCGTAGAAGCAGTCCGGTTCGTAGATGCCCCCCGCCCACACGCGCAGCATGTTCATGTGCGTCTCTTGGCAGATGGACAATAGATGCCGATAGTGCGCTACTGTCAAGCGATCTTTAAGCGCGCCGGCCGGAATCCAGTTTGCGCCTTTGCAGAAAATCAAATGACCATTGATCTTGAAACCGAAAGTTTGACCGCGTTCGTCCCTTTCCTGTACCAATTCGACTGTGCGCAAACCGATGCGGATTCTCCGCGTGTGCACATTTGCCGCGCTCGTTTTCAATGTCGCGACGACCGTATAAAGCGTTGGCTCGCCCCACCCGTTGGGCCACCATAATCTAGGGTTATCAATCGCAATCTGCGCCTGGATTTTTTCGCTCGCTGCCGGGATCGTCGTCTGCGAAACCACTTTGCCGTCGAGGAGAACCTGGATTTCGAGCGCGAGTTCCCGCGCGGAAGAGTGCTCAATCTCGGCATTGACCTCTATCATCGCGCGGTTGGGATCGCGCAGATCTTGGCGCACCCAGAGCGCGGTGATGCGTGCGGTGTTGTACGCGGCAAGGCGAATCGGTCGCCAGATACCGCAACCCAGGAGCCGCAATCCCCAGTTCCAACCAAAATCGGTACCACTCTTGCGCGCGCAATAGTAATTGCCCTTCTCGTCTTCCCAGATTACGCGCGGCTCTTGCGCGACTTGCTGCTTGTTCCACTCTAGGATCGAGCGAAAGACGATGTGGATTTCATTCTCCCCGACGCGCAACAATGACTTGACATCGAACTCGTACTCGACAAACATGTTCCGCGTCCGAGCGACGAGCGATCCATTCACGTAGATTTCCGCGATCGTATCGAGACCGCGGCAATCGAGAACAATCGCGCCATGCGCTAAGAAACTTTCGTCAACTCGAAAGGCGCGCCGATATTCCCATTCTTTCTTCTCGACCCATTGCGCCTTGAACTCATTGTCGCGGTAGAATGGCTCCTCCAATCGCCCCCCGCGAATGAGATCAGAATGAACGGTGCTGGGAACACAAGCGTCCAGCCACACGGATTCGTCGGTCGCTTTGAATTGCCATGCGCCGTTCAGGTCAATCGCGGCAGCAACCTTTTCGGTGTCTGGGATTTGCGTGAAGGCAAGAGGCGAATGTTGTTCGGTGGACATTAATCGCATCCTTTGGAATGATTGCGGGCGGCTTATGGCGTATAGCGTATGGCACAGGACCCTACGCCATAGGCTATCTGCTATACGGCAGCCGCGGTCAGTTTTGCTTGCGCCACAATTCGCGCAGGCGGTGCGCAGCGAGTTTGGGGCGGCGGTCACGCGTAAAGACCCCTTTGTGGTTCATTCCGCCCATCCGTCGCACGTCTTGTCCCGTTTTGAAATCGCACATGTTCCAGACGTGTTCGCCAATCACGAACGGCTTGGAGCGCAAGACTGCGATGTAGCGCGTCAACATCTCTGCCTGAAATTCTTCACTGAACATTTCCGGCGGTAAGGCATGGCAGCCGGGAATCGTGTCCACGCCGAACTCGGCGAGGATCAGCGGCTTGCGGAACTTGGTGTACATGGCATCAAGTTCGTCCGACAATCGGAGACACGCCACATCTAGTTGTCCTGATTCGTGGTACCAACCATAGTAACGATTAAGGCACAACACATCCAGGAATTCAAACGATTCTTCGTGGGTTCCTTTGCAACTGACGAGTGTCGTGGGGCGCGTCGGATCAAGCGACTTGGCGAGATCGTACAGATCACGGAAGAATGCTTTCGCGCCAGGATGTTCCGAGTGCGGCTCGTTCGCGAGACTCCACATGATCACACTCGGATGATTCTTGTCGCGCGCGATGAGATCACGCGTGTACTGCCGGCACAATTCTAAACGACGCGCCAGCCCTTCTTCGGCGAAGAACAATCCCACTGCCGGCGTCTCGTCAATGACTAGTATGCCCAGCCGATCCGCCAGATCCATCTGCTGTTCTGAATATGGATAGTGCGATGTGCGGAACGAGTTCGCGCCGATCCAATCGAGCAGCGCATAATCTTTGACGATGACCGCCGGCGCCAGTCCGCGCCCCGTGATCGGAAAATCTTCGTGGCGATTAAAACCCTTCAAGTAAATCGGCGCGCCGTTGAGGAGCAGCGCGTCGCCTTCGACTTGAATCGTACGAATACCAATGGGCAATGTGTAGCGGTCAAACGCCGTGCCCGCGCACATCAATTCGATAGTCAGGTCGTATAGGTTTGGCGAGCCGGGTGCCCACAGTGCCGCGTTAGTCACAGCCAACGTCACCTCGTTCGCGGACGTTTCGGCGACGATGCCCGCGCCATGACCGCGCAGAGTGAATCGCGCTATCGCGCCCTCGTCCGCTGCGCGCTTGATTTGTACGCGCACTCGACCATCGCGTCCAACGATCTCGGTGATGACCGTCACATCATCAATCGCCGCACGCGCGGTGGCGAACAATAAGACCGGGCGGTGAATTCCGCAGAACGGGAAAAAATCGAAGAAACCAGATGGGTACCGTTCCCACATCGTTGGAATCAACGTTTGTGGAGTACCGGGCGGAAGTCCCGGCGGCACGCGGTCAGGTGACAGTTCGCCTTCAACGCGCACCACAAGGATGTTGCCCTCGCGCCGGAAGTGCGGCGTGATGTCAAACTCAAAAGGCAGATGACCGCCTTCGTGCGCGCCCAGGCGGACGCCGTTCAGCCACACCTCGCCGAGATAGTTGACTGAATTGAAACGCACGCACAAGCGCTGCCGAGCAGCGTCCCAGCCCCAGGGAAGATCGAAACGCGTCTGATACCAGGCCGCGCCAAGATAATCGCGCCCATCGTCGAACTGATCGTTCCAACTTGCTGGCACCGCAATCGGGCGACTGCCGTCGAACCCTTTGCCCCATTCTTGGGCATAGCCTGCCCGATCCGGGTCGAAGCGAAAATCCCAAAAGCCCGAGAGATCAACGACCTGACGAAAAGGATTTGATTGAGGATAAAGCATGAGACATCTCCATGTACAAAGGATGAGGGATGAAGGCAGAAGGACCAAAATTTCTCCCTTCATCCTTCTGCCATCTGATATTAGTTGAGCCAGCCGGTCAACTGCGCGAGCAAACGCGCGTACTCAACGAAATTACACCACGATATATCCGGTGGAACGCCGTGATCACAGCCGGGAAGGTATCCGCCTTCAGCGATGAGCGGAGCCACCCGCATTACTTCGACGCGCATCGTCTCGCCACCAGCCGCAAGCGCGCGCTTGTCAATCCCGCCGCCAAACGCAATCCGGCTGCCGTACTGTTTTCGATACGCGACGATGTCGTTGCCCGCGGCAACTTCGAGGGGCCAAGTGTGATTGAAACCGCCTTCGATAAACAGCGGAATGAGTTCGGCGACATACCCATCCGAGTCAATTGAAATTACCGGACAACCCGCCCCACGCAATGTGTCGCTCCACTTTTTCCAAGCAGGCAACAGGAAACGCCGAACCATCGCTGGCGAAATCATGCTGTGCATTTTGTACGCCATATCTTCGGAAATCTGCACATAGTCCGGCGTCACCTGTCCCAGGGTTTTTTCTAGCATCTTCAAAACAAACTCTATCCAGAAATCAATCATCGCCTGAACGAAATCCGGGCTTTCGATCATCAGTATGCAAAGATTCTCAAACCCACACAATTCGCGCAGTTGCCAAAATGGACCAGGGATCGTTAGTTTCAGGACATTCTCGCGCTCATTGAGAGCGTGACACCGCGCGGCGAAATCGGATGGAAAGCGCGCCGGGTAATTGGAATCATAGCGCCACTGGATTTTTTCTTCCCAGTCGGCTTGGCTTTGGACTGGAAAACGATGCCACTTGCGCGTGACGAAATCTTTCGCTTGGCGCAGGTAAGTAAAATCGTACCGGTCTGAAATCTCGACGATTGCGCCTGTCGAATCTTGGACGATGAGATGACCGTCGCGCCTTTCCAACACACGTTCTTCAAATCCCGGCAACATACTAAAAGACACGCCCAGATCAACGCGAGGCCGCGCGGGTTCGCGCGGGACGCCCAAGACTTGCGCCAGAAAATCGCACCAGTCCACATTCTCCGGCAAACCCTGTTGATGCCACGCGTGGAGCGTTGACTCGCGCGGCTCGCCGGGATCGAAAGGAACCTTGTCCGGCTTGCCGAAGAGCAGAGTCGCGCACAATCGTTCGCGTTCGTTCATGGTA
>Ga0315294_10006785_pt1 | contig 12559 bp, 5 predicted proteins | sample YL17G13_40_MG_FD_203626 | JGI IMG/M metagenome (GOLD analysis project Ga0315294, IMG submission 203626) | Sediment microbial communities from Yellowstone Lake, YNP, Wyoming, USA - YL17G13_40 | ecosystem: Environmental > Aquatic > Freshwater > Lake > Sediment | place: USA: Wyoming | collected...
ACCGGCATACTCGAGACGCCCACTACATGGTGCTCATCAACGGAAACGTAGTCGGCAGGTATACGCTGGATCAAAGTGGCGGAGGGGCGTGGATCAACCTCGGCAACAGGCCGTTCCAGATCGGGCCCATGGAGGCTCTGCAGGTAAGAGTTACGAACGAAACCCAGGACGACGATTCGGACGGCAAGGCCGCGGTCGTAGCCGATGCGGTTAAGATCGTGCAGGACAGCGGTACTATACTGTCTTCGCCGGTCATGTGCCCGACGCGGGACATCCTGGTCGCCGCCCGCATCGAGAGCCGGCCCCTGGACAACACGCCCCGGCAGGACGGCTCGCGGAATGTCGGAGTGGTTTACGGCGTCGCCACGGAGGATGATCCGGCTACTTTCGGCACCGATGATCGGGGCTTTCCTCTGTGGAGGTTCCCCGCTAACCAGGACAACTGGATTGAAGGCGGGTTCTCCTCGACTCCGGCCATCGCCAACATCGGCAGCACCGATGCGGCGGTGATTCCGGCGCACGACGGCCAGGTATACGTGATCAGCACCGATCCCGCGGCGGCGCCGCGACTGATCGCCCAGGGCCCCGGTATTATAGAGGAGAACGAGTCGCCGACAGGCTCGTGGGTCGTCGGGACCCACAGCGGTTACCAGGGCGCCGGCTATCTGCAGGCCCCCGCGGTGTTCTCAGGCGGAAGCACGGTATCCTGGAGCGTGAGCCTGCCGGATCCCGGGAGCTACGCGGTCTACGCTTGGATCCCACCTTCGACGACCAGCCAGAGGTTCATCCCCGACGCCAATTATGTAGTTACTTCGGGCAGCGAGAAAATCGATGTGAGGATCAGCCAGGCGAACGGCGGCGCCTGGGCCAGGATAGGGTATCTCAAGGACGTCTCCGGCAATGTGAGCGTCAAGCTCGACAACAAGACCCTTTTCGGTATAGGCAGCAGCGGTAACTACTATGTCGCTGCGGATGCGATAAAGGTCGTCCGCGCGCCAAGGGTAACAGTGGACGGCCGTGTGGACCGCGTGCTGGACCCAGGGAGCTTCGATTTTTCGTCACCCATAGTGGACGGCGACACCATCTATGTGGGAAGTACGAACGGCCGGCTCTACGCACTCGAGGTGAACGGCGCCAGTCTGGACATCAAATGGACTTTCCCGAGATTGGACGAGAGTCCCCTGGGCCTGATCACCGCATCGCCCGCATTGAAAGGCGGGACCCTCTACATAGGCACGGGTGACGGGCACGTCTACGCGGTCAACTCCGGCGGCGGAACGAGGGGATGGGTCTATCCCGGTGACGGTGACCCTCAGGGGCCTCTGGGCGAGATTTCCAGCACCACAGCGGTCGGCAGTCTTATTTACGTGGGCATCGGCGGAAGCGGGCCGACGATTCCCGGCATGGGCGGTACCACCGGCTCCGTCATCGCGCTCACAACGGCCGGCGGCCTGGCATGGACGTACACTCCGGTAACTCAAAGCGCGGCCGGGTTCCTCCATTCATCTCCTGCGCTTCTGGCAAACCAGGCGCTGGTGATCGGCGGCACGGATGGATATCTGTACGGACTCAACCCGGACACGGGCGCGCCGTTGTGGAGGGATGCAGACAATCTTCCGGTGTTTCCGAGTCTGGGAAACCCTATCTGGTCGAGCCCGGCCGTGACCGCCACGAGCGGCACGGATCCGCCGGGAGCTTACGTGGGCACCCTCGGTGCGAAGATCTCGTGTGTAAATCTGAACCCAGGCAATCCGACGACCGGGCCGGAGGGCACGGAAGTTTGGTCGTGGAACCTCCTGGGGAGCGCGATTTCCTCGCCGGCGATATGCAAGCACAGGGTCTACATCGGCGACCTGAACGGCTACACCTGGGCTTTTGGCGAAACCGCGGGGCCGAATGGCGGGGGCAACGATGAGCAGTGGAATCCGGACATTTCGCCGGAGGGCCCTCCGACATCCGGTTCGGAGAAGGGTGCAACGGGCCGGAAGCACGGCGACCCCGGCGTGCCCGAACTCGAGATGGAAGCTTTTACGAAGTCCGCGTTCAGGGACCTTATGAATAAGCTCACGCCGGCGGCCCAACTTGGACAAGGCATCAACCCGGATCTGCACAAAGAGCCGCTTGGATTCCCCGACCCGAACGAAGAAGTGCACCAGTACGAGTGGGGCGAGGACATCTGCATAATCGTCTGGAACTTGCTCGATCCCTATTACACACCCGGCCAGACCACAGTTGTCAAGCCCGGCGATCCTGACTGGGACCAGAACCAGGATGGAGTCCCCGACTTCCGCGACAAGATCGGGACCGTGAAGGTGATTCTGATGAGCGAGGGAGGCGGCACAGCCGAGGAGCGCACTATCTCCAAGAACGACATGTGGTACTTCCTGGACAAGAACGACATCCCTGTCTACTACGCGAAATGCGTCTACGCGCTCGACGGCTCCGCGGGAAACAAGACCCAGACGCCGGGCTCGAGGATTGTCGTCAACGCCAGCGAAAGCCCCAGCGCTGCGCATAGGGCCGATGCTGTCGGGTCCACTTTCGTCCCAAGGCGACCTGCGGACATGACCACCCCCAAGGCCGACCGAAAGAGACAGTTCTTCGGCATCAACAATCCGTTGGGGCTGGTCTATCTGGACCCCGATCCTAACCCGGCCAATACGGTGCGCATCGGCGTGGAGACAGACGGCAGGACCACCAAGCGAAACAGTCAGATGGCTTCGGTCAACGGCAACACCGGCGCGATTCCCTTCGTAAGGCCCGAGCCGACGACTCACGGGACTACTTCATCCTTGCGGGAAGTGGTTGTCTGCGACCGCAGTCTGCTTGGATCCTCGAATATGAACATCTCGAAATTCCGGGTCGAGCGCAAGGACCTGAGGTGGACGAGCCGGCTGGGGTCGGGCTACCCGTCCCAGGCCATACCTCTCTGGGAGGTCGCGCCTCCTGCCCAACCGGGATTGCCCAACATAAGCCCGGATTATCCGGACATCTCGGCCCGGCAGACCTCCTGCATGATGGAAAGCAGCGGCATGGACCCGGCCCAGGAGGTCGTCGAATTGATCGCCTCCCCCTCGCTATCGACGTCTGACCCGCGCACGGTAGGCCTCAACGGAATGGGCATCACCATCACGGTCCCGCGCTTCCAGCCGGCGAATTTGCCCATGTCCGACGCCGAGCCTGATCGGCAGGCGAGCGGATATCTGGGCATCGTCTACGCTTATGTAGACTCGAACAACAACGGCCACCTGGACAAGCCGTCCGCAACCGCCCGGGCCGCTATGCAGATGAAAGTCAGCGGCGGGTCCACGGAGGCGTACCGCGAGTTCGTCGTGCAGACGCACGTGCCCGTGGACCGGCGGGTTGAGATAGATGAGAAAGTGATCGATATCGGCCAGGTGCCTCACGGCTTCGGAGTTTTGCCGAACCCCGGCGGCCCGGCCGCTTTCCATGATAGACTGGTAGGCGTCCCTGGCAACCCGGGCAATACCGATCCGTGGGGCAATGGTGGCTTCGGCGAATGGTTCAAGCAGTTCAATGCGAGGAACATAGGCAACACGAACCTTTGGAATCTTAGGTTTGCTACTTACGTCAAGCCTCCGCAGCCGTACCCGGAGTACTGGCTGGGCCTTACGAGCGATACCGTGCAGGACGGCTACGGCGGATACTTCATCCCCGGCCGATGGGTTGTCACCGCGCTGGACGACGAGTTTCTGGATGATGCCCCGCCTCTGCCGGGTTTGCCGCCCGGCGCCAAGCGGACCTTCCATAAGCCCAGGGTTGGAGATCAGCCCACCGAGCTGAGAATTCCGGACTCCCGGGCCTCGGTTGGAATGATACCAAGGTTAAGCGTGGCTGTGCCCGTCGGCCAGCCCGTCGGTACCTACCACGGCAAGTTCACGGTCTTCGAGGACGATCCCCCGCAGGATGGCAAGTTCGACCTGCGCACTGAGTCTGTGGGCAATCCGATCGTCGAGCTGGTGATCTCGACCACCGAGGCGCGGATGACCGACGGCTTCACGGCCGGCGCGCTGCCTCATGTTGATTTTGGGCCGCCTCCCGGAGGTCCTCCACAGACAGGCGATATGACCGCGGCCGCGTATCGCGACCCTATGACCGGCAATCTCCACATGTTCTGGGCGAGTTCGCGCTATGCACAGTCGCAGGGAATCGCCCCAGAGGCGACCCAGCCGTGGTACCTCTACAGATCGACGCTCCCGTGGCGTACTGACCCGACCGGCGGCGGATGGTGGGAGTTCGCCAATGCCAATCCGGGACAGTGGTGGCAGCCCGTCGATCCCGCGAGCCCATTCCCCGCGCCGGCCTCGCTGGACACCCTGTTCCTCGGGTCCATGGTGGGCCCCGGCCTGGGCGCGCCGGGTCAGATACTGGCGAACTCAGTCAAGTTTACGAGCCCTTCGGTTACCATCGACGAGTATAGCGGCAAGTCCTGGTTGTTCTTCAGCGGGCAGGCGTACAAGGAGTCGGACACCCTCGGACCGGGCCAGGACAAGGCGATTGCATCCAGGGTGTTCTACACGGAGATAGAGGACGGCCGACCTGTGGGACAGGGGTATACTTCCACGAAGGACTGGACGATGCCCAAGCTCGGAGTCCGGGGACAGGCAAGTCGGATCGACGGCGCTCCCTGGCTATGGTCTTTCTGGTATGGGGGGAGCAATGATCGGTGGAAAATCTTCTATAATGTGAACCCCGAGCCGGATAACGAAGACGCCTGGACAAACGAGGCCCTGCTTCCGGTGCCGAAGGGATTGACCTCTGTTGCCGAGCCGTCCCCGATATTCCGGTGGTCCCTGGACTTAAAGACCCGCGACGTTTTCGACGTTGTGTATACCGGGTATTCCAGCTTCCACAAGAACTCGGATATCTATCTCAGCCGGTTCAAGCCGGGGACGCAGCAGGCATCTCAAAGATCGGGCGGGCATTGGCCCTTGAGCCTTCAGAGGCTCCCACCGCGGATGAGACGCGTTCCGATAGGCAACGTGTCGAAGATGGGAGAGGAATTGACCCGCGACGCCATTAGCGCGGTCTGGTATTCGAGGGACGTTGACTGGTGGTACAGTCAGACGGTGGCCTGGAATGCAGATGGCTCGGGCAATCCGGATTTCAAGTTGCAGGTCTATCCGGACCGCCATGATCCTAACGTATCGCTGAAGATCAACATAGGTCCTTATTCCAAGGATCAGGCGAGCGGAACGCTCACCTTTACCTACGATGATCCGAGCCTGGTGGACCAGAGAACGCAGTTCAGGGCAGTAGTGATCGATCCCGCCGCGGGGACCGTTCGGTTCCTGCGCTCGCCGGGGAAGAACGCCCTCGTATTTCTCGAGAAGTATTATCCGAGGGCCTATCGCCTGACCACGGATGACGCGGCGGACGTGTCTCCGTTCGCCGTCCTGGACGACGATCCGAACCCGAGATACAATGCCGGCAAGCAGAACAATCCGTTCTTCCTCAGCGGGAACTGGGATCCTGACGATCCGCCGGCGACCGACCGCCTGTGGGTCCTATGGCGGCGTCCCGGCCTCGACAAGCCCGGCACGGGGATTCATTACAAGACGTTTCGATATATGGTGCAGCTCGACTACCAGATGGCATGCAGCCCGCTGACCGGGCCCATCGTACAGAACGTGGCAGGCACAAAGGCGGCGCTGAAGGAGCCGGTGGAGATCGACTGGGTGAGGAACAGGCTGTACTTCACCAGCGAGGACGCCTCGGATAGTGCGGGCGCAGGAGTAACTATTCCGAAACAGGTAGCGGTCACTTATGTGGACGCCACCGGCGTGACGCGCACCGACGAGCTGCACTATGTCGAGTTCACGGAAGAGATGGGGCTCCGAGGAAGCGCCTTCGGAAACCTCACCCGCTTGATGGTGAACGAGGGCCAGATCAGCGCCTTCAAGGATCCGATGGAGAACAAGGTGTGGGCCTTCTGGACGAGCACTCGGTCGGGGAACACGGATATTTATTACGAGGCTCTGAGCCCTCGCTTCCACGGAGTCGAGTACTAGTGCCCATACAACTTGATACGCCGCACTCGGGCCCAGGGTTGTCCCGGTACGGGATCCCGCTCTGGCGGGAAAACCCTGGGCTGCGCTTGGGCAAAGTCCTGCCGGACTAGAACGGCGGTTCCCGAGAATCGGGATTGCTCACAGCCAGCCCAGGAATTCATTCCTGGGGATTGTTGAGGTTGACAACGGAACCGGTAAATGATAACATTTGGTGTCTGCGCCCCGGGTCCTGCCGTCGATCCTACAGGCGGTCGGAAGATTACCGAAGACTCAGGGGCCGGACGCGTGTGATGGAGTTTACTTATGGGCGCCTCGCGAAAGCCTAAGGGCGGGCCCACCGTCGGCATAGATGTGGGATCGAGCTTAATCAAAGTTGCTGAAGCCAGGCCGGGCAAAGAAGGCATTGTTGTTACGGCGCTGGGCATAGCGCCCACCCCTCCAGGCGTCATCGACAACGAGATAATCGTCGATCCGCAGACGCTCGGCCAGGCCGTCAAGCGGCTCTTGTCCGAGAGCGGGATATCCTGCAAGCGTTCCGTCTCCTCGGTGGCCGGCCAGTCCTCAGTCGTTGTGCGCATCATAGAAGTCCCGCGCATGACGAGACAGGAGCTCGCCGAGACCATGAAATGGGAAGTCGAGCGCCACGTGCCGTTCGCGGCAAGCGAAGTGGTGATGGACTTCCAGCCTGTCGAGCGGCCGACCACCGATCCGAGCGATCAGAATATGGAGGTGCTGCTCGCCGTTGCCCAGCAGGAAATGGTGAACGCCCATGTGGAGATGCTTTTTGCCGCCGGCATGCAGCCTGCCGCGATAGATGTCGAGCCTCTTGCCGCCTCGCGGTCGCTGATCGACGCGGCCGGTAACGGGGCCAGGGATCAGACCATTGCAATAATCAACATAGGCGCATCTTCCACGGATCTCGGGGTTTACCAGAATGGACTGATCGCCTTTCCGAGAACGCTGCCGATAGCCGGCGATACCATCACGCGGTCGATCAGCGACAATCTTCGCATTCCTTTGGACGAGGCTGAGCGCATAAAACGCGAGAGGGCGGTAATATTGCTGGATCGGGCCGCCGATTTCGGCCCGGCCGTAGGCATCGGCGGCGCCGAACCGGCAGGTGATTTCGGCGCGCCCGATGCGACTGTGGGACTTGCGGCTCCACCGGCGCAGGAAAGCCAGGATGGCCTGGGCTTCATGCCGGGACTGGCAGGGCTTGGCCCGTCTGCCGAACAGGAGGCTTCCGCTCCATCGCCTGCTACGCCGGATTTCGACATCGACGTGGCAGCTCCATCGGCCCCGCCTCCGGAGCGGCCCGTGATGGATTTCGACCTGTCTGATGACAGTTTTGCCGCGGCGCCCGCGCCGCAGATCGACCTGTCGGCGGACATCGGCGGGCAGGAGCCCGAGGTAGAGGCGCCTCAGCGCTTTGACCTGGCCGGGCTCGACCAAAGTACCGCGTTGGCGCCGGCCGAGCTGTCCGAGGAGCACATATTCGATGCTATGGCCCCGGTTCTCGGCGATCTTATCGCCGAAATCCGCAGGTCTCTTGAATACTATGCCAGCCGCTTCCAAAGCCAGCCGGACAGGATCCTCCTCTGCGGAGGCACTGCGAAGCTGCCGAACCTGGACCGGCTTCTTCAGAACGAGCTCGGGCTGCCGGTTGCAATCGCCAACCCGCTTGAGAACGTGACCGTGCTGTCCCGCTCTCTCTCTCCGGGCTACCTGGAGGAAGTTGCCTCAGTCTTTCCGGTATGCTTAGGGCTCGCCATCAGAGATATGTTAGGAGAATAGTCCGAACGTGCTGAAGATCAATCTGCTGCCCGCATACATATATGCGAAGCGCAAGGTTCGGAGAGTCGCATTCGTCTTCGGGGTGCTGTTTCTCGGTGTCGTAGCCGGCCTACTGGCCTGGTGGATGATGCTGGGCAACCAGGAAGCACGCCTGAAGGTCGAACTCGCCGAGATGGACCAGCGGGCGAAAGAGGTGGAGGCGCTCGAACAGCAGGTCAAGGCCGAGGAAGCGAAGATACCGCCGATCCAGTCCAAGGTTACCTTCATAGAGGACGTGCTGGCATACAATCTCGAGTTTCCGAAGATATATGAAGAGCTGGCCAGGTACACATACAGCAGGATCATGTACCAGTCCGTGGACGCCTCGACGTCGCAGCTCACGATAAGGGCCCGTGCAAGAAGCGTCGGGGACTGCGGCCGGTACCTGCTGAACATGTATCGCGCCGGCCATCTATTCAGCGGCGTGACCATCGACTCGGTTCCTGGTTGGCCGTCGCAAGGAGAGGGCGGCCAGGGCTCGCCGTTTGGATTTGACTTTAATGTTACTTGTACCCTGGCTAAGCCGATTACCGAGCCCGCTTATGGTGGGGCCGGGGGCGAAGCCGCAGGTGAGGGAGTGCCTACCGGTATCCCCGGGACACCCGGCGGCATGCCGCAAGAAGGGCCTATGCCTGATCTCCCGCCGCCTTCGACTTAGACGAACTGAACCGGCCGGCGGAAGGACCGACTATAGATGATCTCGAAGTTCAGGACAATACACGTAGTTATCATAGGCTCGCTGGCGTGCGTCATCGTCATCGTAGGGCTTTACTTCCTGGTGCTGAAGAAATCCTACGAGAGGATCGGGACTCTTAAGCAGCAGTACGCGGCTCGCGAGGCGGTGGCCAACCGGCGACCGATGGTCGAGGCGCAGTTGGAGGCTGCAAAGCAGAAGTATCGCATGGCCACGTGGAAGCTCGAGCGCTATATGAGGGAGAAGATGCCTCCGATCTCGTTCCAGGACCGCGCTCAAGGCATGATAGCTCTCTGGAAGGAGCATGCAGAGGTCCTGGGCCCCATGATTCAAAGATGGCCCGCCAGGACCGGTGTGCGGCTGATGAGCCAGGTTTCGGTGCCGGCGGCATCGGTGGACCCGAATGCTATAGACACGTCGCTGATAGCGATACCTCTGGGCGCCTTCAGAGTAACAGGCGATTTCCGGACCATACTCGCCCACATTCGCTCGTGGAACAAGTTCAACCGGCTGGTTAAGATAGATCCGGTGAGTGTAAGCGGTGCGAGCCCTTGGATGAGCGCCCAGTATGGGGTGACTGTTTACATCTTCCCGCGAGGCGAGACGGGTCCGAACATCACGATGGCGGGCGCCGGAGAAGGGGGAGGCATTTCGGCTCCGATGGGCGGCCCACCCTCCGGCGGCATGCCGACAGAAGGGCCTATGCCTGATTTACCGCCGCCGTCGGGCGGATAACTATGCGGCTCTCCCGAAGGATCTGCGATGAACAAGTTTAGGGCCTGGCTAGAAGACAAGAAGAACCTTCCGATAGTGGCGGCGGGTGCTGCCATAATACTCATACTCGCCACACTGGTGCTTCTGAAGATGGCCGGCGTGATAGGCGGCGGAGGGCCGAGTACGGCGCAGACGGGGATGCAGGGCTATCCCACGGGTACCGCCGGCCCTCAGGGCATGCCTCCCGGGCCTGCGACGCTCGAGGGGACGCCTCCCGGCACGCTCCCAGGAGCGCCGGCCCAACCGATGGGCCCGATGCCCGCGACCCCGCAGACGGCCGGCGTGCCGGGCGCGACACCGGCGACTGGGGGAGAGGCCGCGGCTCAGCCGGAGGTTGGACCGGCGCCCAAACAATCGCCCATGCTGCCTTACCGGAAAGATCCCTTTATGGCGTTCGCCGGGCCTCCGAAGCCGTCTGACGTTGTGGCTGCCATGCTGCCCTCCGTCAGCCGTGTGCGCATCGCGCCGGCGCCGGTCGTTGAGCTTCCTGAGGAGGAACGGGTGGCCCGGACGCAGGTCCTTCCTCCGCAGCCGTTCAGGAGGGTAGCCGGGGTATTGTGGAACGGCAAGGTTTCGGCTATCCTGGAGACGAACGGCGAAGTGGATATCGTGCGGCCCGGCATGGAGATTACACGCGGCAACTCCAGGGTCCGCGTTGAAAGCATCGAGCAGAACGCGGTCGTCCTGAGGACCATGGACACCGAGACGCCTCTGACCATCAGGGTGAACATGGCGGGTTCGGTAGTCGGCGGCCCGGGGACCGGCCCGCAGCAGCCCGGCTACCCACAACCGGGCGGCCCGGCAATCTATCAGGAGGGGCCGATGCCGATGGAAGGCCCGATGCCCGCCGGTGGGTAGAAGAATCACAGTTTGCGAACTATTTTGCGAAGATAATCGTCATACAAGAAAGGAGTCATCCAGTCAGGGATGACGAAAGGAGTGTCGCGCCATGGGTAGGACGTTAGAAAGCTTGCTGACCTGGTTGCTGGCAATAGCCTTGATCGTCTGTGCGTTACCAGCGCTGGCTCAGACCGATCGCGAGTCCGGCGGCCCGCCGGTCACCGTCCGTTTCAAGGACGTCCCGATCCAGAATGCCATCGATGCGCTCTTCGAAGGGCGGGGCCTCAGTTACACCTTCCAGCCCGGGGTCCAGGGGGCAGTCACCGTTAACCTCGTGGATGTTTCATTCACAGATGCCCTTTCGGCGGTGCTGAAGACCGCCGGCATGACTGTCGGCAAAGAGAACGGCGTTTACATCATCGGTCCGCAGAGAGAGCTCGGTTCCGAGCCTGCGCCGCCTCCGATGGTCATGGAAACCGAGGTGGAGATCGAGCGCGAGAAGGTCCCCGAGAAGATTCCAATCGGGTTTGCTGACGTCGCAGACATCGGCAACATCTTCGGCGTGCAGAGCGTCGGCTCGCGTGCAAGCAGCTTCTCTGGCGGAGGCTATGGCGGCGGAGGCTATGGCGGCGGAGGCATGGGCGGCTTCGGCGGAGGCGGCGGCATGGGCGGCTACGGCGGCGGCGGTATGGGCGGCTTCGGAGGCGGCGGTCTGGGCGGCTTCGGAGGCGGAGGCTTGGGCGGCTTCGGCGGAGGCGGCGGCGGCTACGGCGGCGGCGGCTACGGCGGCGGCGGCTACGGCGGCGGCGGCGGGGGTTTCGGCGGAGGTACTCCTCGCTGGTAAAAGGCCGACCGTTTGACTGTAGACAACAAAAGTTCTAGCGATAATCATCGGCCTAAGGAATGTCCCGGGGGAGGAACGTCTATGAATAGGCAATGGAGACGCGGCGTGCGTCTGCCTGAAATCGTAATCCTGTTGGCTTTCGGGTTCACGGCCCTCAGCGGTACCGCAGCGGCACAGGCGCAGGTCAGCAATCCTCAGCAATCATCGGGCCTCGTATCATTGGACGTGGTTGACGCGGATCTGGCCATGGTGGTGCTGACGCTGGCCAGAGGCAGCGAGCAGAACATAATCATCGCCGACCGTGAAAAAACGCGGGGTAAGGTGACGGCCACCTTGAAAAACGTGCCGCTGGAAACGGCGCTGAAGTACGTGGTGGAAAGCGTCGGCTGCTCCTGGCGGCGTCAACCGGACGGCGTGTACATTATAGGGGGCAATCCTCCCGCTCAGCCGGCATCTGCGCCGGCGCCCGATGTCGCGCCCGAGACCGGGCTTCCCTTACTCGAAGGCGGCTACTCATACAGCAAGGCGACCGGAAGCTTCTACGAAGCCCGCAGGGAGAACCAGGTCGAGACGGTCAAGCTGTATAACACAGGTCCCGTGGATATGATGTGGCTCCTGGGTCTGTACGAATACAAGGACGCGGGGAAGATCCAGGAAGCACCGGTCAAACCGGGAGTATACATCCAGCAGGAGAGCGGCGCGCTCCAGACCCTGATCGGCCCGCCGCAGGGCACGCCTCCCCTGACCGAGCCCTTCAAGACAAACCCTGCGTATGCCGAGCGCGCGCCTGACGTCACTGGAGAGGCGTCCCAGTACGCTCCGCCCACTCCTCCCGGATACGGCGGCCAGCGGCCCATGCAGCAGCCCGGCAGGCCCGGACAGCCCACTATTCCGGGCGCGCCCGGAGCTCCCGGAGCTCCCGGCCAACCGGGCGCTCCCACCGGTTTGCTTCCTCAGGGAATCGATTTCATCATGCCCTACGAACAGGACAACTCCCTGATCGTGCGCGGAGACGAGGAAGGCATCGAAGAGCTGAAGTCTATCATCAGCAAGCTCGACGTGGCGCCCAAGCAGATCATGATCAAGGCCGAGTTCGTGTCCATCAGCACGGACGAGGTGGAGGCCCTCGGCATAAACTGGACCCTTGAGCGCTTGAATACGAGCTTTCAGACCCAGTTTTCTCAGAAAGGCAACGTGGTGGTAGGGTACGCCAACGGCAACCTGATGGCCACACTAAAAGCTCAGTTGAGCAAGAGCAAAGGGAAGCTGGTCAACGCGCCGATTATCTCAACGCTGAACAATGTGCCGGCAGTCATTCAAGTCGGCAAGATAGTGCCCTATACCAGCTCCCAGACCATCTTCAACCCTCAGGGCACGCCCACGACCTCCTCGATCACGCAGTTCTTGCCGATCCAGAGCATGCTTACGGTCGTGCCGAGGGTGAACAATGCCGATCAGTCGATCACCTGCTTTATCCAGCCGATGATCTCTGATTCAGAGAAGACCGTTGAGACTCCCAGCGGCGATGTGCCGATCGTCAAC
>Ga0315294_10006786_pt1 | contig 12557 bp, 8 predicted proteins | sample YL17G13_40_MG_FD_203626 | JGI IMG/M metagenome (GOLD analysis project Ga0315294, IMG submission 203626) | Sediment microbial communities from Yellowstone Lake, YNP, Wyoming, USA - YL17G13_40 | ecosystem: Environmental > Aquatic > Freshwater > Lake > Sediment | place: USA: Wyoming | collected...
TGCGGAATGTGTCTAATAGATCATCGATCATTGCCACTTGAATTTTGGCGTTGCGATCAATAATATCTATTGCATTTTTCACCTCTGGATCATGGTCTGGATTGTCACGCAGCAAATCAATCCACCCAATAATAATACTCAGGGGTGTCCTAAGCTCGTGCGAAGCATTACTCAAGAATGCGTCTTTAGCCTTATCCTCTTTTTCCAAGTCATAGTATGAATCTGATAGTGTCTGCATTCGCCCAAATGTTTCTTGTACGAACGCGGATAGAAAGTAGTGGGCGCACTCCTCATCTTCTTCGCTCCAGGCCCGCGAGAAAAATCTAACTTTCTCTTTCCACTCCGCAAATGATGCTCGTGGAGTCAGCTTTTCTATCGCTCCACTCATCGGTAAGGTGGAAATTTTGGGCTGGCCTCCCCAGCGCACTTCTTTTGCTTCTTCTGGTCTTAACCAAATTACAAAATTCTCAAAGTTACGGAGCAGTGGCACTGCTAGTGCTCCGGCGGCATTTGGGTCTGCCTTAGCAAGCTTCAAATCCAGCATAAGACTGTCGCTCTTCCAGGCCATCAGAGAATCCTGGGTGTGCAGATGCTTGGATAAGATTTCTAGTGTTTGCGGGGATACTGGTGCACCAGCGACCACTTTTTTATCACCAACCTTAACAATTACCGTTGAGCTAGAGGTCATGCTCAAGAGTCTTGCTCCAGATTCTTTGAGAGTCAGGTCTCCATCTCTGCTTAGAGCCAAATCATCCAAGAATGAATGCATAAAGAGTAACGCCTCATTGCGAATCTTTATTTTATTTATCTCTTTCAACTCAGCCAATTTTTCCGCTAACATCCGTGCTGATAAATCAAAAACATCTCGACTTTGGCGATCCGGATATTTGGGGCCGGAACATTGGTGAAATGAGATCAATCCCCAAAATTTGTCAGTCACTCGAAGTGGCAGGGACATGGAAGATCTTACGCCCATATTTTCGAGGTATTGAAGGTGTATCGGAGAAACGGCTCGAAGGAGGCTCATGCTGAGATCGAGATCCTGTGGTGAAATAGATTTGCTAACAATAGGCACAGACTCAGCTTGGACATCAGCGACAATGCGTGATTGATTCTTAAAAAAAATCTCTCTGACATGTGGGGGGATGTCTGATGCGGGATATTTCAGATGGATAAATTCTGCCATTTCGGGTTGTTTTGCCTCAGCAATGACCTCGCCGTTCCATACTTGGTCGAAGCGGTAGATTATGACTCGGTCAAATCCGGAGTGGGCAAATAATTCATCAGCCGTAGATTGGCATGCAGCTTCGATTGTCTGCGCCTTACCTAAGCTCGAAATCATTTTTTTAATTAGCTTAAGTGAGGCATCCTCGTTTGTTTCTGCGTCTATCTCAAATTCCAAAATGAGTTTAGAAAAGTTACGGTGGCATAAAGCAGCGCTCACACGACCTGTGTATTGATCTGGTAGTTTCGGGAAAACGTTGTGCTTCGAAATTAATGCACAGAATTTATCACAGCTATCAACCTGACTGCGGTCTCCGATACTGATCAGGTCATAGATATGTTGTCCAATCAGCGACTCACAGGTCTCAATATTGAGAATTTTTTGCCAATTTTTGCTTACAGCTTCGATTATCAGGGAGTCAGAGTTAGCGACAATCATTAAGCCACAACTCTGAATAGCGCCGCAAAATGCGATTGGTTCGTGCTCGCAGTCAACTAGATCTCTAATATTATACGAGAGATTTTGTGACTTTCTCTCGAGCGCATCTTTCATGCTCAGCAAGTAGTCAGATGGGTTTTTGTCGCTCATTGACAAGTCACCTCAATCCAGAGGACATGTCTAATCAGTTCCAATTAAACGAACTAACATGATGCAGAATTGGGCGCTATTTAAGAATTTAATAAGTATCTTTTGAAACATAAGTTTCGACTCAAGTTGCCTGTGGATTTTTCCGACACGAAAGGCACCTGTAAAAAGCAGGTGAACATGAATAATCTCTACAATGCCTTTGAGTAACAGATCTCATGAATCGTAATGAATTCGCGTTCTTGTTGATATGTGCTCTTGCTCTCTCGGGCAAAGCGTATGGTATCGATGCCGATTGTTACGACAAAGGTGACAAATACTTTATTCCTGCGGCGAACCTGCTTGAAGCTAAGAAGAAGGCACTTCTGTGTTTTTTTGCGGAAATTACGGTTAAATCAAGTACCAGGGAAGACAACCGGGAGGTCGAGTTCACCCAAGAGCTCAACCTGGAGGCGAAGAGTACAGTCATCGATTGGCAGGGTTTACGTCGGAGCGAGTCCCCCAATCTCTACCAATGGGCTATTAAGGATGTGAACGAAAACCTGAAGCACCTGGCGCATGCGAATGAGAAGAAGATCATTCCCATAGAAAAAGAAGTCCAGGAGGTTTGGCGGTCCAACGCCATAAAAAAAGAGGTCATAGAAATCGCCTCCAAACCGCAGGGAGCGGCTGTAACGTTTGATGGTGTGGAGAATGCGTGTACGACGCCATGTAAACTTGAAGTTCTTGATGGGTCTCATGCCATTGGACTTTGGAAGCAGGATTATAGTCGGTTATCAGGCACGATAAGTGTTGATTCTCGTCATGATTCATTCGGCTTTGAACTCAAAGAAAATATCGGTCGTATAGCCTTTACTGATTGTCCCGCAGCGACATCGGTTAACATCGATGGCAATAAGTACGGAAATACCTCTGAGTCAGTCATGAAGCTAGCTCCAGGGAATTATGTTCTGGAGTTTGAGCATCCCGAATACTTCAAGAACACACAAAAAATATCGGTAAGAGTCGGTGATAATTCAAAAGTGACATGTGCGATGAAGGCGAAAATTGGCGGTATTGAGATATCTGCTCGCAGTTCCCAGGGCGAACCCGTCAAAGCTAGCGTTGAAATTGACGGCACTATAGTTGGTAAGACACCCGGAACTTACGAAGTTAGGGCCGGATCACGGCGCGTTAAAATTTCTACGAGCGATGAAGCGTGGGAAGATACTATCATAGTCCAAAAAAGCTCCACGAGTCCTATTGTTGCCAAGCTCACATCGATAGAATCTGAAGAAGAAAAGATCAAAAGAAAGAGCTACCGCTCCTATTCGGCGATGATCGAAATCGGCTCAATGGACGGTCTAAAGTTCATAGAAAAGAGTGCTGGTACAGAGTACAAATTCGAGGATTGCAGGGAGAGCGGTGACCCTAGCAAGGGCGATACTGGCCGTTTTGTCCTAGGAAAGAATCTGACTGATAATTTTGGTATCAACATCGGCTACCTAAGTGGCCGCTACCAGGTGTGCCATATGTACTACGCACCTAAAACCTATGAGGCGCTAAGGTCCCGCTACGATGTCGAGTTTCAGGGGGCAACGTTAGGCCTAAATTACTCGCTCTTCACCCAGTGGAATCAGGTTCAAAACCCGTCGGACCGAAGCTTCACCAGATGGTTTGACTTCCGTCTCTCCTATATGCCTCATCTGGGGATATCGCTGCAGAAAGACAAAGCCCAAGGAAAGACCAGTTACGCATTACCTGGTGCTATCCTTGGGGAGTTCTCGCTCGCCACGTGGACTTTTGATATGGTCAAAGTCTCAATGATCAATCTCGGTTACGTTGGCCAATTCAAGCTTCCCGAAAACAGCGCCGTCTCGGTGGGCGATTTTTCCGTGCTGTCTTATTTCGGCTTTGGCCTGTCGTTTTAGCGAGCTCCCTGCTCATTCTCGTGAGCGAGGCCCTCGAAAAATGAACTCTGGGCATTGAGCAGCGAGGCGCGGATCTGCGCGTTACCGCCGTTGGCTGTCGTTGCCTCACGAAGTTGGCGCTGGAGTTCAGCCTTGTTGACGGCCAATTTTGCGACGCAGCGAAGTTTCAGCACGCGTTCCCCAGATTCGTCGCTTTGCTCTACTTTTTCCCAGTAGCGTTGGGTAGTCTTAACACCGCTGAGCTTGGACTGGCTAAGGAAGGCAGTGAGGGCCTCGTAACCAGGATCGCTGGCCGCATCTCTCTCGTTGACCTGGCCGCTTGTTGAGATGTGCTCCTTGATATAGCGCGCCATGGAGGAGCGACCATCCAATTCTGCCGCTTTCAAGCAAGCTTCTGTCCGACTGTTTGCTCCCATGCTTACCTGGGAGACAAAGATGACATCGCTTGATTCCTCAGCCATCGCTATTGAGCCATCTGCCCATGCTGGAGTTTCACTTTTGTTCGCAATTCTTTCGATGACGCGGGATTCTTTGAATTCTTTTGTAGATGCCGTGACGCACCCCTGGGACAGTAAGGTGAAGGCGATGACTTGGCGTAACATATCGGTACTCCGACTCATTTTGCAGTGAGTAAGCGATGCAGCGTCCGCCCTAAAACAGACGCCGAAAGGCGATTAAAATTCCGCTAACATAGCTAGTGCTTACTTCAATGATTCCAGCGCTGCTTTAGCTGTGGGGTCATTGGGATAAACTGCTAGGACGTTGTGATACGCGGATTTTGCCTCGGTATTTTTCTTTAAATAGCCTAGGCAAACGGCCTTCTGCACTAAGAAGGTTTGATCACTGGGATACAGCTTAAGCATTTTCTTTGCAGTTTCCAGTCCATCATCGAACTTCCCAAGCATGATGTCCGCGCGAATCAGGTTCCAGCTGGCAGCGTATTGATCCGGCGAGATAGCGAGAATCTTTTCCGATACGGTTGCAACATCGCTCCAGCGGGCCTTAGCTGCATAGACATTCATCAGGCCGAGAAGTGCTTCCACTGACTTGGGCTCTGCTTCTGTTGCCTTCGTATAATGTTCTAGTGCGTTGGCCGTGATCCCAGAACTAAGGAACAGGTAACCTAAACGTAGATTCAGAATGTATGAATCTGGCTGTCTTTTCTGGGCCTTTGCGATAACAGCGACGGCGTCTTTGTAGTTGTGCCTTTGCTCAAATTTGTAAGACTCGCTAAGTTCATCAGCGACATCAACGAAAGATGCAGCCTGGGCCGAAACTGGAGATAGAAGAGCTAAGCTAAGAAAAAATGATTTCATCTGCGATCACCCCTAAAAGAAAAAAGTGCCGTTAAGTCCGAGTGCAGTCACACTAGCCGTAGAATTAGTCGAGGTATTCTCAAGACTATCCTTGGCATAAAATAAGCCAATAGTAGCACTAGTCTCGTAGAAGTAATCTAGGGACAGCTTTTGTCCACCTTTGTGAACAGTAGAATTGCTCCAGACCACTAGACCATCGCCTAGGACAGCAAACACCTGCTCGCCAGACCAGGTCGATAGTGCGAGAGATATTGGTGATAAAGTATAACGCAGCCCGATCTCCGTAGATGTATATGCTGACTTAAATGCTGTGACCGTTGGATATTTAGCCTTACTAAAGGTCATTTGCGGCGTAATGTTGTGATACTTCAGGTCGAGGCCAAGTAGTCCCCAATCAAAGGCATTGCCAAAGGCCGTGGAGAAATTGCCAGTCAGCTGATTTACATCCAGATTAGCTGGATAATATTTCGGATATTTACTCATAGCATAAGTGACGCCAACCTGCGTCATGGCGTGAAACCAGCGAGCTCCCGCGATGATGTTGGATGCACCAGCAAGTGTCGACGCTGACGATGATTGCGTACGGTAGCCGAGTTTAACACCAATCGCATCGATAAATCGTTGCTCAGCAACAATAAGCATCTGGGTTTGGCTGTAGTCGGAGCCGTCGACTAACTTGATCGAAGCGGGTTCGTAGTCGACAGTAACTGAGGTAGACACAGTGTTGTAGCTGGCCATCAAGTCGTAAAAATAGCCGTCCTTCAAGCTTTGGTCACCAGAGAACGTTAGAGTGCCGGCGACAGCACTAATGCTCCATGGCTTAGGTTCTGGAACGGCGGAAAGTCTTTCGATGAGCGCTTTTAGTGTGGCACCTTGGTTAGTTGGCAAGGACCTAGGATTGATCCTACTAGCCGTCTCGTAGCTAAGGGAATAGTCGCCTAGTTTGTCCTGACATTGCGCGATGTAGAAATTCGCGGTATCGGCCTCGGGTCCGCCAATCTTTGCTACACCAGCGAGTTCAAGCATGGCTTCGACGCAGTGATCGCGCTCTATCTCCTTCTTTGCTCGAGCGATCGAAGATTTTTTTTCAGCCTCAGTCATGGTGCGAGCATAAACACTGCCGCCCAAGACTAGACCGACACCTATTGGTATTAGGCGACATGCGAGCAGCACAGACCTCAGGCATCTCATAGTCGGAATCCTTATCAAGGTTTACGTTCGTTACGTTTATTAAAGCATAGTTTCAGAAAATATTTTTGGTATCCACGTTAAGATTAACTACTTCTTAAATTTGGCAGTAGGCCTCATCGCCGATCCGTATGGACTTAATCCCGAGGATCGGGTCGAGTTTTGCCTCACTAGTATATTTCTTGCCATTGAACCTGACCTGTCCCGACACAGTAGTGCCTGACATATCCAGTTTATAAATGCCTTTGGGAGTCGCCTTAATGCCAAAAATACGTCCAATTTGCAGCCCCCAGCAGTATGGACCCCTCCAGGCGAGATCTATAGGGTAATGGTCTGTAAAGGTGAGCTCGTGGGAGTATGTGAGTGGTACTCGCGGAATACAGGCAAAAATCTTGGCTAGAATGGACTTCATATTTCCGTCAAAGTCGTAAAAATAGAAGACACTTTCTTGGATCCAAAAATATAAGCGAGATCCATTCCCATCGCATAGATAACTACGGCCCGAGAGAGGATCTTTCGCCGATGTTATGGTGACTGGCTCCCCTGTAGTCTTTCCCTCTTTGCATGAGCGACTAAATAAGAAGCGCCGACCGGAAGGCCATACAAAGGCATAGTCCAGAGCCCGGTTTCGTTTGAACGGCTCTACAACAGCGTTCTTACGTGGTACCTCGTGATATCTTAAATGACCATCTACGAGAAAGCTTGCGATGCGAAATGGCAGTGTCTGTGAGGCGAAATAAGGCGTGAGTTGAACCTGTACATGCAGATGAGGCTGGGCTGAGTAGCCGCTATTGCCGCACTGCGCTAGCAGCTGCCGTCCAGACACATAGTCGCCGATTTTAACGCTGACAGAATCCTTCTTAAGATGGCAAAGCGATACATAGCAGCCCGCATCGCTGCGAATGATAATGAAATTACCCCAATTCTTCGTTTCGTTTAGGCCGCCAATCAGGTTGTCATCTTGGGTCTGTTCAATAGCCACTACGTAACCTGAGCAGGGTGCCAAAACTTCGGCTCCGAACCCGTAGTAATGACTTAACTGCAGTCCATTCTCTTCAAATTGGCGCCCGTCAGTGCCAACTTTTACAAAGTCCATTGCATATTGCCAAGGTCCTTGGTGGGTCTCGGTGCCGGCGAAACCCTGAGTGACTTGCCAGCTTCCGTCAAACGGCAGATCGATGGCGTGATCGGGGTAGCCAAATCGGTCACGGCGAGCGCTGAGTCTTTCGTAGGATTCTTCCGGAGTGCGTCCAATGAATAAATTGCGCCATTTAGATTGGTAATAAATGAGCGCTTGCATCAACCCGATCACCACGATGTTAAACGGTGCAGCTGACGGTCGAACGCCGAACATGGCCAGAGACTGACTCAGTCCGTCATAAAACAGCACCGTTAAAATTACGGCCAGTGCCCCTATGACTATGGACGTAATGGATGGGGTGAGAAACACTGTCGAAATGAGAGTGCCAGCGAAGATATAGTTGTAGGACTCAGGATTTGCCACTGCATCGAGCCATATACCCGACTTTAGAAACTGCAGAGATACCCCTAGAAGAAAGCTCAGAAACATCGACAGAAAAAGTAGGCGCGAGTAAGCCAGGATAATGAGCGCTAGGGCAGCCCCGATCCAAAAATTACTCTGAAAAACCACGTACGCCATGGCAAAGCAAAAGCCTTTGATGAGCTCGGGTACAGCGCTAGGTCCCCAGTAGGCGTCCGCCTGGTGAAATATCGTCATTTGATAAATATGATCGTAACGAAGCGTCGCCAGTGAGAGAAAAATATTCGCGAGAGCAAAAGGCAGGGACATCACCGGCAGCTGTAAGGGGGTTGCCACTCGAGTGATGCTAATGGTTAGGAGTAAGGTCCCGATGGATACTGCCGTGAGCAGAGGCAGGGTGCTCCACTGCAGCCTGAATACATATCCAACGGATAAACCAATTAGAATAACATTCCTGAGATAGGTGTTATTCCACTGATATGCCTTGCGGATCCCGAGGCCATAGCCAAAGGCTAAAGCGATCAAAAGTGAGAGCAGTCCCGACATACCTACATTTGGGTGAATGAAGGTTAGAGCCGCAACTACACCACCGAATTTCCAGTCATCGACGACAAAAATCTGTGCATAGGCACTGAATAGTTGTTGCACAGATACAGTCACGGCGCGTATCGCTGGCAACTTAAACCTACCGACACCCACGAAGGCCCCCATAAAACCGATCAGGAAACGTTGCGACTCTTAAAGCCTAAAACTGTGGCCTGTTTTTGCTGGAGATCTTCCGGCAATACTTCTAGGTTTTCGACGGCTTCGAGGTTCTCTTTATGGCGAATCAGGTCTACTTTGCCGTTTTTTCTGACCAAGACAACGGCCGGCCTGTACTGGATGAACTGCATCCATTGCGTGACGTTGTATGCACCGACTGGCGACAGCACGAGACGCTTTCCGACTCTTAATGGAGGGAGCATCAAGCTGTTGTCGATTACGTCAATGTTCATACAGAGAGGTCCAAAGAGGACGGCAGGCTCGAGAAAGGAACCCTCGTCACCGTCCAGTTCAAAAACCGGGCGATACCATGTCGACGTATAGAGCAGGTTGACACCGGCATCTAGTACGTAAGCACGCCTTGCATCTGGTAGTAGCTTGCGCGAAATTACCGAGGTAATGAGGAATCCTGCTTCATCGATTAAACTCCGCCCAGCTTCCAAAACTAATGTCGGGAGTTCTGAGTCAGCAAAAATCCTTTTTAGGCAGCTAGTGATCGCGACCGCGTATTCGGAAATGTTAGGCACAGCTACTTCTGGAGACTGGTAAACGCCTTTTAAGTGGCTCTTAGACGGGAATCCGCCGCCCATATCGATATATTTTAGGCGAACGCCGGTGTCACTTTCGATCTCCAAGAATAAGTTAGCCATTTTCTCCGCTGCGATTTCGTACGCCTGTACGGAAAGCATGAAGGTACCTATATGGCAGTGGATACCTTCGAACTCGATGCCGGGAGCCTTGGCTAGGCGGCGTGCAGCATCCATAGCCTGTCCGCTCTCTATATTGAGGCCAAATCTACTCCACTGCGGATAAACGCCCGTGTTCATATTGACGCGCAGGCCTACCCTTGCCGTGAGCTTGATCTCAGTCGCTATTGCTTCGATCTGGTAGATCTCGTCCATGCTGTCCACATGGATGACAGCTCCCTCTTCGATCGCGCGTTTCAATGCCGCTTTAGGTTTATACGGACCATTGAAGATGATTTGGTCGCCAGGTACTCCAAGAGCGCGCGCCTTCTCGTACTCAAAGTCACTAACAACTTCTGCAATGGCACCTTCTTCGTGAAAGATAGCGCAAATGGCTTTTAGATAATTTGTTTTGTAGCTCCATCCAAAGACCATCTTTGGGTAAAACCGTTTAAATACCTCTGTATAATTGGTGAAGGCATTCCTAATGGCGTCTTCAGAGAAGACAAAAAGTGGAGAGCCATACTTTTGCGCTAGTTCAGATACGGGCACTTTGCTGATCGAGGTTCGAACCGGCACAGAATTATTTGACGCAGCTCCATGCTTTGCGTAAAGCGGTCCGCCTAGCTTTACCATGGACGGTTTGGAATATGGCCGAGTCAATTTTTTGTTCTGTTTCATAAGTCATCGTCCAAGGATTAAGTGAGCGAAAAAAGCAGCAACCGCAGATTGCTCAAACTGAGCTGGCTAATTTAAAGAACTTACTGATATCAGTAACAATTTCATAGGTATAGCGGACGAAGTATTTTCCGACCGGATATTCCGACGTTCGCCCTACGTCTCGTCCTTGCATAAGGCGTAGCAGCCGCTCCGGGAGGTTAATGCCGACGCCAGTGGCGAAGTAAACCCAAGCAGGAAACCGCGGATTGATCTCAATCAGAAAAATATCTTCACTATTTTGAATGCACTCAAGCTCAAACGGACCGCGCCATTTTGTATGGCTGACAAAGCGGTCGGCTAGTTCATTTAAGGCGGGGTGATCAATCGTCACGCCTGTCCAGATTTTACCAATCGAAGTGGTCATTAACTTCTTGATAGCGACACTGCCACACAGTCCGCCCTCACCATCGCCCAGTCCGACCAAATTAATTTCGATACCAGATACCGGTTTTTGGAGCAAAATGGGCAGGCCCCAGTCAGCAGAAATCTCGATAAATTTGTGGACTGCATCCTGTAAGTTATAGGCAGCGCTCGCCTTGTAATAGCGTCCCTTAACAAAAATCGGCCAATCCGGATCTTGGGCAGCGAATTCCTGTAGTTCGTCTATCGAATTAACGAGGGTTGTTTCTGGGTATTTAATTGCTATATCAGCGCAAAGCTTGATGAGCTTTTCTTTGCTTCGCAAAGAAAACTGATCCTCGGTCGGGAGAAAGGTTTTAATTCCCAGCTGACTGAGTTGATTCTGATGTTTAATATAGAGGGGTAGTTCGACATCTAAGCACGGGATTACAGCTTCAATTTCGTGGATTTTTTTCACATGGGCAAGTGCTTCACTAAGAGCGTTCCACCCTTTAGTCGGATACGGCATCCGATGCACGTGATCAATCATAAAGTCCATGTAATTGCCGGGATCATGGGCGTCGTAAGTTAGCCCGACAATGCGGCTAGCCGCCCCGGATTCTCTCAAACTACGGGCGACGGGAACCCCAGGTCCAGGATTGTCGGTCGCGTTCATGCCTGAAATGGCTACATGCACGGTTATGTCACTCCGTTGATGCGCAACATTTGCATGAATTCTTGGGTATCCGTTTCAGCTTCATAGAGCGGGATCTCATAAGTTGCTGCCAGCGTGCGTGCCGCCGCATCTTCTGATTGCCCCTTCTTCAATTCCGTCAAAACTAGTCGCGCCGTGTCGTTGAGTTGATAGGTCTCTCCAGTGCGTGGATCAAAACAGAATCCCTCGTCATTTGTGGCGAGCTGCATCAGACGGCTATGAGTCATGGACTCCACCTTTGTGTAATTTTTTTATAATGTTACTCGATCACTCTGCGTCTAGCAAATGGATCGTGTTTAGCCATTTACAGGCGTCATAATGCGAAATTTGCGCCCACAGTTAGGGAGGTCATGCTAAGTTGAAAGGTGCCGGACTGAGCATATCCCGACGGAATTTCTTTAGTGCCGTTTAGTGACATCGCGGCTACCTGTAGCTGACGTCCAGACCCAAGTTGATAGCTGTATCCAGCAGCGAAAATCATGCGCGGGATAGCCTCTAGTTGACCGAATTGAACTCCTCCAACCTGGCGGGGCGCTTGATCGGCAGGCACTGCGTCGCCGTTGCCCATATTGCCATCATTCTTTGCCACTGAAATCTGCAGCATGTGGCTGCGCCGCATCCAGTATTTGATGCCCATTGCGATATTGTTGGTGCTCTCAAGATCTATGGTCGGCGCGTCAGTGCCCAGTCCGTGTTTCAGCACCCCGCGGCCTGCCGCCCACATCTCTCGTACATAATCTAGAAATAGTCCTACGGGCCCAAAGCGAGTTTCAAAGCCTAGTCCCAAGGTTGCAGGGTCATATCCTCTGCCTTCGAATGGTTGCAATTCCAGTGAGTCGGGGCTGTTTCTGGGCGCTACGTTGACAGCTAGTGTGCCTGCGTAGGTTCTTTTTGCCGCGGTCTTATAGCTTGCGGCTATGTTGGTTGCAGCTCCAATATTGCCGCGCAATCCGATATTTAATTGTGCCGATTTGCCGGCGTAGCTGGCCTCAATGATCGTGCGATCAGTGCCGGCGTTTTTTGTCGAGATGGAAGTTCTCTCACTGGAGTAAATGATGCCAGCGCCCGCCTCTACATTGTCGAGGAGTTGCCAGGCAACACCGGTAGCCAGTCGGCCTAACACCTGTTTTTTTGCGACATCTAGCGCTTGAAAGATTCCCGGAGTGAGCTCAATTGGCACACCGTAGTCAATTTGGGCTGAGCCAGTCCCGTACGGGACTGCCGCAATACCAAAAGCCAGGTCAGGTCTGGGCCGCCAAGCGATGCCGGCGCTAGCCATTGGCGTTTTTATGTTGAGTACAGCGGATTCAAAGGTTTCGGTGTCACTGTTCTGGTAGGCATAAGTGACATTCGCGACGGAAAGGTCAGCTTCAGGCTGTATTCGTTCTGACAGCAGCAAATTGGCTGGATTAAAGAATAATGCAGTAGCGCCACGCGATACCGTTTGACCAGCACCTGCAGATGCTTTGGCTTGGATACCCGGAAAAATGATATCCGAGGCGAATGCGGAGCTACCAGTCACGACGCAGCCTAGACCCACGGCAAGCCAACGTCCTACGACGATTTTCCATAATCTGAGCGAATTGAATTTCATAAACAGGATCTTACCA
>Ga0315294_10006788_pt1 | contig 12555 bp, 6 predicted proteins | sample YL17G13_40_MG_FD_203626 | JGI IMG/M metagenome (GOLD analysis project Ga0315294, IMG submission 203626) | Sediment microbial communities from Yellowstone Lake, YNP, Wyoming, USA - YL17G13_40 | ecosystem: Environmental > Aquatic > Freshwater > Lake > Sediment | place: USA: Wyoming | collected...
CCGGAAATTACCACGCCGCGAATTACTAAACCGCAAATCACTAAGCCGGAAATTATTGAGCCGGAGCAGATGGTCGAACCAGAACAGATAGTCGAGCCGGAACAAAAAATACTGGAAGAAATAATAACACCTCGGGCGCAACGTCAATGGCCGCAGAGCAAGGTCGTTATAGCTTCTTCGGAGATGATAACAGATAAAGAACTTGCTCAGGCTCGAGCGACTTTCCCGGAGGGTTTTGAGATAGTCGGTAGGAGCCGGCAGAATCAGAATAATGTTAGGAGCACGCCGGCATCATCCGTTGAGCCAACTGCTCCGGAGCCGACAGAAGAAGCAATAAAAGATGAACCAATAAGTGTTAGAGACATCCTGAAAACATTGTCCCAGCCCTCTCGCCGGGAGCGCACAAGCGCTACCCCCACGAGCCCTACCAAACAGGTGCGGGAAACGGGCGCAGAACCATCTGGTCCCCAGACAACAGTCGAGATGCCAGGCGATGAGCGAATAGATGTCAAAGACATTCCGGCATTACCTAATAGACCGTCTCGTCAAGCGAGGATAGATGAGTCGGCAGGTGCCAGAGAGGTTGTCGGACCCTCTACCGGCGCCACTCCCACCGACCGCGAGAAAATAGCTGAGCGAGCAAAGGTCAGTGACATAAAGAGATTATCTGAACAGCGCCGTCCGGAAAAAGTCGACCAGGAAACAGGTCTCGAGAATGTAGCCAGACCGTTGCCTGAACCAACTGTCCGTGAGAGGGCGGATGAGGAGCCGGACATCGACAAGATACTGAAGTCACTGTCTGAGCGGCGGCGCACAGAGAGAATTAAGAAAGTTGAGGAAATAGTCGGACCGTCCGAGGAATCGGTTGGCCCGGAGAAGGTAAATGAGCAAATAGATGTTGACGAGATATTGAAGACGCTGGATGAGGGAACCGGCCGAGAGAGAATAATAGAAAAACCGGTAGAGCAGCCGTCGGGTATCGAAGAGACCTTGAAATCATTGCCCGAGCTTGGTGCCCCAGAGATTCCAGAGGAACAAATAGGGATTGAAGAGGTGGCTGTTCCGGAAATATCGTCTCCACCGGTTGCCCCGGAGACGATAGAACGGGAACCTGGCCGTATCGAGTGGATTTTCCAGGATGGCAAATGGGTTCCTATGCAAGTTGGTCCCCCCGCAAAGCCAACGGAACCCATCATCAAGTTCGAACCCAATGAAGAACTAATTGTACCACTTGAAGAAGAGAAGGAAAAACTCGTGCCGGAGCTCGAATGGATCGAAGCAGCCAAAACACGCCTGATAAGGATTCCTGCCGATAAGCTGCTGGCAGGTGACCCAAGATACAATATCGTGATAAAACCAGGTGACACGATTCATGTGCCTGTCGATATTATCGGCGAATTCTGCATTATGGGCAATGTCAACAACCAGGGATACGTTAATGTCACAGGCCGGCCGATGACTTTGAAAATGGCAATAGCTGCAGCGGGTGGTTTGGGACCTTTGGCATGGCCGAAAACTTGCGAAGTAATAAGAAGAATCGGCAAGAAAAAAGAAGAAATTGTGCTGGTGGATTTGGATAAGATTGCCAACGGTGAGCAGCCGGACTTCTTTATTAAACCGAATGACCTGATTAATGTCGGCACGCATTACAGCTCCAGATGGCGCCTCATTCTACGAAATGCGTTCAGAGCCACGTACGGGTTCGGCTTTGTTTATGACCGTAACTTCGCTGATGTTGATTACTACCACCGTGGGTTAACTACCTGGTTCTAAGAGAAACATAAGGCGGCAGTAAAACCGTGTATTTCCCACGGTTTGATTCTTAGTCTTTGGCTTTTAGTTTTTAGTATCGTGGATAATACCATTTATTTTACTGCGGAAAAACAGGAAGCGGGTGCGCCCGTAGAAAAGCAGCACTGGCGCCAGCTCGGACTTCATAACTGCGTCAAGATATTGATAATAGGGGGGTTATTCTGCTATCTTTTTCGCAGCGAGTTCGGGACGCTCGTTCGGGACTGGCTTGCCGATAGTAGCTGGTCGCATGGCTTTCTAATCCCGCTGTTTAGTTTATACTTCATCAACCAGCATAAGCAACAGATTCTAAACCTCAGTACCAGTCCGAATTATCTTGGTTTGGTCTTTCTAATTTGCGGCATCTTAGTTTATTTTTTTAATTTGGTCAGCCCCTCCGGTTACGCATACTTTCGCAGCCTCAGCATACTGGCCACCCTCGGTGCCGTTGTGCTACTCTTGGGAGGGTGGCGCTTGGTAAAATACACCTGGCTGCCAATCGCTTTTCTCATCTTTGCTGTACCTTTCCCTCGCAGATACTACGTTAGTCTGACTATGCCGATGCAGAAACTATCTGCCACTATAGCAGGCGTTCTGCTGGATTTGGTTCCGGAAATGGAAACCACTGTCACCGGCGTTGTGATAGAAGTGATTTATAAGGGCAAGCATCTGGAGCCCGCCCTCAATGTGGCCGAGGCCTGTAGCGGAATGCGGCTGTTGATGGCCTTTCTGGCTTTGGGCGTCGCTATGGCTTATTTGCACTACAGACCTTTATGGCAGCGACTCGTCTTGTTAGCCAGCACAATACCAATAGCAATATTCTGTAATTTCGTACGCGTTACCGTTACCGGTTTTATCTTTGTGCTGATACATCCCCGCTACACTCAGGGCATCTATCACGATGCTCTTGGCCTTGCGATGTTGCCGTTAGCGTTTGCCTTATATTGGTTTCTCGCCTGGTTTATGTCGAGTTTATTTGTTGAAGAAACCCAGCTCGTTACTGAGGATATTGTAGTTCGGAAGCGCAATGCGTGATGACGGATGCCAGAAGCAACATACGAGTTTATTTGCAGCCCGCCTTTTTGATATGCGTGGCCGTTCTTGTAATAGCGGCAGGTGCCTCAATGAAACTTGGCGTCATAGAAAAAAAATTCTTGCCGCTAAAAAAGTCTTTTGATTACCTGGATGAGGAAAACTTAGCTCCCTACAAAGTAATAGAAAAACTAAAAATCGAAGACCAGGACATACTTAAAGCACTTGGTACGCAGGATTACATCCAATGGGTCCTGGAAGATACTGAAGCCCCAGCCAGTAGTACTGTTCAAAAATTTATGTTATTTGTTACTTATTATGGGCTAGCCGACCGAGTCCCGCACGTGCCGGAAGAGTGCTGGGCGGGAGGTGGTTTTCAACAATTAGCATCAGATAGTGTAACCCTTGAAATAAAAAAGGCCGGTTTTGAGAGAAAAATCGAGGGAAAGTACATCGTTTTTGGCAGTACAAAGTCCGATTTCCGCGAAGGAAGCGGGCAAATTCCGGTTTTGTACTTTTTTAAAGTCAATGGAGAATACGCCAGCAGTAGAGACGAGGCTCGAATCGCTCTAAATAAGAACCTTTTCGGCAAATATTCGTATTTTTCAAAGGTCGAGTTGGTTTTTAATCAGGCGTTGGTTGCCCCAGCAAAACAAGAAGCAGTCGCTGCGGGTGAAAAGTTGTTGGCCGTGGTTTTACCCATCTTAGAACAAGACCATTGGCCTGACTGGGGGAAAAACGTTAGTAGGTGATAGATGCCGTATATAAATAGGCTTGGTCCAACTGAGAGGGTTCCCACCTTGCAGGAAACCGCAAAAGTAGGTGGCACAAAAGCCGCAATAGTGTTTCGGTAAAAGAAAAGGGGAAAACCTTATGGCAAAGAGGAGGTTGAATAAGAAGGTCGCGCTCATCGGCTCGGCTATCTTTATAGTCGTAGCTCTCGGTGCCATTCTCGTAATTTTGTATTTTAGCAGGGACCCAGAAAAGTTTATTGCAGAAGGCGATGTAGCGTGGCAAGCAAAAGACTATGAAAGAGCTGAACACAGTTACCACAAGGCACGCAGCCTGGCAAAGAACGATTCCCTTAGAAAAGACATACTTTTCAAACTTGTGGACCTCTATATCGAAACTGGCCAGTGGCGTTTTGCTCGTGGATGCTGGGAAGAAATAATCAACATTGACCCAAAGGAGGTCAAAGCTCGATACGCCAGGCTCAAGTTCTCTTACATCATGGCCGATAGCGGCCTCCGCCGAGCCTGGCAGGATGTTCGACAGCAAGCATCGGATTTGATAAATGTGGTAGAGCAGACCGGCCTCCTTATGGACAATACCGACAAATGGGAAACCGCTGGATTGCAGACAGAAGGTCCTACTAAACAGTCAATAGGTCTGTTCTTGTACCTGCTCAGAGGCAGAGCCTCTATCGAGATGGCAAGGCAGGGAATGGTTACCAACCCTGATGAATCGCTCACTCAAGCAGTTGCTGATTTGGAAAAGGCGCTGACGTTCGACCAGAGTAGTGTCGATGTCCGTTGGTATTTGGCGCAGGCAGCGATAATAAAAGGCGACATTGCCGCTGCCAGAGGCAATTTTGAAGAAAGAGACAAGGCCGCGGAGCAGGCCAGAGTCTTTACAGAGCAAGCAGTTAAGAGCGCTGACACCGACCCGAAGGCCCATTTGAATTTTCTGGCAGTAAAGTTTATAGGTGCTCAAAAAGCCGGCAAAGACCAGCTCGAAGCCATCGAGCAAAACTATCTGTCACTTGCGAACAAGTTTCCCTCCTATCCTGAGATATTTGCTAGACTCTCCCGATTCTATTCAGACCCCGGAGTGGGGTCCAGAAATCTTGATAAGGCTGTTAAAGCAATCGAGCAGGCAATCAATCTGGACAAAAACAATGTCACTTATGCAATAATCGCAGCCAATTTGTGGTATCGAAAGTTTTCTTATCAGGGGCAAAAGGCCGATCTCGATAGGGCAATAGAAGTGGCAAAGCACGCTCTTACTTTGCCGGCCGCGCAGGAAGAAACCGGACCTCGAAGTTGGGCCAACAGACTAAATAGGGTCTCATTGTATATCTTTCTCGCAAACTTTTATACCGAGCAGCTCCTCGAACCTCGCGAGAAAAAAACGGCGGCAGAAACCGAAGTTTTGCTAAAAGACGCCGACCAGACAGTCCACGCAATTGAGCAGCTCCTCGGCAGCGGTGAGGACCCTCAGGTTGTTAAGTGGAAAAGCCTCCTTGAACTCGCAAAAGGAAATAAAAAGACTGCTATCAAGAATCTCTATGCAGTTTACGAACAGCTCAAAGCACCTTCCGCCCAGAAAGAATTTGAGCGAATAGATTCCCTCCTTGCCTATCGGCTGGCTAAAATCTTTGAAAACACAGAGGAACTCGGAGCGGCAAACGAGTTCTTCGCAGTTGCCTTAAGGCTGGGTAACAGAAATGCTCCTGACAAAATTGATGAAAAAAAACCCGAGGCCTTTTTGGATTACGCTCAGGTATTGATGAAATTGAGGGTCTACAACGAAGCTTTGAACGTTATAAACTTTTTCGAGAGCCAGTATTGGCCCAGTGAGAGGAGCCGAATACTACGAATCAAGGCTTATATTGGCGCAAGGCAGTTTGACAACGCCGCAGAAGAATTGGCAAACAGACCCGAAAATAACCCCGAAACGATTAAACTCAACCTGGACCTTGTGCAGTCCAAGATTAGGCAGGCTTTCTTGGCTATGGCACAAAAACAAATTGAAGTGAGCCCGGGTGTTTTTATCCAGGCAGTCAAGCCCGAAGGAAAAGATACCGCTGAGCCGGAAGCCACTGTAGAGGTAATGAAAGATGAACTGAAAAGCTATAGACGGCTTGAAGCAGAATCAGTGAAAAAACTGCTGGCAATAGAACCCAATTTTGTTGAAGAAGGTTCTGTTGTTAGTGTTTGTAAAAATTATATCGAGCAGGGCCGCAGCAATGAAGCCCAGGAACTGGTCAATCAGTTCTTGAGATATTCTCCCGATAGTACGGCGGTCCTGGTTTATAAACAGATGCTTTCTGAACCTGACCCCGCAAATGTTTCGCAACAAAGGCATAAGGAAATAGAAGAGCAAGTTTTATCGACTATTGCTGACCCGATTCGCCGCGCTGTTGAGCTTGGCGCATTTTATAGAAGAAATAACCAGATAGGGAAAGCCGCTGAACAATTTAAGGCGGTTCTTGAAATGGGTGCTTCACACGGCTCTGATAGCGTCGTTTTGGAGCAGATAAATGTTGCCACGCGGAATCTTTTTGACATAGCGCTCATAATGAAAGATTGGCAACTGGCTGACCAATTAGCAGACAAGGCCCGACGTGAGAATCTCGATGACTGTGAAGGCAACCTTTTCGCAGCCCGCCTCGTTGCCGCCAAAGGCCAATTTAAAGATGCTTTGGCAAGAATAGACGAATGCTTGAAACAAAAACCTGTATTTTCACGCGCTTATATGCTCAGAAGCAACATCAATGCCGACCTCGGAGACGAGCATGCAGCTATTGAAGATGCTCGAAAAGCAGCATCTCTAAACCCCCTGGATGGAACTATAGCAAAAGCAGTGGCGCTCACCTTTTGCAAGCGCGACCAAAAGCTCGGCAAGAATGTCCCCTCACATCAGGTAGTCGAAACCAAAACCGCTTTGGATAGAGCGGTGGTACTGAACCCAGGTGATTTGCAGTTACTTTACTTCTATGCTGATTATGTAAGCTCGACAGAACCATTAAGAGCATTGGCAATTCGCCAGAATATACAAAGAGCTGCCCCTAGTCTGCGCAATGCTGTAAGCCTTGGACAACTGGCAGTAAAATTGGCTCTCGAACAAGCAGACCAGCGGCGAAAGGATGCATTGTTCGGCGTCGCAGAGTTATCTTACCAGGAAGCTCAGAAAATCGACCCCAACGACAGACAAGTGCTCTATTCCCGTGCCGAACTCCTTCGTGCCAGAGGGCAGGATGATGAAGCTAAGAAGCTGCTGGAGGAATCCAAGGACGAGAAGTTGCTGTGGGACCATTACTTTCAGCGAGGCCAGTATGACGATGCAAAAAGGATTTTGGAGCAGGTGTACAAAAGCGGCACAAAAGATCCTGCTGTCCTGAAAGGTATGCTGATTGTTGCCGAGAAAACCGCCGACCAGGAGGCTGTAAAGAAATATTCTGAAGAACTCTTGACGCTCGAGGAAAATGTAGAAAATCATCTTATGCAGATTCAGTCTTTCCTCAGGGTCGGTCTTATCAAAGAAGCCGAATTCAAATTGCAAGGTTTTAAGGAAAAATACCCCCAGGAACCCAGAGCCTATCTGCTTGAAGCCCTGCTGGCAATGAGACAGGGCCAACTGCAAAGGGCATTGGACCTGACAAATCGAAACCTCCAGAGCGACCAAAACAACGCGGTCGCGTGGCGGTTGAGAGGGGAAATAAACTTCTATATGGCAAATTATGACCAGGCAATCAACGACCTTAAAGCAAGCAAGGCATTAGCAGATGACCCTCTTGCTCGAATCTCGCTGGCCAGGGCATACCTCCAGACATCTCGGTTTGAGGATGCTATAGCAGAACTTAAAAATACAATTGATGCACCGGGTGCTCCTATAGAGGCCAGGCGGCTGCTTGAGCAGATTTACTTGCAGCTTGGCCGCAAAGATGCACTGAAAACACTTTACGACGACACCCTTACGAAATTTCCCGACAGTGCACTGTGGCATAATCGAGCGGCATTGTTTGCCGGTGCTATAGGCGCACTCGACAAAGCAGAACAATTGTATAAAGAAGCGTATCTGATGAAACGCGAAGTCGGTTCCATACCGGATGCCAAAGATAGCACCCAGGATGTGCAGTATGCAACAGCCTTCGATGGATATTTGAGAGCCCTTGTCGTAGGAGCGGGGGACCCAAACTCGAGAAACTGGAACCCGCGGAAGTTGGATAAGGTTTTTGAGGAAAGCAAACCTTATCTTGATAGCGCTTTCGCTCCCATGGCATATCTTCGAATGGCTGAGGCAAAATTGAAACTCAACGATAAAGCAACCGCCATCGAGTATTGCCGCAAAGCTGTTGATAAAGCTGGTACAAATGAGACCCTCACCTCCGAGGTCTTGCTAAGAATGTACTTGATGCTGGGACCCCAAGAGGTTTCAAAGTATTGTGAGCAAAGGCTTCAAACTAACCCTCGTTCATTGCCTGCAAATTTCACTATGTTTAATCTGGCCGGGATTAACGAACAGTACAACAAGGCTATAGAGTATATCGACAAATGTATAGAGATAGTCGGCCCGGATGACCCACGCAAAACTGATTACGTAGTGAAAAAAGCAGAGGTCTTGACCGCTGCCTACGACAAAACTTCCGATAATAATTATCTTTTGAGAGCTATCGCAGATTACGAAAGTTTATTGGTTAAAATGCCGAATAATACCAATGTTCTGAATAATTTGGCGTATATGCTTGCTGAAAATAACGAAAGGCTCCCAGAGGCTCTTCAATATGCCAAACGGGCGCTCGACGCAAGCCCAAACGACCCGAGTTTTATGGACACCTATGGTTATGTGCTCTATAAAAATGGCAAAGCTTTACAGGCCGCCGAAATCTTGGCAGCTGCCCTCCAGCAGTATGAGCAACAACTGGATGTAACCCTCATACCGCCGGAAATATATGAGCACTTGGGTATGGTAAAAGAAAAGCTCGGAACAAAAACTGAAGCGATTAGTTATTATAAGCGAGCATTGGAAGTGGGAACAGGTAGGTTATCGCAAAAACATAAAGAGCAGGTAGATAAGGCTATTGAACGTCTTTCACCGTAACCTGTTTATCTTGACTCGTGCCAAAAATATACGATATCTGGTACATATAAGATGATATTTGCTTTATGGCGAATTCTAATGGGAGACGAAAATGATGGTAGAAGAAAGACCAATGCCCATAAGTAGGATTCCGGTGTCACCCCTGCCAAGGCCTATGCCAACTGCCGCCCTCACACCTAAGGAAGTTATTGGTATACTCCGCCGGCACACACTGCTGATAAGCGCTCTGACCATTTTGGGTTTGCTAATCGGTGGTGGGACCTGGTTCGTTTTAAAGGAATACTTTCCAAAATATACAGCCAGAACCTTTATTGAAGTCCTGTCACCTGTGGAAACAGACCCTATGAGGATATCTCCATTTCCGTTGCAGAAAGATATTCTCTACGGCTATCGTCTATCAATGGCAAGTATTATAAAGGACCAGCGCACCTTGCAGAACTTGCTTGCCAGGGACAAAGTTAAAGAGACCAATTGGTTTAAAAGCCAGGGCGGAAGTATTAAAAAAGCCGTCGCGTATTTGGAAAAGTACTTTAGTGCTTACGCCCAAAGAGACGGTGATTTTGTCGAGATATCGATAACCTGCCGTAATGATAAAGAGTCGGCCCTTATCGTTAACGAAATGCTCGACCTGTTTCTTGCTTCTCAGGGAAGTACTAAACAGGAGGAGATTGCCGGTAGATTGGCAAGGCTCGAAGACCAGCGAGTTCGAGTTCAAAGAGATGTGGACACGGCCAATAAGGCGCTGGATGAGCTTCGCACAGCTTGGGGTATAACCGACCTTGAGCAACCAACGAGCGGATACTATCACCTGCACACAATTACCATGAGATTAAATGACCTGGAACTTAAGAAAAATGACCTTGACCTGACAATAAGGCAGCTTCAAGCCGACCTTAAAAACATTGAAGCATTGGCAGCAGGCCCTATTACTGTGCAGATTGAACGTGCAATAGAGTTGGACCCTGTTATGACCTTGCTTGCTGAGCAGAAGGCCATGCTGGAATCAACACTCGCAGGCCAGCTTACTAAATTCGGCGAAAATCACAAAGTCGTGCGTCAAACGCGGGAGATGGTAGATGAAACCAAACAAAAAAGAGAGATGAGAAGGGACGAAATCGCAGAGCAGACCCGCCAGGCGAATCTGAGGGATGCACAGCAGAGATTGATTGTGTTCCAGGAAAGATTTATAGAATTGGAAAGATTACGCCAGGAAGCAGATGCAAAGCAAAAAGACCTTGATTTGGGCCGTGTGCAGTACGGACAGCGTCTCGCTACCAGAGACGAGAGAATCAAGATGCTCGATGCAATCAAAGAGCAGGTCGAAAAATTAAAAATATTGCACGATGACCCACAGACTCCCAAAGTACGAGCTGTCGGGTATGCGCCGGTGCCTCTGGGGATGGTCACTACCCGGCAGTGGTGGCCCTGGTTCCCGAGCGGGACGATAATAGGCCTTCTAATTGGCGTAGGGCTTGCCTTCCTTCTCGAATTGGTAAATGACCTGGTGAGGGCTCCAAGGGACGTAGGCAGATATTTGCACATTCCGCTTTTGGGTGTCATCCCGGATGCCGCTGAGGACGACCAGGTTCGTGGCGTCAACCTTTGCCATGCCATTCGAGAGGCACCTTATTCTATTATAAGCGAATCCTACAGACGCTGTCGGACAAACCTGAAACTGTCCGGTGCTATAGAGTCTTTGAAAACCGTGCTCGTTACCAGTGGTATGGCAGGCGATGGCACGACCTCCCTGGCCGTTAATCTTGCAGCCGCCTTTGTTGCAGAAAATAAAAAAGTGTTGCTCATGGATGCTAATTTCAGACACTCCAGCTTAAACACACTGTTTCCGAAAACAGGAGCCGGCGAGGCCGAAGCGGAACAATTCGACTTCGGTCTCAGTAGTATCCTGACTAACCAGTGCGGCGCCAAAGAAGCCATACGGTCCAGCGGTATTGAGGGACTTGATATAATCATTTCAGGCCCGCTGCCTGGCAACCCCGCAGAACTGCTCGGCGGCACGCGAATGCAGGAGCTTGTCAAAGAACAGCGTAACGCCTATGATTATGTCATAATTGATGGACCACCTGTGCTGCTGGTAAGTGATTCCAAGCTACTGGCAAAACTCGTGGATGGAACGCTCTTGGTATTCAACGCCGCCGCCACAAGAAGAGGTGCCGCTCAGAGAACTATTGGCGAAATCAAAGAGGTCGGTGGCACAATCGTTGGCTGCGTCCTCTTTGCCGCCAGAGCTATGAAGGGCGGTTATTTCCAGGAGCAGTTCAAATCTTATCAACAATATCAGAAGGTACAACTTGCTGGCTCGGCTTAAAAGCCCGCCAGAGGCAATATAGGGGTTGTGTGGGTGTATGGGACCGCTTCTGCGGCTTTCTGTGCACCCAATTTTTTATTAAGAGGCCTCATAGATGGACAAGTTCCTTGTAACCGGCGGAGCTGGTTTCATCGGTTCCAACATCTGCAGGAAACTCGTTTCACAAGGCTGTTTTGTAAGGGTTATTGATAATCTTCTCACAGGCAAAAAGGCTAATCTTGCCTCTATTTTAGACGAAATCGAGTTCATAGAAGCTGATATGGGCGACCTTCGGGTCGCCCGTGCTGCAATGAAGGATATCGATGTGGTTTTGCACCAGGGTGCTTTGCCCTCGGTACCGCGTAGTGTCGATGACCCCGCCGCCACACACAAGCACTGCGTCGATGCAACTTTCACACTTCTTTTAGCTGCCCATGATGTCCGCGTGAAACGTTTTGTCTATGCGTCAAGCTCTTCGGTCTATGGAGACACGCCGACCTTGCCTAAAGTCGAAACGATGTCCCCCAGCCCTCTTTCGCCTTATGCGGCTGCCAAACTTGCTGGCGAATACTATTGTTCGGTTTTCTACCGCGTTTATGGACTTGAGACGATTTCACTTCGATATTTTAATGTCTTTGGCCCGCATCAGGACCCTACCAGCCAGTATGCTGCCGCAATACCTGCTTTTGTAACAGCCATATTAAAAGATAAGCCGCCGACTATTTATGGCGATGGCTCGCAGAGCCGGGACTTTACTTATGTGGAAAATATTGTCGAAGCAAATCTCTTCGCCGCAAGAGCCAAACAGACAAAAGGCGAAGTTATAAATATCGCCTGCGGCCAGGCCGTAACCGTCAATGAAATTATTGATATGATTAATGAAATAGTCGGCAAGAATGTTAAGCCGATTTACGCTGCCCCTCGCCCCGGCGATGTCAAACACTCCCTCGCCGACATCTCCCTCGCAAAAAAACTTATCGCCTTCAAACCAAAGGTTTCGTTTCGTGACGGCCTTCAAAAGGCCATTGAATGGTATCGGGACAATCTTCTATGATTTGGCAGTAGGTTAGGGTTGTTCTTGTATAGGGACGTGTACGGCCTTACTTATGTTTAGCGTTTTTGTTCCGCTTTTTTAATCTGCGCAAGTATTTCAGGTCTTCTATGTCCTTTGTGCGTGAAGCGGCTTGCTTCATTTTTATAAGGTCGTCAAGTGAAGCGAACCAGACAAAAGTTTTTCCAAACCGTGCTTTTACCTTGTTCTCCCATACCCTCTCGAATGTTACCCCTTTTACAATGGGGTGAATATCGGCTTCAATAAGATACTGGCGAATCAGCACTTTCCTGGTTAGAAGGTCATCTATTGTTATATCCGCAACATCGTATCCGAATTCTTTCAGCGCTTTCAGTGTCCTGCGTGCGTTTTCTTCTGCCGGTTTTATAAAAATATCTATGTCTAATGTCGCGCGTGAGTAGCCGTGAACGGGAAAAGCGGTAGCGCCGATTATGACAAATTTAATCCGGTTTTCTTTTAATAACTTCAGTAGTTTTTCTGCGTTCATTTCTTTTAAGTAATCTCAGCATCTCCCGCGTTTTTCTAAACATCA
>Ga0315294_10006790_pt1 | contig 12554 bp, 10 predicted proteins | sample YL17G13_40_MG_FD_203626 | JGI IMG/M metagenome (GOLD analysis project Ga0315294, IMG submission 203626) | Sediment microbial communities from Yellowstone Lake, YNP, Wyoming, USA - YL17G13_40 | ecosystem: Environmental > Aquatic > Freshwater > Lake > Sediment | place: USA: Wyoming | collected...
GCAATCCCCGCCCCGGCGAGTCGGAGATTGCTTTGCCTGCTTCGCAGGCTCGCAATGACACCATTTTGGGGGTGAATCTGGGGAAAAACAAAGACACCCCGCTGGAAGACGCGGCCGATGATTATCTTACGCTCATGCAGCGCTTCATTCCGTTGGCGGATTACCTTGCCATCAACGTCAGCTCGCCCAACACAGTCGGCCTGCGGCGCTTGCAGGGACGTGAGATGTTGGAGACTTTGCTCGGCCAAATTAACGCGGCACGTGACACATGGCACGTGACACGACCGGTTTTAGTAAAAATTGCGCCAGATCTAAATGACGAAGAACTTGATGATGCCCTTGGCGCCATTCTTGATAACCGCATGGACGGCGTGATTGCCACCAATACCACGCTGGGGCGCGAGGGATTGCAGTCAACGCTGGGGGAAGAAACCGGCGGGTTAAGCGGACGCCCGCTCACGGTCCGGAGTGAAGCGGTGCTGGCACAGGTGCTGAAAAGGCTGGATGGCCGCCTGCCGGTTGTCAGCGTGGGCGGGATCATGTCCGCAGAAGATGCCAAACGCCGCCTGGACATGGGAGCGGCACTGGTACAGGTCTATACCGGGCTGATCTACGCCGGGCCGGGGCTGGTACAAAAAATCGTCCGGGCAATCTAGCTCCCTGCTGAGGCCAGATTGCCGAAGGTCGAAGTGAGGGTGAAAAGCACCCCGGGCGCCAAAAGAGCCAGAGGCAGCAGATGTCTTTGGCTCCTTTGGTTTTTATGACCCTTTCCCCAGCAATTCCTTCAACCTCGGATGCTCTGTATAGAAACCGCGCCGTTCCTCCGGCAGCAACGCTGCGATGCGGCACATCACCTCGTCAGTGTACTGCTGCATTGTCGCATCCCGGTCCTTTCCTTCGACCGGCGGCAGCGTGAACGGTTTTCCGGCGACTGCTTTGATATCCAGCCGCTTGAAGTGCTTGAGACGGTCCCTTACCATCGCGTCCTCCGTGCCGGTCAGCGCGGCGGGCAGGATGGGTACTCCCGCCTTCCAGGCCAGGTAAATCCCACCGGGTTTGGCCTCAATCAAATTGCCGGACTTAGAGCGCGTCCCTTCCGGAGTCATGGCGAGGATTCCGCCCTGCTGGAGCCGGCGCAGGGTCTGGCGCAGCGCGCCGACATCAGCATGGTAGCGGTCAATGAAGATGCCATTGATCAAGCGGGTCAGCCAACGGGTGAAGGCGTACTTCTGGTATTTCTCGGCCACGATGATGATAATGTCGGGACGGTCGAGGATGTAGTAAGGCAGCGCCGCGTCCAGCCGGCCGATATGGTTGGCCGCGATGACGTAACTTTGCATTTCAGGGATATATTCGAAGCCAACCGTCTCCACGCGGGCAATCAGGTGGAGGATCAGGCGGACTGCGAAGCGGACTACCTTATGAGTCATCTTATTCATAGTCGGTCGAATCAATAGAACCCCACTTTATTCAAAATGGTACTGAGTTGAGCTCAATTTTCCAACAACTCTTTCAACCTGGGATGTTCCGCGTAGACTCCGCGGTATTCTTCCGGGAGCAATGCGGCGATGCGGCACATGATTTCGTCGGTGTCGGCTTTCAGAGCCTCCTCGCGGCCCTGACTCTCGGTTGGCAGGGGCGGCAGAGTGTAACTCGCTCCGACGTTGACGGTGATGTGCGGGCGGCGCAGGCGTTTTAATTGGCCGAAGAAGAGTGGATCGAACGAACCGCTGATCCCGACCGGCAGGATGGGGTATCCCATTTTTGCTGCCAGGTAACTGACCCCCGGCTTGCCTTCGATCAGGTGACCAACCTTCGAGCGCGTCCCCTCCGGGGTGATGACCAGCACCTCGCCCTGTCTCATACGCGCGATGACCTGGCGGATGGCTTTCAGGTCTGGGTTGAAGCGGTCAACAAAAATGAAATTCAATTGGCAACCCAACCAGCGCATGATTGCCATTTTTTCCCACTTCTCCCCTACCAGCAGGACCAGGTTGGAGTTGTCCAGCAAATAGAATGGGAGGAACGCATCCACCAACCCCAAGTGGTTGGAGGCGATGATGAAGTTGCTCGTCACTGGGACATTTTCCCGGCCACGCACCTCGACATGCGTAAGCAGGCGGAGCAGGAGGCGGATGATGAAACGGGTGAATGTGAGTCGCATGGGGCAATTGTACAATAAAACGGCCGGTCGTCTAGACCGGCAATGATTTTACTCTCGTTTCAGGATGTGCGTCACGATGGTCGCCCCGCTCCCGCCGATGTTCTGCGCCATACCGATGCGAGCTTCCGGGACCTGGGTCTCGCCGCACTCACCCCGCAGTTGCTGCACCACCTCGACGATCTGGTACACCCCCGTCGCGCCGACCGGGTGTCCGCGCGCCTTGAGTCCACCGCGCGTCGTCACCGGGATGCGGCCTTTCAACGTGATTTCGCCGTCCAAGCCAAGTCGAACGCCCTGGCCGCGTTCGGCAAAACCGCAGGCCTCCAGCGAGAGCGCCGACATGATGGTGAAGGCATCGTGCAATTCGAACAAGTCAATGTCATCGGGCTTTACCCCGGCCTGCCGATAAGCCTCCTGTGCAGACTTGTCGGCTGCCGACAGGAACAGCGCCTCGGGCCGGTCGTGGATGGCTATCGTATCGGTGGCGGAAGCGGAACCGGCGACCAGGATGCGGGTCCCGCGCGCTACGCTTTCTACTGGGACAAGGTAGATTGCCGCGGCGCCGTCCCCAATCGGTGAAGCGTCCAGCAGGTTGATCGGCGTGGCGATCATGGCCGACTTCTCGAAATCGTCCACGGTGATCTTGTGGTGAAGACGGGCGAAGGGATTGTGCAGGGCGTTGGCGTGGGCGTTGATCGCAAACGGGGCAAAATCGGCGTGCTTCCAACCGTACTCGTACATGTAGCGGCGCATGATCATGGCATTCAGCCCGACGAACGAGACGCCCATGTCCACCTCGTAATCGGCGTCGGCGGCAGTGGCCAGGGCGGCGGTGATTTCGTGCAGGTGGCGGTCCAGCATTTTCTCGACGCCGATGACCAGGGCCGATTCCAACTCCCCGGAAGCCACCGCCATCAACCCCGACCGGAAGGCTGCCGAACCGGATGCGCAAGCCGCTTCCACCTTGATGGCTTCTGTGCCTTTCAACCCGGCCCAGTCGGCGATTAGCGGCGCCAGGTTGTTCTGGCTGTTGACGATGCCCGACATCATGTTGCCGACGAAGAGACCCCCGGCGCTCTCACGCCCGGCGTCTTTCAGTGCGGCGAGGATGGCCTCGACGGCCAGGTCACGAATGGATTTTTCCCACTGTTCATCTATTTTGGTCTGGCCGATGCCGAGGATGGCGACTGGTTGCATAAGTACCTTTCTCAACACGAAGGGACACAAGGATTTATGATTGGATTTTACCTCATGGGGCTATCAGGGGCTATCAAAAATCCGAAGTTGTCAGGGATGCCGGTGTGCTATACTAGCCGTGAAAGAAGGAGTGTTGTTTATGACCAAGACCGAAGCAACTGCCGAAGTATTCTGGATGGCATTCAAAGTGCTTCCCAGCGATGAGAAACGTGCGGTCATCCAGCACATAATTCGTGACGAATCCCTGCGGCGGGATCTGATGGATTTGGCTTTGATCGAAGAACGCCGTGACGAACCGGCGCGGCCATTGCGCGATTATTTGCATGAGAAACGCAAGTAGATTGGTATGGCTTATCAAATCATCATCAAGCGCCCCGCCGAGAAAAAACTTGACGCGTTATCCGCCAATGTGCGCGCACGCATCCTAGGGCATTTGCTGGCGTTGGAAGACAACCCTCGTCCAGTGGGGATCAAAAAAACTCCAGGGAGAAGATGGCTTTCGTTTGCGCGTGGGGGATTACCGGGTGCTGTATACGATAGATGACCGCATGAAGCAGGTGACGATTTTCGCAGTCGGCCATCGACGCGAAGTATATCGGTAGTGAAGATATCCCCGGCACTTTTGAAGTGCCGGGGACATACCCTTGCCAGGGTGGATTTTAACCGATAGGGCTATCAGGGGCTATCAAAAGTGGAATTTGCAAAAAAAAGCTAGGTGGCTCAATTGCCACCTTGCCTGGATACCAGGATTCGGATTTTACGGGTGGTGCAGGAAACCGACGAAAGTGCCGGGCGCCAGGGAGGCAATCTCGCCGGTGCTGATGTCAACCTGCACAACGACGGGGAGCAGGTCCTGGCCTTGTGCGCTCACCTGAACGAGAAAGCGCTGCTCATCCAGCCAGCCAAGAGGTTGGATGGAAACCTGTTCTCCCAATCCGGCCGCTTTGTAAAACTGCGATTGTGGATAATCGAATAGCACGAGCCCCTCGGGGTTGGCGACACGGATGGTGGCAAAGAAGGTCCCGTCTATCAGGCTGCCGCGCGCTTCCAGCCAGGCCACCTGGTCGCCCGGTGAGAGGATGGCCGAACCAGCGCCGCGGTCGCTCTCGGCTAACGGGGACAGGTTGATGGTCTGGTTGGTGGCGAGGTTCAGCAACCTCAGGATGGGTTGTCCATCCTGCCGGGCGGAATAGGCCACCCAGATCTGGCTCTGCGAAATGGCGGAGAAAACCGCCTCTTCGGGCAGGACTTCGTAGACGGTCCTGTCTTTCAGGTCCAGGTAGTACAGGCCTTCGAGTGGATCGAACACGATCTCGCCGCCGATGCCCCACGGGCGGAGCGTGTACCACAGTCCGGTCGCCACCCCATTCTGGACGCGGATCATCACCGGAACGGCTGCGCGGCTCTCGGTACTGTCCACGATCAGGACAGGCGTGGGATTCACCAGGCTGGTCAGATCGCCCAGAAAAACGCGGGTGCGCAGCACACCGTTATCCTGAGGTTCCATACTGGCATACGCCAGCAGCGGCTGGCCGGGGACGCCGGTCAGGCCGGACAGGTTTTGTACATCCACGAGCGGCGTAGTTTGGCCGTTCTGGCTGACCCGCAGGCTGAACGGCTCGTTTTCGCTGGAGTAGAAAACAACAGGAAAATCCAGCGCGCCGGTGTAACTACCGGCAATGTGGACAGTAGCAGGGGATGGACTGGCAAGAGAAGTGGCGCGCACCTCGCCCAGCACGATCCCGTCCGGACCGTAGAAGGTGATGCCGATCCCGTCCCGGGAGTCGGTGGCGATGCCGTTGGGCAAGGTAGGGCCGAACGAGATGACTTTTTCGGTGGGGAGCGGGGCGAAGACGGTGGAGTCGTCCACCATGACGGCGGAGGGCGCCGGCGTTTCACTTGGGGTGGGAACTTCGTCCACGGTGGGAGGAAACTGTGTCGGCGCGGGGAGAGGGTTTCCACATGCGGACAGGATGACGAGAAGGATGCTCGCGAAGAACAGGTAGGGAGGTGCGTGTTTCATAGGGAATCCTTTCTGTGGTGGAGTCACCTATGGACGCCTGATAGATTGAAATGGTTCCTGGGGTCGGAAAACGAAATCGAAAAACGTAAGATGCAGAATCACCTTTTAGATGACACTCACCGTTGAGCCTCTCTCCGTCTTCTCGACCTCGATTCGCGTCGGGAAGACGTCTTTCAATTCCTCCAGGTGGGTAATGACCAGGATCTTGGCAAAATCGGCCTTCACAGCGTTGATGGATTGGATCAGCCGCTGGCGGCCCAGGGTGTCCTGCGAGCCGAAGCCCTCGTCAATGACCAGCATCTGCAAGCGCGCCCCCTTGCGCCCGGCCAGCACCTCCGAGAGCGCCAGCCGGATGGCGAAGTTGACCCGGAAGGCCTCGCCGCCCGAGTACATCTCATAATCGCGCTCCCCGGCTCCGTCGCTGACCTGGATCTCCAGCGTCTCGCGCAGGTCCTTGCGCTTCTCGTCCTTGTATTTGGCCTGGGTTTCGAAATGGATGCGCATGGTGTCGTCGCTCAAGCGGCCCAGGATTTCGTTGGCCTTCATTTCTATTTCCGGCAGGGCCTGCTCGATCAGCAGCGCCGGGACGCCGTCCTTGCCGAAGGCACGCTCCAGAGCCTTGTAGCGCCCAATCTGTAACCCCAACTCACCGCGCTCGGCTTCCAACGTTTTCTTGCGCTTGCGCAGATCGTCCAGCACGCTGACCTTCTGCCGTGCCGCGCCGACCTCCTGGTTCAACTGGTTCTCGCGCTCTTGCAGGTCGAACAGGGCCCGTTCGGTGGCATCCAGATCGGGGGCCAGGGATTCAGCCGCCGTGAGGGCTTCGAGAGCAGCGTTGTATTCGGATTGCTGGTTTTTGATTTCTGCTTGACGATTGACGATTTCGGATTGAAGATTGGCAATTTCATCATCCAGCGGCTTGAGCGCCGAACGAGCTGATTCCAGCGCCCGGAATTCCGCCTCGGCGGCGCGCCCCTCCATCTCGCTCCGGCGAGCCGCGTCGTGGGCGGCCGCGGCGTACCCAAGTACGGCCAGTTCCTTGTCCACTTTCGCCAGCGACTTACGCGCCTCGACGGTGTACCTCCCGTTCTCGAGCAGTTTCGTCACCTCGGCCAGCCGCTTCTCCCCGGTCTTCTCCCAATCTACGGACTGCTTCCGCATCGTTTCCAGCCGCTCGGTCAGTTGGGCAATCGCGCCGGAATAAGAGAGGCGTTCGGTTTCGGGGGAGGCAAGTTTCGAGATTCGGGATTCGACATTCGTGACGTGGGCCGTCAGTTCTTCCAGCGCGGATTTGTTTGCACGCCAGGCATCCCCTTTTTGTTTGCCCCCGGCGTTGAGTTGCTCCAGCGTAGACCGGCGGTGCTCGGGGCTGAGCGACTGTCCGCACAGGGGACAGACCGCGCCCTCGGCCGCCGCGAGCTTTTCGATGCGGGCCTTGAGTTCGTCCATCTCGACCTTCAGGCTGGCGTTCTCGGCGCGCAGTTCGGCCTGTTTCTCGCGCGCTTCCTGGGCCTGCTTTTCAAGCCCGAGGCGCTCCGCTAGTTTTACTTCTGCCTCGGCCAATCCCTGCCGTGCAGAAGCCAGATCGGTCTCCAGCGCACTGATGACTGAAAACTGATCACTGATCACTGAAAACTGCTCTTGAAGCGAAGACCGTTCCTGCCCCAACTTTGCTTTCTCAGCGTTGATTTCGTCCAGGAAGGGCAGGCGTCGCTTTTCCTGTTCGTGGAATTGGGAAGCAATTCCGTCCCAATGTTCCAGTTCCTGGCGCGCCTTCTGCCAGGCCGCGTAGGCGGACTCCACCTCGGCAGCCCGCCCCAGCACCTCGGCATGGGTGAGGCGTTCGGCCTCCCGTCCGGCGAGGCGGGCCTGGAGTCCGGAAAGCCCCGCCTGTGAACGTTGGAGGCCCTCGTCCAGTTTGCGGACCAATTCGCGTTGTTTGTCCAGCGCGGCGCGTACCTGTTTTACGTTTGCCAGCGCCGCTTCCTGGACCTTGCGGCTGGCGGCCAGTCCCTCCAGTTGGATCGTCAGGTCGGTCAGGTGCGCCTTGCGGGGTTCCTCCTCGGCCAGTTCAGCGTCAATCTCGGCCAGGCGCCCATCCACCGAGTCGATATCGCGTTCGACGGCTTTGCGGTGCCCGGCGGCGCGCTCCCGGTAGATTTCCCAGGCTTCCAGCCCGAGAATATTGCCCAGGATTTCCTTGCGGCGGATGGGTGGCTGCTGGGCAAACTGGTCGGCCCGCCCTTGCAGGAAGAACGAGACGTTGACGAAGGTGTCGTAGTCCAGGCGCAGGATTTGCTCGATACGGGCCTGGGTATCCCGAATGGTGCGTTCGGCAAGGGAACGCCATTTGCCATTAGCGATAAATTCATTAGCAAGGCTTGCATTATTAGTTGGTAATGGCAAGCTTAAAATTTGAAATTCAAGGATTGTTGGTTTTCTGACAATTGTAACTTCCCCGGTTTTTTGATTAGTTTGTTTTGAAGGTGCTGGCAGTGTTCTTTGGACGCGGTAAATATTATTTTCATAAACAAAAGTAAATATCACTTCGGCTTTACCAGATTCCTGCTTTGCGACTGCTGAATTCACTAACGCTTCGTCCCGTTTGCGGGCCTGGCCGAAGAGCACCCAGGTCATCGCATCCAGCAGCGAGGACTTGCCGGCTCCATTTTGGCCTGAAATACAAGCCAGGTCGAAGCCGCTGAAGTCCACTTCGACGGGATCACGGTAAGAAAGGAAACCGGAGAGTTTCAAGCGGAGAGGAATCACGAGATAATCGTAAAGCGTAAAGCGTAAATCGTCAATCGGCAATCGTAAATCTTTCTTGCCCAACCCCTTGACTGATGTTATCATATCCGTGTGTTAAAGAATGCAATGAAACGTAAACGCACCCGCCAGAGCCTGGCTGCCATTATTTTGGCGACCATTCCTTGCTATTGCCTGGGGATCATCATCATGCAGCTTGCCCCAATTCACAATGCGCCGACGGCGACGCCGACCCCAACCGAGACCCCAACCCGCACGCCGGTCACACCAACACTTACCCTGACCCCGACTCTAACTTCAACCTTTACCTTGACCCCGTCTCTCACGCCCTCCCTCACCCCGTCTCTCACGTCCTCCCTCACCCCGTCTCTCACGCCCTCCCTCACCCCGTCTCTCACGCCCTCCCTCACCCCGTCTCTCACGTCCTCCCTCACCCCATCTCTCACGTCCTCCCTCACCCCATCCTCCACACTGACGCCACCTCCGACGCCTACCGAAACGTTTACTCCGATTCCTCCATCGAACACGCCATCCCCCACCGTCGAGACAACCACCATCCCTCCCACTGCCACTTAGGTTGGTGACAATCGAACTCTATAATGACCGAACTCCTCCCCTTCCTCAAAGACCTGATCTCCGCTCCCGGACTTTCCGGCTACGAAGACCCAGCCGCCAGGATCATCGAAGATAAATGGCGGCCTTTTGTTCATGAAATCAGCCGTGGCAAACTCGGCTCGCTGCACGGACTGCGGCGCGGTACGGGCGCCGTTCCACGTCCTTCAGTGATGCTCTGCACCCACATGGATGCCATCGGACTGATGGTCACCGGCATTACGGACGGGTTTTTACGCGTCACCCAGGTCGGCGGGGTGGACGCGCGCGTCCTGCCCGGGCAGCCGGTCACGGTGCAGGGGCGCGAAACCATCCCCGGCGTGATCGTCCAGCCGCCCGCCCGTCTCCTGCCTCCTGAAATCGGCGAAAATCCCATCCCATTGGAACATTTGCTCGTGGATACCGGCCTGTTGCCAAAGAAAGTTGCCAAACTGGTGCGTGTTGGCGATTTGGTCTCGTTCGCCCAGCCGCCGCTCGAACTGGCTGGCGAGACCATCGCCGGTCACACACTGGATAACCGCGCCTCGGTCGCCGCGCTGACGGTCTGCCTGGAGGAGTTGCAGTCCCGCCCGCATGCCTGGGACGTCTGGGCCGTTGCCACCTCGCAGGAGGAAGTCGGAACAATTGGTGCCAGCGGCTCGGCCTTCGAGCTGCATCCGACCATCGCCATCGTGGTGGACGTGACCTGGGCCAAGGGCGTCGGCGATTCAGACTGGAGGACTTTCTCACTTGGCAAAGGCCCGACGATTGTGGCAGGGCCGAATATCCATCCGGCGTTGCACAAGACCATGAAAGAACTGGCCGACAGACTCGAAATTCCCTACGCCCTGGAGTACACTCCAACCGATTCCGGCACAGATGGGATGGCCACGCAGGTCTCGGCGGAGGGCATCCCGACCCTGGTGATAGGCATCCCGCTGCGCTACATGCACACGCCGGTGGAAATGGTAGCCGTCAAGGATATCCAACGCACCGGGCGGCTGCTGGCCGAGTTTATCGCCAGGCTGGAGCCAGACTTCATGGAAAAGATAGTTTGGGATGAAGTGAAAAAGTAAAAAGTAAGAAGGGGGAAGAAGTGCGAAGCGAACGGCTTTTTACTTTTTCCTTCTCACTTTTTACCTGCTTTGAAGAGGATACATGGCCGAGAAACCAACGATTGGCTCATCACAACTCAAACTACTTGAGAGGCTCTGCAACGCGATCGCCGTTTCGGGGGATGAGGGCGAAGTGCGCGCCATCGTGCTGGAAGAGATCAAGGGCCACGCCGACGATGTCCGGGTGGACGCCCTCGGCAACGTGCTGGCGACCCGCGCAGGGTCAGCGAAAAAGCGGCTGAAAGTCATGCTCTCCGCTCACATGGACGAGGTCGGATTCATGCTGGTGGGCGACGACGGCGAGGGTCTGTTCCGTTTCGAGACGGTCGGCGGGATGGACGTACGCCAGCTGCCCGGTAAAGCCGTGCTGGTCGGCAGGGAGCACACGCCAGGCGTGATCGGGGCACGCCCCATCCACCTGACCACCGCCGAGGAGCGCAAACAGAATATCCCGTTGGATGCCCTGCGCATTGACCTCGCCCCCGGCGGCAAGGCCAGCCTGGGTGACCGGGCCGCGTTTGCCACCCGTTTCCAGCGCAGCGGACCGGCGGTCATCGCCAAGGCGCTCGACAATCGCTTCGGTGTGGCGACGCTCATCGAACTGGTCCTTAACGCCCCGGCCAACATTGACTTGCTGGCGGCCTTCACCGTGCAGGAGGAGATCGGCCTGCGCGGCGCCAAGGTCGCGGCCTACGCCCTTGCACCGGACCTGGCCATTGCGGTGGACGCCACTCCTGCCAACGACTTGCCGGGTTGGGATGATGAAGAGAACACCTCCTACAACACAAAACTTGGCCTCGGTCCGGCGATTTATGTTGCCGATGGCGCTACGTTCTCGGACCCGCGGCTGGTGCGTTTCCTGGCAGAGACAGGCGACGTCGAAAAAATTCCCTACCAGCTCCGCCAGCCGGGCGGGGGCGGGACAGACGCCGGGGCCATTCACAAGACCCGCGCCGGGGTCCCCAGCGTCTCGGTCTCGGTGCCGCAGCGCTACAGCCACACGGCTGCCTCGGTGGCACGCCTCGACGACTGGAAGAATACCCTGTCCCTGCTCCATGCCGCCCTGACGCGTCTCACGCCGGAAATCCTGGCTGGAGAACGAGCCTGAAAACGGACAACGAATCGAAACGAATAAACGAATGAGGAAGGATCGGTGAGTGAACGAGAAACAAGCGGGAGACAAAGAAGCGCCCGGGCTGGTGGACGATGGACTACAAGGCCTGACTTATAAAGTCATTAGCTTGGCAATGGCTGTTCACAATGACCTGGGGCCCGGCCACCGCGAGTCAACCTATCACAACGCCATGCACCAGCGTTTCCTCGACACCGATCTTCCGGCCGGGCAAGAACCGGAACTGCCGATCTACGACGAAAACGGCAATATGGTAAATTTCTACCGTCCCGACCACCGCGTGGCTCAGACTCTTCTGGTCGAATACAAGGCACACTTTCACCCACTTACCAACGATGATATTGCCCAGTGCGTTGATTATCTCGCCGCTTCTGACAGCAATGTCATTCTGTTATTCAACTTTGGTAGACGCTGCTTGGAATGGAAACGCATCTTCCCTCCCAAGAAAATCGCCGACCATCGCCGCCGACACTGGCGCCGCGATCCACTATAAATTCGCTTTCCATCGGTCATTGGTTGTCCATTCGTTATTCGTTTATTCGTTGGCTATTCGTTGTCCGTTTTCTCCTATCCTCCCATCTGTGGTGAAAACATGAAACCTCTCATCCAAAAATTGACTGAAACCTTCTCCCCTTCCGGTTATGAATCCGTCGTCCGCGAAATCATCCGCGACGAGGTCAAGCCGTTCGCCGACGAAATCCGCGTGGACGCACTCGGCAACCTGATCGTGCGCAAAGGTTCGAAAGGTAAAAATGGCAAGCGCATCATGCTAGCCGCCCATATGGATGAAATCGGGCTGATGGTCACCCACATTGACGAGAACGGTTTCGTGCGCTTCACCAGCCTTGGTGGCATCCGTCCCGCCGCACTGACCGGAAGCCGGGTCCGGTTTGTGGACGGTACCCCGGGCATTATCAACTCTGACCGCATCACCGGCCCGGCCAAGGCTCCAACGCTGGACCAGTGTTTTATTGACGTGGGCGCGACCGGCAAGAAGGATTGCCCCGTCAAAGTCGGTGACGTGTGTGGATTCGAGCGCCCGTTCCTTGATATAGGCAAGCGGATGGTCGCCAAGTCCATGGACGACCGCATCGGTTGCGCCGTGCTGGTCGAGACTCTGCGCACCCTGAAGACTTCGCCGCACGAATTGTACTTTGTCTTCACCACGCAAGAGGAGATCGGCACGCGCGGGGCAACTACCTCCGCTTTCGGGATTGACCCGGATATTGGCCTGGCGGTGGATATCACTCTCACCGGCGACACCCCCAAGAGCAAGCGAATGACCGTCAGCCTGGGCAATGGCCCGGCAGTCAAGGTCAAGGACACCGGTATGTTGGCCGACCCGCGCATCGTGGAATGGATGTGCACCACGGCCGAAAAAAGCCGCATTCCCTTCCAGCGCGAGGTGCTCGAGATCGGTTCGTCCGATGCCAGGGCAATCCAGCTTACCCGTTCGGGCGTGCCGGCGGGTTGTCTTTCCATCCCCTGCCGTTACGGCCACACCCCCTCCGAAATGGTGGACTATGGCGACGTCCAGAATTCCGTCAAATTACTGGTCGCCCTGTT
>Ga0315294_10006792_pt1 | contig 12553 bp, 14 predicted proteins | sample YL17G13_40_MG_FD_203626 | JGI IMG/M metagenome (GOLD analysis project Ga0315294, IMG submission 203626) | Sediment microbial communities from Yellowstone Lake, YNP, Wyoming, USA - YL17G13_40 | ecosystem: Environmental > Aquatic > Freshwater > Lake > Sediment | place: USA: Wyoming | collected...
AATGACACCTCTGCCGCTCGAATTGACAGAATTCTGACCTTCAACGTGGTCTATCTCCCCAAGGTTGGTTAATTTTTCTCCTAGTCGCTGCTTGCGCCGCCAGACCCCGATGTGCTATGCTTTATGTAAAAAAGGAGGACACCACTATGGCTATTCAATTACCCGACCTGCCCTACGCGAAGGACGGTCTTGCACCATACATCAGCGCTAACACGCTGGAATTTCATCACGGAAAGCATCACAGGGCATATGTGGATAACACGAACAAACTGATAGCAGGAACAGAACTGGCCAATGAGTCATTGGAAACTATTGTGAAAAAGACTGTGGGCGATGCGGCCAAAAGCGGCCTCTTCAATAATGCGGCGCAGGTCTGGAACCATTCCTTCTACTGGCAGTGCATGAAGCCGGACGGAGGCGGTAAACCTACCGGAAAAGCCGCCGACAAGATCAATGAGACCTGGGGAAGTTTTGATAAATTCGCAGAAGAATTAAAGAACGCCGGGGTTACCCAGTTCGGCAGTGGCTGGGCCTGGCTCGTTCTGGACGGCGGCAAATTGAAAGTGATAAAAACCGCCAATGCAGACACACCGATTGCCCATGGCGTAAAACCCCTGCTTACCGTCGATGTCTGGGAACATGCATATTATCTTGATTACCAGAACAGGAGGCCGGACTATCTGGCGACATTTATTGAGAAGCTGATCAACTGGGATTTCGTCAAGTCCAATCTGGGCTGATTCACCTGAAAGATGGAAAAACAAGAATTGCCGTGACTATATCTTCCGATAAGCCTCACCATAAAGATCATCGCAAACGCCTGAAGAAGAAATTTTCCGAATCAGGCGTTGCCGCGTTCCACGACTATGAGGTCTTGGAACTGCTCTTATCATATGCCATCCCTCGAAAAGATGTCAAAGCCCTGGCAAAGGAACTCCTAAATAAATTCGGCTCTCTCAAGGGCCTCATGGATGCGGATAAAGACAGTCTTGAGAAGGTCAAAGGCGTCGGCGTTCATACGGCAATATTGATAAAACTCATAAAGGAAATGGGGATCCTGTACCTCAAAGAGAAGGCAAAGGAGAAACCGCAAATAACTTGTACGAGCGAGCTGCTCGATTACTGTAAGACCTACATGGGCGGTCTCAAGGATGAGCGATTTTGCGTCATATACCTGGACGCGCAAAACAGGCTGACAGATATTGAAACCATACAGGAAGGCATTGTGAACCAGGCTGTTGTCTACCCGAGAAAGGTCCTGGAAAACGCCCTGAAACAAAAGGCGTCCGCCGTCATTCTCGTCCACAATCACCCCTCGGGCCACGTTAAGCCCTCCGACGCGGACATTCGCTTGACGAAGACAATCCAGGAAACTGCGAGGATTCTGGATATCATCGTCCATGATCACGTCATAATAGGTGAAAACAGATTTTTCAGCTTTCGTGAAGAGGGTTTGATATAAATCAGAACGGGATGGGCGTGAAGGTCATAACGAAGACGGCTATCGTGAGCCAGCCAACGACTTTCCTTTTTGTATCGAGAGGGATCCAGTCATAAATAACCGGCGGGTGATATATTCCCATGAAAAACAGGATGCCTGCCCACACAAGCCAGCCGACCCAGCCAGTCGCCCCCAGTATAACAAGAATGACAAGCACTGCCTTTGCTACAAGACCCTGTTTAGGGCCGATGACTGCATAGGCCACGTGCCCCCCGTCAAGCTGGCCCACGGGCAGCAGATTCAAAGAGGTAACCAAGAGTCCAATCCACCCGGAAAATCCTATGGGATGAAGAATGATATTGGCATTATCCGGTACAGAGCCGTGAATTATCCAGTTCATAATTGAGAAAAGCATAGATGAGCCCAAACTGAACCCCGTATCAACTGTTTCATACTTGACCTCCGAGAGTGAGAGGCCGACCAGCAGGACCGGAACTGTTACACATAGTCCTGCAAGAGGGCCTGCGGCACCGACGTCTAAAAGGATCCGGCGATCCATGATAGGCGATTTCATCTTAATGAACGCCCCAAAAGTCCCGACAAGCGAAGGCGCCGGTATGAAATATGGAAGGGTTACATCGATATGGTGTTTCCTGGACATGAAATAGTGGCCGAACTCATGGGCGCCAAGGATCAGCAAGAGTGTAAATGAAAACGGTATCCCCTTCCAGAGGAGCGAAGGGTTTTCGATCGGGTTGATACCCTGCTGCAGCGTACCTGCAACGAGGGTACAAAGAAGAGTCACCAGAAAAAGACCGATATGAAGAACAGGCAATCTTCGCATAATTTCATTCATATACTGAATTAATCGAGGGCTGATTATTTAAGGTACCAATCTTCTTTAAAAAGCCCCTCCAAGCATAGGCCTGTGGCGACGACTTTATCCGCAACGGCCTTTCAGCCATCAAGGAGGAACCAGAGGCAGGCGAGATTCACACTCCAATAAATTAAGAAAGAGTGCTAAAAAAAAGGGATCATAGAATGACCCCTTAACACTTCAGCCTGAATATTTATAAGTAACTAATCGACTATGGTTTATCTAAACGGTACGAATAATCTACTTCTTAGCATCAACTTTAGCTTTAAGTTCTTTACCTACTTTGAAAAAGGGCAGTTTCTTCGGGGATACCATTATATTCTTCCCCGTTTTTGGATTCCTGCCGGTATAGGCCGTATAATTTCTTACTACAAAACTACCGAAACCCCTGATCTCTATCCTGCCACCTTTTTTCAGTTCGTCAGTAAAACCCTTGAAGACCATATTAACCACATCAATTGCTTTTTTCTCCGTTAGGTTCTCTTTTGCACTTAAAGCCTCAATGAGTCCAGACTTGTTCATACCTCCTCCTTCTTACGATTCATGTCACAGCAATTCTTGGTCAATGTGCTATCTGAATGGCTCATTTCAAAATAACATGATAATTTATCTGTAGATTTGGCGATCATTATTTATTTTCATTTTAATGTCAAGACAAATTTTTTCGTTGAAATTAGAGTCTTTGAGAGGATCATATATCTATCAGAATGACAATAAATGCTGGACTTCTTTCCTGGTCAGGTGCCTGAACGTTCCTGCTTTCATATTGCCTAAACTTATATCTGCAATCGCCGTCCGGATAAGTCTGACGACGGGGTGGCCCAGCGACTCCAGTCCCCTGCGAATCACCCTGTTTCTTCCCTCTGCAATGGTCAGGGCAAGCCAGCTGCTCTTTCTGTTTGTTCTCTGAATTTGTAGATTCTCCGGTTTAAAATTTCCATCGGAGAGCCTTATGCCTTCTGACAGTGCACGAACCTCGCTTTTCGTCAGATTCCCGTCAATCTTGACCATGTAAGTCTTGGGAATCTTAAACCTGGGATGCTGCACTCTCTGGGAAAAATCACCGTCATTGGTCAAGAGCAACAGGCCCTCAGAATCATAGTCCAGCCGCCCAACAGGAAAAATCCTTTCCGATATGCCGGAGAGTAACTCTGTAACGACTGCCCGCCTCTCCGGATCATTAAGTGTCGTCACATACCCTCTGGGTTTATGGAGCATCAGGTAGACTTTAGACACTTCCGGCAATATCAACTTGCCGTCAACCCGAATCTCATCTGCATCAATATCGGCCTTAGCGCCAAGCTGCCTTATAACGGCATCATTTACAGTTACCCTGCCCTCGACGATCATTTTTTCGGCTGCTCGCCTTGACGAAATCCCCGAGGCGGCTATAATCTTTTGAAGACGCTCTTTCATGCAATCCCTAAACAAATCCGAAATTCAAATATCAAAAATAATGAGAGTTTCGGATATTCAGATTTTCATATTTTTATTATTTAGGATTCCGTGTCTAGAGCTTCTGTGCCATCTTGCAAATCCTTCAATTCCTTCAGAGTCGGCAGTTCTGAGAGGTCTTTCAAGCTGAATATTTCAAGAAACTTTTTTGTTGTACCGTACATGATGGGTTTGCCTGGGACATCCTTTCGTCCCATAATCCTCACAAGCTTTTTATCCAGTAATCCCTTCAAAGAGCTGCCAACGTCCACACCACGGATCCTGTCTATTTCCGATTTCACCACTGGCTGTTTGTATGCAACTACAGCGAGGGTCTCCATAGCGGCATTCGTCAGCATTGACTGTTTCGCCTTCATTAATTTGTTGATCCAGAAACTTAAGTCTGATCTAGTCCTGAAGTGAAGGCCCCCGGCAACCTCCTGAAGGAGAAAACCGCCTCGCCTTTCTTCATATTCATTAATCAGATCTTGCACCAGGCGAGTTATTTCACTTCTATCAACTTCATTCAGAACTTCTCTAATCTTGTCTATAGTAAGTGGAGATTCTGACGCGAAGATGATAGCTTCTATTATTGCCTTTGTCTCTTCCATCTTCAATAACCTCTAAAAAGTGGCAAATAGTCTTTACATGGAGAGCTTCATAAAAAAAGCGCCGCAAGCATGAGGCGTAAATCGCCATACTCTACGCGGTCCCTGCGGATGAAACACAACTTAAGCTCCCGCCGTGCCCTGCGCAGGCACGGGGACATTTCCTAAGTCCCCATCTATGATTCCGCGGCAAGAGCTACTCTGATCACGCCAAAGGAACTGGCCTGATAGACCTTGATCATTCTCAGTTTCATAAGTTCTAAAATAGCGAGGAACGTATACAGGATCATTCTTTTATCTGAGGAATCGCGCAGCAATTCAACAAATGTAAGTTTCTTCTTCTCCGCAAGCTGTCCCATAATCTCGTTTATCCTGTCAGTGAGAGAGAGCTTTTCAACGTCAATCTCCAAGAATTCCGGCTCTTCCATGGAAGAGATAATTCTGTAAAAAGCTTCTACGAGCTCAAAGACGCTGATTTCCAAATCTATCTCATCTTCGCCTCGTGCCGCACCTCCGTTCTCAGCAGAGTGTCCTCGCTTAAAAATATCCCTTTCCAAAAGAGGCCTCTGATCCAGTTGCGCCGCTGCTTCTTTGAAGACCTGATAGTCGAGTAATTGTTTAACGAGTTCCGCGCGGGGATCCGGCTCATCTTCCGTCTCTCCTGCCTCACCCTCCTCAACGGGAAGAAGCATTTTCGATTTTATATGTATCAGTGTCGATGCCAGAAGCAAATAGTCCCCGGCGACATCCAGATTGAGATATTTCATCATTTCGATGTGCTGAAGATACTGTTCTGTAATCAGAGCAATAGGGATGTCATAGATATCGATCTCATTCTTCTTGATAAGATAGAGTAACAGATCCAGGGGTCCTTCAAATATATCGAGTTTGACCTCGTATTCCATAATGACACTCATACAAATTATTGATGGTCACACAATTGGAAAATAGAGCAGGACTTGATTCTCAGCATACTGGCAGGAGTGAAGCTTCGGTGCCATAGAACCTGCCCCTGTGAAAGAAACGTCAGCCTGCAAGGGAGAGGAAATTGTCAGATTTTTATCGCTTCCCTGACCTCTTCCATCGTCACACACGCTTCCCTCGCTGCCCTGACGTTCCCGTCCTCGATAATGCTCTTGACTTCATCGATATGCTGTCGAAAATAGTCCTGACGTTCGTGGATAGGCCGTAAACCTTCTATTATCCGGTCAGCAAGATGCCTCTTGCATTCCGTACAGCCTATGCCTGCCTTTTTACATTCTGTTGATACTTCCTTGACAAACTCGGCTGGCGAATAGATCTGATGAAAAGTGAAAACATTACAAAGTTCCGGCCTGCCTGGGTCATTCTTTCTCATGCGCTGGGGATCAGTAAACATGGCTTCAATTTTTGCCCTCAATTCATCTCCCCGATCACTGATGTAAATGGCGTTATTGTAAGACTTGCTCATTTTTCTCCCATCAATGCCCAGGACTTTAGGAACCTCTGCCAGCAAGGGCACTGGAATGGGAAAGATTTCTCTGTAGAGAAAATTGAAGCGCCGGGCAATCTCCCTGGTAAGTTCCACATGGGGAAGCTGATCCACACCAACAGGCACTCCGTAGGCCTTGTACATGATAATATCCGCTGCCTGGAGGACGGGATAACCCAAAAATCCGAAGGTGGACAGGTCTTTTTCCGAGAGCTCCTCTTTCATTTCCTTATAAGTAGGATTTCTTTCCAGCCAGGGCAGAGGAGTTATCATGGAAAGGATTACGAAAAGTTCAGCATGCTCTTTTATGCAGGACTGGATAAACAAGGTGCTCTTTGCAGGGTCCAAGCCTACACTGAGCCAGTCAATACTCATGTTGAGTATATATTCTCTGATCATATCCGTATTATTGTATTCACTGGTCAGCGCGTGCCAGTCGGCTATAAAATAAAAACAGTCATAATCTCCGCTGTTCTGGAGTTCTATCCAGTTCTTGAGTGCCCCGTGCAGATTTCCCAGATGCAGGTTACCTGTGGGCCGCATGCCACTCAATATTCTCTTCTTTGCCAATTTATATCCCTCAGTTTAGCCGCTAAGAATAGACTTTGAAATATTTAAGCTTTGCTCAGCTCTCGGCTCACCTGCTTTCGCATTTGCATGAGGCACAGGTCTTCAAAGCCTTCATTCTTTTCGAAGACGTTCATAACAAAAAGAAACGCTTCTGTCAATGTGCCATGATACCCCAAACGCATTGAAGCCCCCGATATCAAAAAGACCGGAGGCCTCAATTGCAAAATGCCCCTGCATTATGATCTTCTATTTTACTTTATCTGCCAGTTCCTTCCCTGCCTTGAACTTTACAACTTTCTTAGCCGGTATCTTAATAGCTTTTCCAGTCTGAGGATTTCTTCCCACCCTTGCCTTTCTTTTCACAACAGAAAAGGTACCAAACCCGACGAGGCCCAATTTCCCGCTCTTTTTGAGCTCTTTGGTTACTGCACCTACATAAGCCTCTAGTGCCTTCGTCGCTGCCGCCTTGGTGATGCCTGCTGCCCCTGCTATTGCCGCTATTAATTCCGTTTTCGTCATTGTCTAAAATCTCCCTTTCAGTAAAATATTCTTCTAAAATAAGATAATCCTCTGCCGGCAGCACATCTCCCCATGAGGCGCCACCGATCAAGAACTCTGATACATGATGCTGAAACGTCGCACCATCGGTAACACAAAGAAAAGCAACAAGCAAGGAAATTCCGTCTGTATCAAAAAATATTCTCTTTGCAAACACCTGCGCACGGCGGGTTCGGGAAGTACACACATTATGAACCCGTGCGAAATCTCGGTTTGAGAAGGCCAGCTTTTATGTTTCAGTTGTGAACGTGCAAAAATAGGAATTTACGGTATGGAATGATCCGGGTGGATGCCTCGGGCATGCAGTTGCGTGGACTGACGATCATCTCGCCCAAGACCCGCGCTGTTTCATCAGGAACGGCAACTGACACCGGGCGATTTCATTGGCTGGCATTGGTAACAGGCGGGACGCCTGTCCTGCCCTCTTTCTTTTTCACCAGGAAATAGAGCTCTCCGGTTTCCTTCAGGCTGCCCGCTAGCATCTCCGCGGCGCTGCCCGTTCCACAAAACAGATCAACCCGCCCCGGCCCTTTGATCACACCGCCCGTGTCTTGATTGAGAACGAAGCGGGAAAAGGTCTCCCATGATTTGATATTTCCGTCCTTTTCAAAGACAGGCTTCCGCAGCCTAATAAAGGCAAGAGCACCTCTCGGGAACAAATCAAGGTCTGTCGCGATTGACCTGCCCGAGGTAAGGGTAAGACCCAGGGCGCCTATGGGGCCGTTTTCGACAATGCGAAAAAATACATAGCTCTCGTTGTAGTTGAAAATATCGGAGAGTTCTTCGGGATGTTCCCTTAAATATTTCTTTATAGACTGATGCGTCATCTCACTCTTAGAGAGCTTCCCTTTGTCCAGAAGGTATCCTGCCATCCTGTTCGGGCGGCCATTCTTCTGGGCATAACTGACCTGCACGGACCGCCCATCCGTTAATTTTATTTCTCCCGAGCCCTGGATATGCATAAAAAATAAGTCAACGGGATCATTCACCCATATAAGCTCAAGGTTCCTTCCCTTGAGAACTCCAGCTTCTTCAATATCAGCCCTATTAAAATAAGGGACTAACTCGCCGCTCTTCAATCTGCCGATAATTTTTTCATTCTTGTATTTCTCACTGAATTTTCCCAAATTAGCAACTACAATGTCATCAGGGGTCTTGTATATCGGATACCTGTATTCATCTGTCCTTACCAGGGAACCTTTCAAGACAGACTCGAAATATCCCGTGAAGAGTACCCTCCCCTGACCATCAAGTCCAGTGGCTCTGTACAAATCAAATGCATTCAGTATTTTTTTCCGTTTGACCTCGCCCGAATCAGAACCGCTCAGGATTTTTCGAAATGCCAGAAGCGACTCCTTAAGCTCCTTGCCTGTAATATGGCCATCGCCAATCCCATACATATTATTCCCGGCAATTCTTTCATAGTACTCGAGACTTCTCCCGAGCGCCGTCTCCAGTAACTCACCATCAAGATCATCTGCTAACGGGGGGACTTTATCAGGAGGAATCAATACGAGGACGGGTAGAATCTTTTCCGGAGGTTTTCCAATTCCGGCCGCACAGCCAGCTGCCAAGAAAAAAACCATGAGAAGGCAGAGAATACGAAAGAGTCCCACGTGCACCTCAAAGTTCAACGACCATAGCCACTTCGTCGCAGTAGTCCGGATATTTGGAACATCTGAAGCAGTCCGACCAGATCTTCTCGGAAAGCGTCGACCGATCAACCTCTTTAAATCCGAGACGCTTAAAAAAATCCGGCCTGTTCGTAAGCGTAAACATCCTGTAAAAACCCAGGGTAATGGCCTCGGAGATGCATCCCTCGACGAGTTTTTTCGCGATTCCTTGCCTTCTATATGTTTCTTCCACATATAGAGAACGGATCTCCGCCAGATTTTCCCATATAATATTCATTGCACAGATGCCTGCTACGACCTTCTCTTTTTCGTCAAAATAAATAAAGAAATCCCTGAGGCTGCCGTAGATGTCCATAAGGGATCGCGGAAGTATTTCCCCTTTGCCTGATGACAGATTGATCATCCTGTGGATCGTCTTTACATCACCGACGCGGGCCTTTCTCAGCATATTTCACCCTTTCACCCGCGGGAGAGTTCCAGCATCTCCCGGGCATGTTCCCTGGTCTTTTTTGTGAGCTCTGTACCGCCAAGCATCCTCGCAATTTCATCCAGCCTGTCTTTGTCGGAAAGGACATCGACGGAGGCAATTGTCCTTTCACCGGAGACGGTTTTCACAACGCGGTAATGCCTGTCCCCGAAGCAGGCAATCTGCGGAAGATGGGTTATGCACAGGATCTGGTGATGCTTCGCTACACCCTTGAGCTTCTTACCCACGTCCTCCGCCGTCGCCCCGCCAATGCCGCTGTCTACCTCATCAAAAATGACTGTTCCCACCGAACCGGTCTTTGCCAGGACATTTTTTAGAGCGAGCATAATGCGCGAAAGCTCCCCACCGGAGGCAATACGGTTCAGCGGTTTCAACGACTCTCCCACATTCGTGGCAAGAAAGAACTCAACTTCATCGATCCCTCTGGGATTAAATGAAGCTGATCCTTGATGACCCTCCGGCGTCTTAAAGGTAACCTCAAATGCAGCATTATCCATTCTCAGGGAATGAATCTCCCCTTCTATTGCCTTTTTCAGAGCCGATGCAATATCTCTGCGCCTCTTGGACAGGTCGCGTGCCTTCTCGAGCAGTCTCGGACTGAGCGCTTCAATATCTTTAGACATCTTCTCAATCTCATCGTCAACGGACGCAATGGCCTTCAACTCTTCCTCGATTTGCAGCCTCTTCTGTGAGACCTCTTCCAAAGTGCGACCGTACTTTCGTTTCAGCCTGCCCAGAAGATCCAGGCGATCATCGATAGTCTCAAGTCTCGCTGGATCATAAGATAGGTTCTTCATGTAGTCCCTTAGCGCTAATGCAATCTCTTCAAGCTGATAATATATATTATCCAAATCCCCATCAGACAGTCTTAACCCTGTATCAATCCTTTTGATCTCCCTTATGCTCGCAATTGCGCCACGAAGTTCTCCGAGGACAGAACCAGCTCTTCCGTAAAGTACGTCATGGGCACCGGCGGCGTAGTCCATCAATCTCTGCACATTGTTTAGAACCTTCTTTTCCTCAAGGAGGGCAGCATCCTCTCCCGCGCGAATCCCAGCGTCGTCAATCTCCTTAAATTGAAACCGGAGAAGATCTTCCCGCTCGCCTCTGGTCCTTTTGACAGACAGAGACTCCCTGATTTTTTCCTTTAAAGAAAGATATTGCCCGTACATATCCGCATATTCGAGCCTGATTGGAAGAAGATCGCCAAACTCATCTAGAATATCGATGTGGTTGTCTGCATTCAAAATCACCTGGTGCTCGTGCTGGCCGCAGATGTTGATTAGAGATTCACTGATGGCAGAAAGCATGCCTAAGGTGGCCAACTGCCCGTCAATATACACGCGGTTCTTCCCTGTGCGCGAAACGATCCTCTTGAGTATCAGTTCCTTCCCCACATGGAAGCCCATTTGTCGCACTTTTTTCTTCAGTTCATCTTTCTCACCAATATCGAAGAGAGCCTCAACTGTCGCCGATTCTTCGAAAGATCTGATCATATCGGCAGATGCCCGGTCCCCCAGAAGGAGACTTACGGCCCCTACGATAATTGACTTCCCGGCCCCCGTCTCTCCGGTAATCACATTGAGACCATCGGAAAAAGAGACCTTCATTTCATCAATGATGGCAAAATTTCTTATGCTAAGTTCCGTTAACATATCACAGATTATTTGTTCCGGTGGGCGATCCGCCCCATCCCAACTTCGTTCGCAGTATCTCCATATAGTCCCTGTGAGGTGACGACACGAGATTAGTCACATACGGGGACTTCTTAACGACTACACTATCGCCTGATCTCATGGTATGCGAAACCTGTCCATCGAGGGTCACAGTCGCACCCTCACCCTTCGTCCACATGATTACCTTTATTTCGACATTATTGGGGATAATGATCGGACGATTCGTAAGTGTAAAAGGACATATGGGATTTATGATAAAGGAATCCTGCTCAGGAAAAACGATAGGGCCTCCCGCGGAGAGGGAATGTGCGGTGGAGCCTGTCGGCGTGGATATGATTATACCATCGGCCCTGAAGGTGGTTAGATACCTGTTATTTACCGTTGTTTCCAGATTGAGGATGCGTGAAAGATTCCCCCGGGTAATCACCACGTCATTCAAGATGCTCTGTTGCCTGATCGTTTCTCTTCCCAGATACATCGTAATATCCAGCATCATCCTCTTTTCGGTCTGGTAATCGCCTTTGACAATCAATTCCAGTGCGCTCGTCATCTCGCTCAGATTGACCTCTGTCAGATATCCGAACTCTCCGAGGTTGATACCGACGATGGGGATGTCATACTCACTGACAAAACGCACCGTCCTGAGGATCGTCCCGTCACCACCCAAAACAACCAGGAGATCGACCTGCGATGCCAGCTTTCTTCTATCCAGACCCTCGCCCGCACCGATCTTCCGCGCAATTCCCTCTTCTAAATAAACCTCGATCCCCTTTTTGATGGCCCAGTCTCTCAGCTGAACGGCACACTCACCTGATTGCTCTTTTTCGATATTTGCAATGATACCGATCTTTTTAATGCTCATGGACATCCCTTGGTTACAATTCTCCGATTTTTCTACCATAAAAACATATGGGTGTCTATGTGCAGATTTTTTCAGCGTGTCCTCACGCAATTCTCGTACTCTATTGATTTCGTCCCGGGTATCTATAGTTTTTGCCTCTAACATTGAAAGCACCCTTCAATTTGCCTCGACTCTTCTTTTTCTCCAGCGAGTCCAAGGGTTCAATCGGCATCAAAGCAAGAAGCATACCTCTGGCAGGCAAGAAGGCTCTCTCACATTGTTTCAACGTCTCAATTGGTATGGAAAGTAAAGATTGCCAAAGCCACGGCACTGCAAGACGAATTTCCGGAGGGTGAGTTCAATATCGTTCAACGGATGAAACATATTGATTCAGCAGGCAAAACTCCGAAATAATATCACTTCAACCCTGACTGTTACTTACGGGTTCTCACAGCTGACAGGAAACTCCATCTCAGTACTGCTCGCGGTCATCGACATGCCTGCAAGACAGCAGGGTCATGCGAACACTTGATAGTGTCCCCCATGGATCAAAATGATGCGGCATTTTTTCTATATCGTCTTTACAAACGGGATTTGTTTTCCACCTTTCGTTCCGGCTGAAACCCCACAGTCCGGAAGGGTTATTTCTTTGAGAAAATAAATGAAGTAATCCGCTGAAGAACCCGGTGATGCAGAACGTACTTCCGGCTTGCACGAGCTCACGGCTCTATCGAATTCCCTTGACAGTTTTTCGATCCTGATGTTAGCTAAAAACCAAGATGCTCAAGGAAGGCCAACATAGAAATGACATGTCTCTCATAAGCGCTTTTACTATCGCCGCGCTCTTAGTATCATTTTGCCTTAATGCCTGCACTACAGTACGCCTAAATGCAATTCCGCCCCCATCCCCCTCCGCCAAGCTGCGGGTCTTTGTGCAGGTCATTTCCGAAGAGCCA
>Ga0315294_10006793_pt1 | contig 12552 bp, 12 predicted proteins | sample YL17G13_40_MG_FD_203626 | JGI IMG/M metagenome (GOLD analysis project Ga0315294, IMG submission 203626) | Sediment microbial communities from Yellowstone Lake, YNP, Wyoming, USA - YL17G13_40 | ecosystem: Environmental > Aquatic > Freshwater > Lake > Sediment | place: USA: Wyoming | collected...
CAAGGCCGAGGCATTTTATAACCTCAGGCGGACTGGGCACAATGGGTTTCGGCCTGCCGGCAGCGATTGGCGCGCAGATAGCAAGGCCGGACGCTCTGGTTATCGATATTGACGGCGACAGCAGCTTTAATATGACCCTGACCGAAATCAGCACAGCAGTTCAGTACGAGCTGCCCATCAAAGTCTGCATCATCAACAACGGCTATATGGGAATGGTCAGACAGTGGCAGGAATTGTTTTATAATAAGAGATATTCGAAAAGCTTCCTGAAAAATCCGGAATTTGCGGCTGTTGCACAGGCTATCGGCGCTGTCGGAATCACTGTTGAAAAGAAAAACGAAGTCAAAAGTGCCATCGAAAAGATGCTCAAAGAGAAAAAGCCGTGCGTTGTTGATTTCAAGGTTGAGCGAGAAGAAAATGTCTGGCCAATGGTCGCTGCAGGGAAAAGCCTGCATGAAATGGATGGCCTGGATATCTTCGAAAGTATGGCGTAAATAGCCACGAAGGCACAAAGACGCAAAGAAAAATAATATAAATAAAAACTTGGTGCCTTGGTGTCCCCCGCATTCGCGAGGGCAGGCTTGGTGGCAATAGTCGGAAAGGTAAAAAATATGAAACATATAATAAGCGCTCTTGTTCAGAACAAGTCGGGCGTTCTGGCACACGTGGCCGGGATGTTCGCGGCCAGGGCCTTTAATATCGATTCGCTGGCGGTCGGCAGAACAGATGACCCAACGCTGAGCAGAATGACTATAGTAGTCGTCGGAGACGACAAGGTCGTCGAGCAGGTCCGCAAACAGCTTGCGAAGATTATCGATGTCGTCAAGGTTCAGGATTTTTCCGGCAGAGAAGTTATAGCAAGAGACCTGATGTTAATATGCGTGCATATACCGCCGGAAAAACGACCTGAAATACTGGCGCTGGTCGAAATGTTCAAGGCGAAAGTTGTGGATATCGGACAGAAATTCGTTATGGTTGAAGTTTCCGGGCCGGAAGACACAATAGAGGCGTTTATCGAGGCCTGCCGGCCTTATGGCATAAAAAATATGGTGCGCACCGGCACAGTAGCAATGGGAAGATTCGACCGGCCGGGAGCCGTGGATAATCAGTGAAAGATAGCCACGAAGACACTAAGGCACGAAGTTTATTTATCACTGATTACGCGGATTTATTTCAACTGCTCAATTTTCCCTGCCCTGTGAGATGTGGTAACTATCTCATCAGGGGACTTTCGACTTGCCCCTTGAGATGCCTTTTAGGCTATCTCATCGGGGGACTTTCGATTCCGGCGGATATGTTTTTGCAACAGAACTAATGGCCCTTTTTATTTCTATTTAATTTGGTCTCGTGTGAACTTGATTTTGAATGATGAGTCAGATAGTTGTCTAACGCGATCTTCCCCGACGCTTTTCCAAAATCCGGGGTCAGACTCGATAATAAACTGCTTTGCCGCATCAACAGGAAGGTCAAAAATTATCGTATCTTGTAATTTCTCATGTGGTTTTATTTTGGCAGATCCGATAAAACCAGTAATTGATTCTGTCATGATATCATCTGAGAATTTAGTACCCTCGATATTGTCAAATTCGTCGATTAACTTGGTTTTTTCCCAGATGTTCTGTAGGTAGATAATTTTTCCTATGGACATGTTTTCCAGAGTTAAATCCACAAGTAAGTATTGAGTGTCTGACTTTCGGACAGAATCGCCAAACAATGACCTTTTTTCTATATATCCTATTCTTGCCCCTTGAATCGTAATCTTGATATCATCAATAACCACAGAATCACCGAAGTGAAGTTCCGGAATGGTTGGTTTCGGCGGTTCTGTGCGAGAAGTCTGTTGAGTCGGAGATGGTGTGTAATTTGTATCGATTGCTGCTGCGGACGATGGAGTCTGTTGTGCAGGCAATGAAGTTGTCTGTGTTTCTATTTGTGTGGCGATAGCTCTTACCTTCTTGAATGCGGGGATTGCAAAAAACAGAGTGGGAGGAATGATCACAGTTCCAATAAGAAGAAGGACGCCCCCAAGAATTTTTCTCTGGGCCATCGCGGCAATACTCAGAACAAAAGCAGCAAAAAAAAGTGGCGTATAGATAATGATCGTCCAAAGGGAGATAAACATAAAAATAATACCAAGTGCAAAACATACGCAACCACCAATGAGTGCTCCCTGTTTGACATTTGTTTTGACTTCTGTTTGCGGCATGAATTGAGATGATGGTGCTAGTGGCGTTTGAATTGGTTGAATTGGAGTCTGAGGTTGTTGTTGTACTTTGGTTACTTCTTTTGTTTCTTTTTGAGATAGGAAATTGTCAGCAATACCGCTTACTGTTTCTAGCGGTACTTTAAAATGCTGTTTGCACTTCGGACATATAATTGTTTTGCCTTTATATTCATCAGGAGCTTTTAACTTTGTCCCACAATGTAAGCATACCACTTTCATTTTTTGTCCTTACAGAGCCAAAATTCCATATATAGATGACAACGGCCAGGTTAATTTGTTTTTGCCTGCAAGTATTTCAAAATTTTAACAAATCCATAGTTGCTCCTCAAAGCAATCGGAAAGATTATAGCCTTAAATTGGGCGGAAAACAACGAAATCCGTCCCGTCCCAAATCCGATAAATCGGGGGACTTTGCCGCGATGCTAATACAGGGTTTAGGGTTTAGGGGATAGAGATAGGGTGTAGGGTTTAGGGAGTAGGGTTTAGGGGGGCTTTTGAACGGAAATAGACAATAAATTTAATTATTGAGTGTCCGCCATTTGTTTATCATCTCACATATTATCCAAAAACTGAGTATTGACAACAAGGCCCATGAAGCGAGGAAAAACAAAATCTCAAATATATTCGCAGTATTTCCGATATCTCCGGCTATTACTATTATAATGCCAAGTATTAACCAGCCTAAAGAAATCAATAATGAAAGTATGTAAAGAATCGAAAGATGCGAAGGGTTTTGTTTTGTCCATCGAGCTAAAAAAGATAAAAATGATTCGTTATGCAATATCGTTTCTTTTGCCGTTTTAAGACACCAAAAGAATATCAGCCCAAGAGAACATAAGGCACAGGCCCCGACAAATATCGCTGTATATAAAATTTTATCCAGCTTCTTTTGTTCAATAGTATCCGGCATAAAATCAATACTTGCATTTTCTTTTTGCCCGCGTTCAAATCCTACCCCGGATTCCAGCCGGTCACGTTCTTCTTTTGTTGTCCCTTTAAGACCTGTATTAAGTATTTTAAGCTCAAAAGGATTGATATTCCCAAAAATTCCCCTTGGTATTTGAATGAGAAGATATTTGGTGTTGTCTAACGGCCTGATACTAAATGTGATTATGAATAATTTCTCCTCTCCCGGCCTTAGACTATCACAATATCTGGGAGCCATACTTATAACGTTAAGGTCGTTTCCGAAATTATCTACTACATAAATCCCATAAATGTATCTGCTGGGTTTTATGATTTTGTTTTTGGCTAATACTTTTATATTTAATACTATGCAAAATTGACTCCCACAACGATCCGTTTTGCTGTATGCCTGATTAAAAGAAATTAAGACATCTTCTTCCTGGTAAGTGTCTGACATGTACAGCGGTAATGCAGAACTACTATCAAGTTCAGCTGATGCGGCTATGTGATTAAAAAATACCACTACAGCCAACAAGAACAAGAACGCAAATATCTTCTTCGTTCTCACTTCCGCAACTCCTCGCTGCCTGCCCCGTGAGATGTGCAACTATCTCATCAGAACTGACCGCATAATAAATTATACCCCGGTTTTTTTTTGGATTCAACAAAATTTTGGTTGTCTTTATCCAAAATGTTTGAAGACCCCGCAATGAAGCCCCCCAACCCCCGACCCCCGCCCCTGCCTTCGCAGGGGTGACATTCCTACTCGAGGACAAGTTTTCGAGGGTAAACGCCAAGTTGAGGGATTCAGGTTAATTATTTTTGTAAAAATGCCGTTTTTCCCCTTGACTTTTGTTAAAAATATGGTAAAATACCCATATAGTTAGCTAAAAAGTTAATATTTTACATAACCCCTTATTCTTACATAGAATAAGCAAATAATCACAATCCAGATTATTCTATCCCTAAATTCAATCTTAACAATTTTAAAAGAGGAATTATTGTGTCCAAAATCTGTTTTCAAATCCCGTATCCAACATTCATCGAAAGCATCGTTGTTTATTTTTTGCTGCGTTATCGAAAAAAACATTACGGCATCGCATTTCGGCGCATCAGACTAACAAAAGATAAATTCGCTATCGTTGACCCGGACGATTATCAGAAATTGTCCCAGCATCATTGGCAGCTTTTGGAAGGCGAAAGTAAGAAATGTTACGCTGCCTGCCTCGAGAATAGAAAAATTGTGTATATGCACAGAGTGATTATGAACGCTCCTGAAGGCAAAATCGTTGACCATAGAAATCGCGAAGGACTCGATAACACCAAAAGAAACCTGCGTTTGGCGACACATTCTCAAAATTGCTGTAATAGAACACGAACGAAAAGCGGCAGTTCTAAATATAAAGGAATCCGCTATCGTGGAAAGAAAAGAAAATGGGAGGCGTCTATATGTTACAATGGAATATATAAGCATTTAGGAACTTTCGAAAATGAGGAAGATGCCGCAAGGGCGTATGACGAGGCCGCCAAAATTTATCACGGCGAATTCGCTGTCTTGAATTTTGAGGAAGATAGCCACGAAGGCACAAAGGCACAAAGCAGAAAAGGGCAGGAAGTAAGGAAGTAAAGAGGTAAGGAAACCCCGCACCTATTTGTTATATTGTAATAGCAAACATAAAAACAAATAATACGATAATAATCGGATAATCTTAGTTTACGGTGTCATTGTGCAAATAGGTGCGGGGCTAAATAACATAATAAATTCACTTGCAAAAGAGGCGGTTTATGGGTAAAAACATACAAAATACGCAATAATCAATACCAGATAACCATTGGATTAGGAGATTTTTGAAAATGGCTAAGATATATTATCAAAAAGATGCGCCGATTGGGCCGCTGAAAGGCAAAAAAGTGGCAGTAATCGGATACGGCAGTCAGGGACACGCCCACAGTCTGAACCTTCGCGATAGCGGCATAAAAGTAGGGGTTGCCGAACTGAAAGGCACTGATAATTACAAACTGGCACAAAAACACGGGTTCAAGCCGGGCGATATTAAAACGGCAATGAACGGCGCGGCACTGATAATTGTAACGGTGCCGGATGAAATGCAGGCAAAGGTATATGAAACTCAGATTAAGCCAAGCCTAAAAGCGGGACAAACCCTCGGATTCTGTCACGGCTTTAATATCCATTTCAAATATATTGCTCCGCCAAAGAATGTTAACGTCGTTATGATTGCTCCGAAAGGGCCGGGACATCTTGTGCGCAGCGAATTCGAAAAAGGCGGAGGCGTGCCATGTCTGGTTGCTGTGAAACAGGATGCGACCGGTGATGCGAAGAAGATAGCGCTTGCATGGGGCAATGGTATCGGCGGTGCCAGAGCAGGTATCATCCAGACCACCTTCAAGGAAGAGACCGAAACAGATTTGTTCGGTGAACAAGTGGTTCTGTGCGGCGGGTTGACCTCGTTGATAAAAGCAGGATTTGAAACACTTGTCAAGGCGGGCTATCAGCCGGAGATAGCATATTTCGAGTGTATGCATGAAGTAAAACTGATTGTCGACCTGATGTATCAGGGGGGGATGAGTTACATGAGATATTCAATTTCAAATACTGCAGAGTACGGCGACCTGACAAGGGGCTCCAGAATCATAACCGACAAAACGAAAGCTGAAATGAAAAAAATTCTTGCAGATATCAGAAGCGGAAAATTTGCAAAGGAATGGGTCGCTGAGTATAAGAGCGGCCTGAAAAAATTCAACGCGCTCTACAAGAAAGACTATAACTGCCGGCTTGAAAAGGTCGGAAGGAAACTGCGAAAGATGATGAAGTGGATAAAGGCGAAAGAAGTATAGATATTATTTAAGATTTAAAATTTGACCCTGATGAGATAGCCAAGGGACATCTCACAGGGCAAGGATTGAAAATTTAACTATCATAGCCGAAGGTTGTAGTTCGAGCGGAGTTTACAGTGTCCTATGGACTTCTTATGGAGAACAGTTAACAGTGAACAGTAAACTATAAGTAACCGATAGACGAAAACCGGCAAGTAAATTGGAAGGATTTTGATTGAAAGTTATAAATTTTTTATTGTTTGGGATTATTGTTCCGACCGTGTTGTTTTATGGGGGCTGCGGGATAATAACAGAGCCGCTGGAGAGGGTCCAGCCTGAGCCGAAACCTTATACAAACCAACTGCCACGGGCTTACGATAAAATCCGTCTTAATCAAAGCACGAGCGCCGATGTGCTGGAGGCCATAAAACAGTACAAGCAGGAACAGGTGAGCCAGAGCGAAAGTGTTGTCGCAAGCTACGGAGAAAAGAAGAAAACATATCAGTTCTGGCTGACTATGGTTGCGTTTGATGAGGAAGACTTCGCCGCGACGAGAAAATATTTTCTGGCGGTTGACGAAAAGCCGTGGCATATTGCTGCCGAAGGGCAGAAACTGCGATTTGATGCCGAGATGATTCTTGATGAGGAGACAATATCGGAGGCCTACACCAGTGAGAATCAAAAGCGGATTGCAATACTGAAAAAGGTGCTGGAAAACACGCGCGGTGATATCACACAGATTCGGCAGGACAGCAAGATTCCGGATACAGGCGGAATGATGATAAATCAGACACTCGAAAGAATACTTTACGTACTGAATCAATCGCCTGCCCTTGCGGAAAAACTCGACCAGCCGGAAGGGTTAGAGTTCGACCATCCGACGATGGGCAAGGGACGGGTGGGGATGAAACTTGAAGATAAAATTGTCAAGGTCAAGATAAGAATCGGCAGGCTGTGGCAGATATGGAAGAAGGAATGACATAAAAAAGGCCGGCTAAATACCGGCCTTTTTTATTACTGTTGCTTTGAGGGGGAGCAGATTTTTACCCGGATAATTACAGACCTTTTAAGATTCATAAGAAAATCTCAGGCAGCGGTGTCGAGTCGGCAAAGGATTTAGGTTTCTTCCATCCTGCCTGTTTAAACTTCGACGGGGCAAAGTCCGTTTTGCGGCTGCCTGAGGCGGCCATCCATGGCCGCATTATTCACAGAGGAAGCAATAGTTTCTTCATCCGGCCGGGACTGCAACTGCTGCTGTGCGGAAAGTATCGCCTGTGTCTGCAGAAGAACAAGAAATCTGATAAAAGCAGACGGCACGCAGCGAAACCCGGAAGCGAGTATTTTTTCTTCCACCATTGAAGCGACAGTTCTTGCGGTAGCACTGTCGAGATTACACTCAGTTACGAGGTCGTTGATGATTTTTGATTTATTCCAACAGCTTGTCGGCTGGACGGCCGAACTCTGCTGCCGTTTGACGGCGTCAGAAATTTTCCGGATGTCGGATTTTGTTATTTCGACTCTTGCCCTTAAAAGGCTGCGTCTGTAGTGGTGTTCAGCGAGATTGGCTGCAGCGTCATTGTGTCCGGTGGATGAAAGAACAGCCTGAGTTATCGACAGAATTTCGCTGCTTGTGATTTTACTTTTGCCGTATTTGCCATACAGGTAAAACGTAACTGCTTCGGCAAGCTCGCGGGCGACAGAAGTGTTATTCTCCGCAGGCTCCGCAAAGGCATTGACAAGCGTCGCAAGGACCTTTGTGTGCAAATAGCCTTCCTCTGTACCATCAGCTTTTATTACTTTTAGCTGCATCCGGGCGTCTTTATTCTGATATACCTTCAGTCTGTAAACAGCTTTGGCTGATTTATATTGTCAGACTCGAGAATGGCCTGACTTACTTCATCTATAAGCTCACCGGCATCTGTAAACTGTCGATAGACACTGGCGAAACGAATATATGCCACCTTGTCGACGGCTTTCAGATGCTTCATTGTGCTTTCACCGATGAGTTTTGAACTTACTTCCTTGTCAGAATACCTGAATATGTCTTCCTCGACCTTATCGGCAATCTGCTGTATTTGTTCGGCAGAAACAGGCCTTTTATAGCAGGCTTTCTGGAGACCAGAAATCACCTTTTCCCTGTCATAGGGGACGCGTGAATTGTCCTTTTTGATAACGTTAAACTTAAAGGTTTCGCCGATTTTTTCATAGGTTGTGAACCTTCTGCCACAAGCCAGACAGTGTCGCCGCCGGCGAATTACCCGACCCGCCTCGCTTGAGCGTGAGTCAATAACCTTGTCACGATTTTCCTTGCAATATGGACATTTCACGAGCTTTTTCTGCCAGTAATACCACAATATTTTGAACCGGAAGTATTCTAAGCCCCATATATAGTATGTCAACCAAAAATATTTAAAAATTTTGTTTATCTCTCGACAAGCTGGGGACAAGCAACGGGTCAGGATTGTTAATAATTTTTTTCTTTTCCATAAGATACGTGATTTAATAAAGTAACAGCCGGTGTAATAAAGAATTCACAGCAAAATTTGTTCAGGTTTGTCTGAACGGATGAGATGAATCTGCCTGTGGCGGATGAATTTAAGCGCAAAAAAATGGGTCTCTGCGTCCCCTTACGGCAGAGACCCCCACTCAATGTATATGCATGTCCCCCCAAACAAGATGGTTACTTAAAATGCATCCCTGTAAACTTTACTTGTCACGCTGCAGCAGAAAGCAAGCAACCTCGGCGAAGCAATTTTATAATCCAAAGCTTTTTTGAGCTTTTCAATTTCGCCTGCCCTGGTTAGTCCCCCCAAGGCAGGAAGCACAAGTTAAAGGAGGAGAGAAGAAGTCAATTTTGTCAGCGATTTAGTTTTCTTTCGCTTCCATCTAAATTATAAGAAGCAAATTCGACGAATGCAAATCGCCGGACTTTTTATTTTATCAAGACCACTATGAACTTTTTAATTACTGTCTGTTGTTTTATTTTTTAACATCGTCTTGTGACAGACAACAAGCCAAGACAAAGGAAAGCGACAGTAGCGGGTTCCGGCACCCAGAGCAGGGCGATATTATCATCATCACCGCCGGAATAAGTCAGGGTATAATTATAATTAACTGAGCCGAAGCCCAAGGTTACAGAAGCACCTTGTGCTGCAGAGCCGCCATTGAGCGAATCGAAAACGCCCTGAATAGGAGAGCTGGCATTAACGAGAAGAATATCTTCACCTATCAGGGGTGCAGCAGTCAGGCTGACAATCAGGTTTGCGAGGGTGTTGGAACCCTGGTCAATATAAGCAGTGCCGGCAAGATTAATCGGGCTTACACCGGTCGCACCAACCAGAAATTTGAGGGTGCCAATGCCGAAGTTGTATGGGTTGCCCGCGCTGACAGAGTCGCCGGCGATATACAGGTTCTTCATCTGAATTACAGGGGCATCGCCAACGACGACAAATGTGCCTTCACCATCCCGAGAGCCTATTATCAGTTGTCCTGCACAGGCCGTGTCAGCGGCATTATATGTAAGGATTCCGCCGCTCATAGTATAGATAGAACCTGGTTTTATACCGGCCCCATCACCGATGCAGAGCTTGCCGGTTTCCTTGAGCTTTCTAAGGAGAATTTGTCCTCCAGACTGGTTCAGAATGCCAATCTGCTCAGCACTACCGCCGGAATCACCGATACGAATCCAGCCGAAGCCGTTAAGTTCACCGCCATCAACGATGTTCAGCGTTGCACCCTCGTATACTCTCAGCCTTGTGCCGGCTCCTGTGGAACTCCAGTTTCCCTCAATGGTATCCAAGCTGACTATTGACCCGGGAGACCTGATTTTGACCTCATACAGGCCGTTCGGCTTTGAAACGGGATTGCCTAATTCGTCTACCCAATTCATTCCATCGTCATCATCCCAGTCAGCCGCCGCATTGGTGCTCCAGTTATATGAGGTTATTGCAGATGCGCCACTTATTATAAGAGCAACCAACAAAAATACGACCAACAAATTCAATTTCATATTCATTTTAATTTTCCAATTTATCATTGCACACTTTCTGAAATAAAACCGGGTTTATCGGCGTCGTCTTACGACAGACAACAAGCCAAGACAAATGAAAGCGACAGTAGCAGGCTCCGGCACCCAGAGCAGGGCGATATTATTACCATCACCACCGCCGGTGTAGGTCAGAGTATAATTGTAAAAAGCTGAGCCGAAGCCCAAAGTTATAGCAGCACCTTCCGCTGCAGAGCCGTTGTTGAGCGAGTCGAAAACACCATGGATAGGAGAATTAGCATTAACGAGAAGAATGTCTTCGCCTATCGGAGGTGCAGCAGTCAGGCTGACAATCAGTTTTGCGAGGGTGTTCGTGCCCTGGTTAATGTAAGCAGTGCTGTTAAGATTAATCGGACTTACACCGTTTGCACCAACCAGAAATTTGAGAGTAGCAGTGCCATTGTTGTAGTAGACATCGTTCGCGCCGACGGGGTCGCCAGCAACATACAGGTTCCTCAATTGAATTACAGGAGCGTTGCCAACTACGGCGAATGTTCCTTCGCCATCGCGGGAGCCTATCATCAACTGTCCTTCACAGCATGGGTCAGCGGCATTGTATGTAAGGGTTCCGCCACTTATAGTATAGGTAGAACCATGTAATATACCATACCCATCACCAATGCAGAGCTTGCCTTTCTCCTTAAGGTTTCTAAGGAAAATTTGTCCTCCAGACTGATTGAGGGTGCCAATCTGCTCAGGAGTGCCGCTCTGCTCACCGATGCGAATCCAGCCGAAGCCGCGGAGGTCTGCACCATCAACGATGTTCAGCGTTGCAGCCTGGTACACTCTCAGTCTTGTGCCATTGCCGGTGTAACTCCAGTTTCCCTCAACAGTATCCAGCCTGACTGTTGAGGCAGGATTTCTGATTTTAACCTCATACAGGCCATTCGGCTTTGAAACGGGAGTGCCTAATTCATCCAGCCAGTTCATTCCATCGGCATCATCCCAGTCGGCCGCCGTACCGGTACTCCAGTTATATGAGGTTATTGCAGATGCACCACTTGTTATAAGAGCAACCAACAAGAATACTGCAGTCAGCAGTTTCAACTTCATTATCATTTTTTCTGTCATGTTTTTGCTCTTTTTTTCATGCGTTAAATCGGGCCTGACAAATCAGGTCTGATTGTAACCATGCAGTTAACGTTCTGGATATACCGGACAACGCACCCGATATTTTCAAATGTCCAACTTGCACTTACATAAACAATAAGAAATGAATTCGACGGATGCAAATTCGCCAGAAATTTTTTTTATTTATCAAGGCTGCTGCAAGCCTTTTAATTGCTACCTGCCCTGGTTCATCCCCCCAAGGCAGGAGACACAAATAGTAGAAGGAGATAAGGAGTCCACTTCACACTTATACTTTGGCCCCGTTGAAAATATAAGAAATAAAGTATGGAAGTGCAAATTACCTGCGATGGAGCTGAAAATACGGTGAAAGGAATTTCAAAAAGGGTGATTACAGGACTATCTGCTGAAAGGACTATCGCAAGAGGGCGCAAAGTTAATTTAAGATTGAAGATTTGAGGAAGATTATTAAAAGTTTACAGTGAACAGTTAACAGCTTACAGAAGAGTTGCCGGCATAATTTTATAAACAGTAAACTAAAAGGAATCTTCATTCTTCAATTAATTTCAGCCTTTGGCTTTTGCGTACCAGTCGGGGTCGGCGGAGAGTTTTTCCTTTGCCTCGGCTGTCATCATTGAAAATGCCGGGTGCGAGGAGTGCCAGGAGCGTTTTTTAAAATCTCCATCCCTCATTTTTTCCACCTCGGCGGCTGCGTCCCTGAAATAGCTGCCGTAAATGTGCAGTGAATCTGTTATGTCGACGTATCTGCCGACTTTAACGATTCTGCGGATTTTTTTGGCTATTTTTTCTGCAATAATTCTCTGCAGGTCGGTCAGGGCGTATACATTCATAAACCATGCCTTGTAAAGGTCTCTGCTTCGCCAGTGGGTGTTCATATTCAGGCAGAAAGTTCCATCCCCACCTTCGTGGGGACTATTTTCGAGCAGTCTGCACCATATACGCTGGAGGCAGGGGGGGTCGTCGGTTTTGATATCGGCAGTGGGCATCCAGGTAATAGCCTGGGCACGTCTTGTGTATGCAGTTGCCGAAAGAGAATCGATTATGTATTGAATCTGATTGACCTTTGCAAAGGGTTTCGGGGATTTGGGATTTCTGATGTTTTCGACGGGGCAATATGCAAAAAGCCTTTCATGATAGGTGTAAGTCCATTTTCCGGCTGCGGGGTCAATCCAGTGGTCGTGAATGCCGTCAACCACTTCCTGGCGGTAGGCTTCAAGCTCTTCCGGTCCGCCGGGGAAGTTTTTGTGTATTCTCGGCTCGGCAAAAGGGTCAGTTACAGTAATTATTACTGTGGCGTCCCTGCTGGGCGGGTCATTGGGTTTGTCATACTGGGTTTTTATTTCAATGCCGTTGTCCCACACGGCCAGAACCGCTGCTTCCCATGCTTCCGGCAGACAACCGGCCTCAATGGAAATTACAGGTATATTACTCATTTGACCTCCGTGCTTCTTAT
>Ga0315294_10006794_pt1 | contig 12551 bp, 8 predicted proteins | sample YL17G13_40_MG_FD_203626 | JGI IMG/M metagenome (GOLD analysis project Ga0315294, IMG submission 203626) | Sediment microbial communities from Yellowstone Lake, YNP, Wyoming, USA - YL17G13_40 | ecosystem: Environmental > Aquatic > Freshwater > Lake > Sediment | place: USA: Wyoming | collected...
GAGGGCGCCACGATCCTCGAGGCCGCGCGGCGGGCCGGGATCGCGATTCCCACGCTCTGCCACCTCGAAGGGCTGCCTCCCGCAACCTCGTGCATGGTGTGCGTCGTCAAGGTGCGCCGGCCCGACCGCCTGGTCCCGTCGTGCGGCGCCCCGGCCGAGGACGGCATGGTCATCGAAAGCGAAACCGACGAGGTACGCGAGGCCCGGCGCGACGCGCTCGAACTCCTCTTGAGCGATCATCTCGGCGACTGCGAGGCGCCGTGCCAGGCCATCTGCCCGGCAAGTCTCGATATTCCGCGGATGCTCCGGCGCCTTGCCGCGGGCGAGGTCCGTGAGGCCTATGCGCTCGCGCGGGATGCGCTCGTGCTGCCGGCGACGCTGGGGCGGATCTGCCCGGCCCCGTGCGAGAAAGGATGCCGGCGGGGGGACCGGGACGAGGCCCTAGCCATTCGCCTCTCGCACCGCTTTGCGGCGGATGCCGCGCGCGGCCTGGGCGACGTGCCATTGCCCGCGCGGCAGCGCGCCACGGGCAAGTGCATCGCCATCGTCGGGGCGGGACCGGCGGGACTCGCCGCGGCGGATGCGCTCCTGCGATACGGCCACGCGTGCACGGTGTTCGACGACCGCGAAAAACCCGGCGGGATGCTTCGGTACGGCGTTCCCGTGGACCGCCTGCCGCGAGAGGTTCTCGACGCCGAAGTGGCAAGCGTTGAGCGGCTTGGGGCGACGTTCCGGACGGGCGTGCGGGTCGGGCGAGACGTGGCGCTCGACGACCTGGTGCGCGATTTCGATGCCGTCATCGTCGCGGTCGGTGCGCTCGAGGAGGGCGGGGCGGCGGCGCTGGGACTCGAGCGGTCGGAGCACGGCATCGCGGTGGACCGCAAGACGCGCCAGGCAGGCCGGCTCGCCACACCCGCCGCGGCGGGGTGGCGACCCTCGATCTTCGCGGCAGGCCCTGTAGTAGAGAAAATCTCTCACTACAGGGCGGGCGATGCCGTGCGCAAGAGCCGGATGGCCGTCCGGGCGGTGGCGGACGGCCGTGCGGCCGCGGCGAGCGCCCATCAGTTCCTGTCGGCGATGCCCGTCGCGGGCCCCGAGCCCGTGTTCTCGACGCACATCGGGAAACTCCTGGACGGCGAAATGGAACGCTTCATGGCCGAAGGGATCGCGCGGGGCCGCGTCGCGCCAGGCGGAAAAAAGGTGTCAGGAACCTTTTTCCCCAAAAAGGTTCCTGACACCTTTTACGGGAGAGCGGGGTTCACGGAGAACGAGGCGCGGGCCGAGGCGCTTCGGTGTCTGCACTGCGATTGCCGAAAGCCCGAAACCTGCAAACTCCGCCTCTATGCCAGGCAGTACGGCGCCCGGTCGGGGCGCTACAAGAACGATCGCCGCGTGTTCGAGCAGCGTGCATCGCATCCCGATGTGATTTACGAGCCGGGCAAGTGCATCGCGTGCGGCCTGTGCGTTCAGGTGGCCGAGCGTGCCCGCGAGCCGCTGGGCCTCGCGTTCATCGGGCGGGGATTCGACGTGCGCGTGAACGTTCCTTTCGGGCGTTCGCTGGCCGAAGGCCTCCAACGCGTCGCCGCGGAATGCGTCGCCGCATGCCCGACGGGCGCGCTGGCGATGAAGAAGTCGGCCCGCTAATCCTGCCGCCCTCGGGCCATCGCTTTCTCAGGAAGTTCGCCGGCATGTCAGGATGTGATAGTGCAGCCAGGCGGTGAACCCGTCGGCCGCCGGCGAGAAGACGGCCGGGACCGGGCCGAACCTCTGGGACAGTTCCTCAGCGAAAGCCTGCACGTCGTCGCCGCTCAGGTGGTACCGCTCGGCCAGGTCCGCAGAGGTCAGGGCAAGCGGCGGGGCGGGCTCTGTCTGGCAGACGGCCAAGCCGGAGGCCTCGAGAGTTTCCCGCAATTCACCGAGCGTCGGATACCACTTGTCCGTCCCCATTTTCCGATAGAGGAGGTTCAGGCAGTCGGCGTCGCGGCGTTCGGCGAACGAGGCGGTCTGCTGGACGAGCATTTCGCCGGGGGCCAGTTGGGCCGCGAGGTGCCCGAGCAACGGCCGGAGTCCCTCGCCGCCGAAATAGTGGAGCAAGGATCGCATGATGAGCATCAATCGGCCGTTCCCGACGTTGAGGTCGCGCCGGCTGACGTGGGCGGCGGAGAGGGGAAGGCATTCGATGTGTCGGTCGTCACACTCGGCCAACTGTGTGGCGGAGAGGTCCACGTTGACGAGGCGGACGTCGCCGCCGAGGTCGGCCGCCCGCAACCGGCAAAGGATGAAGCCGGTCCCGCCGCCCAGGTCGGCGACGACGTCGGGCCGGCAAACAATGGCCGCGCGCCGAACGGCTTCGACGAACGGCCGGGCGATGGCTGCATCCGCGAAGTACCCTTCGTGCACCGTGTGCCATCGCGGGCCCTGAACGCCCGCCTCCCGGTCAATCCGGTTGCGATCGTCGTTGATGCGCATCGCGCGTCGTCTCCAAGGATCCGCCGGGGCATTCTACCAGCCGCGGAATTCGTTGTCTGCCCCGATCCGCCGCCCGCCGTTTCGCCGTTCCCTCTCCTCAATAAGCGTTCCCCCGTCCCCCCGGGGAATGTCAGGATGGCCACCCGAGGGGTGACTGTCTTTCTTGATGACTTTGGCGGGCCGCGCGCTTACTATGGCCGCACATGATCCGGTCGTGGTGTCTCCGAGGAGGGATTGTATGAACCTTCCGGGTCGCCTGGCGTTGGCGGCAATTCTTCTGGCCGGTTCGCTTCCTGTCCTGGCCGACGAGGCCGCGGATACCTTCAACAAACTTTACGGAGAGGACCTCAAGCGCGTGGCCGCGACCCCCTCGCCGGCCGACGATGTCGCCCTGGCCAAACAGATGCTGGAGGACGCGAAGGAGGCCGGGGACCAGCCGGTGTTCCTGTCGCTCTTGTGCGAGAAGGCCTATGAACTGGCCGTCAAGGACGCCTCAGGGTATGCGACCGCGACGGCTTCCATGGACCTGTTGGCCGGGAAGAGTCCCGAGAAGAAGGTGGAGTGCCTTCGGAAGAACGCCGCCCTTTACCAGAAACAGTACGCCGCAGCGCGCGGCGAGGCGAAGACGAAGGCGGGCGAGGATGTCATTACGGCCCTGAGCGCGCTGGCCGAGGCCCAGACGGGCGCAGGAGATTCTGACGCGGCCGGCGGGACCCTGCGCCAGGCGATCACCGTGGCCACAGTCATTAAGTCGGAGAACAAGGCGGCCCTCCAGGACCGTCTCGAGAACCTGGCGCCCCGGCAGAAGGTCGAGAAGCAGATTGAGGCGATGCAGGCGAAACTCGATGCCAACCCCAAGGACGAGGCCTCCAGGAAAGAACTGGTGCGGCTGTACCTTGTGGAGATGGACAACCCCGCCGAGGCCGCGAAGTTCCTCGATGAGGCCCTGGACGAGGCGACCCGCAAGTACGTCCCTGCGGCCGCGAAGCCTGTTGAGGACGCGCCGGAGTTGGCGTGCATGGAACTGGGGGACTGGTACAAGGGCCTCGCGGACCAGGCGACGACGCCGACGAGCAAGGGCGCGATGCTTCGCCGGGCCAAGGCGTATTACGAGCGGTTCGTGGAGTTGCACAAGACGGATGATCTGGCCCGGACCGGCGCCACTTTAATGCTCAAGAAGATCGAGGACGCCCTGGCGAAGGTGGGTGCGGCGCCGGAGCCGAAGTACGGCCCGGCGGGCCTGACCTTGGACCTCGGCAAGGGCGTCACGATGAAACTGGTCCTCATCCGTCCCGGCAAGTTTCTGATGGGGTCGCCCGATTCCGAGCAGGGACGTAAAACCGAAGAAGGCCCACAGCATCAGGTCACCATCACCAAGCCCTTCTACATGGGTGTGACGGAAGTGACCCAGGCGCAGTACGAGGCGGTCATGGGCACGAACCCCAGCAAGTTTAAGGGGCCGTCGAATCCGGTGGATAACGTCACCTGGGACGAGGCCGTTGAGTTCTGCCGGAAACTCTCGGAGAAGACTGGCAAGGCCGTCCGCCTCCCGACGGAGGCCGAGTGGGAGTACGCCTGCCGGGCCGGAACCAAGACGCGATATTCCTTCGGCGATTCCGATAGCGTTTTGGGCGACTACGCGTGGTCCGGGAGCAACAGCGGGGGCATGACGCACCCGGTTGGCCAGAAGAAGCCGAACCCCTGGGGCCTGTATGATATGCACGGAAACGTCTATGAGTGGTGCGCGGACTGGTTCGGCAGTTACTCAGGCGGGGCATCGACGGATCCGCAAGGGGCCGCTTCTGGCAAACTACGTGTATCGCGGGGCGGGGCGTGGCACAGCATCGATCCCCTCACCCGGCGATGTGCGTATCGCGGCAGAAACGACCCGGCGGGCCGCCTTGAAGTCCACGGTTTTCGTTGTGCCGGGACTCCTTGATCCGGGATTCCCCGAAAGGAACAACATGAAAAACGTGGTTTTCATCGGGGTGGTCATGCTCATGACCTCCGTTGCTGTTTCGGCGTGGTCGGCGGAGTCCGAACCGGTGAAGCGGGTGATGGCGTGGGATACGTCTGCGCTTCTCCAGGTCCCGAAGGTCCATCCTACCCAGGAATGTGCCGCGCCTGGGATGCGCGCGTTTTTCTATGAGGGCCTGGAATACAAGGGCAAGCCGACCAGGGTATTTGCATACTACGCGGTCCCGGAAGGGCAGCCTCCGGCCGGGGGTTGGCCTGCGGTGGTGTGCGTGCACGGCGGCGGGGGCACGGCGTATCCCGAGTGGGTGCAAATCTGGAATCAACATGGTTACGCAGCCATATCCATGGATTTGGAAGGCCATTTGCCGGACCAGAGCGGGCATGAAAACGCCGGACCCGCGCGCGTGGACTGGTTCGGCGACAGGGATCTGCCCGACAACGAGCAGTGGTTCTATCACGCGGTGGCCGACGTGGTGCGCGCCAATTCGTTGCTTCGCTCCTTCCCGGAGATCCATCCCGACAAGATCGGCCTGACGGGCATTTCCTGGGGTGGAACGATCGTCTGCACCGCGGCGGGCGTGGATTCGCGATGGGCTTTTGTCGTGCCCGTGTACGGCTGCGGTTTCATCCACGAGAGCGATAACCCGGGCATCGCGCAATGGTTCCCGCCAAAGAATATGACCGCCGATCAGTTTCGTGATTACCGCACGAAGTGGGATCCGTCGGCCCATTTGCCGTACGCGAAAATGCCGATGCTCTGGCTCAACGGGTCCAACGACGGCACGTTTCCCATGGACATTTTTCAGCGGTCGGCCCTGGCTGCTCCGGGACCGCGCACCTTGCATGTGCGTTTCCGCTGGCTGCACGGACATGGGCCGGGGTGGAAACGGCCGGAAATTTACGCCTTCGCCGACAGTATCGTCAAAGGGGGCACACCGCTGCCAACCGCAGGGCGGCCGGAGTTGGAGGCAGGGACGGATCGTGTGCGCTGCAAGACAACGGGCAAAATCGACAGGGCGGCGCTGTGCTACACGACGGACGGCGGCCTTTGGCAGAACCGCTACTGGGAAAACGCGACATGCGAGATTGGCGGGGACGAAGTGACCAGCCGTCTTCCCGAAAAAACAACGGTGTTTTACTTCAACGTCAAGAATGAGAGCGGATGTCTTGTCAGTTCCGAGTTTGTTGAGGTAAAGGCCCCGTGAACCGTCCGGAGGGATGCATGGGTTGATTCCATGGCGTGCCCGTCTCTTCGCACCTCCGAACGGCTGATTTCCGGGATAAGATAGAGGGGCGTTTACTGCCGGAAGCGTATCCGGGCGGAAGCCAAATGAAAAATACCGGCTCGACCTTCTACGGTGCAGGTTCCCGTCATGCGGCAATCCCTTAGCATCGGCGTCTCCGTGGTTGCTCTCGTTCTCGCAGCGAATCCCACCGCGGCCGCTGTGACCCTCAAACCCATTGCCGTGGAGGGTTTCTTCATCGAGCCCGAGCGGCCGGCGGTCCTGAAGTTGGCGATCGAATCCGGCGACCTGTCCGAGCCGATCGAGTATCAGATTCTCGACTATGCAGGCGTTCGAGTCGCCGCGGGGAAGGCCGGCGCGGCGTCGGGAAAAATTGTCGAGATCACGGTCAATCTGCCACAGGGTTACTACGATCTTGAGTTTCCTGCCGCCGACCAGCGATTCGGCCTGTTCGCGTCGCCGGCCTGGCAGGGCGAACCGGACCCGTTCCTCGCGATCGACAGTGCGATGTCGTGGCTGGTGCGCGAGGGGGCCCTGCGCGAATCGCTCATCAAGAACCTGCGGCGCAGCGGCATGGCCATGTCGCGCGAGCGGCTGAGGTGGGGCGAGGTATCCCCGGCCGCCGATCGCTGGGACTGGGAGGGCGGGCATCGGTTCGAAACCATCCGACGATTCTACACCCGGCAAGGTGTGCCGGTGCTGGAAATGTTCCACGACTCGCCGGGCTGGACCGGCAAGGTGGGACCGTATCCCGACGACCTGTCGGCGACGGCCCGCGGCTGGCGGGAGATTGCGCGGCGTTGGCGGCCGACCTGGGGCGCCCTGGAAATCTGGAACGAACCGAACATCCACTTCGGCGGCAATCTTCCGGCCGATCAATACGTCGCGCTGGTCAAGACCATCTCCTACGCCGTATCAAGCCTCGACAATCCGCCCCCGCTGGTCGGCGGTGCGATCGCCGAAGACAATCGGGCGTTCCTCGATGCCGCGGCCCGCAACGGCATGTTGGACTGCGTGGACGCGGTCAGTTTCCACACCTATGCGCCGGCCCCGGTCCTGGGGTCTCTGATCGGCCGGTATCGCGCGTGGTTGAAGGCGTTCGAGCGGCCGTCGATGCCGTTGTGGATAACCGAATGCGGCCGGCCGTGGAAAAAGGGGCCGGGCCGCCCGCCGCGGGATCAGGATTCCATCAGCGCGCTGGACATCGCGATGAAGGCGGTCGAGGCCCGAGCCGGCGGCATCGCGTGCTACTTCGCTTTCGTCTACCCATTCTATGAGGAGAACGAAAACAATTTCGGAATGACGGACCGCCAGGGAATGCCCTTGCGGTCGATGGCGGCCTATGCCCGGCTGGCATCGGTCCTCGCCCGCAAGCAATACCTCGGCGATCTCAAGTGCGACGACGGCACGGTGCAGGGGGTGCGAGTGTTCGCCGACGACCGGGAGACGGTGGCCGTGTTTTACACCGGCAAGCCGAAGGCGGATGCGAAGATTCAACTTCCCGTACCCGTGCTGCGCAGCGAGGGCATCGATGGCCGCAGGCTCACGGCCGCGGAGAACGCGACTCTCCCCGTTCCCGACGGATTGACTTATGTGTGGCTGGACCGCAGCCAACTCGGCGACCGCCTGCTGACCGACACGTCCGCCATGCGGCTATGGACGGTCGGGCGAGAAAAGCCGCCCCGGCGTCCCGCACCGTCGCCAATCGTCTTGCGATTCGGCCTCGACCGCCGGACGTTCGAGGCGAAGCCGGATGGATACCATCTGGCCGCCGATCGCGCCCGCAAAGTGCCGTTGGTGGTTCACGTCTTCAACCTTTCGTCGCAGGCGCAGCGGTTGGTCATCACGCCTCTCTTCTCCAGCGACAAGGCACGATGGACAAGCGGCGGGCCGCAGCCGATCGAGGTTCCTGCCGAAGGGCGCGCAACGGTTCAATGGGAGGCGGACCTGGGCGAAGCCTTGGCTGCGGTCGGGGAAGTGCAGATGACGGTATCTGCCGCGGGCGAAGCGAAAACGCCGACTCCGCCGCTTGTCGTCCGGCTCTTCGGCAAGTAGCGCCTCGATCCAGCATGTATCCTGCGGGCCGGTTACTCTTGTCCGGCGGGGCCGCCGGAGTTTATTATCGGGAGGCCGGGCAGGGCATCGGCCGCGACGAACGCGGCCATCGGGCTGCGCGGCACGCGCTCGGAGCGGTAGGACATCCCGCGCTCCATAGGTTTGCTTCCACTGGAAACTTGCGGGACACGGTCCAAACGGGTAGCATCCGTATGCCGAAAAGTGTCGCCGGTGTCCGTGTGGCTGCGCAAGTGAACAGGGCCCATTGGGAGGGGACAAGGCCATGACACGCTACTTTGCCCTGTTGTTGCCGGTGGTCGCTTGCCTCTCGGGCTGTAGCCAGCCCGCCGCGCGGCAGCCATCCGGCCAGGAAGAGAAGGCCGTCAAGGCTATCGAAGTGCTGGGCGGCAAGGTGACCAGGGACGAGAAACTCCCCGGCCGGCCAGTCGTCGAAGTTAACCTTGGCGGAACCAAAGTCACGGACTCCGATCTGAAGGACTTGAAGGAACTCAAGGGCCTGCGGGCGCTCCGGCTCTTCGGCACCCCGATCACGGACGCCGGCCTGAAGGACCTGAAGGAAATTAAGGGCTTGCAGAAACTCCACCTCGGCGACACCCCGATCACGGACGCCGGCCTGATGGAACTGAAGGAAATTAAGGGCCTGCAGGAACTCAGTCTCGGCGGCACCCAGATAACGGACGCCTGCGTGAAGGAACTGAAAGAACTTAAGGGCCTGGAGGAACTCGACCTCAGCGACAAAAAGATTACGGACGCTGTCCTGAAGGACCTGAAGGAAATGAAGAGCCTGCGGGCGCTCTGGCTCAACTGGACCCAGATCACGGACGCCGGCTTGAAAGACCTGAAGGAACTTAAGGGCCTGGAGAGGCTCGGGCTGGGCCTCACCCGGATCACGGACACCGGCCTGAAGGACCTGAAGGAACTCAAGGGGCTGGTCTCGCTGGGGCTCGCCTGTACCCGGATCACGGACGCTGGCCTCAAAGACCTGAAGGAACTCAAGGGCCTGCAAACGCTCGACCTCAACTGCACCCGGATCACGGACGCCGGCATGAAGGACCTGAAGGAACTTCAGGACTTGCAGTTCCTCTCGCTCGTCAGCACCAAGATCACAGACGCGGGCCTGAAGGACTTGAAGGAACTTAAGGGCCTGCAGGCGCTCTGGCTCAGAGGCACCAAGGTCACGGACGCCGGCATTACAGACCTGAAGCAGGCGTTGCCGAAAACACACATTTCTGGTCCTTGAGCGGCCAGAACAGGCCGGAACGATAGCCGCTTCGGGGGCGTCCTCACCCGCGCCTGCCGCGCGCCCTGGACGCTTTAGCCTTGGTTAGCCGCCGCGCCCGCCACGGCGGGTAAACTTGCGCGGCGCGTTAAGCAAAAGGAGGTCGGCCATGACGCTCGATAGGGTTGTATGCTTGGTTTCAATTTTGGGCGCACTTTGCCTTGCCACGGTCGCGGTTGCCTCGGCCGCCGAATCGCCGCCGGCCGACATCGCCGCCGAGGTCGCCGCCATGGCAAAGTGGACGCCGCTCTGGGACGGCAAGACCACCGTCGGCTGGCACGAGATCGGCAAGGGCCGCTGGACCATCGAGGACGGCGCCCTCGTCGGCCGTCACGAGAAAAGCGAGGCCGAGTTCAGCCACCTCGTGACCGACCGCACGTTCAAGGATTTCACCGTCCGCCTCAAGTACAAGGCCGTCCGGGGCAACAGCGGCCTGTACTTCCGCATCGAGGAGAAGGGCTGGAGCGGCGTCTCGGGGTTCCAGGCCGAAATCGATCCCGCCAACGACGTCGGCGGCCTGTACGAGACCAACGGCCGCGCCTGGGTCGTCAAGCCGACGCCCGACCAGATCAAGACCTGGTTCAAGCCCGGCGAGTGGAACGAGATGACGGTGACGGCCATCGGGCGCAACGTCACGGTGCACGTCAACGGCCTGCGGTCGGCGACGCTGGCGGACGACCCCGGCCGCACCGAGGGCCTCATCGCCCTTCAACTCCACGGCGGCCAGGACGGCGAGGTCTGGTTCAAGGACATCGCGGTCCTGGAGTGGACGGACCTTCTGCCCGGCCCCGCCATGGACGGCTGGAAGAAGCGGCCCACCGGCGAGTGGGAGATGGTCGGCCGCGCCATGACCGACCCCGCCAACGAGCGGGCCCTCGCCACGGAGCCCGGCAAGGGCGCCATCTACAACGGCGCCAAGGGCCGCACCGTCAACCTCTTCTCGGACGCCGAGCACGGCGACGTGGCTGCCCACATCGAGTTCATGATCCCCAAAGGCTCGAACTCCGGCGTCTACTTCCAGGGCCGCTACGAGATTCAGGTGTACGACAGTTACGGCGTCGAGAAGGGCGAGTACCCCGGCATCGAGTGCGGGGGCATCTATGAGCGGTGGGAAGAGAGTCGCGGCCGGGGCAAGGAGGGGTTCGAGGGCCGCTCGCCGCGCACCAACGCCAGTCGCCCGCCCGGCCAGTGGCAGTCCTTTGACGTGGTCTTCCAGGCCCCGCGCTTTGACGACACCGGCCGGAAGGTCGCCAACGCACGGTTCGTCAAGGTGGTCTACAACGGCGTCGTCATCCACGAGAACGTGGAGGTGACCGGCCCGACCCGCGGCGCAGCCTTCGGGGACGAGAAGCCCCTCGGCCCCCTGATGCTCCAGGGCGACCACGGGCCCGTGGCGTACCGCAATATCCGGATTCTGCCGCTCGGAAAGTGAGTGAAGCATTATTACTACAACGCCACTTCGCGCGGCGGGTCTCCGTACCCGCCGCGCCACGAGGCAGGAACGCCGTTTTCTGCGGCACCGGTTCGACAGGATAGGACAGGATGGGCCTCATCGCGTCGCTCTCCCCGTAGCCTCGCCGTGCGCCGGCGGAAGGAGTACCATCCACACGCGGAAGAGCGCTCGTGGTGCGGCACGGATGGATATCCGAACCGCGCTCCTGTGGGGGACCTTGCCATGACACGCTTCTTTGCCCTGCTGTTGCCGGTGGTCGTATGCCTCTGCGCCTCGTGCCAAAGCCCCGCGGCCCGGGAGGAGAAGGCCGTCAAGGCTATCGAAGCGCTGGGCGGCCTGATGATCAGGGACGAGAGACTCCCCGGCCGGCCAGTCGTCGAAGTTAATCTTGGCGGAACCAAAGTCACGGACTCGGGCCTGAAGGACCTGAAAGAACTGAAGGACTTGCAGTTTCTCTGTCTCGCCGGCACCAAGATCTCGGATGCCGGCCTGAAAGACCTGAAGCAGGCATTGCCGAAGACGTTTATTTACCCCCCCTAATACCAGTACAGGCCGGAACGATAGCCGCTTCGGGGGCGTTCTCGCGCTGCACCCTCCAGGAATTCCCTACCGACTGAATTTCCCGTTCATGTCGCGTCTCCTCTCGTTCCGCGGTCCGCAAACCATGAGGCTGACCCACGGGGGCAGCCTCTTCGCTTGCGCCGCCGCGCTTGCCCGGTAGTCCCGGCCCCAACCCCAACCCCAACGGGGCAGGCGGGGCAGGCGCGCCGGGACGGTGGCGGGCCCGTCACAGAGGTTTTTACGTTGACCCGCATAAAACGCCATGATAAATCATGGCATGGGACGCAAGGGACTGAGGCCAAAGGGGTTATCGCAGCCCCGCGAGATGGATGAGCGCCGTGTTATAAGGAAAGGAAGCCAGACCTGCGCATCTTATGCGGGTCCGTCTAATCGTTTGGGTGCGACTACGGATTTTGGCAGGGCCCGTCATCCTTGTCAGCCCCGATAGGGGCGTATTGTTCTCTAGCCACGGGCGCAAGCCCGTGGGAACCAGAAACCAAGCACCACGCCTTTCCTTTTGTTGCCGTTTCCAAGCCCCGTGGGGGCGCTTGAAAAGGTTCAATCGCCCCTACAGGGCTCCAACGGAGAAAGGGAAGAATGTTTTTTGTCCGTTTCCTTTCCACGGGCTTGCGCCCGTGGCTAGAGAACAGTCGTGCCTCCGGCACTTGTTACGACTTCTTTCGATGCCCAACACCCGTGCCGGAAAATTCAGGCACACCCAATCCTTTTTCGCATGGAGGTAACAATATGATGAGAATCGCACAGATCTTGCTGGTGGGTCTCCTGGCTGTCTCCGGCGTGCTGGCCGGAGAGCCGAAGAACATGCCGGCGGAGGGCCCCAAGGGATTCGCCTGGGAATCCCCGGTTCCGGACGATTGCCCGTTTCAGAAATCGGCCGGCCTGACGGGCATTTTCTTCACCGGCCGCCACAGCGACTATCGCTGCGGCGACACCTTTTATCCGTGCTGGGCCGGCGATGGCAACCTCTACTCGCCCTGGACGGACGGCAAGACGGACGGCGTCGGCTGCTCTTCGGGCGGCGGCGCGGGAGCCCGCACCGGCCACGCCGTGATGATCGGCGACGACCCGCTGACCCTTGAGATACACAACACCTCCCCGCCCAAGCAGGCCAGCGCTTTGCCCTATAAAGGGCGCTATCCGGCGGGCTCGCTGGTGCATAACGGCATCTGGTACTACGGCACCTACTGCCTGGGGCCTGCCGGGAAGTATTCGCATGGTGGATTTGACTGGAACTGGCCCAATCTCGGGCCCATACCGGGATTCCAGGTCTCCCGCGACTACGGCAAGACGTGGGAGCCATCGCCCCACACGCCGGAGAAGCCGCTGTTTCCCGAGCCGCGCCAGTTTCTCGGTCCGGTCAAGATGGGAGCGCCGCATTTCGTGGATTTCGGCAGGAACATGGAACATTCGCCGGACGGCAAGGCGTACTTGCTCGGCATGGGCGCGGAAGAGAATGACCCCAAGCCGCGCC
>Ga0315294_10006801_pt1 | contig 12546 bp, 15 predicted proteins | sample YL17G13_40_MG_FD_203626 | JGI IMG/M metagenome (GOLD analysis project Ga0315294, IMG submission 203626) | Sediment microbial communities from Yellowstone Lake, YNP, Wyoming, USA - YL17G13_40 | ecosystem: Environmental > Aquatic > Freshwater > Lake > Sediment | place: USA: Wyoming | collected...
TGACGTGAGCCTATGAAAAGAGGACAGGGAGCTGTAGAGTATGCGCTCGTGCTCGCCATTATTGCGGCATTCGTGGCAGGAGTGGCGCTCGAGGGGTTCCGGCAGCAGGAACTCAACTTTGCACTAGCCGCCAGCCGGCACGCCACACTGGAATACATTGCAACGCAAAACACCAGCCTCACGCTTGCTGGAATGGACTATAGCATTTCAGCAGCTAACACCACGCTCAAGCCCCGCCTATATGTGGGCACCACGCTAGTGAGCAACGCCACCGGACTCACGGGCTATCCCTATTTCGTGCTCGACCGCGTGCGGAAAACCCTGCGGCCCACCAGCCTGCTAAGCGAAAACCAGACCTGCGTGCAGGGAGCTACCGCCCTCTACTGCTGCTGCGGGTGAGTGAAAGTTTTTTATAGCCCCACCCGAGCGTCAGCCGGGTCCGCATGCAAGGGAAAGCCGCACTCGCAAGCCTACTGCTGGCACTCGCAGGCCTTACTCTGCTAGCGGGAGGCACGCGCTCACTCCAACCCCTGCGCGTGGAGCTCACGCAACTCAACAGCACGCCACTTGAGAGCTATGTGCAAACTGAGGGGCAGACCCTCCGCCTTTCCGGGGGCCGCGTGTTCCTGTGCCGGGAACAATTTTGCATTCGGGCATTCGCCTCCACTCGCCTCAGCAGAGTGCTACGGGGAAACCGAACTTTCGAAGTGCAAGGGCTGGTGCGAGAGTATGAGGGAAGACGGCAGCTCCTGGTAGTGAGCGCGGAGGAGAAGTGAAATGCTCGAGCTCCTTTCCGCATGGCTGGCCGGCCTCGCTGCAGGAGCCACAGGCCTGGCGCCCTTTGCCCACACCAACCTGGCGCTCGAACTCTTCAAAGGGAGCACGGGCCAAGCTGGAGCGGTTTTCTCAGCCGCACTCGCCTTCTCGCATGCCGCATTCGAGGCACTGCCTGCAGTCTTCTTCGGAATCCCAGCTCTCGATTATGCAGCAGGAGTGCTGCCTGCGCACGCATTAGCCCTGCAGGGAAAAGGCCGGGAAGCATTAGAGCTCACGCTCAACACCCTGCTCGCTTCAGGCTTAGCTTCCCTCCTTCTGCTCCCACTCGCGCTCACGCTGGTGCCGGCGCTCTATGAAGTGGTCAAACCCATCACGCCCTTCCTCCTGCTCGCAATCATGCTCGCACTTGCTGCAACAGAACGCTCGTGGCTCCTGAAAGCAGCTGCACTGCTGGTGTTCGCACTCTCCGGAGCATTGGGCGTGCTGGCACTCTCCAGCCCCTTTGTGCCAGGCGAACCGCTCTTTGCGCTTCTCACTGGCCTCTTTGGTTTCCCAGCACTCCTCGCTGCACGCGGAACCATTTCAGTCGAGTGCAGGAAGGAAAAACCGGAAAACACCAAGCCCGCATGGCGGTGGGTGGTGGCCGGGAGTATTGCAGGAGCGCTGAGCGGAGTGGTGCCGGCAGTAAGCGGAGCCATGCTGAGCGCAGTTCTCTTCATCGCACTCGAGGAGGACCGACGCTCATTCCTAACCGTGAGCGCAGCATTGGTCGGCTCGAGGCTTTTCTATGATGCCGTTGCCACGCAAACCATAGGCAAAGCCAGGAGCGGAGCTGCTGCAGCTGTTTTGGAAAGCCTGGGTTTTGCGGATGCTGCCGGGCTCGCGCTCTCATTGGCTGGAGGACTGTTGGCCCTGCTCCTTGCTTGTGAAGCTACACGAAAGCTCGCGCCCCTGCTTGCCGCATGGATGGCAAAACCGCAAGTCCGCCCCAATGCCACGCTGCTCGTTTTCCTCCTGGCGCTTGGAGCCGTTTATTTTCAGAGCGGGTGGCCGGGAATGCTGGTTGCGGCAACAGGCGCGGCTGTAGGCGCGCTCCCGCTCTTTCTGGGAGTCAAAAGGAGCCATGCCATGGGCTGTTTGCTGCTGCCGTCCATACTGCACGGATTGCTGGGGCCGTGGGAGCTCGAAGCACTGGTGCTCTGCTGCTGAAAGGCGCGTTTTTTAACACTCCCCGCGTAGCGCAGCAATATATGAAAGGACAAGTGGCCGTGGAACTGCTGCTAGTAGCCTCGCTGGCGGGCTTGGTGCTCTTCTGGCTGGGCAACTACATGGACCAGTGGCAGCAAGGGACTGTAGCCACTGTTGCTCTAGAGGAGAGGAGCGTGGCCTCGAGCCTGGCGAGACTGGTGAACCGCGCGGGGGGCTCACAAGTTAATCTGACCCACACACTCCCCTGCATAATTTCCGGCAGCCAAACAATAGTCTATAACGTGAACGCAACAGAAACCACGCTCATTCTTTCAACTCTAACGCCGTCAGCCAATACAACCGCACTGCTCGCCTACAACACTACTGGTTTTCTGGTGGTCGGGTGCGAGGACAGCACAATAGGCCGGGGAACTGAAATCTGCATCTACCCGCAAGCCGGGAATGTTCAACTACTCCATGGAGCGTGCTCGAGTTGAAGGGACAACTGTTCAGCATGGACTTCCTCATCGCCGTAGCCCTGGTGCTGCTGGCTCTTGGAATCACACTGCAAGCACTGGAAACCAGCCAGCGGAAACTGGCGCTTGAAGCGGACTTGGCAAATGGGACTGCTGAAGCCGTGGTTGGCGCACTGGCGGGCAACACCGCAACCGCCCTAACGTGCGCAAACCCGGGCTGCTGCATTTCCTACTCAAACGGAACCGGCAACTGCGCCGGACTCTCATGTGCCAAGCACGTACTCGCAGCTAGAAGGCTGACTATTTGCACAGGAGGCGCGGCCTGCCTGGTGGAGGTGAGGGCATGCGGATGAAGGGCTTCTTCCTCACCCTTGACTCACTACTGGCGCTCACCCTGCTGCTCGCAGCTGCGGCAACACTCGCACTGGGAGCCCAGCAAGCCTCGCCAGCCCGAAATTATCCGGTGCTGGAATCCTTGGGGAGGGACTATTTGGTCTTGAAGTACGCGTGGAATGCCACAATAAACGAAACCTCCTTCCAGACCCTTACCGGCTTCGCGCTTAATGAGAGCGGGCCTGATTCAAGCGCAACCCTGACTCTGGGCTCGCAAATCTACACCTACCCGTTCCCGCTTTCCGCTTGCGGGTGCACCGGAGTTTCATGCAACCTGACTGTTGATGTCAACACAAGCTGCCTCGGGAGCCAGGAAGGCCTCTCTTCCATTCTCAAGCAGGCGTGGGTGAAAGCATGAGAAAGGGATTCTTCTCACTGGCTACTGCCACGCTGGTGGCTTTTGTACTGCTGGCGTTCACTGCAGGCACACTCATGATGAGCCATGCCGGCGGGGCAGTTTCCAAAGAACTTGAAGTGAAAAAGGTGGGCGACCGGGCGCAGGATGCGTTGTGGGCGTTGAACTCGACACTGGAGGATGCGGTTCTGGACCGCGCGTGGCAGGCGTGCGGGTGCAACGGAACAAATGAAACGCTCATGAACAGCACCCACCTGCTCGGGAATCTGAGCCAGTACTTCAATGACACCGCACTGACCCTCTCGAACGGGCTCGTGAGCGTGCAGGTGCTCAACCTAACACTCGAGAGCTACAACCCGGTCTCCTGCAATGGAACCTTCACAGTCAACACATCCTACCTTGTGCTCGTGAATTCCACTTCCACGCGGGCCCTGCGCGAGGTGCAGGAGGTGCGGCAAGTCACCACCTACAACTCGAGCACGGAATTCAACATGACCCTGCCCCGCACAGGCGGAAACTACACCCTCCGGGTCTCGTGCTCTTAGGGGGGCCTGTGGGCGCGCTTTTTAAGCCCGGAACCACTAAAACCAAACATGGCCGACAACGGCATGACCCTCAAGGTAGCCCTCATGGCTGCCTTCCTGGTCGTAGTGATGGTGGCATTGACATTTATGCCCAAGCCAGCTGCAGCGCCGCTCAAAGCAGCTGATGCGGAGAAACTGGCGCTGAATGATGCCATTCTTTCCTACCCCGCAGCGGAACTCAAGGTCCTAGAAAGCACACCGCAGGCGGATGGCACCTGGAAAGTGAGAGTGAAAATCTCGCCGGATGCGCACACGGCTTGCCCGAAGGTTCTGATTCGGGAGTACGAGCTGCTGCCGATACTCTTCCGGGAGGAAGCAGTAGTGAAGAACTGCAGAGCGGGCATGCCCATAGTTTACGAAGAAGAGGCGCTGATCAAGAGCTTGGAGGCGCCTGCAGCCAATAGCCTGGCGCAAATCGGAGCCTATGGGTGCGCCACGCGCGCAAGCGGCATCAACAACCTACCAACTGAGTGCGCGAGCGCCAAGAGCCTGCTTCTGAACATAAGCGGCCAGCTGCCGACAGATGCGTGGCTGGCTGCGTGGATTCCACAGGGCGGTTTTGCTACCGTTGCTGTAGGAATGGATGGCGAGGGAAGACTTCTTCTGGTGGAAGAGACGCCAAGCGAGAGCAGCTGAGCGCTCAAACCACGATCATGAGAATTCCGAGTATGGCGAGCACCAGCCCCACCCACACCAGCCCGCCCACAACCGCATAGACGCCCATGGAAACGAGCGAACCCATAACATCCGGCGACTGGAAGGCGAAGTACCAGATGCCTGCGAGAATGAGGAGCCCGACTAGAACGCTGCCAAAAGCTACCTTGCTGAATTGCATCGCAAACCACCCGTTTGATTAACCTCCTCTCTTCCTTTTTAAAACATCGGCCCCAACAGGCGGTCGTCCATGAGAATCGCACGAATAGACTATGCGGAAAAACTGCTCAAACTCGAGCCCCAGAGCCTCGAAGACATCTGGCTACTGAGCAAACTCATTGAAAAGGGGGACTTGGTGGAGGGAAGGAGCTTCCGCACCTGGAGGCCGCCCGGAAGAGAAGGCCGGCAAGGCCCAGTAGAAAAGAAGAGCGTGCGCCTGCTAGTTGAAACCGAGAGCGTGGAGTTCGCGAAAGCGGTGAACAAGCTGCGCGTGACTGGAATAATCAAAGCAGGCCACCCGGAGGAATTCGTCTCCCTGGGGGAACACCACACTATCGACATCGAACTCCGAACACTCATTTCAATCACCAAGAAGGACATCACGCCCTACCACCGCAAGCTCATTGAAGAGGCGCAAAAGCGCGCCAAGCACGTGAACGCGCTCATCATTGCCATGGACGAGAAGAAGGCCACTGCGGCAAAGCTGAGCCCGCGCGGAGTGGAATTCCTCTTCGAAATGGAAAACGACGCGGACAAGCGCATGCCCAGCGCACGGTTTGAGGAGCTGGAGAAAAAGTACTACTTCGAACTCCTGCAGGCGCTCGAGAGGAGCGAAGCAGCACGCTATATCATTGCAGGCCCGGGCTTCGCAGCAGAGGATTTCAAAAAATACCTCTCGCGCAAAAAGCCGGAGCTTTTGGAAAAGACGAGCTTCGAGCACTGCAGCACCGCAGAGCGCTCGGGAATAATCGAACTGCTCAAGCAAGGCTTGCTCCAGCGGCTGCTGGGTGAACTCAAACTGGAGGAAGAGTTCAAAGCACTGGAGGAACTCAAAGCCCATTTGGGGAGAGGAGATGGCTTGGCAGTTTACGGCTGGAAAGCAGTGGAGCTGGCAGTGCAGGCTCGGGCAGCGCACACCCTCTACATTCTCGACGAACTCCTGAGGCAAGGGGATTTGAAAGAGGGCAAAACGAGAGAAGCGGCGGGCCAGCTGGCAGAGCAAGCTGAACAAGGAGGAGCCAAACTCCTCATTTTCGAGGGAGCGGATGACGCGGGGAGCGAGTTCAAGGGCTTCAAACTGGCCGCCCTGCTCCGCTACAAGACCAGCTACGAGTAATTAAAAGCAAAACGCGCTAATGGCCGCCATATGCACAGAGGCCAGACCAGCTTCGAATACCTGCTGCTTATTGCAGGAGTACTAAGCGTAGTAATAATCGCATTCGCCATAGTGCGCGGGCCCCTGTTTGGAGCAAGCGAAAACCAGGTGGCCGCAGGCGCAGGCACGCTCTTCAACACCCTTGGCCGCTTTGGCGACAATGCAGACTGCGCGCTCCTCTCAAGTCCAATGGTGTTGACCGACCAAGGGGGAAACAGCACCATAAGTGTAACCTACCAAAAGCTCGCCCCCGCGGGCGGAACTATTACGATCAACTGTGGAAACGGAGCGAGCGTGAACGCAACTGGCTGCCCGGATGCCACAAGCGGAACCGGAAGCTGCTCGGCCAACTGCACTTACGCAACCGGCACCCGCACCTATGCAGTCAGCGCGCGCATTGGCGAGCTGGCGTGTGATTCCACTGCAGTTACCGTAGGAGAAGACGTCACGCCGCCAGCACTTGATGGCGTGCCCGCGGTCTTGCTGGGGGACAGCTACAGCACCATTTACTTCAACGTCACCGAACCCGCCAATGCAACAATTAGGTATGGAACAGTAAGCGGGGTTTACACCGGCAACCTCGCAATAAGCGCGTTCCTGCAGCAACACCCTGCTGATGCCAACCACAACGTGACCGGACTCACACCCGGCACTCTCTATTATTACGTAATTTACCTCTGTGACCCGAGCAGGAACTGCAACACTACAAGCGAAAGGTCGTTCACCACCACTACGCCGAACCCGCCGCCCACTGTGGAGTTGAATTCGCCGCCCACCGCTTCCACCCACCGGAACGGGACCATTTCCTTCCAGTACACGCCGGTGGATGATGGCGGCTTCGCCAGCGCGACATTGTGGGGCAACTTCTCCGGCTCCTGGGCGGCTGTAGCCGTGAATGCCACTCCCATTTCCAACAACTCGGTCAACACAATCTCGTTCACAGTTTCCGGAGTGAGCAACTACACGTGGAACGTTCGGGTGTGCGACAACAGCAGCGTCTGCTCTTTCGCGCCATTCAACTTCACCCTCGAAACCTTCAGCGCGGTCAGCGTGGCCTGTGGGGACATAAAGAACGGGCCAGCCTACTACACGCTGACCGCCGACCTCAGCTGTGGAAACCCGGGCGTCCGGTTTGACTCGGCAGCGGCCGGCAGCATTTTCGACTGCGAAGGACACAGCATCACCAGCACCACAAACTTCGTAGGCTACGGCATTTACCTAAACAGCGTGCAGAACATGACTGTTGAAAACTGCGTGGTGAGCGGTTACGAGCGGGGAATTTACGTGAGCGGAGGGTACAACGAAACCCTCACCAACAACACAGTTTGGAACAACACCTACGGAGTCTACTTCAACCCCACCACCTGGAGCACGCTTACACAGAGCACGGCCCGCAACAACAGCTACGGAATCCTGTTTTCCAGCTCAAACAACAACACACTCTACAACAACACCCTCCGGAACAACACGAACTACGGAATCTACCTGCTTTCCAGCAGCGATAACAACCTCACCAGCAACACTATTGCAAACACCACCGCGGTCGCCAACTTCGGAGTCTATCTGGATGTCAGCAGCAACAGAAACAACATCTCCGGCAATTCCCTCGCGAACAACAGCTACTCCCCCATCCGAGGGTTGAGTACAAACAACACGTATGACAACAACACCCTGACCGGTGGATTCGCTTATGGAATCTGGCTCACCGGCGGCAACAGCAACATCACCAACAACCAAATCACCGGCAATGGCGCTGGTGACGCAATACTAGTACAAGCGACAAACGTGCAGGTAGTCAACAACAACGCCCGCCTTGCGGTTCACGGCATCTATTTCGCGCCCGCCACCACCGGCGGCCACAACGCCATTAACAACACAATCAGTAACTGCAGCTACGCAATCCGGGACAACAACAACCCGAACGTTAACATTGAAAACAACACTATAGACTACAGCAGCACTAGCGGCATCTACATAGACAGCGGGAGTAATATCACGATTCGAAACAATACCATTTACAACGCCGGCGGATCATGGGGCATTGTCGCAGGCGGCGGCAACAACGCGACAATTGAGAACAACACGGTCACCGCGGGCAGCGCCGGACTAACTTACTGCATCCACCTGCAGATGACCGACTCTCGCGTGACGGGCAACACGCTCCAGCGATGCCCCACTGGAATCTACCAGACCAGCGTGAACAACCAGACCCTCGTGAACAATTCCGTCCTATACGCTGCCACCGCGGGAATTCAGTTCGTAAGCGGTTCTGGACACCTCCTAGAGAACAACAGCATACTCCATAGCGGAACCTATGGGATAATCCTGACAATCACCAACAGCAGCATCCGGGGGAACACAATTTACAACACCACGGGCTATGCCATCTCCGGCGGCTCCACAAACAACACGATTTCAAACAACAACATCACGCGGGTCACCGCAAACTGGGGCGCCGCGGTACAATGGGTGGGAAGCGACAGCCGCATCCTCAACAACACAGTTGCGTTCAGCGAGTCATATGGAATCCGAATACTTAACGCGCTAAATGTGATCATTGACAACAATACCGTCTACAACAACAAGTACCATGGAATCAAGCTGGAATACGGCGTCGCGATGAATTTCACAATCACCAACAACTGGGCGTGTAACAATGACTTGGCTGGCGGCGGCTACGCAGACTTCGACACCAACAACGTCCAGAACACCAGCAGCGGCAACACGTGCAGAGTCAACAAGTGCTACCAGAGCGCGATAAACCAGAACTTGTGCTTGGAAAACGCGCTGGGCGCGCAGAACTGCACGAACACGTGCCCGTAGTTTATTCCGAAACACGGGGAGTGGCACGGTGCTTGGAGCCGGCAAGGAGTATTTGCGCGAGCAGCGCTTCCAGTTGGAGACGCTCGTTGGCTCCTTCTACTAGGCGGAAGTTGTACTCGCCCACCTTGTCCACCAGCTCCACTTTGGCCTCATCAGGCACGTCGAGCGTGGAAATCTGCTTGTACATCTGCGTAATCACGTCCTCCCCGCTCATTCCATAGGTCAACAGCAAGTGGTCCAGCTTCTTGCGCGCGTCAGTGAACTTGCCCTGCCAGGCGAGTCTCACCATTTCTTCTAATTCTGCTGGCCGCGCACGCGAGGAGACCTTGTAAACGTCCTCTGCAGTGATCCTTTCACCTACAGAAGCCGCTCCTTGCAGAACGTTTATTGCCTTGCGCGCATCGCCCTCGCACACATAGAGCACCGCATCCTCGGCAGCCTTGTCCAATTTCAGTCCCTCGCCGTGCGAGACGTGCTCAATGATTGTGCGGACCTCCTTCTCTTGCAGGGGCGCAAACCTAAACACGGCACAACGGGACTGGATGGGCTCGATTATTTTGCTGGAATAGTTGCACGAGAGCGCAAAGCGAGTGGTAGTGGAAAAGCGCTCCATGGTCCTGCGGAGGGCGTGCTGAGCATCGGAAGTGAGCGCGTCAGCCTCATCGAGAAAGATTATTTTCCAGGGGACTTCGGCAAGCGGGAGCGTGCGCGCAAAGTCCTTGATTTTCCCTCGTATTACGTCAATGCCGCGCTCGTCACTGGCATTGGCCTCCAAATAGCACTCCTGTAACTGGTCGCCGTAGAGTTCCCGGGCCATGGCCAGAATTGCCGTTGTTTTGCCAGTGCCAGGCGGGCCGGCCAAGAGGAGGTGAGGCATGTCCTTGCTCTTCACATACGCCTCGAGCCGCTTCACAACGGTCTCGTGGCCAATCACGTCCTTCAGCTTGTGGGGCCGGTACTTTTCCACCCAGGGGATGAAGGACTCGCGCCCCTCGCCGTCCGGCTTGCGGCCGCTAGACGGTTTTGGATCGGACTCCACACCGTGTTCTAATAGTGAACTCAAACAGAAGACCCCCCCACGCAACAGCTCACTTGTGCTTGGAGAGTTTTAAACGCATCGCCTTGCATCCCTTCGGAGAATGGTTTTAAAGCCGGGCAACGTGAGGCCTGCATGGCAAAAGCACACATTCCTATAGCAACTACTGAAACTCTCCCAGGCCGCACAATCAAGGAATACCGGGGGCTTGTTTGGGCCTCGAGCGCCCGCTCCAAGAACGTGTTCGGGGACTTGGCCGCAACCTTCCGCCTGCTCGGGGGCGGGGAAATCAAGGCTTACACGCAACTGGCAAACGAAGCAAGAATGGATGTGCTCAAAAAGCTGGGAGAGAATGCGCGCGAACTGGGGGCCAATGCCATTGTGGGCACCAGGTTCGGCTCAACTCAAGTGATGCCGGGCACGCTGGACATTTTCGCTTATGGGACTGCCGTGATTGTGGAAAAGGAGCGGAAGCGCTAGAGCTTCCTGGGTTTTTTCACGCGGCCTGCGGGCTTGATGTCGCCTTCAGTGTAATAGAAGAGCTCTTTCTTGGGGAAGTGGTTCCGCATAGCAGCGCGCACCGCGAACACATGCTTGTCCAGCGACTTGGGCTCTCCGAGCAACACAATCTTGCTCTGCCCGCCTCCCCGCACCTCGCCCAGCACCACTCCGTGCTCCTTGAGTAACAACACGCGCTTGAGCCAGGGGCTGTAATTCTCGGAAATTTTGAAGCGCTTGAAAATGCCGCTCTCCTTGAGCAAATCATCGTGCAGCACATTGCCCCTGCGGAGGATTAGCCCTACCTTGGGGTGGTAGGCGAAAACGGCTAGGCGCTTGTAAGGTTCGGGCATGGAGTAGGCGTGGCCGGGTTGGAATAAAAAAGAGGGGCTAGGCGCGCTTGTAGGCCTGGCGCCTGGGTATCTTGCCCCAGCAGTCCTTGCAGATCATCAGGCGCTCGTGCGTGGAAAGGCGCTTGCTGCTCTTCTCGCACTCGCGGCCCAGCTTGCGCTTGCAACCGGTGCAGGGCTCGATTACGAAAATCTCCTTTCCGCAGCGCTCACACTTGGTCATGGTAATGAATCAACCTCGTAGATAACAGAATTTCTGCGCGTGCTGGTTAAAAAACCCTCCCCGGGGCAAAAGCGGAGCGTTTAAAACTGCAAAACAGCATAGGCCGCTTGGTTGACATGACTTTCCTCAAGCTCGTGGGGCATGCGTGGGAAGCCTACCGCAGGAACTTCCGGCTGCTGGCGTTCTTCTCAATTCCCTTCCTCATCGCATTCCCCTTGGCGCTGCTGCTGCCCAACTTCACAGCTCTCTCGGCAATCTTCCTCAGGTTTGGGAGCATTAGCAAGGACCTTTCCGCTAGCGAGGCGGTGCTTGTTGTGGCCGTGCTCCTGGTTTCCGTTCTCCTCTTTTCCTTCGCACTTGCCGCAATCAATTTGGTAATCCGAACCCAGCGAGCATTGCAGAGAATGACCCACCAGGACATTGAGAAGGTAGAGCACCACACCCTGACTCTCTTCCTGCTCTTCCTCTCGGTTTTCCTGGTGACACTCGCAGTCAACTTGCTCATGTATGACTTTGGCATGCACACCACCATTGGCGCATTGGTGGGATTCCTCGCAGCACTCGCGGTTATTTTCGCACCCCAGGCTGTTGTGATTGAGGACGCGGGCCTGCGGCACGCGGTGCTGTACAGTTGGAGGGTGGTAGTGCACAAACTCCCGCACTTCATTCTGTTTCTAGTACTGGCGGGAGTGCTGTTCATGCTCGTAACCGGAGTATTCCTCGCTCTTGAGCCGACCATTCCCTACGCGCGCTACCTCGCCCTAATAGTCAACAGCGTGTTCATAGTGCCGTTCCTGGAAGTGCTCAAAACTCAGATTTACCTCAGCAAGTACACGATTCTCTGAGCACGCTGCCAGTGTTAAGCTAAAATACTCCACTAGCGACGGGCATAGGAGTATGAGCTATACCCTCATCATCGCAGAGAAGCCCAGCGCCAGCCAAAAGATCGCCAGCGCCCTAGCTGAAGGGCCGGTCCAGACAATCGGCAAGAAAGTCAAGCACTACATTCTCGAGCGGGGAGGACAGAAAATAATCGTGGCTCCGGCAGTGGGCCACTTGTATGGCCTCTCCACAAAAGACCACGGGTACCCGGTTTTCAAAGCCGAGTGGAGCCCCTCGCACGAAACCAACAAGCATTCGGCATTCACACGGGAATATCTGGAGCATTTGCTCTCGCTTGGCAAAAAGGCAGGGGAATTGGTGGCAGCTACCGACTTTGACATTGAGGGCGAAGTGATTGCGGCTAACATAATTCAGCTGGGGCTCAAGAGCAAGAAAGCAACAAGAATGAAGTTCTCCACGCTAACGGATGAAGAACTGCAGGAGGCGTATGAAAACCGCCTGCCCCATTTGGATATGGGAATGGTGGGAGCTGGCAGGACTCGGCACTATTTGGACTTTGCGTGGGGCATTTCGCTCTCCCGCGCATTGATGGCGTCAATAAAGAAAGCGGGCATTTTCCGAATCTTGAGCATTGGAAGAGTGCAGGGGCCTGCCTTAGCCATGCTTACGGAAAAGGAGCGAGCAATTGCTGCATTCAAGCCCCAGCCCTACTGGGAGCTTGCTGCGGAAATCAAGAAAGTGCAATTCCAGCACACGTCCAACCCTTTCCAGGAGAAAGTGAAGGCGGAAGAGGCGCGGGCGAGAACCACAAACGAGGGAGTGGTGGAAAAGGTAGAGAAAAAGAGAATGAAAGTTTCTCCGCCCTTCCCGTATGATTTGACCAGTTTGCAAGTGGACGCTTACCGGGCCTTTGGATTCACACCGGCACAAACACTGGACTATGCGCAGGGGCTCTATGAAGCTGCGCTCAT
>Ga0315294_10006804_pt1 | contig 12544 bp, 8 predicted proteins | sample YL17G13_40_MG_FD_203626 | JGI IMG/M metagenome (GOLD analysis project Ga0315294, IMG submission 203626) | Sediment microbial communities from Yellowstone Lake, YNP, Wyoming, USA - YL17G13_40 | ecosystem: Environmental > Aquatic > Freshwater > Lake > Sediment | place: USA: Wyoming | collected...
CATGCAGAAAGTTAAAACCAAGAAATGTAGACCTCGTCCATGGTCGGAAGGTGAGGTCAAGTTGCTCAAAAGACTTTTTCCGGAGGGCAGGGCAGTGGCATTAATACAATCATGCCGGCTCCGGCAAATTAGGATAAAACCATGAACACTTCACAGATCCAAAAAACGAAGTATAGGATGGCAGAAAAAAGGAGTCGCCGAGTTTTCCTGAAGGAAACGATGGCGACCGTGGTGGCAGCCAATATGGGCACACTACTCTCGACAGGGATACTATCGGAAGCCACTCTCAGCGCTGAGCCTTCACAGGAACTGGCAAAACGCATCTTCGTAGCTGCATTTGCCCATGAGACCAACACATTCCATCCCCTGAAGACTACTAAATTTAACTACGACCAGCCGAATACTGCCGATCGTCCTTATCTCTCCGTTTGGAAAGACACGGGCCTCATAGCAATCCCTGGGATTTATGCACACCCAGATGGAGGCGGGACCATCGACGGGCCTGCATGCCGTGAGGCCATGGATCGAATATTGAACTCGCTCCACGGTGTTATGCCTGTGGATGCCGTCTTTCTGCGGCTTCACGGGGCCATGTACGCAGAGGGAATTGATCCAGCAGAAACGGTCCTCGTTGGCGAGGTCCGTTCGGTCGTCGGGCCCAATATCCCAATCGCCTGCACTTTCGACCTTCATGGGAACATTCCTGCGCGTCTGGCAAAGTTTGGTGATATTCTTGTTGGACTTAAAACGGCTCCTCATACAGACGGCCCGCAAACAGCCGAGCTTGCTGGGCGAATACTCCTTGATACGCTTCGTGGAAACGTGCATCCGGTGTCATATGTTCTGCCCATCCCCATAATCCTTCAGGGAGAAAAAGCAATGACCACCTCTGAACCCTTCCGCTCTCTCGTTGATGAAGCGAGGAGAGTAGAGCAGGATGGTGTTCCGGGGTATAAGGCGAGGATTCTTGCAGCCACCCTCTTCGTGGGCTGTGCTTGGACTGACTCTCCGGATACAGGAATGTCGGTGATGGTCACAGCCGATGGTTCCATGAGTGCCGCACGCGCTGCTGCTGTTCACCTTGCCATGCGGGTATGGGAAGCACGGTACCAATTCTCCTTCGGTTGTGAAACGGCCGAGCTGGAAGAAGGTGTCACACGAGCCCTCGAAGCAAAGGAGGAGACCGTTTTCTTAACTGATAGTGGTGATAATGTCACGGCGAGCACACCTGGGGATCTCCCTATCGTCCTTCGTCACTTGGTGGAGAGGAAGGTCAAGAGTGCTATCGTTGCTGGCATCTACGACAAGGAAGCAACCATCCAATGTTTTGAGGCTGGCGAGGGGAAGAAGCTCCGGTTATCCATTGGTGCAACCGTGGAAAAGCGATATGGGCCCCCACTGGAATCTGAGGTTGAGATTCTCCGCTTAGTCAAAAACGATCCTCGCATGGCCGTCGTCCGGATAAGTGATGTTGAGGCGATTCTGGCCGAAAAGCCTGTGGCTTTCACTAATACTAAGCAATTCAGCTCCTGCGGCATTGATCCTTTGAGTCGAAAGATTGTTGTCGTCAAGGAAGGTTACCTCTACCCTGGGCTAACGCGTATCGCCCCCCGCTACATCATGTTATTGACCCCTGGTTCTGGAGATATGCGCATAGAGCACCTGACTTACGTACGCCGGCGTAAACCTGTCTTTCCATTCGAAACGGATACGACCTTTAATCCAGATACCGCCCCCTAATCCCAAAAGGAAGTAATCAAACACGTAATGGCTGATCATCTATTTGGTAGGTAGGCCAGGGTTCACTAATCCAGTAATACAGATGTCAAAGCTTCCCTAGTGGGAACTCCTATCACAACTGAATGTTTTTGCAGAAGCAGTGTATCGATCACTATGTGGACCATTACAACATCCTTGACGGTTCAATCGGCTCAAATCATGAAACCGCCCTTCAATTCAACGTTTTGGCACTTCTTTGACGCGCCGCGATCCGTCAGCGAATGTGGTGCTTGTGTTAGAACGTCTTAAATCAACTCGCTGAACGACCTAATCGCCCTCTACGAAGCCTGGGACAAGCCAGAAAAAGCCAACCAGTGGCGAGCAAAACTGGCTCAAACAGAAGCAAAGAGAGAGTGACATGGTACCCAGAAAATGGCCCAAATTTCATCCGTCGGCGCCTACAACCGGGATACAACCCGATACCCCCTTATCTACCTATTTCCAGAAAATCTTAATTCCATAAGCTATTGTTAATAAACGTCTTAGGTGGCTGCCAAAAATTTGACAACGGATTCAATGAACGGGGTGAATTCTCGGGCAAATGGAAACCTTCAAGGCCTATTGGATAGTTGTCCTTGTAGTTGCGTTCGCGATGGTTGGCTGAGGTTTCGGGGATTTGTGGACAAATAGGGTCTCCTTGCCTTATCTGGCTATACGACGTAGAGCACCCAGGTGGCGATTAGCAGCACAGCTGCCGTTACTGCTTGCATCTTGTTCATTCTGCTCCTTCTCGTTTGTACACAACTTTACCGCCCACGATTGTATAGTCCACCTTTGCGGACATGATTTGGTCATACGGAATGGTCGTTAGATCGCTATTGAATATCACGACATCACCCAGGTAGCCTTTTTTGATCATGCCTTTGCGGTCTTCCATGAATTCGGCATATGCTGAGCCAAGGGTGTATAATTCGATTGCTTCTTCCATGCCCAGTTTCTGATCCGGGAACCATCCATCGCCCGGCTCGCCGGCCCTGTCCTTTCGAGTGACAGCAGCGTACAAACCTTCCAACGGGCTGATTGGCTCGACAGGATAATCTGTTCCGAAGGCGATTGCCGCCCCAGCATCCAGCAACTGACGCCAGGCATAAGCTCCTTGGCAGCGTTCTGGGCCAATACGCTTTTCGGCAAAGCGCTTGTCAGTTATGCAATGGGTGGGCTGCATTGATGCGATCACACCCAATGTCGCAAACCGAGCAATGTCGTTGCTGTGAAGCACTTGGGCGTGCTCGATGCGATGGCGGCTGTCACGCTTGCCGTTCAATTCCTGTGCCTTCTCGTAGGCATTGAGGGTCCAATGGTTAGCCTTGTCTCCTATGGCATGAATGCCAATCTGGAATCCTGCTTTGTCCAGGGCTACCACCATCTTTTCAAATTCTCCATACGGCATCTGAGGCAGGCCGGTCTTATCTGGAGCATCAATGTAAGGTTCAAAGAATAAAGCCGTGCCTGAACCGAGCGTTCCGTCGATAAATCCTTTTATGTATCCGAATCGTATCCAGTTGCCATCTATGGGATACTTCTCTTGCAATTTGGCGTAGCGTCTTAGCTTCTGCTTGTTGGCTGTTAAAGGTCCCCCGGCGTATACCCGCAGCGTGAGCTTACCCATATTTTTGAACTTCTGGTATATGTCAAAATCGCTGCCAGGCGGCAATTGTATCGAAGTGACCCCATTTCTCGCGGCCTGATCGAACGCAGCCTGCCACCTACGCATAAGACGCTCTCGCTGTTCTTCGGCAGTCCGGTGAACAGGCTCTTGATCATATTTTAACAACCCTTTAGCCTTCTCCTTGAAGATGCCGGTGGGCTCTCCGGTGGCCGGATCCCTTTGTATCTCGCCGCCAAACGGATCGCGGGTTTCCTTGGTTATTCGCGAATTGCGGATGAGGTAACTGTTGACCAGAACCGAATGTCCATCGGCACGGGACAACACAACCGGATTGTTCGGCGCCACTGAGTCAATAAGTTCTTTAGTCGGCCATTGTTTGTCGGTGAACATTTCGTGTTCCCAGCGCCCGCCACGTATCAACTCACCTGGCCTCGCTCTGGCAACTGCTTCTTTTACTTTCTTCGTAATGATGTTTGGATCCGTAATGTAGCGAAGATCGATATAGTCGGGATCAATGAAGCTGAAATGGATATGCGCATCATTAAAGCCGGGGACGACAAGTCTGTCCTTGGCATCGATTATTCTCGAAACGTCTTCTTTGATATATTTTCTGATTCCCTCATTTGAGGTTACAGCGATAACACTTTCACCCTTGAAAGCTATTGCCTGGGCGCGGGGATTTTCTTTGTCGATAGTGACGACTTTGGCGTTCTTAATTACCAGGTCCGCAGCAGGAGCATGGTTTCCACTCGAAACACCACAGCAGGAAAAAGCAAGAAGCAAATACACTACTGCTATTCTGTAGGCTGATAAACTCGGCATTTCTACAAGCTCTCCATATTGGGGCTACTTGTGGTTCGGGCCTTCAAAGTTGATTCTAATGTGTCCGGTTGATACTTTCAAGCAAGTTGTTCCGGACGATTTCTCGGCAACAGGTACAAGGAGCATTTTCCCAAGACGGTTGTTATTCCCCGCATAGTGTATATAATATTGAGGTGTTGTGAATGATGAGGAGAGAACTATGGAATGTAAGATAACACGACGTAGTCTATTGCGGACGGCGGCTGCCGGGATAGCCACGGCAGCTCTGAGCCGACCAATAAGCATATCGGCCGGAGCATTCCAGTCGGTGAGGATCGAAGAACCGTTTCACGGTGCTGTTCTGAACCGAAGGCACGGCAAGGAAGTCAATGGCGGCTTGAAAATCTGTGTATCAGGCCATGCACCGCTGCGCGACCAGGTAACGGTTAATGGATCACCAGCGCTACGTGCAGGTACCAGGTTCACATCGGAGATTATGCTCCGCCAAAAAGAGACAGAGATTATTGCCGCCTCACACGGCAGTTTCGGACACCAGGAATATCGTATTCGAGTGATATGGGATAGACATTCCCAGCCGAGATATCGGTTCTCTATTGACGATAACAGCTTCTTCTTGCGCGATATCACACAGAAGAAATACACCTCACTTTTTGAATGTTTCTATCTGAAGGGACTCCGTGAGCTGCATTCGAAGTATGGGACACGATTTGTTCTTAATATCTATTATACAACAGAGGATGGATTTGAACTGCCAGAATTTCCCGAGCGATATAAGTCCGAGTGGCAGGATAATTCCAACTGGCTTAAACTTGCTTTTCATGCATACGCCAATAAGCCTGACCGGCCGTACCAGTATGCCCCAGCGTCGCAATTGATAGCTGATTTGAACAAAGTAACTGAACAGATAATTCGATTCGCTGGTGAGCAGACTTACTCGCCACCTACCGTTATTCACTGGGGAATGGTGCAGCCGACAGCCTTGAAACCACTTTTTGAATGTGGGGTTCGTGTGCTCAGCGGCTATTTTAGTCGTGTCAACAGTGGTTGGGACGTAAACTACCTGCTCGATGATGCCAGATCTGAGTATCTGTCCCGCCACGATGCCCTTATGGACTTCGAAAGCGGTATAGTTTTTTCTAAGGTCGATATTGTCTGTAACAGTACGACGATAGAACGCATTGTGCCTACACTTGAACCACTCACTAAAGATCCTGACCAAGAAGAGATTATGGACCTCTTCACTCACGAACAGTACTTTTGGCCATTTTATTCCAACTACATTCCTGATCATTTCCAGAGGCTTGAGACAGCTATCCGCTGGGTTACTGAGCAGGGATACAAGCCCGTCTTCTTCCACGAAGGCTTCCTGGGCGGAGCGGAGTAATGGAGTCTGAATTATAATCTATCCAGCAAACCAAGCAGTGTATTCCTGTATACATTTGTCGAATTATCAACCAATTAAAAAAGGGGTCTATGCCGAACTTATTGGCATAGGCCCCGAAATCATTCAGGTCCTGTTGTTACTTTCGCTATAGCCTATCTTACTATTCAGCAGACTCTCTCGGCCTGTACAGGCGGATATCGTCAAAGAACATCTTACCGAAACCGTCTGGGATTGTCGTGTTGTTCTTGGTTCCCAGGCCAATCGCAATCCTGTCAACATTGGTCAGGACTATGCCCTGATCTTCGAAAGCCTGTAATGGAATAACCCACTCGGTCCAGGTGTCGATCGTTGCAGCGGCCGGATCATCGTGTACCACTACCGCAGGAGTTCCGGCGATGTTGGACACGGCCACATACAGCGGTTCGGCGGAATTATTCAGATCGCCGTAGAACCACAGCGACAATTCCGTAACGCCTTCTGCCGTCCAGTCACGCTGGTCTGCCAGCTTAAACTCCACCTCCGAATACTTCGAGTAGCCCTGCTTGTTGTTGTCGTAAGCTAACGGCATGGACTTATCGCCGCCGTGAATGATAGTCTCCTCGGTATAAGAAGCAGTGTTTTCGTCGCCTACTGCTGCTCCGGTGCCATTGCCGGCGAAATAATCCGCCGTCCCGGGCGTGCCGTAACCAAGGCCATCGTGCCAGGCATACCATATCTGGTTCTCGCCCGCATCATAATCCTCGAAATCATCTATGACAAAGAAATTGCCCGTCGTAAAGCTCCAGATGTTGCCAGCCCACGGACTATCGGGATTGGCGGTGTTGACTTCGTCGATTCGCCAAAAGTATGTTGTATTCAATGTGAGCGTACCGGGATCATAGCTCTTCTCGCCGAGATACTTCGGCCCCTTATATTCGGGCGAGGTTTTCGTGGCATTCTTTACGACGTCCTCATCAGTGCCGAAGTACACCTCGTTCGAAGCTGCGACTGCTCCTGTAACCCACTTAATAACCACCGACGGGTTAACATCCACTGCACCATCGGCCGGATCCGGACCGCTGGCCGCCCCCAGAGTCGTGAAGTTCCAGACATCGCCTTTATGCGTAGCAGCGCCGTCGAACTCATCGACACGCCAGTAATAAACTTTGGCGAATTTAAGCCGGCCAGGACTGTAGGATGTAATTCCTATGGTGGTGCCGCCGGCGGCATTGCTTACGACATCGTAATCTTCGCCGAAGTATACGGTATGTAGCTTCGTGCCGAAACCGGCCGTCCAGCCAAGTTTCACGTTCAAATCGACGGACTCAGCGCCATCGGCCGGGTTCGGACTGTAAGCTTTCTTCGGCGGAACCGTAAAGCTCCAGACAACGCCTTTCCACGGACTGTTCGGCTCGGCCTCATTGACCTCATCGATTCGCCAGTAGTAAGTCGTGCCGGGAACGAGCCCCTCCGGATAAGCAAATCCCGGAAAGCCGGCAACGTAAAACGTCGCTGCCTGGTTAATTCTGAACGTGTCACCCGTTCCATCGTTCACACCGTCGAAGTTATCGCCCAGATACACATCGTGCGAGGCCGCAAAAGCCCCCGGCTGCCAGCCAAGGGTGACCCATGTATCCGTGTGCATGGCGCCGTCGGCGGGACTGGGATGACTGGCAATCGGGCGGGCCGCTAGCTTTCTCACATCCGACTCCGACAGTGTGCCGCTGTAGATGCGAATGTCGTCCATGAGTCCGTCGAATGATTCGTCGTAGTCATTGCGGTCTTCGCCGAAACCGAGCGTGACATTTGCCTGTGCGGCGGCGCCGGCGCGGAATCCGCCGGCACCTTCACCGACAATCTCGCCGTTAATGTATATCTTCGAATAGCTCCCGTCGCACGTTGCAGCTACATGCTGCCATTGGCCTATTTCAAGAGCGACCGTACTGAAGATATGCAGATTATCCTGGTCCGTGCCTCCCCACTGAATCATGCCGTCCGAGTCGCGAAGCTGGAATATCCATCTTCTGTCTTCGTAAGCAAAACTTTTGCCGGCCATTCCCTGCCAGTTGCCGTTCAATCCGTTCCATTTGACCCAGGCGGAGACCGACAACTCACCACCGACCGATGGATCTACGGCCCCACAGTTGACGCGGCTCGGCAGGCTGGGCTTATAGTTAAACGAGGCGACCCAGCCTCTTTCGGAATCGAATATCGTTGCCGGGCCATCTACTGGCGTGCCATGATGCTCGTTGCCCGAATAGTCGTCGAAGTCGTTCTCATTGATCGGGTAATATCCCCACAAAGTCGCACCGTATGTCGCGCTTACGACCACACTTAGTGCGAAAACAAAAGAAAATAAAAAAATCAATTTCCCGCTCATAATGTTCCTCCTTCAAAAAGTTAAAAGAAAATAAGATAAAAACGCATCGATAATAATCTTCACGGCGTCGCATTTTATGCTATCTTTGCACAGGAAAATTATTCACCGCCTTGCACCAGCTCCTTTATCAATACGCCTATGATGGCATAAACTTCGCTGCATGTATTTATACCAAACCACCTGCCCCGACGTCAAGAAAAATTTATTCGTAGATGCGTGCAGTGTATATGGGTGTATGAATTCTGACACGGATTGACATTGATTCACATGGTCTAAATCGTTGGTTATCCAGTTATCCTGTCAAAAATTTAACCGCGGATTAACGCAGAGGACGCGGATTACGGTTCCGGCTCCGGTTCCTCAGCAGGTGTCGGATAGAAAAACAGGTATTTAATGCAACCACGAAGTCATACATCGCAGTTAGGTTTGTATTAGCTAAAACCAATGTGCCTATAGGCTTTTGAACCTGCTAGAACTTACTCTAAGGAACATCTCCTTTATCGTCTGCTTGGAGGCTGTGAAATGCTCAAAACTAAATGGTGCCTGCTTGTCAGTTAATCGGAACTTGGTACTTTAGAGACGATTTCTCTCATCTCCGATGCTGTAAAGCCTCGCAAGGTCTGCGTCCTCACATTCCCAAGCGACCCCAAGCCTAACATCGCTGCGGCTGCAGATTCGTCATCCGGAGCTTCCAAGATGAGCACAACATCATAAGCTCCTATGGTCCAATAGACGTCTTTAAGCTTTACACCTACCTTTTGGGCCATAGATTTGAATTTAGCTGCCCTTTCGGGAGTAGATTTGAAGTCTTGGATCCCTTGTTGGGTAAGATTCACGAGCGAAATGAAGGTGGCCATAATTAAGCTCCTTTCTCTTCCACCTGGTCTGCCGTTGACCAGATAACTGATTGCAAAAGATTCTTCTTTTTTAACAATTATACCTCATTGTATTTAGGTCCAACCAGATTGACAATCCTTTCTTACAATTTCCATCCGGTTGTTGTTGAAAATTCTGTTTTTTCTCAACGCGTAGACCATTGGCATCTTAGAAATATACATTGACTTTATCTGCCAGCGAAAATTTCCTGCCAGCCTTGGTGACGCGGCGCTTTAACTCCGATAGGTAATCTGCCCGAGTTTTGTAATCGAACAGGATACGCCTGTATTGTTCCAGCAAATCGGGGAATTTCTTTTGTAGCAGGCTGGCTACAGAAGACCACACCTTAGGGCGAGGATTAAGTGCATCAACCCAGATTATATCTACTGCTAATTCTGCTGCCCATTGGAACATAGAATCAATCGACTCCTGATTGTCTGATAGAAACGGCAGTAACGGACCAAACATGATCGCCGTTTCCACTCCTGCAGCTCCTGATTCTGAGATTACGTGGAATCGTTCCTTTATGCTCGAGCTGTTCGGCTCCCATATTCTTTTTAATTTCTCGTCCAAGGTCGTAACGGTCACACCTATTCTGACATCGCGTCCTGAAAAAACGTCCAGGTCGCGAAGCACAAGTGAGCTTTTCGTCAGGGCTTTGATGCGGAATCCGTGCTTGAGCAGCAAATCACCGCATCGGCGCGTCAGTTGACGTTCTGCCTCTATAGGCTGCCAGCCATCACAGGCACTGCTCACAAATACTGCTCCTGGTACTACATGCCGGATCTGACGCTCGAGAACTTCTATTGCATTTACTTTTATGTCTACAAACTTTCCCCATGGCTCAGGATGGGGATGAAATCGCTGCATGAAACGCGCATAACAGTACGTACAACCATGGGCACAGCCGGTGTAGCAGTTCAGCGAGTAATCGCTTATACTGGTCTTATTTAGAATGGTTTTGCAGCCTATTTCGCGGATAACAATATCTTTATTACTTTGCATTTCAAGGTTGGAACTGACGTGGTCGTTCATCAATTTCAAGATGACCTTTTCCCTGTTCATATAAACGTATTATACCAAACTTGAGCGTTGGTGTTATAATCAATAAACCTGATTATCAAAGGGCCGATTATGAAAGTCTCAAAAAATATTGAAAAAACCTTGGTCAAAGAATTAGGTACACCATTTTCTTCCTCATTAGGGATCAATCTGCAAGAAGGCAAAGAAGAAGAGATATTTAAGTGGTTTTTAGCATCGGTTTTGTTTGGCAAACGCATATCTTTCCGGATTGCAGCAAAAACTTACGAGCAGTTCAAATCTTACAATGTCTTAAGCCCTAAAGCTATAACCAATACAGGTTGGGATGGTCTGGTAAAAATTTTAGATGACGGTGGTTACGTCCGGTATGATTTCTCGACAGCTTCTAAATTGCTTGATTTGGTTAAGCAATTGCAGCAAAGTTACGGTACGCTGACCGAACTGCATAAAAAGGCCAAGAACACAAAAGATTTGGAAAACAGGCTGATGCAATTCAAGGGTATCGGGCCAGTAACTGCCAATATTTTCCTAAGGGAGCTAAGAGCAATATGGAAGGAGGCAGACCCCGAACCGCTTGAGCTCGTGAAAGAAGAAGCCGCTAAACTGGGAATAACCTTGGATAAGCTCCACCGGAAAACGAAAAGGTTTATAAAGTTAGAGACTGCGCTGATAAGAAGCAGCAAACAGAGAAAGGGGAAACCCTCTTTATAAGACTATTCGAAATCTTCTGGCTGTTAGGTGAGAATGTTAGCAAACGTGTAGAGCCGGTTATTCAGACGGAAGATTATCCACGTGTAGTGGAAGATCCCAAAAACCTGTTGTGTTCATGTGGTTATTGAGGTATTCTGATTTCAAGTGCCCCGGCAACATAAATCCATGTGCTTGAATAGCCGGTTATAAGGTAGTCCAAGAAGTGGTGATTGGAATGAGAAGTCTTTTCAACCGTTGTAGTCTTCTGAAGACTGTCAGTCTCGTCGGTGCGTCACGATCGGAGTCATCGTGAGGCGAAGGCTCGCTATTAGGAAGAGCGGATATTGGGTTTGTAGGATCGTACGTGAGATTCAGGGGTGATCCAATGAAAATACGAATAGTCTTACATTTCTGTGCACACATGTTTGCAGTGGGGGCATTTCTTTTTCCGTGCCCGTCTCTTACGGGCCAGGAACTCAACAAGGAGAGACAGCCTTTTCCCAGATTCCAACCACATCTCATAGACAGACTGCCGAGGGGGTACAAGATCGGCACGGCCGACATTGACCGAGATGGCAAACTTGATGTAATCGGTCTGGCCACAGAGCCATCGAGCCTTGTGTGGTACAGGAACCCAAGCTGGGAAAAATATGTTTTGACATCAAGAGCCAAGGAATATATCGATTTAGCCCCGTATGATATCGACCAAGACGGAAGGACGGATATGGTCATTGTGAATGACTTTGGCATGAGCAGAACAAGTTCGGGTGGCCTCGTGCATTGGCTGAGGTGTCCTCAAGATCCCACTCAGGAGTGGCCAATCTACGCCGTTGGGGCTGAGCCAACCTCGCACCGCGTCAAATGGGCAGACATTGACGGTGACGGGCGCAAGGAACTGGTGAATGCGCCAATCATGGGGCGGGATGCAAAAGCGCCTCTGTGGGATGTCGGTGTGAAGCTCTTATGGTATGAAATACCTGAGCCGCCCACGCAGGAGCCGTGGGAGCCGCATATCATTGATGATCAGTTGACTGTGGTTCACGGACTTTCTGTTGTTAATTGGGACAATGACGGCTGTGACGATATTCTTGTAGCCAGCTTTGAAGGCATTCATCTCTTTCAACCTCGAAAGGTAGGAGACGGTATTTCGTGGACTAAGACAAAACTGGGAGTCGGCGAACAGGTCAATCAGGACAAGCGTGGTTCCAGTGAAATTGTCGCTGGGAAGATAGGATCCGAAAGCAGACGTTTTCTTGCTGCCATCGAACCCTGGCATGGCAATAACGTTGTGGTTTATACGTCCGATTCTGGGTCAAACGCCCTGTGGCACCGATCGGTTATTGATGGGACTTTCAACGAAGGACATGCTTTGGCTTGTGCAGACCTTGACGCCGATGGCGATGATGAGGTTTTTGCCGGATACCGCGGCAAAGGGTATAGCCTTTACATTTTTGACTGTCAGGATTTAACTGGCGAGAAATGGACACGCATCGCCCTTGATGAAGGTGACATGGCAGCGTCTGGTCTTGACATCGCTGACATAAATAGCGATGGTCGGCTGGATGTAATCTGTATAGGTACCACCACCTCGAATATCAAGTGGTATGAGAATTTGGGGGTAACCCGTAACCAAGACTCCTCGTTCTAAATCACACCAGCCAATCAGAGCGTACCAGACCGCCAACAGATGCCCGCAAACGGCCCCATTTTTTTGACCTACAAAACGTCAGAATTCCTTGACAATGCGTGTCTCCAAATTGTCACTACAGACACTGATTTTTCCCATATCAAGTCCGAAAAAATGCCAGATTCTGAGCCAAAGACAAAATTTTTTGTATAGTCAACGTCTTCAATGCACTTCGTCAAAAAAGGCTAACAACTCGTTTTTGCTGCCTGCCCTTCATTATTCTGCGCATTGAACTTCTTTCTGAGATAGTTTACTGTGCCAGCGCCGCCATTTCCTCTATGCTCAGCGCCCTGTTTT
>Ga0315294_10006809_pt1 | contig 12536 bp, 13 predicted proteins | sample YL17G13_40_MG_FD_203626 | JGI IMG/M metagenome (GOLD analysis project Ga0315294, IMG submission 203626) | Sediment microbial communities from Yellowstone Lake, YNP, Wyoming, USA - YL17G13_40 | ecosystem: Environmental > Aquatic > Freshwater > Lake > Sediment | place: USA: Wyoming | collected...
AAATAATTATTCATGAAAAAGCTACTCAAAAATTGGCTCAAAAATTACCTCAAGTGGTTGGCTGCTAAAATTTTAAATAAATACCAACCCCGCATTATTGCAATTACCGGTAGTACTGGAAAAACTACTACCAAAGAAGCAATTTTTTTGGTCCTATCTAAGGCCAGTAACTTGCGGGGGAAAGGGGTGATCAAGACCACCGGCAATTTAAACACTGAATTTGGGATTCCTGCCAGCATTATTGATCCTGATTTTGTCGGTACACCAGTCGGCGATAAGGTGCGGTTAAGCTTTCGTGATCTGATCAAACTCACCAACCAAGCTTTTAATTTAATTACTAAATCAGGTAGCTATCCCGAGATATTGATCTTAGAATTAGGGGCCGATAAACTCGGAGATATCGCCCATTTTATGACCTTTATTCATCCAGAGGTGGGAATTCTAACTAACATTGGAGATGTGCATCTAGAATTTTTTGGTACTAAAGCTAGTTTAGTAGAGGAAAAAAGAAAACTCGTTACCAGTGTTGTGCCTACCGGACTGGCTATTCTCAACAAAGATGATGAATTTAGCAATTTAATTATTCGTAATTTAGCTACTAAAGCTGTAATGGTTAGCACTAAAGTCGATGCCGATTACCGAGCGACTAACATTGGGTTAAGTGGTAGCGGTATCCGCTTTGATGCGATGCATAATGGTGAATTGTTACCAATCACAATGCCGGTGTATGGTAAACAATTTGCTTACACTGCTTTAATCGCTTTGGCGGTGGCTGATTATTTTAAAGTGCCCCTAAGCGAGGCCAGTCAAACACTGGCTCAATTGGAATTTTCGGCTGGTCGCTTTGAAAAAACTGACCTTAATAATTTGACTCTCATCGATGATACTTACAATGCTAATCCCACCTCAATGATCAGTGCTTTAGAGAGTTTGGCGAGCTTGGGGCTGTCTAAAAGAAAAGTGGCAATTTTGGGTGATATGCGTGAATTAGGTAGTGCTTACGAAAAAGGACATCGAGATGTGGGACTAATAGTGGCAAAGTCGGTAGATTTCTTGATTAGTATTGGCAGTGGGGGAGAGTTAATCAGGCAATCCGCCGTTCAGGCGGGTTTACCTGCCAATCAAACCGTGGGTTTCGGTGAAATTAATGACAAAACCCAGATTAGGAGTGCAATTTTGCCCTATTTGCGCGATAATGACATAGTCCTAGTTAAAGGATCTAGGGCTGTGCACTTGGATAAAATTGCCGGGGTCATAAAAGAGAATTTTACTCTATGAATGATGTAACTAAAATTGTAACTGAACATGGTGATATTCTGCGGGCGTTAACCACTGCCATGATTGCTTTTGTGGTCGCCATGGCCATAACGCCGTTTTGGACTAATGTGTTGTATAAATACAGATTTTGGAAGCAAGCTAAAGAAGAAACTTTATATGGCACTTATGCCACAGTTTTTCAAAAACTGCACGGTGAAAAACATAAAAGAAATATCCCCACGATGGCAGGAATTTTAGTTTGGGGAGTTGCTGCAGTGGTTACTTTCTTATTTAACTTAACTCGCTCGCAAACTTATTTGCCATTATTCGCTTTAATTTCGGTAGGCATTTTGGGGGCAATTGATGATTGGTTTAATATCCGGGGAATCGGTGGCATTAAGGGGATTCGCTCTCGTTACAAAATGATTTGGCTGTTTTCAATTGCGACTCTAGGAGCTTGGTGGTTTTACTCTAAATTAGGATTTGATAGTTTACATATCCCAGCTTATGGTGACATCGTGATTGGGTGGTGGTACATCCCCCTCTTTATTTTTGTAATTCTGGCTATCACTAATGCGGTGAATATTACTGACGGTTTAGATGGACTTTCGGGAGGACTACTGGGAATCGCGTTTGTATCTTATGGACTGCTGGCCTATCTCAACGGACAGGTTAGTTTAGCCATTTTTTGTGCTACAGTCGCGGGGGTATTAGTTTCGTATCTCTGGTTTAATGTCTATCCCGCACGCTTTTTTGGTGGCGATACTTATGCATTGTCGTTGGGGGCGACTTTGGGAGTAGTAGCGATGCTGCTCAAGAGCAACGTCGGAATAGCAATTTTGCCACTAGTCGCCTTTGTGCCAATGATAGAAACCATTTCGGTAATTTTGCAACTCATTTGGCGCAAATTGTTTAAAAAGAAACTCTTTTTAATTGCCCCCTTGCATCATCATTTCGAGGCGCTGGGTTGGCCAGAAACTAAGGTGACTATGCGGCTGTGGATGATTGGGATGATTATGGCAGTCATTGGAGTCATTATTGGCATTGTGGGGGCTGGTCCAGTTTAAAATTTGCGTGGATGATAGATAAGAATTATAGAATCGCCGTGTTAGGTCTAGGCAGGGAGGGGTTAGATTTACTCCGCTTTTTAAATGCCCTAAAGGTTAAACCGGTTGGCTTGGATGGCAGAAAACAAAATGATTTCAGTGGGCTAGATTTTGTGGAAATTACTAGGTGGACATCAGGACTATATTTAGGCAATGATCATCTCGATCATTTTCGCGAATTTGATTTAGTGTTTAGAAGTCCAGGGGTTTCACTCAGCTTGCCAGAAATTAAACAAGCCAGAAAGTCGGGGGTAATTTTTAGCACCCTTACCCAATTATTCTTTAATTTGTGTCCGGCAAAAATTATCGGTATCACTGGGACCAAGGGCAAAAGTACCACAGCTTCATTAATTTATCGCTTGATTAAAGGGAGTTCCAAAGGCAAGGTTTACTTTGGGGGCAACATTGGTTTGCCGCCGCTTAGTTTGCTATCTAAATTAAATAAATCGGATATTGTGATTTTAGAACTGTCGAGTTTTCAATTGGAGGACCTGAACAAAAGTCCGCATATTGCAGTGCTGCTGAATATGTTGCCAGAACATTTAGATCGGCATGGCACTTTTAAAAAATATATTGATGCTAAATCAAATATATTTTTGCATCAAACTAAAAGTGATTTTTTGGTTTCGAGTGATGATTATGCTTTCATCCGTAAATTAGCTAAAAAAGCGCGGAGCAGAAGTTATAAATATTCGACTAAGAAAATATTAGCTAAGGGCGTTTATCTACTAGCCAATGAAATTGTGTCGCGAGATATTAAAACTGGCAAAAGGGAATCAATCCTCACGCGTGCCGAGATTCCTCTGCTGGGTGAGCATAACCTCCAGAATGTTTTGGCCGCCATCGCAGTGGCGCTACTAGTAAGGATCTCACCAATGCAGATTAGGAGAAGAATTAAAAGTTTTCAGGCATTAAAACATCGGTTGGAATTAGTCGGTAGTTTCAAGGGGGTGAGTTTTGTTAATGATTCGATGGCTACAACTCCTTCCGCTACTTTAGCAGCTATCGGTGCTATTCCTGGTGACAGTGCTCTAATTATAGGTGGAGTAAGTAAGGGTGAAGACATGAATGCATTGGCCAAAAGTTTAAATAATAATCGTATTAAAGGGATCGTTTTAATTGGCAAAGTTGCAGATAGGTTGGGTTGTGCCTTAGATACTTATACTAAAGATGTTCCTCATATGTATGCTAGTAATTTAGAAATCGCAGTAAAGAAGGCCTATAATTACCTTAAAGGGCATATGGGAACCATTCTGCTTTCGCCCGCCTTTGCTAGCTTCGATATGTTTAAAGATGCTTACGATCGTGGTGATCAGTTTAGGAAAATAGTAAAAACATTCGTCAAACAACAAAAAAATATCTAAATGCGCAAATATCATGCTCCCGATCCTTGGCTAATTCTGACCACTTTGTTTTTGGTGGTGTTTGGGCTGTTTATGGTTTCGTCAGCTTCAGTGGTTGAGTCATTTCAGGTCACTGGTAGTAATAGCCATTATTTTGTGCGGCAAATGATTTTTGCTGCCATCGGTATTGGGCTGTGGTTTTTTTTGCAGCGATTTGATTACCATCGCTTTAGACCGTTAGCAACCATCGCTCTGTTTATGGGGTTAGGCCTTTTAGCGGTGGTGTTTATCCCAGGGCTGGGGTTTGAGGCGGGTGGCTCTCGTCGCTGGATTGGGACAGGCGATTTAACTTTACAGGTGACTGAAGTGATAAAGTTGGCACTGATTATTTACTTGGCATTTTGGTTTGAGAATAAAGGTGCCAGAATGAGGGGATTTTATACTACCTTTTTACCATTTGCCTTACTCTTGGCGCTAATATCCGGATTGGTGATTGCAGAGCCAGATATGGGTACGGCTATGGTAATAACGGGAGTAGCCATGGCAATGTATTTTTATGCCGGAGGAGAGATCAAACACTTATTGATATTACTAGGAGCAGATGTGTTAGCAGTTTGGGGAGCAATTATGGCGGCACCGTATCGAACGGCCAGATGGCTGACCTTCCTCAATCCCACAAGAGATCCTTTGGGTGCTGGTTATCACATCAATCAAGCGCTCATTGCTTTAGGGTCAGGTGGATTATTTGGATTTGGATTTGGGCATAGCCGGCAAAAGTTCAATTTTTTGCCAGAGGCCTCTTCGGATTCAATTTTAGCGATTATTGGTGAAGAGCTGGGACTTCTGGGTATTTTATTTTTAGTAATTTTGCCACTGGCGATTTTCATTTGGCGAGGGCTAAAAGTAGCCCAAAATGCTCCCGATCTCTTTGGCAAGTTAATGGCAATGGGGATTGTTTTTTGGATTGGTTGGCAGGCAATTATTAATATTGGAGCAATTACTGGTCTGTTGCCGCTCACGGGCGTCCCCCTGCCGTTTATCAGTCAAGGTGGTACCTCTCTCGTTTTTGTTATGATAGGTGCGGGTATTTTACTGAATATCTCGAGACAAACTATTTATGATAAAGATGATGAAGATCCTTTTAGCTGGGGGCGGAACATCTGGTCACGTTTTACCAACTCTCTTGGTCGGATCAGCCTTAAAGCAGAAAAGTCCGCAAAGTAAATTTCTTTACATTGGTTCGCTGAGAAAAGGCGATCGTGAGCTAGTAGAGGCAGCCGGCTTTAAATTTATTGGCATTCCGGCTGGTAAATGGCGTCGTTATTTTGATCTCAGGAATTTGATTGATTTGTTAGCCGGTACCCTGGGAGTAGTAGTAGCTTTTGGGGTTATACTTTTTTTCTGGCCCCATAGAGTTTTTATTAAAGGAGGGTTTGTGGGTGTGCCGGTTGGCATGGCTGCTTGGTTATTACGAAGGCCAATTATTCTGCACGAATCAGATGCGGTGATGGGGGTGGCTAATCGAATTTTAGCCAAGCTGGCTCAAAAGATTTGTGTTTCCTTCCCACTTAATTGTTACAATTTGCCAGCTGCTATTAAGGCGAAGATGGTTTATACCGGTGTACCAATTAATGATGCATTTTGGGGAAATGGCACGGGTAAATTAGACATTGAATTGTCTGATAAATTGCCGCTAATATTAATTATAGGTGGTTCGCAGGGCGCGCGGGCGATTAACAGAATTGTTAAAGAGGTGATGGCTGATCTTGCTACGGAATACGAAGTGGTTCATCTGTCTGGCAAACTTGATTTTAACGCTATGCAAAATTGGGCGAAGGAGAGCAAAATGAAGAATTACCACTTATTGGCTTCACTTCCAAATGAACAAGTAGCCGCGTTAATGAAAAGGGCCTATTTAGTCATTTCGCGAGCAGGGGCGACTGCGCTAGCCGAAATTGCAGCCGGAGGCAAACCGGCAATTTTAATTCCCCTGCCTGGTTCAGCCAGTAATCATCAGTATCTCAACGCCAAATATTTTGCCAATCAGGGAGCTGCAATTTTGATCGAACAGGCGAGTGCCGCCCCCAAACTACTGATTAATCAGATTCACCAAATTGCTCAAACGGACTTGGGTGACCAGCTGAAGAAAAACATAGTTAAGTTGGCTACTCGAAATGCTGCCCAAGTAATTGCTGACGTGTTACTTTAAGTTATGGAAAAGGGATTTTGGGAGGATTTGAAGAAACCGATTTTAGCGCTGGCACCGATGATGGACGTCTCGGACAGCGCTTTTAGGCGAATGGTGGCGGGGCGTAGCAGTCCCAGTGTAATGTGGACGGAGTTTGTTTCGGCAACTGGGCTGGGTTCGGTGGGAAAAGAGTTTTTGATTAAACGATTTTTGCGCTTTCAGACGCAGGAGCGGCCACTGGTTGCGCAATTGTTTGGTAACAATCCGGATGGTTTTTGCGAAGCTGCTAAGATTATCCGCAAATTAAAGTTTGATGGTATTGACATCAATATGGGTTGTCCAGAAAAAAAGATTATTACTCAAGAAGCCGGAGCATACCTATTGTTGCATCCGGAACTGGCTCGAGATATTATTTTGGCTGCTAAAGAGGGAGCGGGAGATTTACCGGTCTCGATCAAAATTCGTTTAGGATATAACCAGATTGATTGGTTAAATTGGTTAGGGGTTTTATTAGAAGCTCGGCCAGCAGCTTTAATAGTTCACGGTCGGACCAGGAAGGAAATGTCAAAAGCACCAACGCATTGGGATGAAATTGGCAAAATTGCCCAATTTGTCAGAAATAGGCTTCCCAAATCCGAGCAGCCATTAATGATTGGCAACGGAGATATCAAAACTATGGCAGAGGCCGTGGGGAAGGCGAAACAATATAATTTAGATGGAGTTATGATTGGGCGAGCAGTTATTGGCAACCCTTGGTTTTTTAATCCGAAACGAAAGACCGAAGGTGTCTCCATTGTGGACAAATTGAAAGCTCTGTTAGATCATACCAAAATTTTTGAGAAAACTTTTCCTGACCGCAATTTTGCAGTCATCAAAAAACATTACCATGCTTATATCGGCGGATTTATAGGGGCTAAAAGACTGCGTGCAGATTTAATGGCTTGTGGTAATTCGAAAGCAGTCCGAAAAGTGATCGACCAGTTTATAAAACAATAGTTTGTTTGAGTTTGGGTAAGTAGGTTCTAAATTTAAGCTGGCGAGTAATTTTTCCAGCCAAAGCGCTCCTGGCTGCTTCTTCTCCGTGTACCAAAAAGATAGTTGGTTTGGTTTTAAAATTTTTGAGCCAATTTAAAATACCTTTTTGGTCAGCGTGAGCCGAAAAAGCGTTAATAGAGATTACCTTAGCTCTAATATTCACGAAGTGATCCAAAACTCTTACTCTGGTTGCTCCATCAATAAGTTTTCTACCCAATGTACCGGGCACTTGAAAGCCAACAAATAATATTTGGTTATTTGGGTTACTCGCCTGATGCAAAATATGATGTTGCACCCGGCCGGCGTCAGCCATGCCAGAGCCAGCGATATATATGGCTGGGCCAGTTAGATCATTGAGGGTCTTGGATTCATCTTTGGTAACGGTTTCTCTGAATTCTTTAAAGCTGAACAGGTTAGGATCTTTTTTAAGTTGTTTTTGAAATTCTTTATCGAATAGAGGGGTATATTTTTTATAAATGGCTGTGATTTTACTGGCTAATGGGCTGTCTAAAATTACAGGTAAATTGCTAAATTTATTTTGATTCTTCAATTGGTTTAAGGTGTAGAGCAAATCCTGGGTTCGTTCCAATGCAAAAGAGGGGATAATTAGTTTAGCGGAGTGTTTCTTGGCATACTCGATAGCAAAAATCAACTTTTTTTCTCGCAGATCAACTGGATCGTGCAATCTGTTTCCATAAGTGGACTCTGAAATGATGTAATTGGCCTCCGAAATTGGGGTGGGATCTTGCAAAATTGGCACTGGACTGTTGCCCAAATCGCCGGTGAAAACTAATTTTTTGTCTTCTGCCCAAATCTCGATTAAAGCTGATCCTAAAATGTGCCCAGAATCTTGCAGGCGGATTTTTATTTTTCCATTGGTAAAGGTGCGATTGTAACTAAGAGGTTTGAACAATTTGAAAGAATCTAATGTATCTTGGTATGAAAATAGATTCTCGATTTGCTGATCATCTACGCCATGCTCTCTAATTTGGGCAGAGTCAGAAAGCATGGCTTTAGTTAGGTCAGCAGTGGCGGGTGTACAATAAATTTTTCCGCGAAACCCCTGATGGTAGAGTTTGGGAATCAGTCCACAGTGATCGAGGTGGGCGTGAGTAAGGATTAAAAAATCAATTTTTTTAGGATTAAAACCAAAAGGTTCTAAGTTGTGCAGGCGGTTTTGCCGTTGGCCTTGGAACAGTCCGCAATCGACTAAAAGCGCTTGGGTATCTGTTCTAGCTAAGAAGCTGGAGCCGGTCACATCGCCAGTGGCACCCAGAAATTGTAATGAAATAGGCATATTTCGATTATAGTATAGTTGGTAGAGTTTATTTAATGAACGAATTCGAAAATATGAATCAGGGGTTTGAACACAATTCCAGTATGCCGGAATTGGTTACTCAGTTAGAAAACGAAAATTGGTTAACTAGCCCCAATGTCAAGCAAGCTATGTTGGCGGTAGATCGGGCAGATTTTATTCCCAAAGAATTAAAAAATTCGGCGTATATCGACGAAGTTTTGCCGATTGGTTATGAGCAAACTATTTCCCAACCTAAAGTAGTAGCCTTTATGTTGGAGTTACTCTCTCCTCAACCGGGTGATGAGCTGATGGAAGTTGGTACCGGCTCTGGCTGGCAAACAGGCCTCCTGGCTTATTTGGTGGGCAAGCAGGGAAAAATCAGTACGATAGAGGTGATTGAGAAATTGTATAAGCAGGCACAGAAAAATTTGGCTAAGTATGATTTTGATAATATTAATTTTTTCTGTCAAAATGCCAAAGAGAGTTTACCAGGATTAAGGAAAGGAAAGTTATTTGATGGCATTATTTCCGCAGCTGCCGGTAAGACTTTGCCTGTTGAATGGCAAAAGCAACTTAAGATTGGTGGACGAATGGTCGTTCCAGTAGGCAATCAGATTGTGTTATGTGAACGAAAGAGCGGCCATAAATTTTTGATCCAGCAGTATCCCGGTTTCTCATTTGTACCGTTGGTATGATTTTATTTAGTTGATTCTTCAGTTATAATCAAGGTAGATAAAGAGATTGTTCTTTAAGTTAATAGTTTTGTCTTTACTAAGGTTTAAGTTCGATCATCGGGAGATCCACCAAGGAAGGTTGGCCGAGTGGCTGATGGTACCAGTCTTGAAAACTGGAACTCGAAAGAGTCGTGGGTTCGAATCCTACATCTTCCGCCAGATTTTAATTCCGGATTTGAGATAGCCCGCTGCAGGCTCATTGCAGCCAGTCATGTTATGGTCTTCGTGTTCCTGGCCCGCAAGCAACTTGCGGGCCACCTTTTTATTCGGTGTATAATTTAGTTATGAATAAATTGGTCGGATTGTTATTAATCATTAGCTTGGGTGCAATGATGTTGGGAGCTACTGGTTGCAGTATCAAATTAACCAATGGGGGCGCTGTTTCTTCAGGGGCAAAATATACCAAAGAATTGTCTAAATTAGCGGCAGAGAATTGGGTGAAATATAATTCGCCCACTTTTGTGTTTGATGGTAAGGATTTGCAATTTATGCAGTCGACTAGTTTGAGGTGTCAATATACTTGGATGTACGAGTTTAAATTTAATTCTACTAGCAGTGGCTATGGCAATCGCAAGGACAAGGCGCCAGACGGCAAAAAAACTAATCACATCATTCAGGTAGTAGTGCAAAGAGGCAAGGTGATTTTGGCAGTTAATGATGATCAGTACGATGAGCTAAAAGCTAAGTCCGGCGAAATCATCAGCATTGATCAACTCGAACGGACGTGTCAGTAAAGGGATTATTCCTGATTAATAAACCCAGCGGCATCACTTCTCATGATGTGGTTGATTATTTACGTAAGACAACTGGTGAAAAAACTATTGGGCATGCTGGAACGCTTGACCCCTTGGCCTGCGGTTTACTTATCATAGCCGTTGGCCAAGAATTCACTAAACAAATTGCTAACTTTAGCGGGTTAGAGAAAGAATATATTGCAACATTAACATTGGGGAAGAATAGCACTACTTATGATGCTGAAGGAGAGTTAACCGCTATTTCAAATCGTGAGCCCAGTGAAATTGAAATTGAAGCTGTTTTGAGTGATTTTGTAGGTTGGCGGGAACAAATGCCCCCAATCTTTTCTGCCAAGAAAATTAAAGGCGAGAAATCATATGATTTAGCCCGCGCTGGTAAATCGGTAAAACTTAAGCCGGTTAAAGTACAGATTAAGTCGATCGATTTATTACGATATCAATACCCGAAAATTGAATTTAAGGTAGGGGTCTCGTCTGGTACCTATGTTAGATCACTGGCATATGATATTGGAAGCAAGCTTCAAACCGGGGCATATTTATCTAAATTAGTGAGAACTAAAATCGGAAAATATCCACTCGCACAAGCGATTGACCTTAATTCGATTAAATCGCCAAATGATCTTTTGAGTGTTAGAATAAGCTGAAAGGAAAATTAGATTATGTCTCAATACTATCGCGGCAGACGGACAACTCGTTTGTTTGATCCTAAATCTAAAGAACCCTTTAAGTTAAGTCGGTCTAGGGTGGATAATTTTATTAAGTGTCCCCGTTGTTTTTATATTGATAGAAGGTTAGGGATAGATGTACCCCCTTCGATGCCGTTTACGCTCAACTTGGCAGTGGACCACCTTTTGAAAAAGGAATTTGATGCTCACCGGGCAAAGCAGAAAATTCATCCCATGATGGAAGCTTATGGAATTGATGCAATACCATATCAGCATCCGGAGCTTGATAAATGGCGCGATTCCCTGCGAGGTGGCATTGAATATTTGCACCAGCCAACCAATTTAATTCTCTCTGGTGGTGTGGATGATGTTTGGGTAACTCCCGAGGGAGAACTAATTATTGTGGACTACAAAGCGACCGCTAAAGATAAAGAAGTAACATTAGATGCCGAGTGGCAGATGGGCTACAAACGGCAGATGGAGATGTATCAATGGCTGTTTCGCCAAAATGGATTTAAAGTGGCAGCCACTGGCTATTTTGTCTATTGCAATGGCAAGCGCGATGCCGAGGCCTTCGATGGCAAGTTGGAATTTGATATTAAATTAATTCCTTACGCCGGGGACACGGGTTGGATAGAAAAAGCTCTGACGGACATTAAGGAGTGCTTAATGTCAGATAAAGTTCCTCCCGCTAATCCAGATTGTGACTTCTGCACTTACCGAGCTGCCTTCAAAACCCTTAAAATAAAAGGTTAGATTATCAAGTGATAGGATGAACCTTAAAATTAATTAACTCTAATAAGAGGTGATCTGTAATGGCTGCGGCTGCTGGTTTCACAACGTTTTTGTCGTTGGCACTAATGCAATACGTTTTGAACAACTGGGAGGAATATCTCCAAGGCGAATGTTATTTTTGTGGCAATCGCAAGTTTCTCTATGGCACTCTTCGGGAATTGTTCAAGGAACATTTACCGGATCCACATTATAGCGTTTTAGAAGAGAAGGACTTATTCTATCCGCTCGACGACGATTTGGACACGGCAATATGGGTAATGAAACAAGCTAATTCAATTTGTACTAAATCGGACGAAGAACTTCATGATGAGTTTACATTAAGGATACTTCGCAGTCTGGAAGAGAAAAGTGACTGCCAAAAGATTATAGATAACGCATTAGGAGAAGAGTTCTCTCCAGCTCAGAGTCAAGCCTTCCCAGGATTCGTAATCGGACTAGAACGAATTAGGAGCCATAAGTGCCCGGATGGTGAGAGACATCAGTATCCAGACATTTTGCCGATCAAAATAACTTACTGATCATTTATTATGACTGCTTTCAAAGCAGTCATTTTTTTGTTTGATATAATAGCCTTGATTTAAAAATAATAATTAGGGTATGAAAAAGCTAATTTTGTTTCTTTTACCGTTACTGTTATTAAGTGGTTGCGGATCCGAAAATGATCTTCCGCAAATTACGATGGATAACAAAGGCCAGAATTATGATTTGGCGGTCGGCCAGAAGTTTCAGGTATTGTTGCCGTCTAACCAAACTACCGGCTACAAGTGGGAGATAAACAGCATTAGCGAGGGGGCGATTGAGCAAACCAAAAATGAATATAAATTGTCAAATAAATACAGCAATCAAAATATTGTGGGGGCTGGTGGAGAAGAAATTTGGACTTTCAAGGTGATTAAAATTGAGCGCTCCCGCATCAAAATGAAGTATCTTAAGTCGTGGGATAAAACTGCAGTGGCTAACGAATTCAACATTACCATTAATGGAAATCCTGATGACGGGATGATCGCACTGACTGGTGTGATTAAGTCACTACCCACTGATAGTAAATATGATGATTATTTTGAAAGCACAGACGGACAAAAGTTTGGGATTGCACCGTATACCCAAGACAATTTAGAAGATCCCGGTATTCGGGCAAAAATCAAGGAGTTTAAGGATAGTGGCAAAACCGTTGAAATTAGAGGCAATTTTGTTGATGGGGCCATGGACTACGAAGGTAAACTCTTTGCCATCTACGAATTCACTGTACTGCCCCCTACCTCTTAGGTGTTTGTTATACAATAGGTGGGATGGATAAGATTACTCCCAAGCATTATTTTATGGTGGGGATAGGCGGCGTTGGCATGCAGGCATTAGCCGAT
>Ga0315294_10006811_pt1 | contig 12534 bp, 11 predicted proteins | sample YL17G13_40_MG_FD_203626 | JGI IMG/M metagenome (GOLD analysis project Ga0315294, IMG submission 203626) | Sediment microbial communities from Yellowstone Lake, YNP, Wyoming, USA - YL17G13_40 | ecosystem: Environmental > Aquatic > Freshwater > Lake > Sediment | place: USA: Wyoming | collected...
CTGAAAAATCCAGCAAAGAAGAAAAAGAAGAAGAATTTGCCGATGTATTCGCATGGCTGTGCACACTCGCCAATATAAATGATGTGGACATCGAAAAGGCGTGCGAAAAATATACAAAAGGGAAGGTCGAAGGATTCAAATAAGATAAATCAAAAATCAAAATGCAAAAACCAAAATTGTGGAATCGCCTATCGGCGATATTAAATATTCAACCGGCGGACAAATCTGCCGGTTTTTTTATGCGAAGAATCAAGGTTTTTGAAGCGAAAATCGATACTTGATAATTATCAAGCAAGGTGAAGGAGGAATTCATATTTCTTAGTTTTGAGTTGAGGAGTTTTTCAAAAACTAAAGGAACTCGCCGGGTTTTAGTCGATGGTATTTAGTATATGGCATTTGGTATCTGGTTGATAGATGTGCGTTATGCGTAGTGCATTGTGCGTAGTGCGTTGTGCGGTAACGAATATCAAAAATCAAATATCAACCCCGATGAGATAGCTTCGCATCTCACGGGGCAGGGAAAGTTGGAAAAACCCCAGTTAGATAGCTAAAGCATTCCCAAGTAGACAAGTAACGCATCTAACGGGGTAAACTGCGGTGCGGGATAAACGGGCACTGTTTATTCCTTATTCCTTCCCAAAAAGGTGTCTGACCCCTTTAATTCATTGCAGGCCGTATATTTGGCCTGGTCGATATCCTGTTTATTTTCGGCAAGGAAAAGAGGCGCATTCATGATATAATTGCAGGGGCTAAAGTTGTGAATGTATAGAATAGATATTATCAGGCTTATGAAAGGTGAATGAAATGAAGAAAATACCTCTTATCGTGTCGTTGATTGTCAATGTTTTGCTCGTCATAGCAGTGTTTGGCATTCGTCTTCATTACCACAAGATGATATTTCAAGCACTTTATGACATTACCACATCTGAAGTCAGTTTTCACGAGTCCATCCTGGCTGAACTTCGGTCAAAAGATGAATACAAAGTCGAAGCAGTTAAGACCATGCTCGAGAAGAACATTCAAGACGGAAAGGAGTATGCAGCAATTTGGAAAGATGCGGCAGAGAGGAATAGACTGAGGTAAATTAAAAATTAACCCCGGTGAGATAGCCGAAGCGGCCCCGATGGGATAGTTTCACCCCGATTAGATAACTTCGTATCTCACAGGGTAAACATCCCACGGGGTAAACATCTCACGGGGCAAGAAAGCAAAATGACATCCGCCTTCAGTAAACTTATGGCGGACAGGTATTAAATATAAAAAACAGGTAAACGGCCACTATTATTTTTATTATTTCCCCCATTATTTTCCTATTATTACCCCTACTCACTATTTCCCGGAAATAAAAAACTTCTCTATTATCACCAACGAATCGGCCGGTTTGAATAAATAAAAAATTAAAGGGCCTGCACAGATTAGTTCAGTACAGGCCCCGAATGAACACAATCTAACGACTCATCGTCATGGCTGGTGCTGGCGCCAATATTTACCGAACTCAGTAAAGTCCCTGAAGTCTATTCTGCCATCAGGGTACAGGTCAACATTAGGGTCGATTGGCGGTGATGACAGCCAATTATCTGTCAGGACATCAAGGTCCTTATAGTCAATCACACCATCGGGGACAAAATCGGGCAGCCACGGAGGTAATGCGACGCTCAACAGGCCTGCGTTTGGTGAAACATCCATCTGCACATCGTTCTGTGCAACGGCTCTGTATGATATCACATTTCCTGCTTTCCTATGTAACAGGGCCATAGGCACCTCGAATTTTACACCAGAGGGGACTGGCGGAACATCTGCATCTTTCCATGTGTACGTTAGTTCATAAGTTATTCCATTAGGGTCCAAAGGCACCCATTCTGCATCGTATATCTCGAAGATGATTTGATTAGACGCAGGTTGAAAGGCCACATAGTAGTCTAATCCTTCGGGCGGCTGGCCAGTGGATGGATTACCATCGGATTCAATATAGAATCCAAGCTCAGAATAACTTTCAAAAGAAAGTGAACCCACTTGAGCAGTGAGATGAAGGATGTACGGCGATAACCATTCTATCCAGGCCTGCGTCCAATCCAGGTCAATATATCCAAAATCCACATCCCCTACATTATCGTACGCATCACCCCCGTATCCACTATCTACCGCATCCTTTGCTTTCCACACTTTGCTTTTTCTGATTTTCTCCCGCTGCCACTCTTCCAACTTCGCACCCTTTCGATGGCACGACGTTCTTACTCCTGCGTCCTTCCAATTATCCGGATACATTTTATTATTAGGATCCGTAATCGGATGACCATTCGGTTCATTGTGGTCAAGTCCAAAAATATGATTCAGTTCGTGTGCAAGGGTAGAATCCTTCATATAAACTTTTGGGGCGTTTGCGTCGTTTGGGTCTTTTGTGCCGTTTGGGTCTACTAACTCTACTATATTGCCCTTGCATCCCGACACATTATTAGGTTCGCCCGTCACTTTGCATCTACGTACAGCCCATATATTTATTCTGTTTGGGTCGTTATTATTCGGGTCATTCGGGTCAGTATTGGGGTCCTCATAGAAATGGTTGCTGTCCACAACAAACCTGGCAGCGTTCGCATCGGCTTCGTTGGCTTTTTTGAGCCCTTCTCTTACTTGCCCCTCAGTGATGCCCGAACCTTTCACTACATGAATCTGGACTTTAACCACATTAGGTTCCGAAACGACAGCCACGCCAAGTATTAACTTACCACTTGCACCTGTGGGCGGGATCGAACTGTCGCCCTGTTCGTCAAACAACTGCTGGTCAGTATAGAACCATACCATTGGAAGACGGTTGCAGTCGCCTGCTTCGCTGACCGCCTGAATACCTGCCAAAAACTCTGAACCTATCGCGTTGTTTATCCCCCCTGCCCAGACGGGTGGAACATCCAGATAGCCCTGAATCATACCAGCAAAACCCGGCAAGGTTGACTCCATATATGCGACCTCAAGTATAAACCCATCCAGCAATGCACCTCCATTCACATTATCAATAATCTTCAACCTTGTATCTGATAACAAGACCGTCCCGTTTTCCTGTACCCCAACGAGTACTATAGGGTCTATCCGCACTTCACCACGCCCGAGAATTGTATCCGATGGATTGCTGGCGGTACTCAGAACCTGGCCTTCATTGAGATAGAGTTTTTGTTCCGAATCATCAAAAAAGAAAGAGGATTCGTTTCCATCCACACCGCTTTGCTCTTCATGCTCTTCATCGGGTTGCTCAGGCTGCTCACCAGCTTTTGTTGCCGCCTCCTGATCTTCCTTCGCCTTTTTTACCCCATCTTCCGTGGTAAGAGCATTAGGGTCATCTTCCGTCGGGCCAATACCGCCATTTGTCAGTTTGTCGAATTTTTCACCAAGCTTATCCATATTCTGTATTATGGCGTCTATTGCACGATCCATAAGCTTTTTTGCATCATCTTGAGCTTGCTGCAATGCATTTGCATCACGCTGCTGGGGAGTATTACCCTCACCCACATATATCTTGCCGATAAACTTCCGAAAGGTATCTTCAATTATCTTATTTGCATCCTGGTATACATACCCGTTTAAGCTGTTGTGGCCATTCGCCTCGTGATCCAACACATTAGCGTCCGGGTTGCCGTTCGCATCTTGACACACACGAATGTCCGTATGACCTTTTATCGTAACATTGACGTCGTTTACTTTGTATGTGCCGTTAGCATCCCACTGTCCTGTGAAGGAGCAGTTGGAGTCTACCCGCGGCCGCGCATCACCGTCGAGGTTAGGGTCCATATCAGGAGGTCGATGGTTCGGGTCGAACGTCGTTATGTTGGGATCAATCCAGGGTATAACATTAACAACCACATCAGGAATTGCAGTTATAGCAGTAACAACTGTCAGCTCGCGAACAGGGTCCCAAGCAACATTCACAGTTCCGGCTCCGCCGTAACCGGTAATCCAGCCATTGTCAACAAGTTGATGAAGCTGATTTTCCCACCAACCGTGTATTTCCCATGTGCCGTGGGTGATGTCGAAGGTGTAGTTGTGATTATCCAGGTGTGCCTGGTCGACACCACCCCACCACTGCGTTGTATGGAGCAAGCCGCCATCAAGATTGATAGTTCCTGAGCCGCCGTTCCAGCCAATGCCGAACATGGTCGGATTCGCGAGTGTCCCTACATTGAGAGTACCACTGTTGACGTTCAGATGGCCGACTCCACCCCAGCCTAACCACAGATGTCCGGTGATATTCATAGTACCGCCGTCCATAATGAGGCGGCCGTTGTTGCCGGGATGTGGGATTTCCGGGTGAGGTCCGAAATAGCCAATATTGACATGGCCGGAGTAAGGTATTCCACCATCGCTGCCGGTTGTCACCTCACCGCCTGTCGCAACGGTCAAGCTCTGCTCGCCGATACAGCCAGGGTCCAGGTCTTCAGAAATGAAAATCTCCCCGACAGCCATCGGAGTGGTAATAATCGGGCCGGGATTTGCCCAGACATAATTAACTTTTGCCTTGTCAAGGTTGGTCGGGACAGGCCCGGCGCCCGCATTCCAGTTCACTGGGTTGAACCAATCGCGGTCGTGTGCTCCACCAAACCACTGAATCTCTGCTGCCAAGGCACTGGTTGCTAAAGCACATACCAAGACCACAAATAACAACTTCTTACTCATGTTCTTCCTCTTTTTCTTTAATTCTAAAAATTACTATATTAGGATCACCATCAGCAATGCCGAGACCGACGGTCAGCAGGATACTGAGGGCTAATGTCAACATTGGGATAAGTTTGCGCTTTTTCATATTTCCTCTCCTTAAATCAAACGAGTTTCTTACTCATAGTTTCCTCTGCTAAACCTTCAGGGTTGGGAAACTTTCCTCACTAGTTTGCGAACTTATTAAAGATAAAGATACGATAAAAGTCAAGTAAAATCCAGTATTTTTTGTGGCAGGAAGAAAGACCTAACAGGCTGGATTATCCGCCACAGGCAGATAATCCTATGGTAAATAAAGATTTAATTTTTTTGGCGCAGGATTTTGACGAGGGAAAAGGTAAAGAGCGCAAGAATTGTCAGCCAACTTAAAATCATAAATATCCAGCCGTCAAGACGCATCAGAACCAACTCCTTCCGCCTTCGCTGAAGCTTCGGCGGATAAATCCGCTTTTTGTTGTCTTTTTTGCCAGGCGTGAAAGACCAAAAATGCAAGTATTCCAAAAAAGATTACCAATCCTATTCTCGTTGCCAGGACATACGGTCTGTTTTCATCAGACACCTTGCGCATCAAAATTACACTTCGCCAATCCTGCCAGAACCACATACCCAAAATGCAAAGCAAAAAGGCAGGCGTGATATATTTAATGATAAACCGATAAATCCTCGGTATCGTAATATCGGAGCCTGTGTGAAGCTGGGTCCAGGCTTTTTCCATTCCGAAAACCCAGGCGAAAAGAATAGACTCAATCGTGGCAAAGACGACCAGACAAAATGTGCCACCCCAGAAATCCAATTCGTCAAGAACGCCCCTGCTAAGGAGGAAAATTGCAGGCTGGCATAGCACAAACGTTACCAAGCCAAAACAAAAGCTTGCTTTTTTCTTTGAAAAATTAAATTCATCCTCCAAAAATGCAACTGCCGGCAGGGCAAGCGAAATTGAGGAAGTTATGCCTGCCAGGAAAAGCAGCATAAACCAAAGGAAACCAAAGATATTGCCAAAGGCGATTTTTCCCATAACAAGCGGCATAGTAACAAAGCCGAGATTAAAAGCGCCGCCTGTGGCGATTTTGGCGGCCCCCGCCGGGCCGAAAAAGGCAAAAGCGGCCGGTATTACAATACTGCCGCCAAGGATAACTTCCGCAAACTCATTGGCGGCTGCTGCGCTTAAGCCGGACAACGCCACATCATCCTGCTTAGTAAGATAACTTGCATAAGTAAGGATAACACCGATGCCGCAACTTAACGTAAAGAATATCTGGCCTGTCGCAGCAAGCCAGACTTTTGCGCTCTTTAAAGCAGACCAGTCAGGATTCCACAAAAAGCCAAGACCATTGACAGTATTAAAATCGGGCTTTGCGGGGTCAGGTGCGCCAAGGGTCAAGACCCTGACTATAAGTATGACGGCAAATAAAAACAGAATCGGCAAGGCGTATTCGCATACTTTTTCAATACCTTTTTGGATGCCCATATAGACTATCCAGACATTCAGAATAAAAGTTACGAGAAAGAAAAAGTAAGCGGGGGCTAAATTGGCGAAAAATTCGTTTTTCACCAGACCCTGATATGCGTGCAGAAAAGCGGTCATACTTTGTTCTGTCGCGGCGGAATTGTATTTGCCGAGCAATGCAAAGACGCTGTAGCCGAGCAGCCAGGATTCGATATATACATAATAGATAAAGATGACGATGGGGCCGAAGATGCCGATGACGCCGAAATACTTGATGAACTTATTTTTGTTCCAGATGGAGTGAAACATTCCGGGTGCAGTGCTGTGGCCGAAGCCGCCGCCGAACCTGCCGATTGTCCATTCAATCCACATCAGCGGCAGGCCGACGAGAAACAGAGCGACAAAATATGGAATCATAAAGGCGCCGCCGCCGTTGCTCGCCGCCTGAACAGGAAATCTCAGGAAGTTGCCAAGGCCGATTGCACTGCCGGCCACTGCGAGGATTACGCCAAGTTTGCTACCCCATCGCTCCCTGGCCATTGGTTAATCCACAAAGAAAATTTGAACCACGAATTAACCCCCCTCCGCTAAAGCTACAGAGGGCAGGCACGAATATACACGAATTAAAAAAATAATACCCGCCGAATAAATCGGCGGGCTTTTGGTTCAATGTTCGATGCCGAGAATTCCGAGACTGTCGCGTTCGATTATCTCGCGAATTTTTTCCCGCGGGACGGTCGGCAGATTCGTATCGGCGAGCAATTTATTAAAGCCTAAAAGCGTCTCGATGCAGGCCTGAGGTTTGCTGAAAGGCAGACCGCTACCAAAAAACAACTTGCTCAGAACGTTCGCCTCGTGAGCTGAAAGAACCAAATTATACACCTCCCATACCTTTTGAGGATTTATAGTCAAATCGCCGAAAACATTTTCGTGCTTTGCGAGCATGCAAAGCGTCTCATTGACAAAAGGCTGACCCATAGAGCCGATGATGATTTTGAGGGCTTTGAATTTCTGCGCTATTTCATCCAGAAGAGACGGCCTTGTGAATTCGAGAACCGAATCAACGGTGAAAGGCGGAGCATTGTGAAAGAACAACGGAAATTTCAATTCCTCGGCAACCTCATAAAACTGCAGAGCCCTGCTGTGAGCAGGGTGGAACCCATCGCTGCTGCAATAAAGCACAGCACCCTTAAGACCCATATCATCTATAACGGCGGACCAGTATTTTCTTGAAATGTCATCCCCGACAGGATTGACAACGGCAAAGCCGACCATCTTTTTCGGATACCTGGTAACATATTTACTGACAAGCTCGTTGGACTGACGGCTGGACCGGTCCTGACAGGCAAGCACAATACAGGCATCAACCGGCTCGGCTGCGGCAAAATGGTCATCAGTGCTTAATTGGCAGCCGGGACAGTTTATATGAGTATGGCAATCTATTATCACTGTTCTTTCCCAGAAAAGCCTTTGCAATCCAATAACTTATAATCCGGATTATAATATCGGCAATACAGAGATGATGTCAAGAACAATAAACTTGCCTTGGATTAGGGTATAGGGTATAGGGGTTAGGGAGGAAAGAGGTAAGGAAATAAGGAAGTAAAGAAAACCATTAAACTATTTATGCAAAAAATAAACGTCAAAAACAAAAATATACTAAAAAGCATTCTTGAAGAGCTTTATCGCAAATACAACCATAAAAGATTCATACCGCCGGACCCGTTGCAGTTTGTTTACCATTACAAAACAAAAGCGGATATGGAAATCGCAGGCTTTCTGGCGGCCTGCTTTGCATACGGAGCAGTCGAGCAGATTGAAAAATTTGTAACCAGCCTTTCAGGAAAAATGGGGAAAAGCCCTGCAAAATTTATTAAAAATTTCTCAGCCAAAGACAAAAAACTCTTTAAGCCTTTAAAATACCGCTTTAATACCAGCAAAGATATAACCAGCCTGTTTACTATCCTAAAAAAAGTATTAAATCGTTACGGCAGTATTGAAAAACTTTTCCTGAAAGGATACAGCGGAAGCGATGAGAATATCATACCGGCGGCAGAGAAATTCGTTCAGGCATTACTCAAAATACATAACGGCAAAACTTCGGCCGGCCTGAAATTTCTGCTGTCGAACCCGGCAGGCGGCGGGACGTGCAAAAGGCTTTTCCTTTTTCTTCGCTGGATGGTGCGAAATGACGAGGTTGACAGGGGGTTATGGAAAAAAATTGACAAATCGAAACTCATCGTGCCTGTCGATGTGCATATCGGCCGATTGAGCAAAACTTTAGGCCTGCACAACAGGGAAACAGTCAACCTTAAGACCGCCCTCGAAATTACCGAAAGCTTCAGAAAAATCTGTCCAAAGGACCCTGTCAAATACGATTTTGCACTGTGCAGAGCCGGTATGCAATCTTCCCGAAGCAATCGCAGGGTTAAAAAAAGACTTTTTTTCCAAAGGGTTTTCGGGTAAAATAATAATGTAACCAAATTTTGTGAAAAAGGCATAAAAATGAAATGGAGACGGCTTTTTTTAAGTTTTGCAGTTGTAACTTTCTTTGCCGAACCTGATGTATTTTCGGCTCCGCAACCTGCGATTGTGCCGGGGGCAAACCAGTGGACGCTAAACGTCGTTTTCACCCAGCCGCAGCAGATAACAGTTAAGCTGTCCGACCAGCCAAAAGCACAGCGGTTCTGGTACATTATCATAACTGTCACCAACAGCTCCAGCATTGATGTGCCCTTTTATCCGAGCTGTGAACTCCTGACGGATACCTTTCAGGCCATATCGGCATATAAAGACACAAGAAACATTGTTTTTGAAAAAATCAAGCTCCGGCATAAAAAGAAATATCCGCTGCTTGAGTCTCTTGAGTTTGCAGACAACAAAATTCTCCAGGGCGAAGATAATACAAAAGACCTTGTGATAATCTGGCCGGACTTCGACGCCAAGGCCAAAGAAATCCGGCTGTTTCTGGCAGGGCTGAGCAACGAAACAGCAGTTGTCGAACATCCGACCGAAAAAGACCCGAACGGTGCGCCGAAAAAATTGTATCTGAGAAAAACTCTCGAACTCCAGTACTCCATCGGGGGCGATGAAAAACTGCGAAGCAACAGCACACTCGTCTATAAGAACAGACGCTGGGTTATGAGATAGAAACAAAATTCAAAACTTAAAATTTAAAAATCAAAATTGTGGAGTCCGGCACTTAAATATATTTAAGTGCCGGTTTTTTTATTTGCATTTTTCAAAACTAAATCGGCAAAATTTGTCCACAGCGAGGACAGGCTACCTGAGAAGCCCTGTAATTGGGAGGGATTTTCATTTTAAGGCCGCAGGAACAATCGACAAAACGATAGCCGCCGGCCCGCTGCATAATATCGCCGATATTTCTATGCTGATTTTTTACCGATACAGCCGGCTGCTGCGCCGATGGGTTGCGGACAGGAACGGCTTGTTCTGTCTTAAGTGCGGATGAAGGTATGGGAGTCGCGTATTTTGTCGTTCTCTTAAAGGCATCTGAATAATCTACAAAAGAAGCACCCGCCATACTGCGAAGTATTTTTATACGCTCCGATATCGGCGGATGGGTGCTCGTCAGGTCCGACAGCTTCATTCCCTCCTTCTGCAAAGGATTGACAATATACATCGGGGCGGTAACTTTGTTGGCAACGGCAAGAGGCGTAGTATTTTGAGAAATTTTTTCAAGTGCCCCTGCAAGGCCCTCCGGATAACGGGTAAGTCTGGCAGAGCCGGCATCGGCAAGATACTCGCGTCTTCTGGAAAGTGCAAAATACAGGAGCGTCGCCATAATCGGGGCAAGTATTGCACAGACAATCGCGATAAGAAGCAAGACGGCCTGGGCCCCGCCGGCACCCCTACCTCTTGACGAATATCGTCTGCTCGAACCGGCCATCGAACTGTAAAACATACTGCGAAGAAAGACCTGGGAAAGCAATGTTATCGCTCCGAGCATAATACCTGCAACAGTCACAAATAAAATATCACGATGAAGAATATGGCTCATCTCGTGGCCGATGACGCCCTGAAGCTCATCTCTGCTCAGCCTGCCGAGGAGTCCTGCAGTAACGGCGATTGAGGCGGTCTGCGGATTTCTGCCGGTGGCAAAGGCGTTGGGGGCAGGGTCGTTTATTATGTAAACCTTCGGCACAGGCAAAGAAGCGGCAACGGCCATTTCCTCAACGACGTTAAATAACTGCGGATGAATGTCCTTTGTAACCGGTAATGCTTTGCTGGCAGCAAGAAATATGGCATCGCCGCTGCTGAAACTAACCATCGCAAGAATGAGCCAGATAATCAGCGCGACAGTCAAGCCGAAGACGCCGGCCATCGGGTCAGGTGAAACTGCTATTCCTATTACCCAGCCCAAAAGGCCAAGCACCGCTGCCATTAAAATAAGCAGCAAAATTGAATTGCGTTTGTTGGCTCGAATCTGCTCCCACATAAACATTTAATTCTTAATTTTAAATTTTTAATTCACTGCACTGAAAATTTATATATTGTCAACTGCCGATAAACTTCGCCCGGCCGCAGAACTACCGATGGGAAATAAGGTTTATTGGGCGAATCAGGGAAGTGCTGCGTCTCAAGACAGAATGCGCCATACCTTTTGTAAACGGCGCCGCCTTTGCCTTTTACATCGCTGGGAGAATTACTGCTGTAAAACTGCACACCGGGCTCAGTGGTGAAGACTTCCATTACCCTTCCGCTGACAGGGTCTACAACCCTGGCAGCCAGTGAAAGTTCGCCGGGGCAACTTTTATTTAAAACATAATTATGGTCATATCCGCCGACTTTTTTAATCCTTGCTCCAATCGGCACCGGTTTTCTGAAATCAAGGTTTGTGCCTGCGACCTTTCTAATCTCGCCTGTCGGAATACAGTCAACTGCCGGCGTATAATTATCTGCATTTATCATCATCTTATGGCCCAGCACATCGCCGCTGCCGTGACCGGCAAGATTGAAATAACTGTGGTTGGTAAGATTAATGATTGTTTTTTTGTCTGTAGTTGCCTCATAACCGATTTTCAGTTTGTCATTATTGGTCAGGGTGTATGTAACCGTAACTTTCAGATTGCCGGGGTAGCCTTCCTCGCCGTCAGGACTTAAATATTTGAAGACTACACTGCATCGCTTGTCGGTTTTAACTTCCTTACTTTGCCAGAGGACTTTATTAAAGCCTTTAATCCCGCCGTGAAGGTGGTTTTTGCCGTTATTGGCAGCAAGTTTGTATTCTCTGCCGTCAAGCTTGAATTCGGCATTTGCTATGCGATTGGCAAATCGCCCGACCGTACAGCCGAAATAAGATTTGTCGTTTATGAAACCAGCAAGGTCATCATAGCCAAGAACGATATCGGCCTGTATACCATTTTTGTCGGGCACCTTGAGAGAAACAAGCGTTGCACCGAACGAGATAAGTTTCACCTCGATGCCGTTTTTATTTCTCAGTGTAAAAAAATTCACATCTTCATTTGAGTCCAGCTTTCCGAACAGACCTGTCGTCAGTTCAGGCGAAACGGCCGACGATATACAGGGCGGAAAACTTAGAACTGCCAACATCAGGACGAACAACAAAATCGAATTATGCTTATTAGCCATGATTCGCTCCCATATAATCCTTAACTAATTCTTAATTTTTAATGTTGAATTTTTAATTATTCCTGCAGGCCATTCAAAATTAAAAATTCAACATTAGAAACTTACCTTTGGGACGGCTTTCTCGGCGGAATCTTCAATTTCAAAAAAGTCGTGTTCCTTGAAATTGAACATTCCTGCAATGACATTCGACGGGAACATCTGAATTTTATTGTTGAAAAACAAGACCTGGTCATTATAGGCCTGGCGTGCAAAGGCGATTTTGTTTTCGGTGCTGGAAAGCTCTTCCTGGAGGGCAAGAAAATTCTGATTGGCCTTTAAATCCGGATATGCCTCGACCGTCAGCAGGAATTTGCTCAACGCTCTGCCGAGAACGCCTTCGGCTTTTGCGGCGTCGGCAACGTTTTTTGCACCCATCGCCTGGCTGCGTGCATTGGTAACGGCCTCGAGAGTTCCGCGTTCATGCTTCATATAGCCCTTGGCAGTTTCAATGAGGTTGGGTATCAGGTCGTGGCGTCTTTTGAGCTGAACATCAATCTGCGACCAGGCATTATCGACCTGATTTCGCAGCCTGACCAAAGCGTTATATATGCCGATAACGGCAAGAATTATTACAACAATTACTAATAAAACAATCAGCCATGCCATAAAAGGGTCCCTTTCGATTTAAACTGTACTGAATTTATGAACGGTAATATGACTGTAAATCTTTGACGGCTCAAGCACAACCGAAGGGAAATCCGGATGGTTGGGCGAATCGGGAAAATGCTGCGTTTCGA
>Ga0315294_10006815_pt1 | contig 12532 bp, 12 predicted proteins | sample YL17G13_40_MG_FD_203626 | JGI IMG/M metagenome (GOLD analysis project Ga0315294, IMG submission 203626) | Sediment microbial communities from Yellowstone Lake, YNP, Wyoming, USA - YL17G13_40 | ecosystem: Environmental > Aquatic > Freshwater > Lake > Sediment | place: USA: Wyoming | collected...
TGGTGCAGCGATAGGGGTCCGCCGATTCTCGCACCAGGGTCACCATTTGGCCGTCAACTCCCTGCACGGCGGACCTGACGGCAGCCTTCCCAACCAAGTAAGCCTCCTCCAAATCCACCTTAGAGGCTAAAGCCGAAGACATCCTCTGGATGGTGCCCGGCTTATCGTAGCGTGCCTTGATCTTCAAGTTGGTGGCTATAAGATCGCAGAGGAAATCCCCCACCCCCCCCAACTGCCTGTGCCCGAAGGCATCGGTGTCTATTGCCCTCTTCGAGGCGACAACCTCCTTTCCCTCCGCATCCCGCAGCCCTTCGCAGGCACTCACGACGCAGTAGCCCAGCCGATCATAGGCGTTCTGCACAGCCGAGAGGAAGCGGTCCGGCTCAAAGGGGACCTCGGGCAGGCAGATAAGGTGGGGCGCATCTCGTTCCTCCCGCTTGCCGAGGGCGGCGGCAGCGGTGATCCAGCCGGCGTTTCGCCCCATCGTCTCGATGATTTTGACGTTGTCCACCACCCCAATCGCCTCGCTGTCCTTGCCCGCATCCATGGCGGCCGCGGCGATGAAACGGGCCACGGAGCCATAACCCGGGCAGTGGTCGGTATATTCGAGGTCGTTATCCACCGTCTTCGGAACGCCCATAACTCTCAATTCGTATCCTTTTTCATGGGCCAAATCCCCCACGAGATGGCCCGTCTCCGCGGAGTCGTTGCCACCGATGTAGAGTAAGTAACGAATATTGTGGGCTTGAAGCACTTGCAGCAGTCGTTCAGGGTCATCCGCCTTCAGTTTGTAGCGGCACGATCCCAGGGCGGCGGACGGCGTCGTCTTGAGCCTTTTCAGCGTCCCCGGCTTTTCCTTCCTGAGATCAACGATTTCCTCGCGCAGCAACCCCTGCACCCCGTGCACGCACCCGTAAATCGCTTCGATTTCGGGATGCTTCAAGGCCTCTTCTATCACCCCAACCAGGCTGGAGTTTATGACGGCAGTTGGCCCACCTGATTGTCCGACGAGCAGATTCCCTTTCAACGGCATATCATGTTCCCAGCGCGGAGATAAGCGCTCGGTGGGCAATTCTACATATTCCGCCAGGGAGGGTCAAACCTGAGAGCGCTTGAGACGTTGGACTCTCACAGGGCCTTGACGCGCCCGCTCTCAGGAGGGTAGGATATTACAGAGCCGAAGTGGCGGAACCGGCAGACGCGCTGGACTCAAAATCCAGTCCCGCCTAGCGGGGTGTGGGTTCAACTCCCACCTTCGGCACCAAGAGTCCCCTCACCTGCGCCGGCTGCCGAGGGCAGCCGGGGATGCACGGCTTCCAGCCATTTCCCCATTGCCCTGAACTTTTGATACCGCCGGCGGAGGAGTTCATCCGTCGGAAGCAGCGCAAGTTCGTCCACGGCCGCCAGCATCTCCCGCTTTATCCTCTGGGCAGTCTCGTAACATTCCCGGTGGGCGCCGCCCAGAGGCTCCGGGATAACCTTGTCCACCACCCCCAGCCTGAGCACGTCATCGGAAGTGAGTTTGAGGGCCTCGGCCGCCTGCGGAGCCAGCGCGGAATCCCGCCAAATGATCGAGGCGCAAGACTCCGGCGGAATCACCGAGTAAATCGCGTATTCCAGCATCAGTATTCTGTCGCCTACGGCCATGCCAATGGCGCCGCCGCTGCCGCCTTCACCAATGACGATGACGACGATGGGCGTTTTTATGCGGAAAGATTCCTTCATGTTGAAGGCGATCGCCTGACTTATTCCCCTTGCCTCCGCCTCCTCCAGGCAGGCGGCAGCGGGCGTGTCTATGAACGTGACCACCGGCCAGCGGAACTTCTCCCCCAGCCTCAGAAACCTCAAGGCCTTTCTATACCCCTCGGGATGGGCAGAGCCGAAATTCCTCTTCTGACGTTCCTTTGTGGTTCTTCCCTTCTGATGGCCCATCACGACCATCGGCCGGCTCGCGATGGTTGCCAGCCCCCCTATCACCGCGCCATCGTCTCCGTAGAGCCGGTCGCCATGCAGCTCAACAAACTCATCGCAAATGATATTGAAGTAATCCAACGTGTAGGGACGCCTGGGGTGGCGGGCCAACTGAACCTTGTCCCAACTGGAGAGGTCGGCGAAAATCTGCTGTTTGAGTTCGGCCGCTTTCTTCTCCAGTTCGGCAATCCGAGCCTTGCGCCGTTCCTCCGGCTCCTCCACTTGCTCTTCCTGCAAGGCGGAAATCCTCTCCTCGATTTCCACCAAAGGTTGCTCAAACGGAAGCCACGTCCTAAGCATCGGCGGTCGCCTCCGTTACAGACCTTTTCTTCGCTTCCGCCTCCGCAGCCCATATCCGGCCAAGCACGGCCAGGGTTGGCCTGATCTGGTTTCTGGGCAAGACAAGGTCTATCATTCCGTGTTCCTGGTGAAACTCGGCCGTGTGAATGTTAGGCGGAAGTTTGACCTTCAGGTTCTGCTCTATCGGCCTGTCCCCCGCAAATCCGACCCTCGCCCTGGGCTCGGAGATAATCACATCACCCAGCGAGACGAAACTGGCATAGACTCCCGCGAAGGTCGGGTCGGTGATCACGCTGACGTAAAGGGTTGGCCTATCCTCCAGCATGGCTATCGCTCCGGCGGTCTTCGCCATCTGCATCAGGGAGATCACCCCCTCCTGCATCCTTGCCCCCCCAGAGGCGGCGAAGGTTATCGCCATTACCTTCTTCTCCGCGGCATATTCCATCATCCTGGTGAACCTCTCGCCAAGGGCGGAGGCCATGCTCCCCCCCATGAACCTGAAATCCACCACCCCTATCACCACCGGCTGTTCCTCAATCGCCCCTTCCCCAACGATTAAGGCCTCGTCCATGCCGCTGCCGGCCGCCCCAGACTTCAGTTTGTCATCGTAGCCTGGAAAGTCCAGGGGATTGGTGGACTGAGCGAGGTTGGAGAACTGCCGCCAGGTCCCGGGATCAAGCGTTATGTCCAAACGCTCCTCCGCCGTCAAAGGCATGTGATAGTCGCACTTCGGACAGACCTTTTGCGTCTGCCGGAGTTCGCTCTTCAAGATCGGCTCGAGACATTTGGGGCACTTGACCCACAAATCGGCCGGAAGCCGGCTCTGTCTCTCCTTGAACCGGGCTGCTCTCTCCCTGAACCAATCGGTAGCCATCGTTATCCTCCCCCCAGGCTGTTCGCTTGCTCGGGTCGGCCGCTGCGGCCTTGACGGCTTCCGCACTCCCCTCCCGGAGCGTCGCCCCACACCAGGAAGCCATCGAACCTCTCCGCCTTTGCGACAACCCGCATACGCTCTCCCAAACCTGTGCGTTGAAGTATAGACGAGCCTCTGCTAGAATTGCAAGGAAGTCAGGATGGCCTCAGTAGATTCCGCCTCAAAGGACAACCCTCACTGGCGCCTGCGGTGGTTCGACCCTGCTCACCACCCTGAGCCTGTCGAAGGGCGGTTCGATCCGCCGCGGCCCCTCGACAGATTGGCCCGGCGGAAGGCAGTCTTCGCACGTGATTTCACTCCTCCCAACACGAAAGGACCGGTTGCGAAATGACCCTCGAAGAATTGCGCCGCCGAATTGACGAGATAGACCAGCAGATACTCCAACTTCTCGCCAAGAGGGGGAATCTTGCCCTGGAAGTGGGCCAGAAAAAGCGGGAGCGGGGCGAGGATGCCTATGCCCCTGACCGAGAGAGACAAATCCTGGCTGCAATCCAGCAGGCAAACCAAGGACCTCTGGATAAGGTCTCCCTGAAGGCAATCTTCAACGAGATAGTCTCGGCCTGTAGGTCGCTTGAGAAACCTACCCGGGTCGCCTTCCTCGGCCCCTTGGGCACCTTCAGCCACGTCGCCGCCAGGAGTTACTTCGGCTCCAGCGCGGAGTTCCTGCCCTTGCCAAGTTTCCGAGACGTGGTCAAGGAGACGGAGAAGGGCAACGCCGACTTTGGCATCCTGCCGGTGGAGAACTCCACCGACGGCCCCCTCGGCGAGACCCTCGACCTGATGGCGGAGAGCACGCTGTCAATGTGCGGCGAGACTTACGTCGAGGTGCACCACTGCCTCCTCTCCCGTTCGCCCCTTGGCGAGATAGCGAAGGTCTATTCCTTGCCCATCGTCCTCCGCCAGTGCCAGGCTTGGCTGAGAAACAACCTGCCCAGGGCGCACCTCTTGGAAGCCGGAAGCACCGCCGATGCCGCCCAAAAGGTTGCCAAGGAGCCTGATGCAGCCGCCATTGCCACGGGGATTTGCGCAGAGATCTACGGCCTGGAAATAGTCGCGGAGAACATCGAAGACCTCAGCCACAACCGCACCAGGTTCGCCCTGCTCGGGAACCGGCCCACCGAGCCTACCGGCAAGGACAAGACCTCCCTCCTCTTCTCGACCAAGCATCAGCCGGGAACACTTTGCAGCGCCCTCTCCGCTTTCGAGCGCGCCCAACTGAACCTCATGATGATCCAGTCGCGGCCGGACCGCAGAACCCCCTGGGAATACGTCTTCTTCGTGGATTTCACCGGCCACCAGCAGGACGAAAACGTCAAACAAGCCCTCGCCGAACTTCGCCCCATCGCCACCTACATTCGGATTCTCGGATCATATCCGGAGGGGGAGTGAGAATGCGAACTTTCCGTTGGACAGGAGGTGACAGGCGGTGGATGACAAGGAGGCCATAGCGGAGGTTTTCTGGCGAGCATTGATGGGTCTGCCCAAGTTGCAGCGACAGGCAGTGATACAAAGGTTGTTGCAAGACAGGGAACTGATCGAGGATCTGATGGACATTGCGGTGATCGAGCAGAGGAGGGGCGAGCCGTCCCGCACCCTGGCCCAGTATATCGCGGAGCAAAAGACGAAAGGCCGGTAATGCCTTACTCCGTTCTTTTGAAAAGAACTGCGGAGAAGGAACTTGACGGGCTGCCCGATCGCATCTACAGGACAGTGCTGAAACGATTGCTGGGACTTGGGGAAGACCCACGTCCTGCTGGAGCCAAGAAACTGCGGGGTCGGGCGGAGTATCGGCTGAGAGTCGGAGATTACCGCATTCTCTACCTTGTTGATGATGAGCAGCGCACCGTGGATGTGGTTTCCGTCGCGCATCGGCGAGAAGCATACCGGAGATAGGTTGGAGGATAACCCATCGTGGACAAAGACAAAGAATCGTACCAAAGAGGTTACAGCGCCGGGGTGGGGGCGAAGGAAAACTTAAAGGCTATGATTGACGATCTCTCGGCCTGGGCACGGAGGAATTACCCGGCCTCGGCCCATCTCGACTACTCCGCAGAGATCGAAACACTCGACCAGCAACGGCTTGAGGCGGAGCCGGATTACAACAAATACGCAGAACTCAAGGGGATGAAGGAACTCTACCTGGCCGAACGAAAAGGCTTCATCGAAGGCGCAGGCTGCGGTAGAAGCGAGATGGCCTTCCATTTCAGTTGGTCGTGGTTTGTCAGCCGCCGGCTGAACACCAGATACATCGGCACAGGGCTCCCCGCCAGCAACTGCACTGGGGTTTTCTTCCGCGAGGGCGAGGAGGGACCGATGGCGGGCCGCAATAACGACGACAACAAGAGGCCATACTACAAGTTTGCCCCGCCCACGACTGGGCCTGACGGCGTCAGGCGGCTGATCAACAGCGGCGTCTCCTCCGCCGTGCTCTGCGACGAGGAACCGGAGGAGATCTTCCCCGCCCAGCCCTGGGAACTCATGCCCGGGGAATACCACAAGGACGTGAAGAAGGTGGTGGACTTCCTCCAACGCTACAACGAATTCTGGGGGCCCTGCAACACCGTCATCGTGGATGAGAACCTGAACTCGGTGGCGATAGAGAAGTCCAACTGCCGGATGGGAGTGCGATGGCCGAAGAAGGGCGCCTCCGCCGTCACCGCCTGCTCCTACCTCATTCCCGGGATGAAGGAGTTCAAGTGGGACAGGCAATACCTCTCCCTCAAGTTGAGGGGATGGAACGAGGATTCCTCTGACTACGTCTATTGGGTGGGATGTGATACACGCTACCAGCGGCTGCTGGAACTGGTCGAGAAACTGGAGGAGGAGGGGCCGACGCTGTGGCGCCTGGCCAACATCATGACCGACCATGCCGTTCCCTTCCCCGACCGCATCTGCCTGGCCGGAGAGCGCGGCCACCCAAAAGACATTGACGTGAACTGGACCTTGACCTCTTCCTCCACTGTTCTCGAAGGCCCCACCCGCAGGAGCCTCTACTGGCACGTGGAAGGCGACTCCGCCATCTACGATCTGAAGCCCTTCCTCGTCCTTGGGGAGGGCGTGCAGATGAAGCCCGAGTGGCTCGAAGGCGTCCGCCTGCCGCCGAAGGAAAGCCCAGGCGGGCGGGAATAAATCCCGCCCCTACAGGAACACGCGAGGGCCCAGAAACACAAGATACAACCGAGATAATTCCAGGCTGGGCTTGACAAAGCAAAAACTCCCTGTAAGATAGGTTCATTGGCCCGTGGATTCAAGGGAAGCCGGTGAGATTCCGGCACAGCCCCTGCTACGGTAACTGGCGACGAAATCCGCAACCTGCCATTGCCGCAAGGCGAGAAGGCGCGGAAAGTAGGCTGACCCAGAAGTCCGGAGACCTATCCGCAGGCCCACTAGAAAATGCTTCGCAGCGGGCGAGGCGGGTCGCTTCCCTTTTGCCCCCTGCCGCTGCGGAAAGAGGTCAGAATGGGAAAGGCGACAGGGTTCTTCGCCGCAGTTGTTTTATTAGTCTCCGGCGCCGCGTGCCTGGCGGAGGAATTACCAGAGCCTGAGATTGAGGTCACGGTCGAGGCTCAACAGGAAGCCTTCGCCGGCCCCTCGCGCCAAACCCAGGTCATCTCGGGCGAGGAGATCCAGTCCCAGGGTTCCGACACGGCCGCTCAGGCCTTGAGCAGCGTGGCTGGCCTTGACCTCCGCTCCTACGGCGGCGCTTCCGCAGTTTCACTGGTGCATCTGAGGGGAGCATCCCCCAACCAGGTGCTGATTTTGCTGAACGGCCAGCGGTTGAACACCATGCAGGGCGGCGGGGTTGACCTTGCCCGCCTCTCCGCGTTCAACATCGAACGGATAGAAGTGGCTCAAGGGCCGGCCTCCTCGCGGTTCGGCTCCGACGCCCTCGGCGGCGTCATCAACATCATAACGAAGAGCGGGGAATCATCCCCCAAACTCTCCATCCTGACCGAGGCAGCCTCGTTTGGGACCGCCAGAGGCGCACTCTCTTTCTCATCCGGCTCGGCGAAGGGCGACTGTCTCGTCTCCTTCGACCGATCGTATTCGAAAGGCGACTTCCCCTACTCTCTTCCGGACGGCTCCATTCTGAATCGGCAAAACGCGCAACTCTCCGCCCGTTCGCTCTTCTCGACGGCTAACTATCACCTTACCCCGTCGAGACGCCTGTCGCTCAACGTGCAAGACGACTTCTCCGACGCCGGAGTGCCCGGCCCCCTCCAGTTCCCCAGCCCGAACGCAAATCAACAGGATCGGCGCACCCTGGTTTCCCTGGCCTTTGACGATCGGTCGCCAAAGCGTCGCCTTCAGGCCAGCCTCTATCACAACCGGAGCCAAAGGCTTTACTCGGATCCCGACGCCTTCCCCGCTCCGCTGGACTCGGACCATCGCAACCGGATGTCCTCCGCCGACCTTTCGGTGGACCGCCCGCTGCCCTCCGGCCACTATACCTACGGATTCTCCTGGAGGAACGACTCCCTCGACAGCAGCAACCTCGGGAAACGCTCCGCCGATAATCTCGCAGTCTTCGCCAACGGCGAGATCCAGCGCGGCCGGGTTACCCTGGTGCCGGAAATACGCAATGACCGCCAATCCCAATTCGGCTCCTCGCTCTCTCCCGGCCTGGGTCTCATATTCGAACTTCGAGCGCCCAACTCTCTCACCGCCAATGTCTCCAGGAGTTTCCGAGCGCCCTCCTTCGATGACCTCTACTGGCCGGAGGATAACTTCGCCGTGGGGAATCCCAACCTGCGCCCGGAAAGGGCCTTTGCGGTTGACCTCACCTGGCGGCGATCGCAGCATTCGCTCACCCTCTTCCGAACCAGCACAAGAGACCTGATCCTCTGGCAGCCTACCCAGGGCGGCAAATGGTCGCCCTCCAACATCGGCAGGGCCATCATGCAGGGGATAGAACTTCAAACCAAGGGGCGGACAGCCAGGCTCGGCTACGAACTGAATTACACCTTCCTGAACGCCTTCGACGCCACCGACGACCCGGTCACATCGGGAAAACAACTGATCGGCCGACCCAAACATCAGGCGAAACTAGTTCTGACGGAGGCGATTGGGGCCTGGAACTTATTTCTCGGCCTCGATGCTGTGAGCAAGCGTTTTTCCACCAGCGCGAACACCAAGGCGATCGGCGGCTATCTGCTAGCCGACCTGACCATAGATCGGGAGGTGCCTTCGCTGGGGACTCTCCAGTTCTCCCTCCGCAACCCAACGGACAAGCGATATGAAACCATTCCCGGCTATCCGATGCCGGGGAGGGAGGTGAGGCTGCGCATAAGCAGGAGCCTCTAGCCCCTCACGGAGCCATCGGAATGATGAAAAAACAACTTGAAAGGAGAAAAAGAATGAGGATCCCCAAGATACTGCCCGCAATTCTTCTTCTGGGCTCGCTGCTAGCCGCCTCCGGCTGCGGGGGAGGCGCAGAAGGCCCACCAGCGAACAGCCCACCCATCGCGGCCTTCACCGTCACGCCTGCCTCCGGCACGACCTCTACCGCGTTCGAGTTCGATGCCTCCGGTAGCACCGACCCGGAAGACCCCACAACAGCCCTGGAAGTCCGCTGGGACTGGGAGTCCGACGGAACCTTCGACACCGCCTGGACGACCACCAAGACGTCCACCCATCAATACTCCACCGGCGGCACGAAGACCATTACGCTGGAAGTCAGAGACACAGGCGGACTGACTGATGTGACAACCCGCTCCCTCGCGCTTCCGCTTTGGAGCCAACCGGTGTTCATAATCAACGCCGTGGGGCAGACCCTTTCCGTCTATGACCGGGCGAATGGGAGCATCCACCAAGATGCTGCCACGCTGGGGCTCTATCCGAACTTCTTCGCCATACGGGAGGGCTTGATCTACGTGGTCAACTCCGGCGATAACAATGTTCAACTACTGAACAGCAACGACCTCTCCCCGGCCGGCACGATCGAACTGGGCGTCGGTAACAATCCCATGCAAATCGCCTTCTCCGGCCAGAAGGGATATGTCTCGAACCTGTTCACCAACACCGTCTCCGTGATTGACCTGACCACCGGGCAGGTGGGCACCCCGATCCCGGTGGGGAACGGCCCTACCCCAATTGCCGTCGTTGGCGGAAAAGTCTTCGTAGGGAACACCAACTACGACTTCGCCGCTGGCGGGTTCCAACAGGGGACTGTTTCCCTCATCAACCCTGCGACCGATCAGGTAACGAATACGATCCCCGTCGGCACCAACCCATCGGCGATGGCGGTTGATGGGTCAGGACGGCTCCATGTCGTTTGCACGGGAGACTATGCGTCCGTAACCGGCGAGGTTTGGGTGATTGACCCGGACACCGAGCAGGTGGTCGGGGAGCCTGTTGCCCTGGGTGGCTTTCCCACAGCCATCTCCATCTCCCCTGACAACACGGCTTACGTGATTGCGACTTCCTATCTGGAGCCCTCCGCACGCGGTCTGATGGTCTATGATGCCCAGACCTTCGAAATCATCCACTCCATCTCGAACATCGTCCCCGTTGGAACCAACCCGGCCGGCGTCGCGGCTGCGGACGGATACGCCTACATCACCGACTTCGACGAAGACAGCCTTTACAGTTACCGTGCGCTCACTGGCGAGGTAGCCAACCTCGGCGTAGTTGGCGACGCACCACAATTCGTAGGTGCCCCTTAGCAGAGGGAACAAGCGCACGCTTCGAGGGGCGAGCGAAACCTGGGCTTTTCAGCACCCCGGGCAAGTTGCGCTTCATCGCCGCAGACGGCCAACCCTTTGCCATGCCAACCCTGGGATGGTATATTGGTGGCCAGGCTGCCGGGAGGCAGTCGTGCATCTGCTTGGTGATGATGTTGGCGACCCCTACCTACGAGGTGACCACGGAAGTGACTTTCGACTCCGCCCACTTCCTGCACGATTACCCGGGCAAGTGCGCCCGGCTGCACGGCCACACCTACCGTCTACAGGCCACCGCCGGCGGGCAGCGGCTCTCGCGTGAGGGCATCCTCCTGGATTTGGCCTCCTTCAAGACGCTTTGTCAGCAGGCCGTCGCCGACTTTGACCATCAACCACTGAATGAAGTTCCCCCTTTCGATGAGTTGAATCCAACCGCTGAGAACCTCGCCGCCCATTTCTTTCGCGCCCTCCGACCGCTCATCGAGGAAAAGGGGCTGAAACTGGTGAAGGTGACGGTCTGGGAGAGCCCCACCTCCGGTGCGTCCTATAGTGAGTGAGAAGCCACTGCCGGAAGGGCGACCAAGTTCGCCTCAAGCCGTTCCTCGCTTGTGACTGAGAACCGGCCATGCCCCCTACAGGAACCAATCCTTACCCGTCCAGCCGAAATGCCGGCAGTGTGGTTCTCCTCTCCGGCGGGCTGGACTCGGTGGTCAACGCCGCCATCGCAGTCCAGCAGAGCCGCTCCGTCCTTTGTCTCACCTTCGACTACGGTCAGAAGGCCGCCAAGAGGGAGATAAAGGCCGCCCGTGCGGTCTGCCGGCAGTTGGATGCCGAGCATCTGGTCGTTCGCCTGCCCTGGCTTCGCGACATTACCCAGACCGCCCTGGTGGACGAAGAAACCAAAGTCCCTGCTCCTACGCCCCAAGACCTTTCGGGACCGGAGGCCGAGGATACCGCCAGGGCCGTTTGGGTGCCCAACCGCAACGGCATCTTCGTCAACGTCGCCGCCGCCTTCGCAGAATCGTTCGGCATGGATCAAATCGTTGCCGGCTTCAATTCCGAGGAGGGCGCGACCTTCCCGGACAACTCAATAGAATTTGTCGCCGCCGCCAACGAGTTCTTTTCCTTCTCCACCTTGTCGAAGGTGCGGCTGGCCTCTTATACATCGGCGCTCGACAAGGAAGGCATAGTCTTGCTGGGGCTGAAGGTCGGGGCGCCGTTCCATCTCTGCTGGAGTTGCTATCTCGGTGGAGAGAGGCTCTGCTGGAAGTGCGAATCCTGTCTCAGGTTGAAGGCCGGCCTGGAAAAATCCGGCCACTGGGAGGCATTCCGAAAACAATGCCCACATTCCTAGTCCGACGGTCATTCCGAGCGAAGAAGGAGAAACCACGGACTTGTCCGTGGCTGCTGTTTCTTAGTAGGTCAAGTTGAGGGCAAGAATCATGGTAACACACTTTGTCGAGCAGGCCACTAAGTATGACGGCCAACAACTGAAATCTCACTGGGCTTACCGCACGTTCGGCCTGGAAGGGGACAGCATCGTCGCCTTTATCGGGGAGTGCGAGGTGGCGGGGGAGGCCCTTGTGGACCTGGAAGACGCCAGAGCAGGAGAGAAAATCCTGGCCAGAAGCATGCTGCACTTCATCGTGGAGCATTTCGACCCGGAACTTGAGAGGGCGATCCTGCGGCAGCGACTCCTGGTCGCCCTGGTTGCGGAGGCACTGCGGGAACGAGGGGCAGGGGAGTTCATCAGACGGGGAGACGACCTATACCATGGGGATAGAAAGCTGACCGTCAGCGTAGCCACGATCTCCCCCGTCTCTGCGTTGATTCACCTGGGGATAAACGTGGACCCCGAAGGAGCCACCGTTCCCGCCGTTGGACTACGGGAGTTGGGGGTGGACGCAACTTCATTCGCAAAGGAGGTGATGCGAAACTACCAGACCGAGATGGCATCCGTGCAGAGGGCAAGAACGAAAGTCAGGCCGGTGCCCTGAGAAGGCGCCACGTCCGGCACAACAGAACACAACAGTGAGATTCCGATGGGCACCAAGAAGGAGATGACTGAAATGAAACTGGGTAGAAAGAGCAAGAGGTTGATCCTGGTCTTTGTCTTTGTGGCGGCGTGCGTCAGCGCTAGTTGGTATCTGGGGACGACGCTTCCTGCCAGGGCGCAGGAGACGGAATTCCATGGAGACTACGTAGGCTTGGCACCCGGATTCGAGCCCTATATCCCCCCTGTCGGGCCAATCCCCGAGGGCATGGTGATGCTGAACGACCAGTATGTCTATGTGATGAAGGGAAACACCCTCTATCAATTCCGGCACGACCGGTTCCCGGAGGGCGTTCACCAGTTCACCTTCGGTTCCGAGCCACCCCAGCCACCCCAGCCTCCCCAGCCCATGCCGATGCGGCCCGCGCCCTCACAACCCCGCTCGTCAGGCACTTACACACCGACGCCGAGTTACTGACCCGGGTGGACGGCCCGCGCTGCATTGGGCGGACGAAGGGTTCTCGTCCCCTTTCTGACTGCCGCGTCATTTGACGAAACCTGACGGAAAGGGGCATATACCTGGTGCAGAAGCGTATGAAGCGAAGGCTGACTGCTGCCTTCTGAAAGGGAGAGAGCGATATGGCCGGCAAGGGCATTTTCGTGGATGAGATA
>Ga0315294_10006816_pt1 | contig 12532 bp, 14 predicted proteins | sample YL17G13_40_MG_FD_203626 | JGI IMG/M metagenome (GOLD analysis project Ga0315294, IMG submission 203626) | Sediment microbial communities from Yellowstone Lake, YNP, Wyoming, USA - YL17G13_40 | ecosystem: Environmental > Aquatic > Freshwater > Lake > Sediment | place: USA: Wyoming | collected...
AGCGGCGTCATAAAACTCCTCCTTTTGGACAGCGACGGAGAACGAATCAACGCCATAAGCATCCAGAAGATGCGCGGCTCGAACTTCGACAACCACCTGCGGCCGATGAAAATATCAGACAAGGGAATCCAGGTGTTCCCGAGCGAATCCGTCTTCAGCTGATGAGCCCCGTCTATCTTATGACTACCTCCCGCGGATATACCTTTATGCCGTCTTTCGTGATCTTGAAAGGCCTTATGCTTGTGTCGTGGGCGCTTCCCCTGATCTTCTCGATGACGATGCCCCTCTCGTACATGCCATCCTTCTCCCTGCGTATCAGGTTCACTATCCCATCGCACAGGAAAAGTATGTCCTGCCCGTAGCCTATGCCCTCCTCTATCACTGCTAACGTCGTGACGTTCAGTCTCCTGAGCTTTTGGACGAGCCAGAGGAACTGGATTCTCGAAGTAATCTGATTGTCTGTGAGCAGCATGATTGACGTGAGGGGGTCTATCACGACCCGTTTCGCCCCGATGCTCTTACAGCTTTGCTCTATCTCCCGGTAGATGCTGTCGACGGTCAGGTACTGTCTCATCGACTCCATCCTCTTCCCCTGGCCGAAGAATATCCCCTTGTCGAATGTCGCCTCTACATCGCCGACAATCGACTTGGTATAGGGGATTATCCTCAATTTGCTGGCGTCCTCCAGTCTCTTAAGGTCCCAGCCGAATTCACGCATGTTAGCGATCATCCTATCCTTGTCCTCCTCGAGAATTATGCAAACGCCGGGTTCGTTGTAATTCTCTGCCCCGTTGTAGAGGAACTCAATGGAAAAAATACTCTTACCAGTTCCAGAAGAGCCAACTATCCCGTATATTCCGCCAGCTGGGAGGCCCCCATCTATCAGCTCGTCTAAACCGGGCATCCCAGTCTTTAATTTTTCCATCCCCCCCGGTCAGTCGTTTTTGGAAATGATTCTCATCCCATCCGGCACAATGAGCAGTTTATCCTCGGAGATACGGCCGATGTCGCCGTTCATCTCGACGCAGGCGTCCCTCAGGTCCTTCACAATGCTCTTCAACAGGTTCTTGTTGTGCAGGAGGTTCTTGACGTTCAAGACGACAATGTTCTTCTTCTCAAGCTCAGCCAAAACGTTGCCGACGCCCTTGCCGTCGTTGTCAAGTTCAAGGGGCTTAACGTAGGTGACGTCTTCGCTTTCGATGATTTTCCCGTCCCTCACGCTCAAATCGTTCAGATAGTCTTCGATGTCTATCTCGTCCCTGCCTCTCCTTGGATCATCACCACCGCCTCCCCCGCCGCCTAAAAACTTTTTAAATACCATCATTACACCTCACAAAGCGATAAAATATGATGATTCCAAAATATATTGACATTTCAGCTTTATTAATAAACCAAAGCCCAAAACGCCCTCCCGTCTGCGAATCAGTATATTATTTAACCATTCCTATAATATCGCCCACGAAAAACAGCGCGAAAGCCCCCTCAGAGGGAATCCAATGACTGGCAGACTATTCGAAGCCGAACTATCGGAAACGGGCGTGTTCAAGGACTTGAACGTGCTGTCCCCGCATTACATACCCAAGGAATTGCCTTACAGGAAAAACGAGATAAAACAGATAACCGCCCTCCTGTCCGGCGTGCTCTTGGGCGTCAAAGCCAAGAATGTTTTCCTCTACGGGAAAACCGGGACCGGCAAGACGAGCGTCGTGAAAAGCATCGGCCGCGAACTGGACGCGCTTCTTGCGGACTCGGGACGGAACAAGAACAAAGTCCGGGTGATACAGTCCTACATGAACTGCCGCCTCGGCTTCAACAGCAAATACCAGGTGCTCCTCAAGATACTCGAGGAGGAGGCGCTGAAGGCCACCGACCTTTCCAACAAGCCGTTCGACGGAGTGAGGACCGCGACCCTCGCAGGCCGCTCCCCGACCGAACTTTACAGCCGCCTGAGGAAGGTGGTAGAATCCAACGCCCTGAACTTCATCGTCATACTGGACGAAGTCGACATGGTCAAGGAGGTCAACGAGCTGCTTTACATTCTGACGAGGATAAACGACGAGATAAAGGAGGCCGACATAGGCGGAGAGGTCAAACGCGGCAGCGTGTCGGTTATCGGGATATCAAACAGCTACTCGTTCAAAAACAACCTAGACTCAAGGACGAAAAGCGCATTGTGCGAGGAGGAGGTGGTCTTCAAACCGTACAACGCGAACCAGCTGAAGACCATCCTCGCCAACCGGGTGAAGATGGGCTTCAGAAAAGGGAGCATCTCCGTGTCGAACATCGCCCTGATATCGGCGTACGCGGCCCAAACCAACGGAGACGCCCGCTACGGCCTCCGCCTCCTACAGAAGGCCGGGGAAATAGCCCAAAACCACAGGAGAAAGAGGGTGAAGAAGGAGGACGTGGTCGAGGCGAAGGCGAAGGTGGAGGAGGACATACTGACAGAGATAATCACGACCCTCCCCGAGCACCAGCAGGTGGTTCTCTACTCCATAGCCGACCTCATGTCAAGGGGCAGCCAGTACAGACGCCTGGCTGAAACGCCGTCGGACGTCCTGTTCTCGGGCGAAGTCTATGAGAACTACGAACGAATATGCAAGGCCCTCAACCGTGAGCCAAGGACGATGCGCTGGTTCGGGGAATACCTGAAGGAACTCGAGATGCTCGGCCTCGTCGCACTCTCCCTATCGGGCGCAGGCATCAGGGGAACCACAACACTCATCAGGCTCGGCGCAAACCCTACAGAAATCAAGAAAGTCGTCGGCACAAGCCTCGGACTCATAATACCAGACCAATCCTAAAACCACGAAGAAAGAACTGTAAGGTTTTCGACACTGCATGACGTCGCTCTCTAAAACCTGCACATCAGTATGCCGGAGAGCGGTTTCGGGTAGAAATAAGTGGACTTCTGCGGCATCCGTTCTCCCGCCGTTGCGACCGCATATACTTCCTCGATTTTCGTCGGGTTCAGGAGGAACGCGGCCTCGAACTCGCCGGCATCGACTTTTTCGACGGCCTTTTTCGAGTCCTTTATGAATGCGAGGTCGCCTTGTACCTGGGCTTTCTGGCAGTCCACGCCCAGTAACCTGTTGAAAATCAGCGACTGAAGAACGTTCACGTCAAGCTCGTTCCATGTCTTGCTCATCTTAGGGTCATGTATGGACTCAAGCTTCTTCTCGTCCTTCAACATAAGAAGCCTGTATTTCCCGTCATAAAGGCCGAATGAATGGCGTCTGTCCGCCATTTTCACGACCAGTTCGTCAAGGTCCTTGACTTCTTCTACGTGGAAGTCATCCCTGAGTTTCTTCGCCATGTCGTCTTTGCCGGGGATGTTCCTAAGGAGCCTGTGCGTGGGTAGGATGTTGAGTTTGTCGTCCATCGGCCAAAGGAGCATCAGGAGGTAGCCCATGTTTTCGTCTCCTGATTCTTGGTAGTATTTAAGCGCGGTCGTATAGCGGTGGTGGCCGTCTGCGATTATTATGTTGTTGTCTTTCATGATTTTCGCAATGGCTGCTATGTCCTCTTTTTCCCTGACCTTCCAGACCCTGTGTCTGATGCTGTCATCGTGTATGAAATCAAGCTGGGGCTTGCCTTTCATGTACTTCTCGATCATCGCTGCGGCGGTGTTGTCACTGTCGGGGAATAGGCCGATTATCATCTCAAGGCTTGCATTCGTCGCCTTGAGGAGTTTGTAGCGGTCCTGGAGCGGCTTTTCGAGAATCCTCTCGTGTGGCAGGATTTTTCTCTCCTCGAACGGCTCGGTCTTCACAAGGCCGATTATCCCCGCCTGCTTTATGACCTTCCCGTCTGCGCGGTAGTGCTCCTCGTAGATGTACAACGCCTCTTGCTCGTCTTCGACGAGTATCCCGTCTTTAATCCAGTCGTCAAGGGTCTTCCTAGCCCTCAGGTATCTCCCGTCTTCTGGGTCTCCTGGCTCCTCCTTAGGCAGAATCAGTCTCACGAAACTGTATGGGGAAACCCGGTAGTATTCCTCCAGCTTCTTCGGGGTGATGATGTCGTATGGGAGGGTCAAGACCCGGCTCAGGTCTCCGCCGACCTTCGCAATCCTGTACCTCATTTTCCTGAAAGGCTTAAGTTCAACCACCCACAATATACTGAACTCTAAAATATAAACCTTCAGCTTTCCTCCGAGCCACCTGCATCGAGTCTCTTCATGGTCCTGAAGTGGGTTTTCGCGACTTCGCTGAGCATTTCCCTGCCGTATGCCGCGACGAACATCCGCCCGGCGTGTTCGACGTTGGAGGCGCCTTTCGGGAATTTGATGCCCCAGTACTGGGTCATCGCCTCAAGGCCCTTGAGGAAGGTGGCCCTCGCCACTATCGACGCTGCTGCGACTGCCAGGTCGTCTTCTGCGCGGGGGCGCTGAATCAGCTCGACCTTCCTGCCCTTCTTCATCAGCCTCTCCTTCAGGTATTTTTCGTCCCCGAACTGGTCCGATACCACACGGCCGCATTCGACCTTGCCGAGGAGGTTTTCTATCGCCCTCGCATGAGCCCAGGCGAGGAGGATGTTGAGGTTTCCGAATTTCTCGTGGAGTTGGTTGTACTTCGGGGGGTTGATTTTGACGACGTCGAATACGAACGCTTTTCTAATCTCTTCATCGAGCGCAAGCACCTTCTTGTCCTCGAGGAGTTTGCAGTCTTTGACGCCGAGCTTCCTAAGCGTTTTTTCCTGCTGGTCCGTCACGTAGACGGCCCCCACCACCAGGGGGCCGAAGAAGTCTCCCTTCCCGGATTCGTCGGTTCCGATGCGGTCCAAGAGCTCACCTTCTGACTGTTACCCTACAGGTCCCTGCTGTCACCGAACCTTTTGAGACTAGCTCTCCCAGCTGTTCCCCCGTCAACTCAATCGTTTGTTCTTGGGTCGTGGATTTGATGGCCAGGTCCCTACCGATTACCTTCTCTGCCTCGCCTTTGTCGAAAAACAGGCCGCATTCGCATTCTTCGACAATCACGGAGTGCAGGTCTGCCTTCCTCATCTGCTTGCTGCATCTGGGGCAAAGCCGGCCGCTTTTTCCTCTGTGGACCAGCTCAAACTCCGTCACCCTGTTGTTTGAGACTTTACGCAGCTCTCCCCAGTCCATCCAATAACCGCTGCATTTCGGGCAAACGTCTAATACGGTTCCGTCGACACTTACCTCATCCATGATAGCTCCGTCCTTAGGGCATTTCATATCTGTTACCTCCAGTCCGGTTTGACCCAGGTCTTGAACATGACTTCGACGAGGTTCGGGAGGTTGGAGATGACGTCCATCGCGGTTACTATCCCGACTGCGCGGTTCTTGTCGTCTACGACCACCAGCCTTTTCAGCCTTTTTTCCCCCATCAGCTTCGCCGCGTTCTCCACCTGGGAGATGTGGTTGATGGTCACAACCGGGGCGGACATGATATCGGACACGTACGTCCTGTGGACGTCCCTGCCTTCTGCAATCACCCTCCTTGCAACGTCCTTGAGGGTCACTATCCCCACCGCCTTTTTCCCCTCTTCCACGATGACCCCGCTGATGTTGTTTTCGACCATCAGCTTGACAGCGGCGTATGCGGTCTCCTGAGGCATGAGCATCACAAGCCGCTTGGACATTATATCCCTGACTAGCATCGGTTATCCTATGGGCGCAAGGATTTATTATACCCGGGGTAATCACATATGGAGGTGCCATCTCTCATGCCCAACCTTTCAGATATCGCGGATGCGACGGAATTGGTCCCAATGCTGCGGGAGCACATAATCGAACCCTACAAAAAGAACCCCGCGGAAGCCTCGAAACGCGTTATTATCTACGGCCCCCCCGGGACCGGGAAGACCTTCGTCGCGAAGGCCATTGCAGGCGAGCTCGGGCTCGGGTTCAAGAAAATCTCCCCAAGCGACAGCGCCGCGGATTTGAAGGCCAACTCCCAGTACGCCTCCCTCCAGAGGCTTCTCTTCTTCGACGAGCTCGAGTACGTGAACTACAGGCCTTTGCTCATGGACGCACTGAGGGCGGTGCCTAAAAAGGTCCTTGTCATCGGCGCGACAAACTACCCCTGGAGGATACAGAATCTTCTCTCTGAGGGCTTCAACAACCTCATATTCATGGGGGCGCCGGGGCCTGAGGTGAGGAAGGCGATAATCAAACATTACATCGGGAAAAAGGCGGAGTCGATAAACTTTGAAAAGGTCGTTGCCCTGACAGACGGATACTCGGCCGGCGCATTGAACTACCTTTGCGAATGGGTCGTGGCCGGGGGTCAGGTGTCTCAGGAGCGTTTCGAGCAGGCCATCGGGGCATACAGGCAGCCGCAGCTTGAGGAATGGGTCGTTGAGGCAAAGGCGAACAGGGACAGGCTCGACCCGACTGCGTTCGCTCCGCTTTTGAGATGGCTTGAGGGGAAATGACCTAGTCTCCGATGCTGTATACTCTGAGCGGCTCCCACCTGTTGGCGTCGAGTGGTTTGTCGTCTTCGTATATCAGACGCCACCTCTTCGGCGGCTTGAATGAGCCCATCTGGAGGACCCATTCCGGGGAGGCGTCCATGCCTCTTGCGCCCCCGAAGACCACGTATCCTCTCTTGATGTTCCTGAGCCGGCTGACGTCCTTGTCTTTCACGATTATGTTAGTTCCTACTCCGTTCACGTCCCATCTTGTGTCCCCTATCCTTTCGTATCCTGTCTCGAAATTGAACCTATCCAAGAAGATGTAATCGCCGTATACCGGCTTGGGTGGAAGCGAGGCTATGTATCTTACGGCGTAGCGCGGGTCGTTGTAATGGTCCACGTACCTTTTTGCCAAATCCAGTCCCTGACTTATCGAGACTGTCGAATGTAGAAGGACGAGGACGAGAAATAATGCCGTTCTCCAGTTTGGGAGGCGTTTTCCCGTTTTGTCAGTCCTTGATGCCCAATGTAAGTAGAGCCACGCGAGTGCGGCTCCGCTTATGAGCGAGGCAGGCGGGACGAATGCGTAGGCGTATCTGAAAAAGCGGAAAGACACCTTCAACGGGAGCTGAAGGCTTAGGGGGGCGAATTCAAGGAAGAGGAACGTGACAGCCAACCATGCTGCTGCGGGCGTGACCTTCTCCCTGAGCTTCTTTTCTGCGAGGCAGAATATCGCGGCGAAGGCCGTGAGGAAGAAGTGCGGGCCGAAGATGTAGCTCCCTAGCCAGTTGTCTTTGGTGAACATCCAACGCGGGTACTCACGCCATAGGTTCTCGAGCGTGTTTGGAATGGGTCCGGCAACCACTTCCCCCTTTATCCTGTAGAAGGGGTCGCCTGCGAGACGGTAGTCGAGGGTGAATGCGGCCGAGAGCAATAGTCCGAGTGAAAGGTACATGGTGAGGTGTTTTCGCCATTGTTTCCGCTTGAAGGCCGAAAGCGTCATGTATACTAGGATGATGGATAGGGCTGGGATTTTTATGTAGTACGCCCATAGGGTGCAGAATGCGGAGAAGAAGTTCAGGACGATGTTCTTCATTCCCTCTGCTTTTTCAGCCTTCAGGAAGAACAGAATCCCTAAGGAGAGGAAGAATGTCGTTGGTATGTCTATCGTCATGGTCGATGCGAATGTCAGGTCGAAGGCGGAGACCGCCTGGATTAAGCCGGCGAAGAATCCCGCCTCAGGCCCAGCCAATTCACGGCCTATGAGATAAACCACCAGGACAAGAAGGGTTGAAGCAAGGAGTGGGAACAGGGTGTAGGCGAAATCGTTAACTCCGAGAATCCGGAATGAACGGGAAACAGGGATGTAGATACCTAGCCTATAGGTCGGTGCGTACGCTACTGAGAGATACTTAAAGCCCTCCTTGAGGAAACCGTATGATGTGCCGGCATACAACGCGTCGTCTCCGAGGCCGAAGCCTACGATGTATCGTGTGCGGGCGTAGAACGCCAAAAGCATGAGGGCTGCCAATGCGAAAACTTCCTCTCGTCTCACTTATGCTCACCCTGGTTGTCCTCGGCTTTTTTCCCTGCTACCTGAAGTGTTTTGTGTTTCCTTGGCTAATATACCGTCTGCGCAAGAAGCTTGGCAGGTCACTTCTTGATGCTGTATACTCTGAGCGGCTCCCACCTGTTGGCGTCGAGTGGTTTGTCGTCTTCGTATATCAGATGCCACTTCTTCGGCGGCTTGAATGAGCCCGTCTGGAGGACCGACTGCGGGGAGGCGTCCATGCCTCTTGCGCCCCCGAAGACCACGTATCCTCTGCTGATGTTCCTGAGCCGGCTGACGTCCTTGTCTTTCACGATTATGTTAGTTCCTACTCCGTTCACGTCCCATCGTGTGTCTCCTATCCTTTCGTATCCTGTCTCGAAGTTGAACCTGTCCAAGAAGATGTAATCGCCGTATACCGGCTTAGGTGGAAGCGAGGCTATGTATCTTACGGCGTAGCGCGGGTCGTTATAATGGTCCACGTACCTTTTTGCCAAATCCAGTCCCTGGTTTATCGAGATTCCTGCGTAGACCAGGACGAAAACGTAAAGCAGTGCCAGCTTCCAGTTAAGACGGTGCTTTTTCCCCCTGCTAGTCCCGAAGGCCCATCGTCTGTAGAGCCATGCGAGTGCTGCTCCGCTTATGAGCGAGGCAGGCGGGACGAATGCGTAGGCGTATCTGAAAAAGCGGAAAGACACCTTCAACGGGGGCTCGAGGCTTGTAGGGAAGAACTCCAGGAAAATGAAGGTGACTGTGAACCAGACGAGGGCTGGGACAGCCTTGTCCCTGAGGCCTTTGTCCGCAAGACAGTATAATGCGGCTGCTGCCGCCAGCCAGAAATGGAAGCCGAAGAGGTGGACGCCCATCGAGTTCTTGTTCGTGAACATCCACTCCGGGTATAGCCGCCATATCTGGACGAGTGGGGCTGATTTCGGGCCGACCCTCAGTTCTCCTTGTATGTATTGGATTGGGTTGCCAGAGACGTGGTAGTCCCAGATGAAGGTTGCAGCCAACATGGTGCCAAGTGCGCAATACATGACCAGGTGGCTTGCCCGTTTGTTCCGCCTGAGGGCTGTCAGGGTGAGATAGACTAAGAGGATGGAAAGGCTCGGAATCTTGATGAAATACGCCCACATGGTGCAGACTGCGCTGCCCGCATTCAATGCGCTGTTTTCGAAGCCGTCTTTTTTTTCAGCCTTTAGGAAAAGCAGGATGCCCAACGCAAGAAGAAAGGCCGCGGGTATGTCTATCGTCATGGTGGTTGCGAACGACAGATCGAATGTTGAGACTGCCTGGATGAGGCCTGCGAAAAATCCGGCTTCTGGGCCGACAAGCTCCGTCCCCAAGAGGTATACTACGATGACGAGGAGGGTGGAGGATACGAGGGGGAAGAGGACGTATGACCAGTCGTTGATTCCCAGGAGTTTGAAGGATGCGGATATCGGAATCCAAAGCCCGACCCGGTAGTTCGACGGGAAATCAGGGGGTACGGCTTTGAAACCCTGCATCATGAAGTTATATGAGGTCCAGGCATAGTATGAGTCGTCTCCGAGGCCGAAGCCTACGACGTATCGTGTGCGGGCGTAGAACGCCAGTAACATCAGGGAGGCTATCAGGATGAGCTCTCCCCTCCTCGCATACGCCCTGCGCATCAGCTTGTCGAAGAACTCCTTTTTGAGTAGGTAGATAATCCAAAGCTCGACAAGGACCGGTATGTAGTCGTTTCCCAGGAAGAGGGCGAGTAGGACGACAAGCAAAGACGAAACAACAACGCCATTGTCCGCCATTCGTATCCTCCCCATCTCACTCCTCGAACCTTATCAGGTATTGGCCGTGTCCTTCCTCCCACGGGAAGACCTCTATGACGGCGCGGCCGTAGTATTTCCGGAATATCCTGACCATGTCCTCCTCCCCTAGTACGACGGCGTTTATGTCTTCCCTCTCGTCGAAGTTGAGGGTGAAGTTTCCACAGTCGTTTGATATCCGCTTTATCCCCTTTTCGAAGTTCGGCTGCAAAATACGAATCAACGTCTCTTCCCTGAGTACTACGGCTGCGACCTCGTTAAAGGACGGACCCTCCGCTTTCCCCCCCTCTAGACCAAACATAATCTCACTCCTTTTTCTCTCTGCCTAACGTTTCCTCGACCTTTTTTTTCACTTGTTCGAGCTTGTCTTTCAAAAGTTCGCCTTCTTTTATCGGCTCGACTATGAGTCCAAGTCTTTCGCACTCCTCGAGCATGTACTCCCCGTATATGGGGGCGTTTATTTTCACATCCTCTTTCAGCGGGTTCCCGAGGACTACGTCCACCCACGGCAGCCTCGCCTTCCTCTCCATGATGAACCCCCCGAGGTTGAACACCATCCCTGATTCGACCACTATCTTGGGCATCCTACGCACCCCCCGCGCCCAATGCAAGGCATAAGATTCCGAGAAGCGTTGAAGCAAGCGATATCGGGTATATTTGCCTGAACGTGAGGACCGGGCTGAACGCCCTCAGCACGCTTGCGAGTACGGGGAGCGCCATCGCGAGGATAAGATGCAAGGCGGTTGCGTTGGCGTCCGTCACATCCAGCGGGATTCCCAGGTACAATGTGACGAATACGCTGGAAAGGGTGAAAAGCACCAGCCCCCTCATCAAATAGCTCAAGGCACGCCAGGCCTGCGCATATTCCATCATCGGCCCCTCTATTATGTCGACCTTCGGCTTTATTATGTCAAACGGCCGGTTGTTGGCGATTATGTTGTAGCCTATGAAATAGACGAAAGCCGAGAGGAGGCCGTAGACGGTATATAGCGTCGGCGGCGCCCTTGTGACTGCTGCGATTTCAAGGCTTTTTGCGGCTGCGAAGGGGACTGCCATGGCGACGTAGAACGGGAATGAGCCGAGGGTTATCATCTTCAAGGCCCGGGTCGCTGCCACGTCCTCGAAGAAGTAGCGGATGCCTGCGCCCTTCGACCCCCTTATCAAGTCGGGGTAGGGCATCCCTGCGCTCATCACCGAGCGGCTGAGGGAGCCCATGAAGACGTATGCGACCTCCTCGACCTTGAGGAGGCCGACGAGGCCTAGCAGGCTGGAAAAGCCGAGTATGCCGTACCATGGCGGGGTTGAGAAGGCGAGCACCGAGAGGATTGAGGCTGTGGCTGCGACAAGGAGGAGGCCGTAGAATCCTGGGTTCGGCGAGTCTATCCTTGCGGGCTCCTTGTACATGAATTTCAGCATGCTCCAGAGGCCTGGCATCGAGACCGACGGGCCGCACCGCCTTTGTATCCTTGCGTGGATTTTCCGCTCCAGGCCGAGGATGAGGACTGACATGCCGGCTCCTATGAAGAGGACTGCCAGCGTTTCGGCTAGCATCTTCTCACCTTCATGAAGTCCATCAGCCGTTCCTTTCCGTCTTCGACGACGACCGCCCTGCTCGAGCATGAGAGGCATGGGTCGCAGCTTATTATCGTGAGCATCGCGTCTGTGAGCTCTCCGCCGACCACCGCCTTTTCCATGCAGGCGAGGTTCGGCGGCGTCGGAGTCCTTATCCTGTAGTTTCTGACCCTGCCTTGCGAGTCAACCTTCATCGAGTGGAAGAGCTCGCCTCTCGGCGCCTCGATGTACGTCGAGGCCATCTGGGTGTCGAATCTCATCTTCACCGGGATGTGGACCTCGCCGGCGGGCAGCTCGTCCAGTATCTGCCGGACTATGTTCATGCTCTCAAAAAGCTCAAGGCCTCGGACCAGGATCCTGTCTTTGGTGTCGCAGCCTTTGAGGACTATGTATTTGAAGTTGAGTTCGTCATATTCGTGCATCTGCTGCCTGGCGTCGTTGTTTATCCCAGATGCCCTTGCGGTCGGCCCGACCGCGTAAAACTCATCCGCGGTCTTTTTGTCCAATATCCCCGCGCCGGTTATACGCGACATCACCAGCGGGTCGGTTGTGACGCGTTCCACGAACGCCTTCAAATCCCTCTCCAAGGTTTTCAACATAGGACTAATCTTCGCGAGCGTGTCCTTCGTCGGGTCAGTCCTCGGCCTCACCCCCCCGAGCGCCGGGACAGCGTAGTGGACCCGGTTTCCCGTGAGCTCGTAGAGCACCCTCATCACCGGCTCCCTCAGCGCGAAGGCCCTGTAAGTGTACGTCTCCTGTCCGAGCGTCTCGCAGCCGTGGGCCAGGAAGAAGAGGTGGGAGTGTATCCTCTCAAGCTCCGCGACCAAGACGCGGATGTACTCAGCCCTCTGGGGGACTTCCAAATCCATCGCCTTCTCAGTCACCCTTATGCTGTTCCAGAGGTGGAAATGGCTGCACAGTCCGCAGACCTTCTCGACTATCATGTGGGCCTTCTTCACCGGTATGCCCTCCAAAAGCTGTTCTATCCCCCTGTGGGCTGCGTTATAGGTTATCTCGCAGTCTACTACCGTCTCGTCTTCGACGAAGAACCTGACCCTGAACGGCTCTATGAACACCGGATGTACAGTCCCCACGTCGACTTCGACGGGTCTTCGGTCTTCTGTCATTACGGACACGCGAGGATTCTGCTACTCGCTTGCACCTCCTTTGCTTGTTTGGTTGTATGGCATTTTGAGCGTGTCTGTAAGTCACGCGGCGGAGGCATATG
>Ga0315294_10006822_pt1 | contig 12526 bp, 31 predicted proteins | sample YL17G13_40_MG_FD_203626 | JGI IMG/M metagenome (GOLD analysis project Ga0315294, IMG submission 203626) | Sediment microbial communities from Yellowstone Lake, YNP, Wyoming, USA - YL17G13_40 | ecosystem: Environmental > Aquatic > Freshwater > Lake > Sediment | place: USA: Wyoming | collected...
GTATCTTTAGCGGATGCCATTATCAAAAGGGCAGGATTAAATAAAACTGACTCGATGTCATTGTCAGATATAATAAGTGTGGCCATTTGCACAATACTAAAAATTGATGATTTGATTACTCTATCAGATGAATTAGTAAAACAGATTGAGTTAAATAAAACTGATTTCGCCACTTTGTCGGATGAAACAATAAAACAGATTGAGTTAAATAAAACTGATTTGGTAACACTGTCAGATTTTATAAAAACCATTATTTATAAAGCGCTAAAAATTGATGATTCGGTAACACTGTCAGATGAGATAGTAAAACAAATTGATTTAAATAAAATAGATGCTTTTATTTTATCAGATGAAATAGTAAAACAAATCAAGATTAGTGAATTAGATGCATTGACATTGTTGGATGAAATAGTAAAACAGATTAGAATAAACAAAACTGATACTATAGGAACATTGTCGGATGAGATAGTAAAACAGTTACAATTAACAGAAACTGATACATTAATTTTAACAGATATTATTAAATTGTATCGGTATTATTTCATGGTTCTAACAGCGGATAAGATTGTAATGAGGCCAGCATCTAATAAAATATTAATTGCAAATTCTATCATTAAAAAAGTAGAGGCAAACATAAGGAGATAAAACTATGGCACTTACAACGTTCGGAAATAAACAAAGTTATGAAGCGTATTTTATTGCATTTGATTTCTTTAAGGTAGTTCCTTCTGGGGATACAATTACTTCTGCGGAGGTAGTTGTATTAAATCCTGAAGGAGTCGATGTCACAACAATTTTAACTGATAGTGTTAAATTAAATATAAGTGGCTTGCAAGTGGATGTTTTTATACAGAATGGAGAATCCCCGAAAACCTATAAAACTACCTGTAGGATCGTGACGGATAAAACTGAGAAGTATGAAATGGATGCCAGTATTACAGTTATAGATATTTAGTGATAAACTCTATTTTGGTAGAGTTTTCGGTGGCGCGAAAGTTTTAGTCTCCTTTCTTTCGCGCCACCGTTTTATTTTTTATTCCATTTGATCTTGTCATAATTCTTATTCCATTTTTCGTTTGGCGTAAAGTACAGACGAATGATTCCTTTTCCCTTTTCTATCCTTTTTATTTCCTGGTCTCTGTTCTTTTCTAATTGCTTTTCATCAAACATCAACTTTTCTTCTTCAACGACTTTTTCCCTTAAAATTTTTTTTCTCATTTTATTCTTGCCCTCAATTAAAAGTTTCATCAATATTTATATTTACTTCCCGTAAATTATTTATTATGTTAAATAAGCTTCCGGCTTCTTCCATTAAAGTATTTAATATTTCTTCTTCTGCTAATCCCTTTTTAGACAACCATGTTTCTTCTGGACAATTTTCGCAGTCATTTTCTTCCTCTTCTAAAATAGTTATGTATTCAAAGTAAACTTCTTTAAGTTCTTCAATGATGCGCTTTATATGAAGATTTAATTCTATCAATGTTATGTTTCTATCTGGATTCATTTTATCCTCCTTCTATATTAAATTTCTATCAATTAATTACCAAGGCTACAATTACTAAGATAATTAGTAATGTGGTTCCCACGACCAAAGCTGTAAACTCTTTCGATTCAATCAAGTCAAAAAAACTATACTTCTCAAGAAGAATTAATGCCTTTGATTTTCTTTTGAATGATATATTTCATGAGCTAAAATAGCCAACCACTCTTTTGTGTTCATTTTATTCTCCTTTTCATCTTCTTTTTTGAAACGGGAAATGGGGTCTACAAGCAACTTGTTAAGCCAAGCCTTCCCTTTTTCTGTGGGGTAATAAATTCCATCCATAGTTTTTAAAAACCCCTCACTAATCAGATCATCTCTATATTCCCTTGCTGTATAAGTATCCCGCGGGAATTTACTAGGAGATGAAAAATGGTGAATAAAAATTTCAAGATGTAATAGTGTCATGTTCATTTTATTTCTCCTTTTCATTGATAGTATATTTAAATTCAAAAACGTGGTATATTGAATCACCAATAGACGTAGCAATATACTTATATGTTTCCCATTGGTCACATTTTATATCTTCACCAGTGTGATAAATTTCAAACATTCTTGTTTCTTCGGGAGCTGCGGAATCTACCAATGCCCATAATCGAATTTCCCCATGTTGTCGTTCTCCTACCGTAAGTATCTCAGCGTTTTCAGGTATACTGATTCTATTTCTACTCCCACTGTACCCAAAAGTATATTCACAAACCTGTCTCATTTAATTCCCTCCTAAAATATCATTTATTAGCAATTCAATTTTTTTCATTTCATTTCTATCTCTACTAATGCAATTTCATCAATAGTCGTTTCTTTTTTTATGATACCAATTTCAACATTAAGTTTTTTGAGAATTAATGTGAACAAGTCATAATAAGAAATTTCGTGGATTTCTCTTGCTAGTTTACATTGATTGTATGGGTAAGGGTCTCCTTCTCTGTTCTTTAAACTTGATACCTCAATTTCTAATAATTGAATTTTCCTACTTAATTTATCTAACCTTTCTTTATTGCTTATCCACATTTTCATTCCTTTTTTTAAATTTAGTCCACAATCCAATCATATAATCTGCCAATTCTATCTTCTCTTCTTTAGTTAGACCCCTCCTATGTTCCTCCCAAATAAGTTCTCCATCGTAACCTTCAAAAGTATCTAATGCGTGATTAATTCCTATGACGCCATTACTGACAGACAACTCTCTATCAGTAGAAAATTTTAATTTGTTATATTTAGTTACTTTCATTTAATTCCCTCCTTATTGTAAAGTTTAAAAAAACATTATAATGAATGTAGCGACTATTGTCGTGCATAATATTATTTTTAATCCATTAAAGACATAGTTTGTTAACTATATTTTTTTAAGTTCTTTTTTATTATATAATAAATACCATTTCTTTTTGGTAGCAAAACATTCTTTTGGTGATAACGGTGGTGGCGCAAATCCCATGATTGTTCCTCTTTCAAAAATTTCTCATATGAATCCATTTGCAGTTGGAATTTGTAAATCAAAGCTTGATGCTTGAGTACTTCTTTTTCAGCCCAAGCAATAATTTCTTCAAACTGATCTTTAGATGAGTTTTTAAATACCATTTCTTCTACTCTTATATTCTTCCGTACCATTTTATTTCTCCTCCTTATTAAAATAAGTGGAACTATTCCGTCTATTGCTCTGTTAGGCTTCCTGATGATGAAGCCATTGCTTTACACTGTCTTGCTTCTGAATATCGTGTCGATCACACTTCCGCCAATTGACATCATTATTTTTTATTAACAGGGAGGATGCTGCACCAAAATGCCCAAGTTCCATTTCTAATAATTCCCTATTTGTTGTTTTTTTCTCATCAAAAGGATTATAGCTAGCATAGCCATGCCTTAGTATTTTACCGATCACCTGTATTACTTCCGCACATTCTTCCATAACCAAAGCAAGTCGTTCTGTTTCAGCGGGGGAAAGATTATTAAAATGGCATAACAAGCCGTTGCACTCGGACTGCGCTTTACTCGTGTCAACTTCAACTGTTGCTTTACTTGCATCTAATGTGGTATCTGTCATTTCGGTTCTCCTTTCCCGCTTGCCGGTGAACTTGTCGTTATGCTCTATTTAATTTCTCCTTGTTATAGACCGCAGCACTAGCCTTAGCTAGGCATTTTGCTAACCCCTCTGATGCTTTGTGTGTAAATTTACAAATTGGGACATCATTGATTTTCACTTCGTATTTTTGCCAATCTGTTTTACTGTATTTTTTAGAGATGTTATGTATAATAATCATATAAAAACCTTTCTATTGTCTGGCATAACAAGGGCAATCCAGCCGACAAGTGGCTGATTTCTGCGTTATGCAGCACAAAACAACAGACACTCCGAGGCATCAAAATTGCTCACTTCTATTAACTCGTATGACCCGTCATCTCCTTCTGCCCACCCATCACCACAGCAGATAAAAATTTTATGGTCTCTACTCTTTACCGCTTCGTATTCTATTCGGTGTTTACATTTAGCACATGTCTTTTTTTCCATATCCCTCCTAAATCAAAATGTATAACCAATCAATCCAGCCGACCGCTACGTTAAATTATTGCACGTTCATTTTCCTTAGAATCGTATTGTAACAATGTAGATATCCATCACGTATAGATATTCCATTTTTATCAGTACCAAGTCCATTCTCCTTAAGTTCCATCACAAATACGTCAATGGCAATCCTTACTGTCATTGATTCAGCAATAGATAATTCTAATCCATTAATTACAATTTTAGGTTCATTCATTATATTTCTCTTTATCATGAGCAATAAATTCTCTTTCTATTACTGCCATAATTCCTTTGTAATATTTAATAGCATCTTTTGGTGTTCTCCACCGTTCAACGTAGGGGATAACTTTAATATGTCTAGAGCTGCTCAGAACAAATTCACACGTTTCACAATCTTGGGATCGGCCTATATTGCAATTATATTTTATTTCATATGGCACCATTTTATTTCTCCTCCTTATTAAAATAAGTGGAACTATTCCGTCTATTGCTCTGTTAGCGTTCCCATAATTTGCACTTTGGATAGTTGATATTCCAAAAGCCTAAACCGTCGCCATAAAATAAAGGCATATAAAAAATGTCCCCTTCACAAAAATGTGCACACTCATCGAAGCATTTTTTATTGTCGTTGATAGGGCATGGCTTGCTAAGCATTAATTCCTTGCACTTGCTTATTCGTAACTTAGCAACGTCTTCGTTTGCTTTATTTGAAGCCAAGCGTTCTTCAGCCTCTTTTGCCTTACGTTCTTTGTATTTTTTTATAAAATTAAACATAAAACCCCCCGCTAACCAGCCGTTGCAGGTGATCGCTTACGCTCCACCTGAATTAATTGTTATGCTAATAAATATTTTTTATCGCCAATTAGGTGGACACTTTCACTTCCGTCATATTCTTCAATTTCAAACTGTGAACCTTCGTCCAACCACATAACTTCCAAGCCATCCAATCCGCCAAGATAAGCTTCGGGATATTTCACTGCGGCCAGAGAAAGTGCTTTGTCTTTGTAATTTTGGAGAATTGCACTAACTATTTCTTTATCAAAAACCATCTCAGGGTGATCACTGTTCCATGTGTACCAACCAGCACCGAATCCAGGACTATAAAGTATTGCTACCTTCCCATCTTTTATCATCTTGTCCATCTTGTCCTCCTATGTTATAAATCTGCATAACAATCCGCTACAGCCGATCGCTACGCTCCGGCTGATTTCTGCGTTATAACCTTAATGGAATCTCCCATCTGGGTTAGGGTCGCTAAACTCCCCACCGTTTCTATATTTGTCATACGCTCTATCAGACGATTCAGAATCTTCATCGTATTTTCGGCAACCATCTATATCACTATCTCGCCAAGCGTCACTACGGTCTGCGCTACTCCATTCTCGATACTGGTCTCGTGCCATAATTAAATCCTCCAATAAAATGTTATAACCAGTCAATCCAGCCGATCGCTACCGCTCCATCTGAACTAATTGTTATGTTTTAATTTGTTGCCGTATTTCGCAAGCGGTAGAAGAACAACGATATGTTGATCTACTTTCAAAAACACAATGCAATCCTCTTTTTAAAAAACAAGGGCAAGGGAAACATAACAATCTGTTACACCCGGACTGCGCTTCAGCTGTGGCATCTTCAAGCCTTGCGTTCCCTACTTCTTTTGTGGTATCTGTCATCTCGTATCTCCTTCTCCGCTTGCCGGTGAACTTGTCGTTGGGCTACTCATCTAATCCATCCATGATTTCATCCGCGGCTTGGCGTAACTGTAAGGATAATTCTTTTCGTTCATTGCCATCCAATAAGCCTAGTTCTATTACAGTGCCTCCCTCTCGAACTTTTACCTCTACGTATTTTGTACATTTTTTGATATTGAACTCCATGATTCCCTCCTATCCGTAGCACAACAATAGCAATACAGCCAATCACTACACTTTGACCTACTTCAGTTGTTATAAAATTTTATCAATTCTCTCAAATACCAGTACATAATGTATTTGGTCATGTTCTGGAAATCCAATACCTCCGATATCGCCTATTGCATTATGGTGAGTTTTTAAATGCCAACTGTCACCACTTGTAATAGGAATGTAAAGAACTTCTGCATCAAATAAAGCGTTAGAATGCCCAAAGAAAACATTTACCTTGTCGCCAATATTAATTTTATTATTTTCTTTCATTTTATTTCTTCTTTAAATTGGTTAATATTAGTAATTATAGGAATATTATTTATTCTTGCAAAGTCTATTTCTCGTTGGGTTCCACTACTATCATCAGAATTTGGTAAAACGTAGAGGAAATCAGACACTTTAATCCATGGAAGATTATTATCAAAATAATCTTCGTATGCCATGTTCCCCGCAACCAAACCAAGTAATAAGTCCAAACAAGGAATGTATACAGAGTAGCCTAGTTTTCTTATTTTGTCACCGGCCTTAATCATTCTGTGAACATTTTTAATATAATTACAAGAAGACCTAGCATTTAATTTTCCAGCGATATAAACTTTCTTCACAAGAAATTACCTCAATTTTATAGTTGTCTACAGATTGTCTTTTATTTCAAACATTTCTTTTAATTTATCTACCACGTCATCCTTGCCGGGTTTTATCTTGTGAAATATAATATTTTGTCTAATTTTTATTTTAGCAGATGATACACTTTCAGCATCAACTATCACTTTTATTTTTTTACCATACCATTCACAATAAACTATATATTCCATTACTATTTTACCCCTTTAAACATACGCTTTTCGTTACTTAACTGTACTAAAATATATACCTCAAATATACTTTTTGTAATAAATCTAAACCATTTTATTCAAAGTTTGTTCCATTAAATATTGTCCATAATAAGCAAACGCCTCTTCGCTATCTTCTGAAAGAATCATGCCAACTTCCCGCATAACAGCATGTGTTAAATGATATATTTCATGAGATAAAATAGCCAACCACTCTACCGAATTTTTAAAGTCTTTAAAAATTAAAAAATGATCTATTGTACCAGCCTCTTTGTATTCTACTGAATAATGCATCGCGTCACAATGATTGTCAACTTTATAATCAATATTGTAAGATTTTTTAAAATATTTTACTATTTCATCAGTTTCATAACTAGGGATAATATATATAGCCGCCTTGTAGATCGGATCGGCTATTGTCATTATTTTCATAATTTTCCTTTCTGACCGACACCGTCTGCACGATTTTCCACCGTTAAGATGCATTCGCAAGGAATGTATCTTGCCCTTGTTGCCCCCAATGTGGTTGGTTGGTAACCTTTTATTTCTCCATATCCTGTGAATCCAGGGGCATATGTTCTAAGATATGATCCTGTAATTAGACCCATTGTGACTTTTTGTCCAATTTCTGAGCAATCATAATTTGGCACCAATTTTAAGAAAGCTTTTGTAAATTGTTCATGCACATGTCCCATCATTACCAAATCGGCGTCAACCATGTCCACCAATGATTTTAGCTTGTTTATCTTTCCTCCAGCAGTGTTTGAACCACCCATGCCATGATGAATAAATACTCTTAGCTTGGATGTATACCTTTGCGGTGGCTTATTTGTCACAATCATTTTCATACCCTTAAAACCTTTTTCGTAAACAAAATAGACGTCGGTGAACCCTGAAAATCTCATGTTTGGAACATTAAGACTTCTACAAATATAATCATGCACAAACATTTGAGAATTTCTGTTCATGGCCGTAAACTCATGGTTTCCAATCAAGAATCCAAGACATTTTTTTTTAATTGGTTTGAAATAGTTTATGATAGTTTCGGCCACCAAGGCTCCTAGTTGCGTTAAATCGTTAACAAGAACATCTTCGCTGAAAGATTCTGCGTCAAAACGTTTATCACTGGGAAAAATCCAATCCGCATAATCTCCACCTTCAAAAAATAAAGAATAGATGTCATCGTTTATTCGTTCTATATCACGAATCAAATGAGGCAATGATATTCCTCTATTTAAAAGATGAATATCCGCTACATCATATATTGAAAACTCAGCTTGTTCTTTACCATATTTAACTATACGACAACCTGTAGCCTCCATAATTATTTACCTTTCATTAACTGTTCAAATCTATCTATATTTATTTCTGGTTCTTTTCCCTTTAAAGTAATATTTTTAATCCTACAATATCTACGAATTGATTCTTGAGTTCTTTGTATCAATACAGATAAAATCTCATCGATTGTACATCCTTTTTCCGATAGTTTTTTAACGATTTCTTTTTCTTGTTTTGAATAAATTTTATTCATTTTTTTTACCTCGTATCATATCATTCAAACGTTGTTTAAATGTTAAATTCTTTTTGGTCGTTTCTGGAATTTCAAAACTAAATCCAACAATGTCAAGAACCTCTATTGGTAGGGAAATAAGGTTGAGTTTTTCCAAATCTTTATCTATTCCATCAACATTATCAAGGTGTCTTTTTCTCTCGTGTAGCAAGAACCATTTAGCAGCCTGTAATTCGCTCAAACAGGATAACGTTATTGATTTATGTTTCATTTTTACCCTCCCTTAGAATCTCTCATATTTGGTTATAATATACAGATTCAATCTCTCCTATTGATAATACAATTTCTCTCTTATTGGTTTTCCACAAAAGCAACAAAACTTCATCCCATTTTCTTCAGGCGTACTATCTTCCAAATTGAATAAGTTATTACAACTAGTAAGCCACGCATAATGGTTGCCTTCTGTTTGTTCCCAAATACAAATATTGTCGTTAATGTCCATGATTTATATTCCTATAAGATTTTGTTTCTAATCCACCACACGATTGCTTCAAGTTCCTCTATCGTAAATTGAACAGCGTCTACGTTAAGAATTTGTTTGTCATTATGCCTCTGATATATACTTCGTGACACGATAGTTTTTTCTTGGTTTACATGTTTGGTACGCCCTGTGTTTAGCTTCCCGATTAGCTCCTGCTTTATTCCATTCGGGATTGCAAATTACTGCCGTCCATGATGTCCCTGCTTTTTTGGGGAACGCATTGTATTCAACTACCCATAAATGATTATTCATATATTCCTTTCTGGCTGGCATAACCAGCCGTTGCAGGTGATCGCTTACGCTCCACCTGAACTAATTGTTATCGTTCCTGATCTTCTCGCAATTTCTCTAACGATTTCTCAGGCTCTACTTCATCCACACATGGTATTTGTCATCTTCTTCTCATTATTCATATAATTTATCACGCAAAATTTTATTCATGTCATCCGGTAAAGGCTCTTGCTGATTTATAAATTCTCTTAATTTCCTTGATCCTGTAGCTGTAGCTTTAGTCCCATAGAGAGAAATCTTCTTCCTTATTTTTTCACATATTTTACATTTATCTTTAGCCTTTCTATTAGAGGTAATTTCTTCCAACATGAAATGACCACACAGTGACCAATAATTAATATCCTTTTTCACGTAAAAATGGTCTTTATTAATTACACTAATACTAGTATTTTGTTTTGACCATGGCATAGTGTAGTTACCCTTTATTCAAATTAAATCCTACTATAAATACTGCTACTGGGTCAATCCATTCTAAAAATGAATCTAAGTTGAACACCATTAATAATTTTAAATCTCCTATTTCATCTAGTATAGTAAAATCAATAGCTTTCTGATTATAATCGCCACATAGATTTTCTAACTTACCTACATAAGTCTCATCTATCATAATGCAAGAGGCTCTGCCATTTCTCCTGAAAATAAGTATTGGTTCTCTACGTGATAAATCAGCATCCCTTACGCATTGAACCCAGAACTTAATTATTGTTGGTTCTTTTTGCTTGCTGTCTAAAATATCCAAAATATCCCATCGAGTATCTTTACCGACCATGTACCCGGTCTTTAACTCAATAGACCATCTATTAAACATTGGTAAACAAGCATCGTCGGAATGTTTAAGATCGCCATACAAATATCTGTTGGTAACTTTCTTATTTTTTGTTCTAACCGAAGCTCTTCCTCCACTTGAGTCAGTGCGACAAACTAGATCGTCCCTTTTTCCATCGGTGTACCAAAGCGATAATTTTTTTGCTATTTCACGTTCGTAATTCCCGCCTTTTGCCATATATTAAACCTCTAATTTATATAAAATTATTTCTGGTTTTTTCACACACAATCCCAAAACAACAGTGTCTCTTTTTTCTCCAATCCACTTATTCAGCGAATAAATCTTTTTATTGGCACACGCCGGGCAAACCTTGTTGCCGGCTTCAATTTTAAACATCTCATCACAATCTAAACACACCCACACATCAGCAATTTTCATTATCATTTCCCTTCATATATATTATAACCTACTTTAATGAATTTCTTCGTTTTAATTTGCTTATTTTTTCAACTTTTATTCCCAAATCATTGATAATCGATTTTCCATTAATGTTTTTTACCCTTATGATATTATTGGCAAATTTTAAAATATCGGGTTGATCTGAAATCATTATTATTTGTAGTCCCATTTTATTACATACTTCTTTTAATAATTCCGAGGCTTTTTCTTGGTATATTGGGGAATGAAGAAACTTAGTTGATTCGTCAAGAATAAGAACAGGACGGGTTTTCTTTATGCTCCACAATGAAATTCTTAAAGCGAGACTGGCAATATCGGCAACTCCACCACCACCAGTATTTAAAATGTCATCTGTCTCTTTTCCATTTTTTGAGAAGATAAGGTCGGCTTCAGTTTTGTTGCGCCTTTGAATGTACCTTAATTCAAAAGTATATGGGTCAGGAAAAACCGAACTTAATGCCATGCTAACCAAATTGCTGACGTGGAATTCCAACTTTTTTTGTGTTTGCTCTGCTACCGTTTGTACAATTGCCCTTGCTTTCAATGAATTATCCAATAGTTTTTCGGCATTAGTTTTTTTTATTTCAGCAGATTCTTTTTGTTCAATCAGTAAGTTTCTTCTTCCTTGTAATTGAGTAAATTTGTTTTTTATGTTTTGAAATTCAGATAAAGAAATCATTTTATTACCAACTGTGTTGTTTTTTTAAAGTGTTAAATTTAACTGTTATTTCTTCTTCCAAAGATTTTATTTGTTCATCGTAATCCATCAGCATTTGTTCGGCTTCTTCAATTGTATTTATCTTGTACTTTCCCTTAAGTTGATGCAATATTTCTTCTTGTCTTCCTTCTAGAGATGACTTTTGCTTTTTGGCCACTTCTATCTGCTGCGATAATTTATTCAAGTTTTCAATTATGTTATCCATTGCCCATTCACTCCTTTGCCTGTGCACTCCTTTATAATTTTTTTGACGGCCTCATCTATGAGGTTTATTTTTGTATATTCATTAAGATTAGATTCAAAATCCAACTCCATTGTTTTTTGTTTTGACAAGCCAGAAATGAAGGAGTCTAATTTTTCATTTTTTTCTTTGTCTCTTAAAATTTTGTCTACGGCAAATACTTTTTCAGCTTCTTCTATTGGAATATCAATTACTTCTTTTTCTAATGTTTTAGTATCAAAAACCACTACCTTTGGAATATGTTCTAATTGAGTTGTATTAGATCTTAACATGCTTCCACAATTTATTAAAAATCTATCTTCTATATTTTCAATGAAAAATTTATGATTATCCCCGCTTATTATTAAACTAAAATTATTTTCCTTTAAAAAAGAATTACCTTCTACGTAATCTGTTTGTTTTTTCCATAATTTTTCTTGTATAACCATCTTATGAATAATTAGAATGTTATATTTGTTGTTTGTGGGCATTGGTATTTTTTCTCCAAAGCCAGATGAGTAGATAAAAATGTCATTAAAATTATCTTTAAAATTTATTGAAAAATTTATTAAGGAAGCTTGCAATGCCAACAAAGCTGTATTTTGAATATTTCTAAATTTTAAATCGTGTTGACCTGGAACAACAAATATTTTAATTTCTGTATTTTTTATTATGTTTACGACTTTAGTGAAAAATGAATATGACGGAGCAGGTTGATCAAAAATATCGCCGGGGAAAATAATTGCCTTGACATTATTCTTTTTAGCACAATTCAATATGAATTGCAATTTATTTAAACAAGTATTTTCATAGTCATCTATTCTATTTTCTGGTTTATGATCTGTTAAGTGCAGATCACCAGCTATTAAAATTTTCATACATTTGCCCCACACAATGGACATATTTTATTTTGCTTCAAGAGCTTTTTATATTCTGCGTCTTTGCTGACTATTTTTTCATATTCAACTAAAATGAAATCTGAACATTGCTTGTATTTATCAACATGATTTTTTATTTCTGTTTCTTTGTTTTCTAATTCTATAAAATTATTAATTAGTAGTTTTATTTCTTGATATTTTTTTTCTTGTTTTAAAAACAATTCCAATTTGCTTAATTCTGAATTTACTGAAGACAAAGAAGCGACCTCTTTGGTTAATTCAACTTTATTGGAGTTTACTGCTTCCCATATCTCAACAAGGCCATTTATTTCTGAAACATATTCT
>Ga0315294_10006825_pt1 | contig 12523 bp, 10 predicted proteins | sample YL17G13_40_MG_FD_203626 | JGI IMG/M metagenome (GOLD analysis project Ga0315294, IMG submission 203626) | Sediment microbial communities from Yellowstone Lake, YNP, Wyoming, USA - YL17G13_40 | ecosystem: Environmental > Aquatic > Freshwater > Lake > Sediment | place: USA: Wyoming | collected...
GCATGACCTTTCAATTCCTTTTCCAGGTTGGGTAGAATAGAATCTCGAAGATCGGTGGGGAAAAACCATAAAAACAATTAAGATATGATTAGGGAAGGATGTAAATTCTAAACTAATTGCTGCCATCGGAGTAAGCGACATGGTTCCAGCATTTTTATTATTAAATGATAATAGTTGACCCACAAGATATAACAAATATAATTATCTCATCGCTTTAACAGGATTTCCACATCTTTTGATTCCTGCAGCTAATTAAAAAGAAAGAGAGAAATATGAAGTACTTAGGTTTTGATTTCAATCCCAAAAAAGTCATAGATAATCCCTCTGATGGGGAGCTCCGACGGGTCGCACTTGCCCAAGATGGTATGATAACCCAGTTTGGTAACCTTGCTGTGATTACAAGGGTCAGAAACAGGAGCGCAAAATTCACCGAGATAAAGGACTCGGAACTAAGCCAGGGTGATCACGAGCTGCTGTCACAGGTATTTGATCATATAAAAACGAGAGAAATGATTCAGTTAGATAGAACAATGTGCATGACCGAAGAATATAAGGTGCCATGCAGAATTTACGTATGCTCTGAATTTGCACGACTCCCCTTGATGTGGGGCAACACGCTCTTCCCCGCAGAAGGTAAAGAACCTGTTATGACCACAATAGTTGTACCTGATTGGCCGGAAAGGAAAGTGTGGGTATTCCCATCACACGGATTAACCATAATCCTGGGGTCGGACTACAAGGGTGAGATTAAAAAAAGCATGCTGCGGATGATAATGTACATTTATAAAAAAAAGAACATGCTCGGTCTTCATGCCGGAGCAAAAATAATCAGAGTAAAAAAGAACGGTCCCCTGAAGGACACAGGCTTTTTATTCTTCGGCTTGAGCGGAACGGGGAAGACTTCTCTATCCTGTCATTCGCACTGGCTTAAATATCCTGAAGGTGTGACCATCAGGCAGGATGACGTGGTCATCCTGCGGCCCGATGGAAGCTGCATCGGGACTGAGGACTCCTATTACGTCAAAACTGACGGACTCGAACCCCATTCACAGCCACTGCTATATGCTGCCGCCATATCGCCAAGGGCAATCCTTGAAAACGTTTTTGTCAAATCAGATACGGGTGAGGTCGACTTCTTCGATCAGACGCTCACATCAAACGGCAGGTGCATGGTAAAGCGCTTTGACGTGGCATTTACTGACGACAGGATTGACCTTGACAGGATCGACGCTATTGTGTTCATAACCAGGAGATACGACATCGTCCCTCCTGTAGCAAGGCTGAGCGCGGGATGGGGAGCAGCGACATTCATGCTTGGTGAATCCATAGAGACTTCTGCCGGTGACCCCACACAGGCAGGAAGGACGCTGAGGGTGGTCGGCACTAATCCCTTTATAATCGGCTCGGAAGCAGAGGAGGGCAATATCTTCCTCGACATATTGAAAAAAAATCCGAACATAAAATGCTACATGCTTAACACCGGCTGGGTGGGCGATCAGGACAAAGGCGTAAAAATCAGCGTCTATGATTCCGCGAAAATCATAGAGATGATAGCCAGGGATGAGATATCCTGGAAGCAGGATGATTTCTGGGGGTATGAAGTGCCCACGAACATACCGGAAATTGATATCAGCAGGTTCGACCTGGATAACTTCTACAGCAGAGAACAGCAGGAAATGATGAACACTAAATTTAAAGAGGACAGACTCAACTGGCTGTTGAGGTTTCCGGAGCTTGATAAATCAATCGTAAACGTAATGGAATAAGATTAATTAAGATACCCGTTAAGAATTCTACGCTTGAACATAAATTGGGGAAAGGTCAACTCTATCGACCTTCCCTTTTTTTATTAATGACGACAGTTTATCCAGAACCTCTCCCTTAACTGTAAAATAAAGTATTTGCCAGCCGTCCGCTGCAAGCTCCTGCAGGACATTTAGCTGCTTAATCAACCGTTCCTCATCTGATGTCAGAAAGGGGTCATCGAATATGAAGAAACCGGGCTCCTCTTTTAATATCATATCAGCAAGCGATAATCTAATAGCAAGGTACAACTGGTCATAAGTACCCTGAGACAGATCGCCGGCTCTGAACATGATGCCGTCGCTGCGTTCAACAACTATAGTGTTTTTATCTGGCTCAAAATTCACGTTCACATAATCTCCGCCCGTAATATATTTAAAATACTTTGCAGCCTTACTCCCCTCTCCAAACAAATCCTTCACCTTCTGGCTCTCATCGGCGGATATATCCTCAAAAATCCTGATGGCATGTTGAGCCACCTGCATCTCTTTCAAATAGAGGTCTACCTTTGACTGCACTCTTTCCTTTATGCTCTGAAGATCAGAGAAATAATTGCAGTAAACCTCCTCTCCACCGATGATATTCGAAGCCGTCTTTCCTATATTGTTTAACTCATTCCCAATATTCATTAGCTTTTGCCTCAAGCCTTCTATTTCATTCTCAAGATTTCTGATTCTGAGCCTCGATTCCTCATAGTCTTTCGAGTTGAAAACCAGTCCCTCGCCTTTGCTTTTGTAAATCTCCAGTTCAGACAACTTCTCCTTCCAAAAGCTCATCTTATCCTCAAACGCATTACCAATGCTTCCGTGCCGGTCCTCCAAGGCGCTAAGACTCGTATTTATCCCCGTTTCAAATTTCTTCCTCAGGTTGAACTTCTGCAGGTAATCATCAAGACTCTCCGCACCGCTTTTGAGCTTTATCTCATTAATCTTCCCCCTAAGGTCATCAATCACAACCCTATTATTCCCAACATCCTTCCTCAACACCCCGATCTCTGCCTCTATTGCGGTAATCCTTCCATGCTCCTCATCAAGTGCAGTTTTTTTAGATGCATGCTCACTCTCGAACTTAGCTATCTCACTGACGATATCAAGCACGCTCTCCGCCTTAAAGCCAAGCCTGGCTGCATCAAATAAAATCTCATTTTCCAATTTTTCATGTCTTGCACTTTTCGAGAACTGAAGCGCAGTAAAAATACCAAAACCGACGAACGCAGCAAGGGAAAGAAAGGCAATGACCAGCAAAAAAGACGGCCTTAAAAGTGCAAAAACTATCAATGAAGTTATGGATATGATGCCGGACAAAATCATCAGGATCATCATCGACAGCTGCAGCTTGCCCGTAGCGGGAATTGTCTTCTCGACCTCCTCAAACTGAGTAAATTTGAACTTCAGCTTCTGGTTTAACTCCTGCAGAACAGCATCGGACGTCTTTAGTCTTCTGGTATTTTCAGCATAAACTGAAGCTTTTTCTTTATATTCAGATTCCAATATCTTGAGCCTGTCCGTCTTTCCCTTCAGCTCATTTTCTGCCTTTTCAACATCCCGCAGCGAATCCTGCCACACCTGAAGTTCATCCGCTGAAAAACCGTCAAGGGTGCGCAGTGCCTCCATGGCATGCTCGACATTTCTTATCTCTTTTAACGTCTTCTCATAGGACTCCCTGTTCTTCGCGTCCTCAAAGTTTTTCACCCTTGCCCTTTCAAGGTTCAGTTCCATTCTTTTCGCTGATATATCCTCCTCTATCCCGTCAAGGCCTTCCGCCTGGCTTCTTCTAAGCATATCTTCTATATCTTTGATTAGTTTTTCCCCGGAAATGACCCTGCTTTTAGCCCTATCAGCATCTTGTGTATTTGAAAGACTTGCATCACTTGCAGGACTTGTAAGCCTTCCGAGCTTTTGCAGCATCTTTTTGATCTTCCCTATCTCGCGTGTGCGCAGGCCAGTTAGCCGCTCTGTGACATCACCAAACATCTTTTCTTCTTCAGAGATCGTAAGATCAGCATTTCTTATTACAAATATATTTTTTGCTTCTGATGCGCTCAAGCTGAAAAGGCTGCTCATATCGCCTTTCTCTGGCAGCTTGAACTCCGTGCCGTCAGATCTCTGAATGACGAGATAACCGTGTGGCTCCTCATCCACTCTGTCCAGATTATCAAATATCTTGCGATCTCCCCTCCTGTTCAGAAGAAACTTAATGATCGCATCTATGGCTAAGGTCTTGCCGGTCTCATTCTTCCCAAAAAACAGAGTGATATTGGACTTCTCCTTAAACGCAAAATCATTTATCGGACCATATCTCTGAACCAAGAACTCCTTAATCCTCAAAGACCTGCCTCCATCATGGCTTTAATCGCTATGTTCAGGACCTCATCTTTCAAATCATCTTCATACTCACCCGCTCTTAACTTCTCCTCAAACTGCCTGTAAAGATCATTCTGAAGTATCCGACCCACATCCCTGGCTGAAAAAGAGAAATCCGCAATGTTGATCTTCTTTGCCTTTATAAACTCTTCCACCATTCTCTTAAATTCAACTTCGCTCGTATCAAAATACCCAGAGACCTCCAGAAGAAGCTTAGCGTTATCGCTTAGGAGGCCCAGCTTCTCTTCTATAAACTCTATGGGGTCTCTGTCACTAAAGGGATCAATTTTTATTTTTAATTCGCAGTAATATTTTGTGTTTAAAGAATATTCCTTTGGAGCGTGACCCAAATCAAGGATATTTGCCTTGCGCTCACCCGTTTCTCTTCTTGAGATGGAAACCGGAGAGCCTGGATAGATGAAATACGATTTTTCGTCGATCTTTCTGACATCAAAACGAGAGTGAAAATGACCTGCTAGCACATAATCGAGACCGAGACCGCTGAAATAAGACAGCTTAACGGGCATGTATCGACGCGTGCCCTCAACGCCAAACTCATCCGGTAAATAGAACGAATCCAGAAGCTCACCGTGAAAGATCAGGATATTCTTTCTGTCAGGTAAGCAGACTTCACTCAAATTCCTGATTTCTGCAATCAGCTCATCATCACCGATATCCTCAAAAGGAAAGCCGATCAGCCTGACATCAGGATAATCGGCAATCGAATAAGGTTTTTGGTTCAGGATCCTGACATTTTCGCCAAAATACATGCTGGACGAGTAAGAGTTCTTATCGTGATTCCCGGGAACTATCAATATTTCAAAATTATTGTTTGAGAACAGTGCTCTGATATCAGGTCGCAGCGTTTCTGCATCAACATCGAGGTCAAACAGGTCTCCGCTTATGACAAGCAGGTTTACCTTTTCCTTCCTAGATGCGGAAAGAAGTTCACCCAGCGCCTGCCATCGCTCATCACCAACTTTATTCAGGTGAACGTCAGCGGAATGAAGTATTCTCATAAATATTTCTGAAACGATTACTATAGCTTAGCTACCGGACAGGTAAGAGTCCTGTTTACTCCTTTTATCGACTGTATCTTGGTCACTACAAACTTACCCAAACTATCTAAGTCTGATGCTTCTGCCACAGCAATTAGGTCATATGGGCCATATACTGCATCGACAGATTTTATCTCGCTTATCTTCTTTATTTCATTTAAAACCGACGAAAGAGTCCCTCCATCAACAAGTATCAAAATATATGCTTTTACCATCCTCTCCTCCCCCTTATCAATTTAATCATGCTAATTATAAACTATCTCAACGCATTTCCCGCAACCTATGCATAAATCCTTATCAATCTTTATGTCAGCTATCTTTGTGCTCATTTTAATGGACTGAGCAGGAGAAACAGGGGTCGTAGGCCCTTACGAGCTTCTCACAACCTGATCTTAATTCATCGACTGGCAGATACCTGTATGCATCCACAAAAGCGCGCAGATCTCCCTCAATATTTGAAAAGTTATGCGATGTCGGAGTAACGATATTTGCCTTTTCCACTATTCCCCTTCTATTGACCCGGTACCAGTGATACAGCAAGCCGCGCGGAGCCTCTGTTGCAGCACCACCTTCACCAGCACTGAACTTCCTTATCCTGCTCTCTTCTCTTAAATCAAACTCTTTGATCAACCTGATGCACTCCTCAACAAAATGATGCGTCTCAAGCGCCTGAGCAGTATTGTTGTGGAAGATATTGTTATCTGGAATGCTGAAGCCGATCTCCTCAGCCAAAGCCATGGTGCTTGAATTTAGCTTATTGAATTTCAGGTTAACCCTGGCAAGCGCACCGCTCATCAGCGAGCTCCTGCCCTTAATATGAGTCTGTTTTGCCATTGCGTACTTAACCTGCTTCTCTTCAAAATAATCGTAATATTTTTCAATCCCAATATTCATCCCGCTGCTGGAAATAATATTACCGTGGTTAACTGAATACTCCTCATTGCTATTAATACATACGTATTCTGATGATCGAACAAATTCAGGATACGGTAGTTTCGATATGAGTTTTACTGTCTCCTCAGCATCAGGTCTAATCGAATCCAGATTTTTTGCACACAGCTTCAAATGATCTGGATCGGGAACTCTGGTAAAGCCCCCAGGCATATGAGTTACCGGGTGCAGTGCCCTCCCGCCAATTACAGCGGTGAGACCGTTCAGTATCTCTTTCATCCTGACAAGCCTCTCAATTTCCTGTCCAAAATCAGGCATCATCTCAATTATGCTTTTCTTTTTATGGTAATCAGGCAGGGCCAGCATATAGAGATGTATAACATGGCTTGCCGCTATCTGGCTCATGGATAGTATCTTCCTCAAAATCCTGGTCTGCTCACTGACCCTTATCCCGCAGGCATTCTCAACCGCAAGTATCGCGGTGGTCATGTGTGATACTGGGCAAATACCGCAGATCCTCGATACAATGTCCCCCACCTCATCAAAACTTCTGCCGATGAGGAATCCTTCAAAAAAGCGCGGCGGCTCGAATATCTTGAGCTTTAACTCTTCGGTTCCCTTTTCGTCGAATTTTATCAATATGTTCGCTTCGCCCTCAACTCGAGCTAAATAATCGATATTTATTTCCTTACTCATATTCTTTAGCTACCTTACGGAATTCAGTCCTTATGCTCGCAAACAGGGTGAATTTCCTCACAATTTCATCACGCGACAGTCCCATCTTCTCAAACTGCTGAGCAAGAGCATGGGTATTCGCGTCGTCCATCGGCCCCCAGCACGCATAGCAAGGCCTATCATTTGATGGACAGAGTGCACCACAGCCAGCATTCACGACCGGCCCCATGCATGGCTCGTCATTAGCGACCAGCACGCACGTATTGCCTTTTAGCTTGCACTCGACGCACACACAATACTTCAGAAGATCAGCCCTCTTCTTGCCCAGCAAAATGGAGGTCACCAGTTCAAAAAGGTCCCTATCGCCGATAGGACACCCCTTAAGGTACGCGTCAACCTTTACGTATTCATCCACAGCATGAGGTCTTACTGAGTTAATGACTGACACATCCGCATACACGCTTTTCTCCATATCCAGTTCGTTTTGCATACTTTTTATCGCAGGTATCCCGCCGTTAACCGCGCATGACCCGATAGGTATAAGATATCTGCTTGATTCCCTGACCCTCTTCAACTGCTCGATCTGATCCATATCAGTAATCGCTCCCTCAATGAGCGCGATATCAAATGGACCTCCTTCAACTCCTCCACTGGAGGCCATCCTGCAGTAGATGAGATCCACCGCGCCAAATACTTCAAATACGTGCTTCTGAAAATAGATCAGTTGAAATTCACATCCTGCACAGCATGAATATTTAAAAATGCCTATCCTTGGTTTCTTCATTAACCCACCTGACTGATGATTCCCCTGTTTGCAGCTCACCCTATAGCAAAGTGTCCGAAAATCTCTTTATGTCATTATATTTAAAAACCGGGCCGTCCTTGCAGACGAACTTCGCACCTATCTGACAGTGTCCGCAATGCCCAATGCCACAGTACATCCTCCGTTCAAGCGAAACATGGATACTTGATGGAGCCACTCCCCTTAAGATTAAATCCCTCGCAACAAACCTCATCATTATCTCAGGACCGCACATAAGACAGATCGCTTCTTTGAAATTGATATCCACATTCTTGACAAGAGCGGTGACAACCCCAACTTCATCAACCAGATCCATGTCGCCTATCTCTTCATCCACTGCTATCAGAACCCTGACTCCACACTTGCCTTTCCATTCCCTGATTTCATCTTTATACAGGAGATCATCCTGCGTCCTGGCTCCATATAGAATATAGAACCTGCCTTCTGTTTTCTTCCTTTCCACCAGCTCGTGCACGACCGGCCGAAGTGGCGCCATCCCGATGCCACCCGCCACGACAATAACATCCCTTCCATCCATCAACTCTATTGGCCAACCGCTGCCGTAAGGGCCCCTTACTTGAACGGTATCACCAGGCTTCAACCTGCGGATCAACTCCGTCACATTTCCAACAAATCTTATAGTGTGGGCGAAACTGTTAGCGTCAAGCAGATTTGAGCTAAACGATATTGGAGCTTCACCAATCCCGTGTAAGCCGATCATGTTAAACTGACCGGCTTTAAAGCTAAACGGCTCGTCATCGATCATCTGAAAAAGATATGTGGACACATCACGTGTTTCCTTTTTAATGTCAACAACAGTTGCCCTGCGTGGCATTAACAAGCTCATACTCTAACACCTTTGGCTATAGCTTTTGCGATATCAACCAGGTCTATATTCGTCGGACACCAGTGCATGCACCTGCCGCAGCCCACACACCCAAAACATCCAAACTGCTCAACCCATGTGGAAAGTTTATGGGTGACAAACTGTCTCAACCTCGCTGCCCTGGACGCCCTGAAGTTACCTCCGTGGACTTTCGCAAAATTCAGCTCCTGGCAGGATGCCCAGTACCTTGACCTGCGTGTCCTGCTCAGATCGATAGAATTCTCATCCTCGATGTTATAACAAAAACAGGTTGGACAGACCATGGTACAGTTGGTGCACCCAAGACATCTGTCTTCAGCTATCATCCTCCAGATCATATGATCCTGATTATTCAATATCAGTTCGGGAAGCCCATCTGTCTCAACTTCTTTCTTGAAAAGTGATACCACCCGCGATTCTTCCCTGCTCCTTGCATCCATATCTTTTGAAGTCGCTTCCCTGGATTTAATTTCTTCTACTATCCCCTCTCCCTTTTTGCTCACCGGTTCAGCCAGAAGCTCATCGCCCAGCTTCGTTAGAATAAGATCACAGCCTCCAGTTGAATTGAAAAAAGGTCCCGTACCCATTGAATAACTGAAACAGGTATCCCAGACCTGCGTTTGGTTCATCACGACAATCACCGTATTATCGCGCCTGCGCATGTAATCCTCATCAACAAAATCACCCGACAGAAAAACCCTGTCGAGCACCAGAACTGCGTGCATATCGTGTGGATGGATACCAGCAATAACCTGCTTGGTGGGCAAAAAACCAGGTGAGATATCCTCTGCTTCTATTACAAAGGAATCGGAAGACTCCTTAATCCTGTTCTTAGCATTAAAGATCGTCTCTCTTGGTGGAAATAAGAATCTGGTGGGAGACAGCATGGTCATGCCGTAATCGAGCTGAATTATGTCATTCACTCTTAAAACGTCAAAAACAGTCTGACTCCTGCGTTTTAAGGGAGCATATACTGTCATATCCCTGGAAAGGTTGACCAGGTATTCCATGAAGACATCCACTTTAATTACGAATTTGCCACTGCTGTGACATACCATATCAATTACCAATCATATTCTCGGTGCTCGCTCGCCCCAGTCATACCACTTCCATACATCTCTTGCGAGCTCCTCATATTCTTTTTCAATATGCTCGTAGAGGCGTGCATTTTCGATTGCTACAGTGCCGAAATCAGCAAGAATGCTTAAAAATTCTATATCCTCTTCATCCTTTTTATACTGGTATCCCATATAAACTCTTAGCGTCCCAATCACCTTCTCCTTCAATCTCAAAGGAACGCATATTATCGACTTTATCCCCTCTTTCCTGGCCTGCTCTGGGTACTGGATCCTCATATCCGCAGCAGCATCCTCAATTACAACCGGCCTGCCCTCAAGGCAGCTTTTTATGGACTTATCCGCCTCCACTGATCCCTTCTTCAGGAAAGATTCAGTTAAGCCCACAGACGAAACAACGTTAAGAGTCCCGCTCTCCGGATCAAGCATCATTATTGATGCTCCTATGGCTTTAAGATCGTTTGCAGCGCTCTGACAGATCAGTTCCAACACTTTAGGCAACTTCAGCTCAGAAGTTATGGTTTTGCCTATTTCATAGAAACTCTTCAGCCTGTTATATCGCTGGGCATTCTTAATTGTTATTGCCCCCTGCGTGGCTACGGCACTTATGAAGTTAACCTCACTTTTTGGAAATTCATGTTCCTTTTGCATGTAAATACGCAGGACGCCTATCGCCCTACCTTTACACTTAAGCGGTAGGAAAAGAACCGACTTTATACCTTCCTTCTCTGCTTCTTCCGGATACTGGATTCTTTCATCCCTGGAAACATCCCTGATCTGAACGATCTCTCCAGCAAGAGCCATCTTGTCTATGGCACTTTTTTCCACCTCAACAGGGCCCTTGCCAAGATAGGTTTTAGAGAGACCATAAGTAGCGACTATTTCCAGAGCCGTGCCAGTCCTATCGAGCATTCTGACCGAGCTAGCCTTAGCACCAAGGTATTTTGCAGCATTTTCAACAAGTATGTTTAAAGCCTCAGTATAATCAAGGGTAGATGCAACGCTTTCGCAAATTTTGCATAGGCTACCCATAAATTCATTTTGTGCAGCCATACTTAACCTCCGAACTTTGACAGGATTATCTGTATTATTTTAACTGTTCAGGCTAAATTTTTACACATCAATAAAATCTTTTACCAGGCAGATGACATCTCTCTTGCACGCTTGGCAATTTCTTCTGGACTGATCTCTGCTCTAGCTACATCAGTCTCAATAGCTGCACGTGCCACTGCAGATGCGACAGCGGGACCAACGCGGGGATCAAACGGTTTTGGAACAATATATGAATTTGAAAGCTCATCATCTTTTACAAGGCTGGCAATTGCGTATGCTGCGGCTATCTTCATTTCATCATTTATTGCTGTAGCAGCAATATCAAGTGCACCTCTAAAAACTCCGGGGAAGGCAAGGACATTATTCACCTGATTTGGATAATCAGAACGACCAGTCGCCACAATAAAAGCTCCCGCATCCATTGCCACATCTGGCAGCACTTCCGGCTCAGGATTCGCCATGGCAAATATTATCGGATCCTTTGCCATCTTCCTGATCATCGCCGGTGTCAGGACTCCGGCACTCGAAACCCCAATGAAGATGTCCATGCCGGCAATGACATCGCCCAACTCACCGCGCAGCCCATCTGAATTGGTCACCAGGGCAATCTCATCCTTCGACCAGTTCATGCCTTCTTTCCTCCCCTTATACACCGCTCCCTTTGAGTCAACCGTTATGATATCTCTTACACCGACCTTAAGAAGCAGCAGGGTTATCGAGTTACCGGCAGCACCAAGACCGTTAATTATTATCTTCTGATTTTCCAATTTTTTTCCTGCAAGCTTGCATGCATTAATAAGTCCGGCAAGCGTGACAATCGCGGTCCCATGCTGATCATCATGGAATATTACCATGTTCGTCTCTTTTTTCAGTCGCCTCTCGATTTCAAAGCAGTTTGGCGCCGATATATCCTCAAGGTTTATGCCGGCAAAACTTGGCTCGAGCAACTTAACCGTGTGCACTATCTCATCAGGTTCCTGGGTATCAAGGCAGATGGGGAAAGCGTTCACCCCACCAAAGACCTTAAAAAGCACACACTTCCCTTCCATTACAGGGAGGCCAGCGCGCGCGCCTATATTACCAAGGCCAAGCACCGCCGAGCCATCAGTAACAACAGCAATCATGTTACCACGGGATGTATATACATCCAGCAGCGAGGGATCTTTTGCTATCTTCCTGCATGGCTCCGCCACCCCTGGGGTATAGGCAAGCGAAAGGTCATGCTCATTCTTCACCTCAACCCTTGATATGACATCTATCTTGCCAGCTTTCCGGCGGTGCATTTCCAGCGATTCTTCGTATATGTTCAACCAAATATCCTTTCTACAATAGTTTTACATAATACCAAGCATTCATTAAAGCATTTACTTAACTTTCAGTAAACGTTACTTATGCGCTTTAAACTTCTTCGCGGATGCTTTTAGCGCAGCGATGACCGGCTGCTCAGTTCCTGAAAGAAATTGGACAAGTGCTCCTCCACCAGTTGAGACATAAGAGAATTTATCTGCCAATTCGAACTTGTTTGCTGCGGTTACGCTATCTCCACCGCCGATCACACTGTATGCGCTGGAGTTCGCCGATGCATTCCAGATTTCTCTCGTCCCAAACTCAGTTTCAGGTTTCTCAAAAACTCCCATGGGGCCGTTTATGAAGACGGTCTTCGCCCGGCCTATATATTCTTTGTAAGCCTCCACGGTCTTTGTCCCGATATCGACGAGTAAGCCGACCTCCAGTAACCCTGTTATATCTGCTTCAGTACGACTTCCATCAACGACACAAGCAAGATCTTTTGGAAGAATAATTTTATCTGCATAGTTCGATAACAGGTCCTTTCCAATGCTCACAAAATCCATCAAATTATTCGCCTTAATGAAATCCATGGATGCCTGCCCGATATCAATCCCCTTTGCCATCAGCATAATATTTGAGACCAGGCC
>Ga0315294_10006826_pt1 | contig 12521 bp, 8 predicted proteins | sample YL17G13_40_MG_FD_203626 | JGI IMG/M metagenome (GOLD analysis project Ga0315294, IMG submission 203626) | Sediment microbial communities from Yellowstone Lake, YNP, Wyoming, USA - YL17G13_40 | ecosystem: Environmental > Aquatic > Freshwater > Lake > Sediment | place: USA: Wyoming | collected...
ACTGGAAGAACAAGCAGAATCTAGAAGACATCCTGTTGCCCTCGATGAACGGCGGAACGGTATACCTGCGCGACATCGCGCGAGTCGTGCCCGGGGTGGGCCCGGTGCAGATAGACAGAAAGGACCAAGCGCGGCTCATCAAAGCCACCGGCGATGCTCTGGGCAGGACTGCCGGCGAAGTCAACCGCGATGCCGCGGCACGCGTCGCTCGCCTGAGCTTCCCGGAGGGGTACTCGTGGCGTCTCGGAGGGCAGGCGGCGATGATTGGTCAGGAGTACCGGGGCCTCGCCGTCGCGCTCCTGCTCGCGTTGTTTTTCGCCTATGTGGTGCTGGCCATTCAGTTCGAGTCCTTCTCCGAGCCGTTCCTGATCATGATCCGGGTGCCGCTGTCGCTTATCGGGGTGGCAGCGGGGCTTTTCCTGGCGCACGTCCCCATCGGTGCTACCGCCATCATCGGGATCGTCATCCTCGCCGGCATCGAGGTGAACCATGGGGTGGTCCTGTTGACCGCGGCGAATACGCTCCGGCAACGCGGGTTGTCTCCCCGCGAAGCCATCGCCGAGGCGGGGACATTGCGCCTCAGGCCCATCCTGATGACTGCGTTGGTGGGAATCGTGGGGATGATCCCGCTGGCGCTTGGTCTGCGCGAAGGCACCGAACTGCTGAGGCCGATGGCTGTCGGGGTGATGGGCGGGCTGGTGTTCTCTGTGTTCCTGACGCTACTCTTCCTGCCTGCACTCTACGTGCTCTTTGCCGGCCGATCGGAACGGACAACGGAGGAGCAGGTCTGAGAGTCCTGCCGTAGACGACGTGCGGATCATCTGAGGTTTGAGAAAGGAGTGGACATGAGAGGGAAAGGTCTAACTGCGTCAGTCTTCGCGGCATCCATGTTTCTCGCGCTGATGGTTACCTCCGTCGCGAGCGCGGCTACTATGGCCGGGGACTTCGAGGCCGGGCTTTCTTCCTTCCGCAAGAGCATGATCGCCGCCTGCGCGCAGTTCCAGGCAAGTGCGCCGCGCGAGAGCAAGGAGCAGTTCGACCAAGAGCTCGTCGCGTTGCAGGTCGCCTGGGCCTCGCTGGCCGCCGACTATCGCGATGCGCCGCCTGCTGCCTACGCAGGGGATGTCAAGTGGCCCTCCTACTTCGGCTCCGTGTCCGAGAATCTGGCCGCGATGCGCGCTGCCGTTTCCGAAAACCGATTCGGCAAAGCCTTCGAGATCTGCGGCAGCACCTGCGCGCTGTTCGTCACCATGCACGAGACGAGCGGCATCTCCACCGTCTGCGACAAGCTCTTTGAGTTCCGCAAACAGGCCAAGCTCATGCTGGCCCAGATCAAGAGCGGACATGCCGACGCAGCAGCCTCCCGACTCTCCAGTCTGCTCGCCCAGCGCGACGCGGTTATCTCGATGTCTCTATCCGAGAGAGCGGCGCGCGAACGAAATGAATACCTGCGACTTCGGGGGGAGTTCTCAGCCGCGGTAGACGGTTTCGCTACCGCGCTGATCAACGATCCACCTGCCGCCGTGGTCAGTGCCTATGATGCCATGATGCAGGCCTTCGGCCGATTCTATAACCGGTACATCTGAGATACTATGGCTGGTCTTGTGGCAGTCGCGCCACCGGGGTCGTGGGGAGGGATGTTGGTCGAGAGCTTGGAGATAACCCACATTCTGCCGTGTCTTGCTGATGCGAGCAAGATTCGTTTCCACGCGTCTGCGCCGGTTGACCTGAGCCCGGTGCTGCCCTATCTCAACGCCATCGTCCCGAAGGCGATCTACAATCCGACGTCCCAGTCACTCACCCTCTACGAGGACTATCGCATCATCTGCCTTCAGTGCCGTGTCATCACCGGCGCTAAGGCGGATAATGCCGACGATGCCCGCCGCATTCTGGACTGGCTCAGAAGCCTGATCAACGACACCTGGGAACGTCGAAGCGAAATCACTCCGTCCTATGAGCGGCGAGAGCGGCTCACACCTCTGCCCGTGTTCGAGTTGCTGCCGCGGACGAACTGCCGCAAGTGCGGACTGCTCACGTGCCTGGCCTTTGCTGTTGAGGTGGCGTCGGAGCGGAAGAGCGTTCTGCAGTGTGGGCCGCTCTTCGACGCCGTTCACCAGGCGCAGCGACATCGACTGCTCGAGTTGCTCGTCGCGGCCGGCTACGAAGTGCCGAGCGCGTTCCGCCCTCAGCAGGATGGGTGACGTGTGCAGTAGGCTGGCGAGAGCCGGCAAGCGCGCACGCACTCATCCACAAAGTCCGCACCCCTCGTCCGCAGGCGGAGAGTGTTTGTTTATGGCTCCAGTTTCCTCCACCATCCTCACCAGGTGGAACCGTCTCTCTACGTTTCGAAGCGCTCTCAACCGAGGGCGCTTCTGCGCTTCTCCTGGCGTCTGTGGGCCTCTCCTGGCGATTTGGCATTTCCGCAGACCAGCGGACGGATTTGCCTGTTCCGGCCGCGTTTTCGCCCCAAAACGGCCTTCTGGCTCTCTCTTTCTCTGAAAGCAGCGGACTACTGCCATTCCGTCCGCTGGTAGAGAAAGTGAGCAATTTGCTTGCTTTTTTGAGGGGCCGATTTCGCCAGGGTTCGACTCTCAAGCGGAGTAGGACAGGGGGCGCTCGAAACGATAGGCTGCTCTGCGTCTTCTGGGCGCTCTCCGTTCCGTGGCGGGTCCAGCGGTTGCAGGCGTCTGGTCAGTTAATGTATCCTGTCAGGGCTGCGAGCCGAGCTTTCGACGGGGATGAGCATGATGCCAGACGAAGCTGCGTTGTGGTTGGCGAGGAGGGGCGGCACCCGCCGTCCGCAGTCCGGCCGTGGAGGTCTGAGATGAAGGCGCGCGTTTGGCTGGTCGCAGTCTTTGTGGTTGCTGCGTTTCTCCCCATCCTTGTGCTGTCTGTCTCCGCGTCCGCCACCACTGAGCGGGTCAGTGTTGGCAGTACCGGGGAGCAAGGGAATGGGGACTCCGGGTGCGCTGACAGTGAGTCAGCGGGCTACCCGAGCGTAGCCGTCAGTGCGGATGGGAGCTTTGTAGCGTTTACCTCGAGAGCCGACAATCTGGTTCCCGGTGATACGAACGGCAAAATCGACATCTTCGTGCGGAATTGGCAGACCCATGTGACCGAACGGATGAACATCAGCAGTTCCGGAGAGCAAGCCAACCTGAACTCCTTCGCGCCGTCCGTCAGCACAGACGGCCGCTACGTGGCGTTCGTGTCATTTGCCACTAATCTGGTCACCGGTGACACCAACGGCTACCCCGACGTCTTCGTCCGCGATCGGCAGAGCGGCACCACTGAGAGGGTAAGCGTCAGCAGCTCCGGGGACCAGGGGAACGGAAAATGCCTGGGCGACAGCGCGACAGCGATCAGTCCCGACGGCCGCTACGTGGCATTTGCGTCATCGGCCACCAACCTGATCACCGGTGACACCAACGGCTACAGCGACGTCTTCGTCCGCGATCGGCAGAGCGGCACCACTGAAAGGGCAAGCGTCAGCAGCTCCGGGGCGCAGGGGGATAGCGCCAGCTTGTGGCCCTCGATCAGCGCAGATGGGAGATTCGTCTCGTTCTACTCGTATGCCAGCAACCTGGTACCCAGTGACACCAACGCCTACAGCGACGTCTTCGTGCGAGACCTTGAGACACACGTCACAGAGCGGCTCAGCGTAAGCAGCACGGGCCAACAGGGGAATTACATTTCCGGACCATCCTCTATCAGTGCAGACGGACGCTATGTGGCGTTCGAGTCCCAGGCCACGAACTTGGTCGCTGGTGACACCAACGGCGGGGCCTTCGTGCGCGATAGAGAAGCCGGGACTACTGAGCGTGTGAGTGTCGGTAGCTCTGGTGAGCAACTGAGTTGGGCACATGCTCCGTCCATCAGCGCAGATGGGCGCTACGTGGCTTTTGAGTACGGGAATGTCTGGGTGCGTGACCGGCAGATCGGTGTCACAGAACTGGTGTCCATTGATGGTGCAGGTGAGCCAGCAGATCAAGCGTCAGCTTACTGGAATGGTCTTGCCATCAGTGCAGACGGGCAGTGTGTGGTCTTCACGTCTGCTGCGTCCGACCTGGTGCTCGGTGATACCAACGGCCTCTGGGATGTCTTTGTACGAGACCGTGAGGGCACACCCGGCGCTCCGGTGCTGCAAGTGGTCAAATCACCCTCGGACTCGTTAGCATCTCCGGGCTCCGATGTCGTCTTCACCATCGAGTGCGCCAACACCGGTGACGCGACGGCACAGGCAGCGCTCCTCACGGACCCACTCGACCCGCTCTTCACGTTCGTGAGCGCCACCGACGGGTGGAGCTACGACCCGGGCTTGCGAACCGTCACCTGGTCTCTGGGCTCCCTCGATGCAGGCGCTTCCAGGAGCGTGTCTGTGACAGTCAACGTCAGTGACACGGCGGCGCCCGGAACTGACACTGCAAACCAGGCGACGCTATCCGCCACTGGAGTCGCGCCGGTTGTTAGCAACAGCGTGATCGTTAGTGCGACTCCCATTATCGATGAGGTCGTCTTCACCCCCGATTCCCTGTCTTCGGAGACCGATGTGTTGGTCAGTGTGAACACACGCGGAGCCGCACGGGTAGAGCTAGAGATAGCCGGCCTCACGCGCTCCCAGCCGGCGATCCCCTTGATCTGGAATGGATCGAACTGGGAGGCGACCATCAGTGGCTCGCTTGCAGCGTGGGCGGAGGGCGACGCCCTGGACATCACTGCACTGGCATATGACTCTACGGGAAGAGCGATGGGAGTGATGCGATCTCTCCCGGTGACCCACGAAGAGCCGCCACCGGGCACCGGAGACCCGACAGGGGTCTGGATCGACTACAGAGGCAGCTACGGCATCCTCTCTGCCGATGCCGATCTGTTGTTCCTTGGTCCGCCCTTGGAGGAGCGGCTCTCCATGACCACGTGGATTCATCACTGGCTTGTCGCAGATGGCCCGATGAACCTGTGGCCTGCAGCCAGCTACACCCAGTCCGCAGGGGCAGAAGTCCAACCCATGGCTGATGGCAGCCTGGATGCCACTCTCGCGGCTTTCGGCCGTTTCTCGCCCTTGGGTGGCCCGGCCTACGGCGCCACCTTCCAGAACGCGGGGGAGACCGCAACGTTCTATGCAACAATGGACGCCACCGCTGTCGGGCTGACCCTGTGGGACATCACGGCCGGCGTGGCGGGGATCGTCGACCCGGACCTCCCCGACCTCTCGCCCACGACATTGCTCGAGACGTACGACGCATTCGCTCACCTGGCACCCGTGAGGAATGCGCTTGAGCATTTCACGCCCTGGCCATCGGCCGCCCAGCTTCCAGGAGCCGTTCTCGTGGCTGCTTGGGACTTGAGCGAGCTGGTGACCAACGACTGGGAACGCCAAGCACTGGGCAAGGCTATCGAGGTTTATTGGCAAGAGGCCACGGGCAACCCTAACTACAAGCTACCAGACAGCCGGTGGATTGCGGCGCTGTCCAAAGCCCTGTCGTTCTACGAACTCATAAAGATCTTCCGGGACGCGAGTTACTGGTGCGTATACGTGAGGACCAACACGCCTGCGTTGATCTTCACCGCCACTCCTGGCCCAGCGGGGACGCTCCGCGTACAGGCGAGCGGAGCCCTTGCCGCGGCCGGAGACGTTATCCAGGGGGAGAGCACGAACCTTACTTATGGGGCGGCCGAGATCGACTCGGAGATCCGCTACGACTTCACTCTCAGCAACAGTGCTAGTGCCGCCGTCTGGGAACTGCAGCTGGACTTCACGCCCAGTTCGCCCCTTCCCACCTCGGTCTTATCACCCGCCGGGTGGCAGGCTGAGGTAGTCGCCAACTCCGATGAGCAATACGTGAGGTGGTACACCCAGGGGCCGGGCGGCTGGGCTAGCGGCGACGCAGGCCCGTACGCGATAGCCCAAGACGGGTCCCTATCCGGGTTCACGCTATACCTGCCAGCGCCCCTGGAAGACTGCGTCTTCTCCACCATGAATGCCGAACTCCTAGCCGACGCCGGGATGGTGGCCATGACCCCGGGTATTGTCGCGGTGCCTCCCGAGTTTGCGCCGGGGGCTGGGGAGACAACCTCGCTTGTTAGCCATGTTGACCGCAGCACTCCTGCATCGGTCGCGGTGTACCGCAAAGGGACAGAGTATCTGATTGTCAAGCCGGAGCAGCTGTTTCCCGTAGGCGAGAGCGAGGTGACGTGGGACGGTCGAGACGCAGACGGCCGCCTCGCCCCTGCCGGCTGGTACGAGGCCCGGCTCACTCTTCAGTACGCCTCCGGCCCAACTCAAGTCGCTGCCCCAGTACTGGTTGGCTTCTCTGACCTTCCATGGGACTTCTGGGCCAGGCCACACATATACGAGCTGGTGCGCGCTGAGATCGTCGCTGGCTATCCCGACGGCACCTACCATCCCGAACTCCCGGTAGGCCGCGATCAGATGGCCGTCTACATCGCGCGTGCGATTGCGGATGGGGATGCGAGCGTACCTGACCCCGGCTGCTCGACGCAGGTGTTCACGGACGTGGACTGCGATCACTGGGCGCGAAAGTACATCCAGTTCTGCGTCAGCCAGGGTGTTGTCGAGGGATACCCCGAGGGTGACTACAAGCCTGATCTCGAGGTGACGCGGGATCAGATGGCGGTCTATGTCGCCCGCGCTCTGGTTGCTCCCAACGGTGAGGCGGCGCTGGCCGGTTACCTCCCTTCCGACCCCCGCGACTTCCCGGACGTGCCAACCGACTTTTGGGCATGGAAGCACGTCGAGTATTGCGTCGAGCATGGCGTGGTGAGCGGCTACGAGGACGGCCTATACCATCCGGAGCGGATGGTGACCAGAGACCAGATGGCTGTGTATGTCGCGAGAGCCTTTGCTCTCGCGCCCTGATCGTCACCGATAGACGGTGATCCAAGGAGGACAGAGATGTCGGGGCGATGGATCGTTGTGACAGTAGTGGTCGTGCTGGCCGGTGCAGCCTTCCCGCTGCTGGCCGCGTCGAACGGGCAGAATCCGATGGCCGGGACATGGGAGATCACGCTCCAGTTCGACGGGGGCAGCCAGCCAGAACAGAGCTACGAGCTCGTGCTTCTGGAAGACGGTCACTGGTACTGCACCGCCTGGGGCACGGAGGGTTACTGGGCCCGCCCTGACGCCCGCACCCTCACTCTCTCCGGTGAGCGGACGGTGGAGGCCGGAGTGACTGAGGCGTTCGCCATCACCGGTGCGAGGATAGTGGGCCACTACCGCACTATCAAGGGCTCGTTCGTTCTCTGGCGCCAGCCCTCCTGGTCTCAGGTCCAGTGGCATATCGGCGACGTCAGCGGGACACGCGAATAGACCAGGTCTAGCCGGCCGGGCGGTCGTTGTCCCCGGGAGTGCCTTCTACGACAAGAGCGTGGATGCCGGAGGCCGACTCGGCGCGCTTCGCTGGCGACGCATGGTGGCGCGTCTGACACGGAGGAGTCAGGTGTTGGTGACCGCAGTAGCGTTGGCTCTGGCGATGGCGGTACAGGGCATCCCGTCTGCGAGCCCGTCAGGTAATGCAGGGGACTTCCCGGTAGCCCAGGGCAACTGCTGGGTCTACCGGGGCGTCGCGCGCACAGGACCTGTTGAGTACTTCGACGAGACCAAGGGGGAGCGCGTCCGCGTGGCGGGCGAGAACGGCTCGCCGATCTCCTGCGAGGTGGAGGTACGGGTTGAGATCACCGGGATCGACGAGCTGGCGGATGGGGCCCGACTTGCCTGGGCAACACGCACGACCACTCCACTCGATCCCTGTCCCTACCCGCCGCTTGTTCTCCGCGCCGACGCCCCTCAGGACTTCGCCTATCTTATCGATGGAAATCGCGTGTGGGACCTCGGGGTCGGGCCGATGGAGCGGATTAGAGGCAAAGACGGACGGCTCACAGCCACCTTGCAGCAACTCCGGGAACTGGCAACCGATCGGCCCCCCTTTCTGGTGCTGCCATTGCGCGACGGTCTGCGGTACACCGACTCGCGTTCGCCGCTGCGGGAAGATGGCTACTACCAGTGGGTGGTGGGCAAGGCGCCGCCCGAGGTGCTGCTGGGGAAGCCGCGGAACGAGGTGTACCTGCTCCGGTATCAGTCACTGGGGGGCACGAGTGAACTCTGGTTCGCGCCCGGGCTGGGCGTGGTGCGGGATAGGTACATCCATCACGGGTCTGTCGACGAATGGGACCTGCGGCTAGTGGACTGCCATCTCGCCGACGATTCCGACCACCTCCCCGACTCGGAGTGACCGGCCGGTGCTCCAGCGCGGCGCCGTCACGCTGACCGAGCGTACGCCAAACGCCGACGGCGCCGGCCCGCGCCCAGCTTCAACGGGAGCTGCCCTGTGCGATCATGGACCGAGTTGGGCCAACTGGGCCGATTGGGCCGGTTACTGGAGCACAAGAGACTTGCTAAGCAGAGAGGAAATCGGGTCCGCTATGCGCGCGCCCGTTGGACGGAGGGTTTGGACATTCGCATTCCTTGAGGAAACGTTGCTGTCCGCGAACTCCGCAAGCCGTCCGATGGAGAGAAGTTTCGTTGACAGCATCATTCCCTCCACCATGCGTGTCGCTTCGAACCGTTTCTCTACGGTCAACGACCGCCTCCCCCGGGGGCGGTTTTTGTCGTGTAATTCCCTAGCTTTTCGGCGTTTCCCCGCGTCCCAAACATGTGGACGAGGTGCCCTGATTCGGACGCCAAATCCCCCCTGAAATCCCCCTTCCCCTCTCTCCTTCTCTGAAACATGTGGACTCGACCTACCTCGTCCACATGTAGAGAAATCCAGTATTCTGCTTGCTTTTTCGCATGGCTGTCTGAGCGGTTCAAAAGTCACGTATGGAGTAGGATTCGGACGCTTTCGAACTCCCCCTCGCATGTGACGGCCAGCCGAGCCTTTCCATGCAGACACTATGCGACGGCAGGCTGCGAGTACAGACGCAGGCGTGTGCACAGGGATGCGGACGAGTTCCCGCCTCCCGCCCCCTGTTCCGCCGCCGAAGAGGCCTTCTCGCTCTCTCTTTGTCTGTTTGATGCGGACCTGTCGAATCTGTCCGCATCCATAGGGAGGTTTGGGATTTCGTGCGCTGGAGGAGATGCGTTCGCGAACCACCCCCCGTGGTGGAGTCTCACAGGCACTCACGCGGCGCGACGAGCCACGACGGTCAGGCGAGGATGCGCCGCAGGGCGGTGAGGCCGGCCTCGCGATAGAGGTGAGCGCTGGAGGCTGACCCGGAGCAGCCGAAGCGCACCCACTCCATGGCCGCGCAGGTGCCGCGGTAGCGAAGGCGGTCCCAGAGCCCGGGGTCCGGGGAGAGGGCGTAGGCCTCCAGCATCGCCTTCACGAACCCCTCTCCCCCCCATACCCAGAGGAGGGCGAAGTCCATGGCGGGATCGGCGAGCTGCAGACAGCCCCAGTCGATCACCCCTGTCACCGCACCCGTGTCAGGAGCCACCAGCACGTGCCCTGGCTGCAGGTCCCCGTGGACCACGCATGGCTCGCCAGCGTAGGCATCCGGCACGCGTGACTCATCCTCAAGGAAGTTCAGACACTGCTGGTAGATCCCCTCACCAAGGGCGGCCGGGATGGCGGCCAGATCCTCCAGGGCGCGGAGGCGAGTATGCGCAGGGGCTCTCAGTTCCATGTCGCACCAGAGTTCGAACTCCTCCGCGCGGGCGGGGTCGTAGGCGTGAAGGGCGCCGAGGGTGAGGCCTAGGTGGGCCGCCATGGTGCCACACGCGGCCCACGACAGCTCAGCTTCCCAGGCAGGCACGCCCGGGAGCCACCGGTACGCGGCGAATCGGTACGGATACCCGCCACCCGGGACGCCGAGCAGGTGGTACTCAGGGAGGCGCACGGCGAGCGACGGCGCGACCTCGGCCAGGAAGCCCACCTCGTGGAGGAGGGGGAAGACGCCGTTGCGGTCCTTGGGGAAGCGGAATACCCACTCCCCGTCGACGAGGAAGACCCAATGCTCCCCGCCTTCGGCCAGGTACTCCACGCAGTTCGCCGCCAGCAGGAACTGCGCGCGCACCAGCGCCCGCACCGTCTCGACGGTGAGTGCTGGCGTGACCTCGGGCACGTGCTGTGGTGAGTTGGTCTGCATGATCTCGGTAGCCTCCGCTGCCTCTTCGCTGCCACTCCTCACAGCTCGCAGTCTGGACTGGGCTCCGGCAGACGAAGGGTCTCATCCAACTGCTGGAGCAGCTCCGGCGGGCCGCTCAGTTCATCCGTGTAGGCCAGATCGCTTGCCGCCCGGACCCCGAACCACATCCGGCTGAACGCATTCACGGAGGCCGTCAGCGTAGGCAAGCCGGCCGCCTGGCCCGGCGTCGCGCGGGACTCCTCCCCGAGCTCCACGACGCATTCCCCGCCGATCCCGCGCCACAGCGCGCCGTCGTCGAGCAGATCGGCAATAGGGTCATGCAGCGCCAGGTTGAAGCGTACCGGCGCGCCCGCCAAATGGGTGCGGGCCAGCGCACCAGCGAGGTCGAGCAGGCGCACCTGCCAGTCGCCCGCGGCATGGGCGGCGTTCTCGAAGCTGCCCCGGCGCGTGATGGCGCGCTGGCGGACGGGCCGGCTGAGCAGGTCCTGGAACTGGAGGCCCGGCGCCTCTCGCAGATGGATGAGCCGCACCTGATCCGCCAAACTACGCAGCAGGGCCATCAGTTCGCGGAACTGCTTTGACGTGTGAAACACCATCCACTCCACCCGGTAGGGGCCGTCGCTCATGTTGTCGGCGTCGAGCCAGAGGCAGTGGCTGGGAGAGCCATCGGGAGTGTCGCAGTACCCCAGGCCAAAGCAGTTCTTGTGGTGCATCATCTCCACGCGGAAGTGCATGGGGGAAATGAGGTTGCAGCGCCCGTGTACGGGACGGCGAGCGAGGTGGGCCGCATGAAGGACCGCCCAGTCGTCGCGGGTGAATCGGTGGGGCGTGCGCGCCCGGTCGGACACGGTCAGCGTGGCCGGGTCGAAGTCGAAGACGACATCGTACGAGCCGGTGCCGAAGCCGAGTTGGTTGTAGAAGCCCTGGTCGAAGTGGCCCAGCATGGAGAGGAGTGCCCCGTTGGCCGCGTCCAGCGCCAGTAGATGCGCGATCAGCCGCCTGGCGAGGCCCCGCTGGCGCGCCACATGGCTGGTGGTTACCGTGCTGACGATGGAGGCCGGCAGTTCCTCCTCCAGATACCGGACGCTGGCGGCCGTCGTCTGCACCAGGCACTCCGGCTCGCCCTCCAGCTCGGCCACCCACGTGCGGCCGCCGGTGAAGAAGAGGTCGAGGAGTTCCTCCTGCCCTTCGTCCATCCAGCCGATCTCGCGCCAGATGCGATGGGCGGCAGCGCGGTCTGTCTCCAGGTTGTACTCGCGAAAGCGCATTCGTCGCTCCTTGGCCGCGGCGTGAGAGACAGGTTCCATTCCTCTCCCTCCTTCAGGCCTGCCCGGGAAACGCGGCACGCGCCTGCTCCTTGTCACCCCGAGGAGGGGCGACACGAAGCAGGCGCGCGAAGGGCTGAGGTGCGTATCCCTGCTCAGGCCGTATGGTTTTGTCTGTGGTCAGCCGCGGTGAATCTAGCCGAACGCTGCCTTCGTGTCAAGCTCTGTAGGCCAGTTCACCCGATCCTCCGGCGTCCTGCGACCGCCGTTCGCAAAGCGAGTAGGGTGGCAGTGCTCCTCCCGCCAGCGCGAGTTGCGCCGCCATGCTTACCCCAGAGCCTGTCGCGGAACCCACGGGCGGAAGGACAGCTTCTGCACCTACCGGTTTCAGTCATCAGCAGGAGTAGGACACCGACACTTCCGAACTCCCTCCCGTATGTAACGGCCCGGAGAAGAGCGCCCATGCACCAGCTACCGGACCCAGACGCGATGACTCCCGATGCTCGACGCGCCGAGGCGGCTGCCATCCTCGCCTCGGGGTTCCTGCGACTTCGGCTTAGGTCGACTGCCTGCCGCTATTGACGCGCCGCGTGGCCTCCGCTAGAATACGCTCCGGTGTCGGGGAGAGGCTGGGCGGCCGGGACATGGCCAAGCCGTCTCCCCTTTCGCGTGCATCTCGCCCGCGCAAGGAGGTTACCGCCTCCGACGGCGCGGACAGTGCCTGCCCGCCTCGCCCGTGCTGGACGAGGGCGGGGCGATCCGTACTAACAGACGGAGCAGGAGTTGTGGATAACCAGTACGCTTACGTTGTCGTGTTCGCGCTGGTCGGAGCAGCGTTCGTCATAGTGACACTCGTGGTCGCGTGGGCTCTGCGCCCCAGCAGACCTTCTCGTGAGAAGCTGGTACCCTACGAGTCGGGCATCGTCCCTACCGGCGATGCCTGGGGGCAGTTCAACCTCCGGTACTACATCTTCGCCTTGCTCTTCGTGCTGTTCGATGTGGAGTCGGCCTATCTCTTCCCCTGGGCCGTTCGGGTAGGGAAGCTTGGCTTGTTCGCGGTGGCGGAGATGGCGATCTTCCTGGCGATCCTCGCCTTCGGGCTTGCCTACGCCTGGCGGAAGGGCTTGCTCCGATGGGAGTAGCCAAGCGTTT
>Ga0315294_10006828_pt1 | contig 12519 bp, 8 predicted proteins | sample YL17G13_40_MG_FD_203626 | JGI IMG/M metagenome (GOLD analysis project Ga0315294, IMG submission 203626) | Sediment microbial communities from Yellowstone Lake, YNP, Wyoming, USA - YL17G13_40 | ecosystem: Environmental > Aquatic > Freshwater > Lake > Sediment | place: USA: Wyoming | collected...
CGGTAGTGCCGGAAGAAGGAGTGGATGAACGAGACCCATCTCCGGAACTACCGCAGGGCGGGCGTCACGACCTGGGCGGCATCGGCGTACAAGGGAGCGGAGGGAGCGTGGGCCGACGTCCCGGATCCGAAGGAGCGGGCCGCGAACCACCTGGGCTGGGTGGGGCAGATCCGCAAACATCGGATGGCCGGGCTCGTCGCGACCGCGTGGAGCCGGTACAACACCTTCCAGTCGCCGTGCGAGACGATCGAGGCATCCCTGCACACGCTCGTCATCTCGGCCGCGGCGATGTGGGACGGACGACTGCCCGCGGACCCAGTCAAGTCCGCTGAGGGCATCCTGCGCCGAATCCGGAATGGGCGCGAACTGCGACGGTTCCGCGCGTGCCACGGCGCGGCTAGCCGGCTCGACCGGTGGCAGAAAGAAGGCATCGCCTGGTCGCTGGAGGAGATGGAGCGGGCCGCCCATCGCAACGGCGAGCCCCGGCGGGTCAACCCGGCCGTCCAGGCGCGCTACGCGGACCATCTGCGCCGCGGGCTGAAGAGGGGCCGGGAGATCGGGGATGAGTTCATCCGCGCGCACCGGGGATTGATCCCGGACCTGTGGCTGCGGCGGTACGTCGAGTCCCGCCTCATGCCGCTGGTCCGCCGCGCCCGAGCGGTTCTGTAGCGGGCGCGCCCGCCCGGCGCGTGCCGGCGCTCGCGGTCATCGTTCTCTTCGCCGCCGCACCCGTCGCGTCGGCTCCTGCCGGGCCCGCGGGTGCGGTGGCGCTGACCGCGACGGCATGGTCGGGCCCGGGACAGGTCGCGTATGCGGCCCTTCGTCCGCCGGAGGCGGGAACCGGTCATCTCGCGTGGCGCATGACCCGGGACGACGAGGGGCAACCACTGCTCGAGGCCTTCTCCTTCCTGCTCATGGAGACCACGTTCTCGCTCGCGGGCCAGCTCTACCCGTGGCCCGTGATCTGCGAGCAGTCCAGGTCTTGGGACGACGTCCGTCGCGGCTTCCAGCTCGTGGTCGGTGGCTGGCGCGGCGACGACGCGCCATGCACTTTCCAGGGCACCGTCTACTTCAAGGCGACCTTGATTCCGCGCAGTGACGTCCGCCCCGTCGTGGAGGTGTCGGTGGAGGGCCCGCAGGGAAGTGTGGCCGTTCCGGTCCGGGTTCTTCTCGACGAGCGCAGACAGACCGACTGGACGGGTATTCCGGTCATCCTCGGCCAGCTCTCGACGACCGCGCTCGCCGACGGATTCCAGCGTCTCCGGATCACGGGAGGCTGGCGCGAGTACCAGGTCGACGGCGACCCCGGTACGGCAGAGTTCGAGGACGGTGGCGACGCCAACGTCGCCTTCGTCGTTCAGAACGGCCCGGCGCGCCTCATGCGGCTGGCCGTCTTTACGGGTTCGGCCACCGCCTACGACGGCAAGTGGGAACGCGTAGGGGGTGCCTCGGACGGAAGGATGGCGCTCACGCGAACGGGCGGGGTGGTCGCGTGGCTCCGGGGAGCAACCGGGCCGCAGGCGGTCGTCGTGCTCGGGTTCAGCGTTCCAGTCGGCCAGGTGGAGGTGGAACTCCGGCGCACCGACGGAGCCGCCATCGCGCTAGCGCCTGAGCACGTCGACGGAACGGAGGCCATCGCTTCGGTGTGGCGGGCCGATCTCGATGCGGGCGAGATCAGCCGGGGGGAGTGGGCCTTCCACGTGGTCGCGCGGGACGAGGGCGGTAGGGAGCTCGAGCCGCTGACCGCCCCCGCGGTTCGGGTGGCGGAGCTGGGCGTGCTCCGCCCGGACACCGGCGAGTGCTTCGCCCGGGGCCGCCGGTGCCGTCTGGGGGCGGACGAGGCCCACCGCATCAGTGTCCGGCCGGGTATGATGGCGCATGGCCGCTGACCCCTCCGATCGCGTCCGCCACCCGGTGCAGGGGCCGAACCGGCTCCTGGAGCGGGGCACCCTCGACCGCATGCACGCGGCGGGGGTCCGGATGCTGGTGGAGACCGGGATCCAGGTCGAGCACGAGGCCGTCCGGACCGCGATCTCGAAGCGCGACGGGTTCGCACTCTCGGGCGGCCGGATCCGGCTTGCGGAAAGGAAGATCGCGGAAACCCTCGCCTGCCTGCGCGAGCATGCCGCTGCCGCGCCCGCCCGCGATCCCGACGCCGCCCTCACGCTCGGCGTGGACGACCGGGCCTCCTGGATCGTGGACCAGGACGGCCGGAGCCTGCGCCCCATGGTCCGGGCCGACGTCGTGGATTCCGCCAAGCTCGTGACCATGCTCCGCGATCGCGGTGTTTCCGGTTCGACGACCGGGGTGCCCACCGACGTTCCGGTTCCGCTGATTCCCCTGGACCAGTTCATGATCGGGGCCGAATTCTCGCGGGAAGGCGGCTCGACGTCCGACGTGCTGGACATCTACACCGCCGGGGTCATGCGCGATTTTGGCCGCGTGTGCGGCCGCGGGTTCAACCGGTCGGTCTGGAACCCGAGCCCGCTCATCCTCGGCGGGGCCGAGCTGGACATCCTCTGGCACTTCCGGGACGAGATCGACTTCGTCTGCGTGGGTTCGATGCCGATCATGGGGATGACCGGGCCCTGCGACCCGATCGGCGTGTTCACGCTCGCCGCGGCCGAATGCCTGGGCAACGCGGCCATCGTGCGCGAGCTGTTCCCCCGGGCCGGGGTCATGATCTGGCCGCACCCGGAGCCCGTGGACATGGGGAGCGGAGTCATGGTGTTCGGTACGCCGGAATGGGACCTCCTCGACCTCATGCACCGGGACGTGCACGAGTACTACGGGGGCCGGTACGACCAGAAGATGATCCACACGACGGCGTCGCTCCCCGGCGTCCAGGCCGTGTCCGACCACGCCGGATCCATGATGCTCGGCGCGCTCTGCGGTCTGACGGCGTTCACGCCCGGCGGGATGCTCGCGCTGGACGAGGTCTGGAGCCCGGCGCTTCTCGTCATCGACACCGAGATTCTCGCCCACACGCGCCGGGTGATCCAGGGGGTCTCGACGGGAGAGGGGCTCGGGCTGGAGGAGCTCGCGGGAGTCGTCGCCGAGGTCGTGCGCGAGGGCGGCGTATTCGGGGACCACGAGACCACGGTCGCGAACATGCGGTCGCAGTACCACCGGCCGAAGGTCCTGCCCCGGATGAACCGCGCGCAGTGGGAGCGCGCCGGCCGGCCGGACGAGGTGCGCGCGGCGCAGGCGGAAGCGGACCGGCTCATCGCCGGCTTCAACTACCAGGCGCCGGCCGCGATGATGAAGGAGCTCCGCGCGATCCACGAGAAGGCCAGGACGGAATTGCTGAAGAGGGGATGATGCAATCCGTCCCCGACCTCGCCTCGATCTACGGCGAGGAGTTCTTCCGGGAATGGGGCGCCACCAACGAGAAATACACGTCCTCGGCGCGCGTGATCACGGACGTGCTCTGGCGGGAGTTCAAGCCGAAACGGGTCGCCGACATCGGTTCGGGATCGGGCGTCTACGGAAAGCTCTTCCGTGACCGCGGTGCCGAGGTGCTGTCGGTAGATGCCGTGATCCCGCCTCCGGCGTACGGGTTCCCGGGTCCCGTCGTGATCCAGGACCTCCGGGTCCCGTTCGAGAACGTCTGGGGTTCGTTCGACCTGACCCTGTGCCTGGAGGTGGCCGAACATATTCCGGAGGCATCCGTGGACGTCTTCCTCGGCAACCTGGCCCGGTTCGCCGACCTGCTGGTCTTCTCGCACGCGCCCGAGCGCCAGGGCGGCGCCGGCCACGTGAACGAACAGCCCAAGCGCTACTGGATAGCGAAGCTGGCCTCCCGCGGGTTCGCCTACGACCGGCCGAAGACGGGGCGGTTGATGGAAACCTGGAAGCGCGAGAAGCCCGCGTTCATGTGGATGGCCGAGCACATCTGCGTCTTCAGGAAACTATAGTTTCGTCGTCTTCCACCTTCCGCGGAAGAACATCCACGACATCAGGAGGGCGTTCACGAGCCCCGACACGAAGTTCGCCGTCCATACGCCCCGGGCGCCCATCCCGGCGCGGGTTGAGAGGAACCACGCCAGCGGGATCTGGACCGCGTAGAGCGTGACTCCGGTCACGACCATGGGGGTGACGGTCGCCCCCGCGCCCTGGAAGGCCTGCGCAAAGATCATGCCGAACGGGAGGAAGATCGCGCCTGCGGCGACGAATCGGATGACTTCCGAGGTCAGGGCGACGAAACTCTCCTCGTGGTTGAACACCCAGGCCACCTGACGGGAGAAGACAAAGAGCGGGATCGCGAAGATGAGGATCAGGATCATGTAGTAGGCGGAAATGAGGAGCACGCTCCGCTCGGCGCGGGCCGGATTCCTCGCCCCGAGGTTCTGACCGACCAGCGTGGATGAGGCCGCGCCGAACCCGAATCCGGGCAGGAGGAAGATGCCGAAGAGCCGGTTCCCGACGCCGAAGGCGGCGACGACCGCAGGACCGAACATGGCGGCCAGCCCCGTCATGACGAGGAACGAGGAGCTCCGGAGCATCATCTGGATCGCGCCGGGGAAGCCGACCATGAAGATCCGCTTCATGACGTCCCAGTCAAGGTCGAACGACGCCCGCCGGATCCGGACGGCGTGCTCGCCCTGGAGGATGACCCGCGCCATCAGCGCGCTCCCGACGATCCGGGCCGTCAGTGACGAGCACGCGGCGCCGGTCACCCCCAGGGCGGGAAAGCCCAGGAGCCCGAAGATCATGACCGGATCGAAGGCGATGTTCAGGAGAGTGGCGAACGCCGAGATCTTGGTCGGCGTGATCGTGTCGCCGGCGCCCTGGAAGACGGCTCCCGCCTGGAACATGAAGATCATGAACGGCAGGCCCGCGAACGCGATCCGGAGGTAGCTGGTCGCCATCGCGAGCACGTTCGTCTTCGCTCCCATGAGGCCGAGGAGGTACGGCGCGAGGGCGAACCCCATCGCGCCGATGACAACGGAGATGATGAGGCCCAGCACCATGGACTGGGCGCCGATATGCTCGCCCTTACGGTAGTCGCGCTCCCCATAGGCCCGGGCGACCAGGGCGACGGTCCCGATCCCGAGGCCGGAGCCGAAAGTCATGATGAAGAACACAACGGCCCCGGCCATGATCACGGCGGCGAGGGCGTCCGACCCCACCCGGCCCAGGAAGAACGCGTTCGCCAATTCCATCGCTACCCCGAAGGTGTTGGCAACCATGATGGGCAGGGCGATCGAGAAAATGCCCTTCGTCAGGCCCCCCGTGGTGAGGAGGGCGACCCGGCGGCCGTGCGCGCGGTGTCGTTCGTTCATCGTGGCGTTAGCCCGTTCTCCAGTCCCATCCGGCCGCTTCGAGCTCGAGGAAGGCGGCGAACCGGCCGCCGCGGCGGATGAGCTCGTCCGGCGAGCCCTCTTCGACGATGCGGCCCGCCTCGAGCACGATCACGCGGTCGGCACTTCGTGCGCTCGCGATGCGGTGCGCGACGGTGAGGACGCCACGCCCCCCCGAGATGCTGGGCTCGAGGGCCGCGCGGAAGACGGCGTCGCTTTCGCCGTCCACTGACGAAGTAGCTTCGTCGAGCACGAGCACGGGAGGGTCGAAGACGAGGGCGCGCGCCAAGGCGATGAGCTGGCGCTGGCCGGAGGAAAGCTGGAGTCCGGCTCCGCGTCCGGAGCCGGCGATAGGCGTGTCGTACCCGGCCGGCAGTCCTCTGATGAACGCGTCCGCACCGGACACTGTCGCCGCATGCAGGACAGCTTCGCGGGGCGCGCCCGGGTCTCCGAGAGTAAGGTTGTCCAGGACCGATCCCGTGAACAACTGCACCAATTGCGGCACGACGCCCATGATCCGGCACCGCTCGGCCTCGGGCAGGTTGCGCGGATCGCGGCCGTCGACCCGGATTGATCCCGACCAGGGGGAGTAGAGCCCGCCGACCAGGGAGAGCAGACTGCTCTTGCCGGACCCGGTTCGCCCCACGATCGCGACGTGTTCGCCGGGACGGACGGACAGGGATACCCCGTGGAGAACCGGCAGGTCCTCGAAGTATCCAAAGTTGACGGCCTGTACCTCTATGGCCGGGGCGGCGCCGGGTGGTTGCCCAGCCCCGGCTGCCGGCCGGTCTTCCTCCGGCTCCGAGAGCACCTGCCGGATGCGTTCGATCCCGGAGAGCGCGCTCTGAACCGTCTGCCAGTCGTCCCCGAGGGCGATGATCGGGTTGAAGAACCGCTGGAAGAGGATCACGAACGCCGTGATCGTTCCGATGGACAGCCCCTGCCCCGCCACGGCGGCCCGCGCGCCGGCATAGAGGATGATCGCGGCGGCGCCGGCCGAGAGCATGGCCATTAGCGGGGAGTAGAACGTCGAATAGAGGGTGGCCCGGTTCTGGGCGAGCAACATGCGCTTCAGCACGCGCACGAATGCCGCCGCGAACGCGCGTTCGCGTCCGAACGCGCGGATGACCTCGACCCCACCCAGGTACTCCTGAAGCGAGACGTTGACCTGCCCCACCGCCCCGCGGGTAGCGCGCTCGGCGTCCCGGACGCGCGTCCGGAACGTGCGGGTGATGACGTAGACGGGCGGGATCACGATCGCTGAAATGAGGGTCAGGAACGGGCTCAGCGTGGCCATCGCGATCGTGATCGCGATGAGGCGGAAGAGGTCGCTGATCACGCTTACGATCCCCGAAGAGAAGAGAGTGTCCACCGTGTCCACGTCAGCCGTGCACCGGCTGATGATGTCGCCCAGGGGTGTCCGGTCGTGGTAGCGCATGGAAACCTTCTGCAAGTGCGCGAACAGTCGGACGCGGAGGTCGCGAAGCGCGGACTGCGCGGCGGTAGCCGTCAGGTAGTCGACGAGGAATCCTGCGACCTGGGCGCCGGCCGTCGCCCCGAGGTAGAGGAGCGAGAGCACGAACAGCCCGTCGGGGTTGCCGATCGCGAGGTGGCGGTCCACGATGCGGCGCAGGAGCAGGGGAGGCGCGAGCTCAAGCGCGGCGCCCGCGAGGACGAATACGGCGACCCCCGCCAGGATCGGGATCCAGGGCGAGATCAGGGCGCCGAGTTCACGTGCCCTGATGGCCGGCAGGGCTTCCCGCGCGGATGCGCTCACGGGTGCGTCTCCCGCCCCGATCGCGTCCGTGCCTGCGCCCGGTATATCCGCGCGTACAGCCCTTGGCAGCCGAGCAGGTCCCGGTGAGTTCCGGTCTCTTCGATGCTGCCCGCGCTCAGCACGACGACCAGATCGGCCAGCGGGAACGCGGCGAGCCGGTGGGAAAGGAGGACGATCGTCGCACGCCGCGGGACGGGGACCCGGGGTCCGTAGGCGTCGCGCAGTCCCCGGATGATCATGGTCTCGGTCTCGACGTCCACGGCCGAAAACGGGTCGTCAAGGACGAGCAGTCCCGGCGACTCCGGCAGCGAGGCCGCGAGTGCGCGAGAGAGAGCGACCCGCTGGCGTTGACCGCCCGAGAGCCGGATCCCGGTTTCGCCGATCTGGGTCTCGAGCCGGTCCGGGAAACCCGCCACGTCCTCCTCCAGCGCCGCGCACTTGACGGCGCGCGCGATCGCGCCCGCCCCGGCAGGCCCCCCCTCGGGAAGGGCCATGAGGATGTTCTCCCGGATCGTGCCCGAGAACAGCCCCGCGTCCTGGGGAAGATATCCGCACCGCGCGGCGCGCTCGGCGGGGTCCAGACGGTCGAGCGGGGTGCCGTCGAGCAGAACGCGGCCCGCGTCGGGCGGGTACAGGCCGAGGGCCAGCCGCGCGATCGCGCTCTTGCCGGAGCCGACGGGACCGGTTACCGCGACGAAGGCCCCGCGTTCGATCTCGAGCGAGACTCCGCGCAGGGCGGGAGCGGCGGCATCGGGGTAACGGAACGTGACCGACTCGAACGATAGGGACGCGGGACCGGCCGATGCGGGAATGCGGCGAACGGGAACGTCGTCTTCGCCGGCCACGCGCCACGGGTTGAAGGACGCGAAGCGCGGCTGTGACGACGCGGGGATGGGATCCGCGAGCAGGGGACGGAGCCGGACGTAGGCGGCGCTCGCGCTCTGGACCGAGTTGAGGAGCCGGGGGACCCGGGCTCCCCGGTTCACGAACCGGAGGAAGAGCTGCAGGTACGCGACGAACGCGCCCACGGTCATGCTGCCCGCCACCACGTCGCGGCCGCCGAGCCAGACCACGAGGATGACGCCCGCGGTCATCATGGTCGAGTAGACGGGCGCCAGCCCCGCCTGCAGGCGGACCACGGAGAGGTTCGCCCGCGCCTGCCGGTCCGCGAACCTGGCGATGCGCTCCACCGCGGCGGCGGACCGGCCGAAGAGCCGGAGGACCCGTCCTCCCGCGAGCTGTTCCTGCAGATTGGCGGTGAGGGCCGAGTTCGCCTCGCGTGCGGCCGTCGTGCGCGCGCGGACCCAGCGGCCCGTGGCGTGGGCGAGAACCATGGCGGCGGGGACCGGCAGGAGCGCGAGCGCGGTGAGCCGCGGGTTGTACCAGGCCATCGTCGCGATCAGGGACGCCGAAAGGAGGAGCGTGTCCCACGTCTCGACCGTGAGCTCGCGGACGCCCCTGCCCAGCACCTCGACATCCCCGATGATCCTGGCCATGAAGTCGCCGACCGGGATCCCGTGCGACCGGGCGAGGGGCCAGCCCAGAACCCCGCGCAGGCAGTCGGCCCGGACGTTGGTGCGGATGCATGTATTCGCCGTGCGGAGCCACCACCGCTTGCCGATGCGGGGCCCCTCGGTCAGGAGCACGCCCCCCGCATAGGCCGCAATCGCCCACCCCGCCGCCCGCCCGGTCGTGGTCCCCCCCTCCCAGGCGACGACCGCGTCGATCGCGCGGCCGAGAAGCACGGCGGGCAGGACCACGAGCGTGTTGGTGAAGATCCCGGCCACGGAACCCAGGACGAGCTGGCCCGCGGTCTGGCCGAGATATCCGCGCACGCCGTGCAGGAAGCCGCCCACGGATACGGCCGGGGGCGCGGTTTCGCCGGTTTCGGGCATCCGAGCATTATCCTGCAACGCCGGGCCCCGAATTCACTACACTGGACTGGATGATCCCCGCGGACGGGAGGACCTTGCTGGTGACCGGCGTTACCGGGTTCCTGGGCACCCGGCTCGCCGAGCTCGCAACGGCCCGGAACTGGACGGTCCGCGGGCTGGCCAGGGAAGAGTGGGACGGCGCGCCGGCGGTTCCGCTCGCGAACAGGTTCATGGGGAGTCTTCCCGAAGCCGTTCCGGCCGCGGCCTTCGAGGGCGTCCATGCGGTCGTCCACTGCGCCGCAACCGCGACCTCGATCGAACGGACCGCGCGGGCGGTGAACGTCGCCGGCACCGAGCGGGTGGCTGCCTTGGCGGTGCAGGCGGGGGTTGCCGCTTTCGTCCATATCTCGTCATCGTCGGCGGCCCCGGATGCCCTTTCCACCTACGGACGCTCGAAATTCGACGGCGAGGTCGCGGTCCGGAACGCGTCGCGCAACCGGCATCCCGCCACCATGCACACGGTCATCCTGCGTCCCAACCTCATCGTCGGCCCCGGCGGCAAAGGCGTTTACGGGAGCATGGTTTCGATGGTGGAGCGGCTTCCCATCCTGCCCATGCTCGCCGGAGGCCGGTCCATCGTTCAGCCCATCCACGTGGACGACCTCTGCGAGGCCATACTGCGGTGCCTGGAACGGGCCCCGGAGCTGGACGGCGCGCTTCTCAATCTCGGACACCCGGTGGGAATCCGGCTCCGGGACCTCCTCCAGCTCATCGCCAGGCACCGGCTGGGCCGCAAGAAGCTGGCCGTATCCGTCCCGATATGGCCGATATACGCGGTCGTGGCGGCGGCCGAGGCGCTGGGCCTCAAGCTTCCGGTGGGGAAGGCCAATCTGCAGGGGCTCAAGCGGGCGAAGCGGATCGAGACCGCGCGCGATCTCGAGAAGCTAGGATTGGTCCTGCGCCCGCTCGAGGCGCTCGGCGAGCGGGCGGACCGGGGTGTCAGCCTGCCTGCGGTACATCCCGTGAGCCTGATCCTGATCGGAGCGGGGCGGATGGGCCTGCTCCATGCGGCGACGCTTTCCCGCATGAAGGGGGTGCGGCTCGCCGGCCTCGTGGACCCCGTCCGGGGCGCGGCGGGGCTGCTCCACGGCCTCGGCATCCGCGCGCCCCATTTCCGGTCGCTCACCGACGCGATCGCGAAGCTCGCCCCGGAGGCCGCCGTCGTCGCGACGCCGCCGCCCACGCACCTGGCGATCGCGGGCGCGTGCTCGACCGCGGGGATGTCCGTTCTCGTCGAGAAGCCGTTGGGTCCTTCCCCCGACGAGTTGCCGGCTTGGGAGAAACTCGAGCGCGACCACGCCGGCGGGGGACTGCGGGCCGGATACGTCTTGCCGGCGACTCCGCACGTCCGGCACTGGCTCGCCCGGCTGAAGGCGGGCGAGCTGGGCGAAGTCAGGGGTTTCACCGCAATCTCGCTCATGTCCTACATGCTCGCGAAGGGCATGAAGGCGTGGCAGGCGAACCCCGCGGTTTCGGGCGGCGGCGTCCTCATGAACCCGGGAGTCCACGTGCTCTCCATGATCCACGCCGCCTTCGGGATCCCGCGCGAAGTCTCCGCCGAGTCCGTCCGGTTGTATTCGGCGCGGGTCGAGGATTCCCTCGCCGCCACGCTCCGCTACGGAGGCTTCGAGGGACGCCTCTACGCCTCGTGGTCCATCGAAGGGTACGCTCGGCCCGAGCACGTGCTGACCGTGCGCACGTCGCGCGGAGTCCTCCAGCTCACGGGGGGCACGGGCGTCTTCTCCCCGGCGGACGGCTCCGCTTCCCAGATCGCACACCAGCTCGACTTCCCGGCCGAGTACGACATGGCGCCCGACTTCGCGGGAGCGGGATTCGCGGCGGAGCTTGCGGAAGTACGCGACTGCGCGATGCGCCGCCGCGCCCAGGGACGGCCCGTTCCCGGGCTTTCGCGTGCGATCGACCTCGAGCGCCTCGTTTTCCGGATCTACGACTCGACGGCCAGCGTCGACCGGTTCACGCCGCTCGAATCCCGGGGCGCTTCGCGCCAGCTCGCGCTCGTGGCTCCCGCGGAGGTGCCCCGCTATCTCGACCTCCGCGATCTCCCGGGAACGCGCGCGGTCGGCGCCGTGCACCGGGGCGGCCCGTGGGACGGGTTCGAGATCACGGCGACCCAGGCTGGGCCGTGGCTCAGGCAGACGGGGGAGCGCGTGCACGTGACCGTTCCCGATTTCCTCGCCCAGTCCCGCCTTCTGCTCTCCGGCCGCGCGGGAACCCTCGTGCGGCAGTTGGGCTTCCGTGGCTGTCTGGCGGCGGGGCTGGGCGCGGTCCCGGCGGCGGTGCGCGACCGCGGGGCGTCGTTCTGGGCGGCCGCCGACGGTCTTCTCGCCGCCGGGCTTTCGCGGCTCCCGAGCCGGTTCCGCGGCACGATCCTGCTCCACGCGTCCCTCTCCGACCTCGCGATCACGCTCCGCCGGCATGACCGACTCGACCGGTGGCTGGCCATGTGCCGTGCCAGTCAGCCGGTGGCGCGCGTTGGATTCCATACGCACCTCGGCGACGAAGCCGCGCAGACCGTGGCCGTCCTGGCCCACGCCCCGCGCGCGGTCGGCCTCCTCGTGTCGCCGTCGTCGACGAAGCGTGACTGGTGTGCCGCGATCCGGAGGGCCGCAGGAGGTCCGGTGGAGATCACGGCTGAGGTGGGGCCGGCCCCGGTTGCAGTCCATGAACGCGCCGCGCTCGATCCTGGTTCGTGGGCGGGCGCCGGCGGCGGACGAGCGGATGCCGTGCTCGTGCACGCCGTCGCGGACGCGGACCTCGCCGAAGCCTGGCGTGAAGATGCGGGGGTCCGGTGGGGGGCCGCGTTTCCGGGGATGCCCTTTCCTGCCGAGGCGTGGTAGCTTTTCCGCCCCGCCTCCACACTCTCGGCCGCTGGCTTCTCGACTTTGCGTTCCCGCGCGACTGCATCGGATGCACGGCGCCGCTCAGGACGGCGGAGGCTGACGAGTTCTGCACTGCCTGCCTCGCGTCGCTTCCCTGGAATCGTCCGCCCGTCTGCCTCGTCTGCGGAGAGTCCCTGCTGGTGGCTTCGCCGGACGATGCGGAACGGTTCGCCGCTCGCACGTGCGCACGTTGCCGCAGGCACCTCCCGGCCTTTGCGACGGCGCGAGCCGCGTTCGCGTACGAAGGCCCGATCCGGAATGCCGTGCATGCGGTCAAGTTCCGCGGGCGCAGTGCGGCGGGAGCCGCACTCGGCCGCCTGCTGGTCGAAGGCCTGGTCCGGTCGGGTGATATGCCCGACGACATCGACGTGGTGGTGCCGGTTCCGCTGCACGTGTCACGGCTCCGTGAACGGGGGTACAACCAGGCCGCTCTCGTGGCCCGCGAAGTCGCGGCCGCGCTCGGGCGGCCCCTCGTCGAGAACCTGCTTCTACGCGAGCGCGCCACCCCGCCGCAGGTGGGGCTGGACCGCGCCCTCCGCGCAGCGAACCTGAAGGGCGCATTTGCGGTCCCGGCCCCCGCCCGGGCGGCGGGCCTGACCGTCCTC
>Ga0315294_10006829_pt1 | contig 12516 bp, 9 predicted proteins | sample YL17G13_40_MG_FD_203626 | JGI IMG/M metagenome (GOLD analysis project Ga0315294, IMG submission 203626) | Sediment microbial communities from Yellowstone Lake, YNP, Wyoming, USA - YL17G13_40 | ecosystem: Environmental > Aquatic > Freshwater > Lake > Sediment | place: USA: Wyoming | collected...
CGCTGTCCGTACATGCGTTCGTAGTAGGCGCGGAACTTGCCCTCCTTGATGGGGCGCCACCAGGCCTCGTTCGCACGGTACCACTCCACCGTCTGCCGGATGCCGTCCTCGAAGGTGACGGCCGGCCTCCAACCCGTCAGCCGCGTGAGCCGCGAGGAGTCGAGCGCGTAGCGGCGGTCGTGTCCCGGCCGGTCTTCTACGTGGCTCACCAGGGACCCGGGCTTGCCGAGCAACTCCAAGATCGTGCGCGTGATGGTGAGCACGTCCAGTTCGTTCCCCGCGCCGATATTGAAGGCCTCGCCCTCGATGCCGGGCTGCGCCAGCAAGGTGACGAGCGCCGCGCAGTGGTCCTCGACATGAATCCAGTCGCGCCGGTTCAGGCCCGTGCCGTAGACCGGCAGCGGCTGGCCCTCGATGGCGTTCGTGACGAACAGCGGCACGAGCTTCTCCGGGTACTGGCGAGGCCCGTAGTTGTTGGTGCAGCGCGTCACCACCACCGGCAGGCCGTAGGTCGCCCAGTAGGCGAAGGCCAGCCGGTCGCCACCCGCCTTGCTCGCGGCGTAGGGACTGCGCGGCATCAACGGCCAGGCCTCGGTGGCATGCCCCTCCAGGACCTCGCCGTAGACCTCGTCGGTCGAGACCTGCAGGAAGCGCTTGAGCCCCCGGCGGCGGGCCTCCTCGCAGAGCACGAACACGCCGTAGACATCGGTCTGGATGAAGTCGCCGGGTGATTCGATCGAGCGGTCCACATGGGACTCGGCAGCGAAATTGAGGACGTAGTCGCAACCCTCCATCGCCACCGCCACCGCGGCAGGATCCCGGATGTCGCCGTGCATGAAGGTCAGGCTCTTCGTCGGGAGGCCGTCGAGGTTCTCGCGGCGGCCGGCGTAGGTGAGCGCGTCGAGCACCACCACGTGCGCGTCCGGGAAGCGGCCCAGGAAATGGCGCACGAAATTCGAGCCGATGAAGCCGGCCCCACCCGTCACCAGCACGCGGCTGCTGTCGAGACGCTCCGGCTCAGCCATCCCTGCGGTTCCAGTCGTAGGGCACCTCGTCGCTGTGCGGCGCCACGCGGTGCTCGTCGGGCGCATCGTGGACGTAGTGCTCGGTCGGGATGTTGATCAGGTAGGCTGGCTCGGTGCCGACGCCTTTCATGCCGTGCAGCACGAAGGGCGGGATGACGAGCAGGATGGGATTCTGCTCGCCCATGAAGAACTCGTTGACCTCGCCCCTGGTCTTGCTCGTCTCCCGCCTGTCGTAGAGCACGACCTTCGCCATGCCCTTGACGAACACGAAGTGGTCGGTCTGTTTCTTGTGGTAGTGCCAGCCCTTCACCGCGCCCGGATACACGACCGAGAGGTAGACCTGACCGAAGCGCTGGAAGAACTCGTCGTCGTCGCGCAGCATCTCCATCAGTAGGCCGCGCTCATCGGGAATCACCTTGAGCCTCTTGACCTTCACCCCTTCGATCATTTCTTCCTCCGGTGCGGCCGCATTGCGACCGCTCTGGGCATATGCCCGCGCCCGACGCCGATGTGCCGGAAGCCCGCAGACTCGACCTCGGCGGGCACGTAGATGTTGCGCAGGTCGCACAGCACGGGACGTCGCAGCAGGCGCTTGAGACGGGCGAGGTTCAGGTTCCGGAACTCGTTCCACTCGGTGATGATGGCCACCGCATCGGCCCCGCGCGCGCAGTCGTAGGCGTCCTTCGCGAGGGCCACGCCCTTCAGTTCCGCCAGCAGCACGGCGCCTGGCATCGCCACCGGGTCGTACGCCCGCACCCTGACGCCGCGCCGCTTGAGCCCGGCAATGATCCTGAGCGCCGGCGCCTCGCGCAGGTCATCCGTGTTGGGCTTGAACGAGAGTCCGAGCACCGCCACCACGCTGCCGCGAGCCGGACGGCCGAGGCCGCGCACGATCTTTTCGACCATGCGCCGCACCTGGTGCTCGTTGGCCGCGATGGTCGCGTCCACGATGCCGCTCGGGATCCCCGCCGCCCGCGCCATGGCCGAGAGCGCGAGCGTGTCCTTGGGGAAGCACCCGCCGCCGTAGCCGGGGCCCGCGTGCAGGAACTTCGAGCCGATGCGGCGGTCCATGCCGAGTCCCTTCGCCACCGCCTGCACGTCGGCGCCCAGCGCCTCGCAGAGGTTCCCGATCTCGTTAATCAAGGAGATCTTCGCCGCGAGGAAGCAGTTCGACGCGTACTTGATCAGCTCGGCGCTCTCGACGGAGGTGACGACCATGGGCGTCTCGAGCAGGAAGAGCGGCGCGTGGATCTTCTTGAGCAGATCGGCCGCGCGCTTCGACTCGGCGCCGATCACCACCCGGTCGGGGCGCATGAAGGTCTCGATGGCTGAGCCCTCGCGCAGGAACTCCGGGTTCGAGGCGACGTCGAACTTGGCACCGCGCTTCGCGTGCTTCGCGATGAAGCCGTGCAGCGCGCGAGCGGTTCCGACCGGGGCGGTGCTCTTCTGCACCACCAGCTTGTAGCCATCGAGGTGCTGCGCCACCGTCTTCGCCACGTCGTAGATGGCACGGGTGTCGGCGCTGCCGTCGGGCCGGGCCGGCGTGCCCACGGTGATGAAGACGACCTGGGCGCCCTTGAGGGCCGTCACCAGGTCGCTCTCGAAACGGAGCCGGCCCTCCTGCACGTTGCGGGCGACCAGTTCGGGCAGGCCGGGCTCGAAGAAGGGCATCTCGAGGCCGCGCAGGCGCTCGATCTTGCCCTCGTCGGCGTCCACGCAGGTGACGCGATTGCCGAAGTCCGCCAGGCACGCGCCGGACACCAGCCCGACGTAACCGGTGCCGACTACCGTGATGGAGTACAAGCAGAGATCCTTTCGACGGGGTGACTCCGCGCCGGAGCCGCGGCGCCGCTGCGACCGGCGAATGAGCAGCAGGGCGCAGCAAGGGCGTGAGGTTAGAGGCTCCCGCGAGTCGGGTCAACCGCCGCAGGGCACCCACGGGCCCCGCGGCACCTCACGGGTTGGTGCGTGCCCGCCACTCTTCCAGCACGTCCCGGAGCGTCGTCTCGAGCGGGATCTCAGCATGCCAGCCGGTGTCGCGAGTGATGAGCGCGGGGTCACCCACGAGCCAGGGTACGTCCGTGGGACGCAACCGCGATGGGGCGGTCTCGACCCGCACCGGGACGCGGGCCTGCGCGACCAGGCTCGCCACCACCTCGGTCAACCGCACCCCGACCCCGCGACAGACGTTGTAGACCGTTCCACTCCGACCGCGCAGCAGCAGGGTCACGTATGCGCGGACCACGTCGCGCACGTCGGAAAGGTCGCGCGTGACCTCCAGGTTCCCGACGTGCAACAGGGAATCGGCGCGTCCCGCCTCGATCGCGGCGATCTGCTGGGCGAACGAGGGAACCACGAAGCGCTCCGCCTGCCCGGGCCCGGTGTGTCCAAACGCCCGCGCCACGACCACGTCCGCACCGGCCTCGTGCACACGAGCGAGGGCGAGACGCTCCGCCTCCGCCTTCGAACTCGCGTAGGGGCTCACCGGGCGGCACGGGGCATCCTCACGGACACGAGTATTCTCCGGTTGCGGTCCGTAGACATCGCTCGAGCTGACCACCAGCACGCGCGCCCGGGGGACCAGGCGACCCACGACGTCGAGCAGCAAGCGGGTCCCCTCGACGTTGATCCGGAAGGTGCCTTCGGGGTCGGCGAAGGAAGCAGCGGCGCTGCTCTGCCCGGCCAGGTGGACCACGAAGTCGGGCCGGACATGGTTCACCGCGCTCTCGAGTGACGTGACCTCGAGCAGGTCGAAGTCGTGCCAGCCGGCGAGCGCGACGCCGGCGGGTGGCGCGCCCAGGCCGACGCCGTGCACCTCGTCACCCGCTGCGTCGAGGGCACGCACAAGGTGCGGGCCGACGAATCCGTTGGCACCCGTGATCAGGATGCGGTTCATGGCATCGTTCTTCGCTCGGCGGCTCGCAGCAACTCCGCCTCCATACGCTCGTGTACCCGCCCCCAGGTCTCCATCCGCATCCTTTCCCGGGCCGCGTGCCCCAGCGCCACGCGCTCGTCGGGCCGGTCGATCAAGCCCAGGGCCGCGTTCAGCAACGCCTGAGGGTCGCCCGGGGGCACCAGCCGGGCGCACGACGCGTCGGCGAATTCCGGCACCCCGCCGGACAGCGTCGCCACAACCGCACAGCCGGAGGACATCGCCTCCATGGGTGGCATTCCCCAGCCCTCACGGACCGAGGCGTGGAGGAAGAGATCCATCTCCCGATACAACTCCGGGATGCGGTCCCACCGGGGATTCCAGATGTAGCGCGTCCCGGACGGCAGCTGGTGCCGCAGCCGGGTCCGGCCGAAGAGCAGGAAGCGAGTGCCAGGTCTCTCGTGCGCGATCGACTCGAGCGTCGCCAACAGCAGCTCGCACGCCTTCCCTGGACGCTGGTCATAGACCGCGCCCACCGTGGGGGGGCCGGTCCGCGCGGAAGCCACAGGCGGGTGAAAGCGCTCGGCCTCCACGCCGTTCCCAATCGGGCCGCGGCATTCCACGCCGAATCGCTCGCGACCCAGATCCACGAGCCAGCGTGAGATCGCGAGACGCGCGAATGGCAACCGCCAGGTGGCGTCCACGCGCGGCTCGAGATCCGATGTCCACGCCTCGTAGTCCTGCAGGAAGTACGCACGCGCGCCGACCCGCTCCGGGAGGTCGGCCACCCACTCGGCGGTCTCGAACGAGGTCGCGACGACCACGTCGGCCGACGGCATCGTGGCGGCGTTCACGCGCGGCACCTCCCGGCAGAAGGACCGCAAACCGTGGCGATTCAGGGTCTCGTCCACGTGTTCGAAGAACCGGCGGTAGATCCAGCGCTTGAGGTGAAGCACTCCACCCGGTCTCCAGGGCACGCCGAGCGGCGACCGACCCGCGACGACGGAGACGAGGTGACCCCGGGCCAGGGCCCAGGCGGCGTGCCGGTATGCGACCAGCGTGCCGCCCGTCGGGCTGAGGAACGGGAGCACGAAGGTTATTGCCATTCGTTTCGCGCTCATCGGGTACTCCCGCTCATACGCACGCCGCCGATTCTCCACCCCCAGGGCTCCAGCCGTTGACGGACCCGGACTTGGGCTGTCGCCTCGTTTCCGTCATCACAAGGTTGAGGTAGGGATAGAACGCTTGGCGGGGCATGCCTCCGGTAACCAGGACACGGCACAGCCCGCGCAGCGGAGCGAAGAGGAGCGACTTCCAACCCCGACCCGCGCCCGGACGGTAGAGCGGCCGTGCTTTCACGAGCGGCGGATAGACGAACTCGTCCGGAATGAAATCAACATCGAATCCGTGCCGTTTGAGTCGGCGGCACACGGCCCACCAGGTACGGGGGTACACGTCCCACGACCCGTCCTTCGAGATCCCGTAGCGGTGGTACTGGCCACGCGCGCGGGCATACCTCGCAGCCAGCCAGCGTGGCATCCAGTTGACCAGCGCGAGCCCGGTGTGATCGTCCTCGGGCTTGAACCGGTTCGGTACCAGGATGTACAACACTCCTGAGCAGACCCTGCGGATCTCGGGCAACACGCGCTCGAGCACTTCGTCGCTGAGGTGCTCGAACACCGAGTGCATCGTGACGATATCGAAGGCCCCGTCCGGGAACGGCAGAGGGCCGCTCTCGTGGAGCACGAACCGGTCGGCGGAGAGGCCGTTCTCCTCGGCCAGGATCCGGGCAAGCTGCAGATGGGCGGCGTGTACGTCCACACCCGACACGTCGTAACCCAGGCTATGCATCAGCACGCCCAACTCACCGCTGCCGCAGCCGAAGTCGAGCACCCGGGCCGGTCGATCGAGCCCGCAGCGCCCGCCCAGCCACGGCAGCAGTGCTGCGAGCCAGCGGCCGTAGCCCGAATCCACCTGCTCGGTCTTCTCCCGGAGGTCGCGGATGACCTGGGCATGGACGAACGTGCCACGCAGAGGTTCCAGGTTCTGGATCGCAGCCGCAAGAAACCGCTCAGCCCGAATGGGCATCGGTGCCCGCCTCCAACGTCGCCTGCATGACCCGGGCTACGCGAGCACGCGGGCTGACCCGCCGAGGCGCAGTATCATAGAGCAAGCTCGTGGGCCCACCCAATCCGCGATCGTCCGGTGAGCCTCCATCGCAGGCCGTAGACGGACGAAGCAGACCCTCCCGGCCCGACGCGTGATTCACCCGTCCCCCGGCAGACGTTCCGCGACCACCCTCCGGCCCGACACCAACAGGGAGCGCGCTTCGCGCCAGCGGAAATAGCCGGTTGCGACCAGTACCACCAGTGTCGCGACGCCTGCGACCCCGGCCACCAGCGCCAGCAGGACCCAGGCGGGCGCGCCCGCCGCCACCGGGAGCGCCCGGTCGACGGCCAGACCCGCCGACACCCCGGCCGCGGCCGCAAGCAGGGGAACTACGTGCGGCTTCACCAGCACCTCCGGGGCACGCCATTTCAGAGCGCGCCCGACCATCACAAGAAAACAGGCACTGCCGACCAGATTGGCCACGAGGAAGGCGAACACCGCCCCCGACAGGCCAAGCCGCGGCAGGAGGAGCAGGCTCAGACCCAGGTGAAGAGACACGACGATGGAGCCGAACCAGGCTTCGAGGTCCGTGCGCCCGATCGCGCGAGCCGAGACCGAGGCCATGCCGGTAGCCAGGGCGATGCCGGCCGCGAGCGAGAGCCCGCGCAGCACCAGAGAGGCGTCGGCGTGCCCGGGACCGAGCCACGCAGCGAAGAGCCGGCCGGCCGCGCCAATCAAGACCGCAACGACCAGCGCGGTCGCGGTGAGCAAGTACCGGTCACCGCGCTCGTAGAGTTCGCGTAGCCGCGCCCGATCTCCCGCCGTGTGCAGTGCCGACGCAGCCGGCAGCATCGCGAGCAGCAACATCTGGGGAAAGGTCTGAATCGAGCCCACAACGCGAGAGCCCAACTCGTAGGGCGTCACAGCGGAGAGGGCGACAAACGCCGGAAGAAGGAATTTGTCGAGATGCGTGTGTACCACGCTCATCAGGCTCGCCAACTGCATCGGGCCGCCGAAGAGCAGGACTTCACGCACGTGTGCCGACAAGGACCGCGATCTGATCCAGCGGAACGCGGGCACCGCGCGCCGCAGCACCACCAGACCCGCCAACAAGCCCACGGCCCAGCCCACTCCCACGTTGACCACCAGTCCCCACAGGCCCCAACCGCTGCGCAGCACGACCAGAATGCCAACCGCCTGCTGCGCGGTCACGAGCAGCGAGACCCGATTCGCGAGGTCGAAACGGTCGTAGCCCTGCAGCGTCGCCATCGCGACATTCGCGCATCCCGCAAGCGTGAACACCGCGGCGCCGGAAACCATGGCGAACCCGGCGACGGCGACCTGTGAGGGCGGGATGCGCAGCCACCCCATCAGCGGGTGCCGCAACAGCAAGGCGAGCGCCAGCCACAGAATCCCCAGGATGATGAACCCGAGCACTCCAAGGGTGGCAAATGCACCGGCCTCGCCGTGCGCCCCGCGCTCGCGCGCCGCCGCTACGTGGCGCAGAGTCCCCTGCACCAACCCGAGGTCCATGGCAGCGAAGTAGCCGGTCAGGGCGAAGAAGAGCGCCCAGATCGCGAAGCCCTCGACCCCCAGCGCGCGCAGGATGGGCGGCGTGAGGAACACCCAGACCAGCACCGCGGCCAGGCGTCCTGATGCGGCGTGCAACGTGTTGCTGACGACGCGCTTTGCGAGCCCTGAAGATGCCGTGGGAACGCTCATCTCGTCAGGAGCGCTCGTCAGCGCGCCCGCCAGAAATCGAGCATGTCCCGCAGCGTCCGCTCGAAGGGGATCACCGGCGCCCAGCCGGTCGCCGCCGTGAACTTCGACGGGTCTCCGAGCAGCACCGGCACATCGCTCGGACGCAGCCGCATGCGGTCCTCGCGCACCTCGATCTTCACCTTCGTCATGCCCAACAGCAGATCCAGCACCTGCTGGATGCTGTAGTCCCTGCCGCTGCAGAGGTTGTAGACCTCGCCGGGCTCGCACTTCTCGAGTGCCAGCCAGTAGCCGCGTACAACGTCGCGCACGTCGGTGAAATCGCGCCGGGCTTTGAGGTTCCCAACGTGGAGCACCGGGGGCTTGAGCCCCTTCTCGATGTCGGCGATCTGCTTGGCGAAGTCCGAGGCCACGAACACCGGGCCCCGCCGCGGGCCCTCGTGATTGAAGCCGCGGGTGCGCACCGAGTCCACCTTCCACGACATCCAGTACTGGTAGGCGAGCATGTCCTGCGCCACCTTGCTGACAGCGTAGGGCGAGAGCGGCCGCAGCGGGTTGGTCTCCTTGATGGGTAGCTCGTTCGCGTAGACCATGCCGTACTCCTCGCTGGAGCAGGCGATCTGGATGCGGCACTGCAGGCCGATGCGGCGCACCGCTTCGAAGATGTTGAGCTGGCCGAGCACGTTGGTCGTGAGCGACTCGGTCGGCGCGCTCCACGAGGTGGGCACGAACGACTGCGCAGCCAGGTGGAAGATCCAGTCCGGCCGCATCCGTTCGAGCGTATCGCGCGTCGAGGAGGCGTCGCGCAGCTCGCACTCGACCATGGTGATCTTGTCCATGAAGTGCGTGACGTTCTCGAGCGGGCTGCGCCAGCGCTGGATGCCAAAGACCTCGCAGTCGTTCCGGGTGAGTATGTAATCCACGAGGTGGCTGCCGGCAAAACCGGTCACCCCTGTGACAAGCACGCGACGCATGGTGAAGGCCCTCGAGGTTCGGTTGGGACTACGAACGGAACCGCCCGAAGTTAGGGGCTCGCGGGCGGAAGGTCAACGAAGCCCCTGCTGAGGCGGCTCGAGCTCGGCCTTCATGCCCGAGCGACGCGCCACACAGGTCCGCGGACTCACGCGGACCTCACCCGCACGCGGCGCGTGAAGTCGTCGAGCAGGTCGTAGCCGTCCCACACGACGTCGAACGCGAGGGCCTCTCCCACCGGCACGACGCGGTCCACGCCGCGCGAGCCGGCTAGCAGGGCAAATCCCCGCAGCTCATCGGCGCCGAAGCCGAAGTGGGTCACGGTCTGGTCGCCCTCCTCCGCGAAGCCGGCCAGATTCTCGAGCCGGTCGAGCCGGTAGTGGCGCAGAAGTCCCCCGCCGCAGCTCTCCCGGTTGAGGCCGCCGGCCTCCCGGACGCGGATGCCAACGAAACCTGGATGCCCGAGCCCCACGCGCACGTCCGAATCGGCGGCGAGCTCGAAGGCGAAGGCCCGGCGCTGCACCGCGCTCGCGGCCTGGGGCACGAAGCCACGCCGGTCCACCTCGGCCTGCAGGTCCGCCTCGAACGCCACGATGGCGGGTTCCATCTCGGCCTCGCTCCCCACCCAGAAGAGCACGTGGGGTGACGAGCACGCCATCTGGTCGAACCAGAAGAGGTCGTTGAAGAACCCGCTCGCGACCCGCGCGCGCTCGTCCGCGCCCGCCGCGAGGTAGCGTGCGGCCGCGAAGACCGAATACGAGAACTTGTTCCCGAACACGCGCTCGCTGGCGTGCGGATTGAGCGCCAGCGGGCGCAGGGCGGCGACGGTCTCGCTCCCTCCCCAGATCACCCGGTGGCTGCACCAGGCCGAGATCGCCTCGGTGGCCGCCGCATCGTGTTCGTAGGTGACGAAGCGGTCGCCCGCGCGCAGCACGGCGTGCTCGCGCGCCACCACGCGGATCGCGTCCAGCATCGCCTCGACCACGGGGGTGCGCTCCTGCGACAGCCGCACGACGTTGGCGTTGCCGCACAGGAAGGCGAGCGCCCAGGAGTAGATGAACAGCGTGTCCACGTTGGCGGGCGCGAGGTGGAACACGCGTCCCACCGGCACGCGCACCACGGCAGGCTCCGCCTGGACCCGGCGCTCGAAATCGGACGCGAGCCGCTCGACCCGCGCTCGCCGCATCCAGTAGGCGGCCGCGACGCTCGCCGCGTCCCGGCGCAGGAGCGGATCGGCAAGGAAGGCGGCCGAGAGCGCGTGGATCACCTCACGGCGTTCGGGGGCGAACGGCACGCCGCCCGCGGCCAGAGTCGCATCGAGGAATGCAGGGAAGTCCCGTCCAGGCGAGTCGGGCGCGAGCACGGTCACGGAATCGAGCCCGGTCCAGGGCCGCGGACGGGCGGAGCCCGGGCCGCTCATGCCGCCCTCGGTTCGAACGTGTCGCCGCACCCGCGCAGATCGGCCCGCGGGACCCGCCCGAGCACCTCGAAAGCGCGGCCCTTCAGCTCCGTGCCCGGCAGGTCCGCGCCGCGGATCACGCCCAGGTCCTCGGTGAGGAGCGAGTGCCCGGGGTAGCTCGTGGGCAGGCAGCTCACGACCTGCAGGAGCCCCGGCCGGCCGTCGGGCAGCGGCTCGAGCGTCACCGGATCGCGCACGATCACCTCGGAGTAGATGGGAGCCTGCAGGAGGTGCAGCTCGTTCTCGAAATAGACGCTCCCCACCTGCTCGACCATGCCGTAGAAATCGATCACACGGGGGAGTCCGGTCAGCGCGCGCAGGCGCTCGCGGAATTCCCCGGCCGTCACGGCGAGGTCGCGCAGCTTCTTCCATCCGCCCGAGTGGACCAGCACGCCGCGCGACAGGTCGGGGCGCAGCCCGAGGCGCTCGAGCGCCCCGACGAAGTGCTGCCACACCATCCAGGTGAAACCGAACAGCAGGATGCGCCGGTCCCGCATCGAGTCCAGGTACGCGACCAGCCCCTCCGCGTCGAGGCTCATGTCCTCCCGCAGCGCGTAGAAGGGCCGGTAGCCGAACTGGGCCATGCCGAGAATGCCCGCCGCGCGCGCCGAGTGCGAGCTGCGGTCCTTCACGACACCGGGGTGGTCGAGGATCACCATGGGCAACCGCTCCTTGCCGAGGAAGTGCTGCGCCACCTTGACCAGGACGGCCGACTGCACCTGGCTGGTCTCGGCGTCCACCGCCACGCGGCTCACCCGCTGGCCCGTCGTGCCGCTCGAGGTGAGCACCTTGAGGACCGCGGCATCGGGCACGCTCCTCAGCTCGTGCGTCTTGAACAGCGACACCGGCAGGAACGGCAGGCCCTCGAGCCGCCCGAAGTCCACGGCGCCGAGTCCGCCGAACACGCGGTCCACGATGTCGCGATACGGCGCGCAGGCCTCGTAATGGTGGCGCGTGAGCGCCTCGAGCCGCGGCAGCAGCATCGCGCGCTTCTCGTCCTGCGGCAGCGAGTAGGGCGGCAGCTCGAGCAGGTCCCGGGCGGGGCTCCTCATCCGCACACCTCGAGCGCGCGGTAGTCCTTCTTGCCCGAGGAGGTCCGCGGCAGGGTCTTCACCACGGTCACGGCCACGGCCCCGGGCGGCACACCGAGCTGCTTCGCGACGTGGCTGCCGAGGTCCTCCGGGCGGGCCGCGCCTTCCAGCTCCGCGTGGATCACGATCCGGTCGCCGCCGTCGGTCGCCGCCACGTGCGCCGGGAATGCCGCCTCGAGCTCGCGCTCGACGTCCTCCAGGCTGATGCGCCGGCCGAACAGCTTGGCGAAGCGCTTGAGCCGGCCGACGAGGGAGAAGAACCCATCCTCGTCCACGCGGCCGAGGTCCCCGGTCCGGAGCACGCCGGCCTGGACATCCCCGAGCGCGAGATCGGCAGGCGACTCAGCGTACCCCAGCATGACGTTGGGACCTTCGTAGACCAATTCCATCAGGCCGGCGGAGCCCTCGACCGCGGCCAGGCTCAGCCGGCCGTCCGGGATCGCGATGCCGATGGAACCGATCTTCCGCGGCAGCGCCTCGGGGGGCACGTAGGAGATGCGCGCGGTGGCCTCGGTCTGCCCGTACATGACGAAGAAGCGCGCCCCGGCCCCGACGGCGAGCGCGTGGAAATGGGCGGCGAGGTCCTTGCGCAGCCCGCCGCCCGCCTGGGTGAGCGTGCGCATCGCGGGGTGCCGGGTCAGGTCGAAGCGCAGGCGGTGCAGCGTCTCGTACATGTACGGCACGCCGGCGAACGACGTGCAGCGCTCCTCGTCCACCACCGCCCAGAACTCCGGCCTCAGGAACGAGTGCGCGGTGAGGACGACCGAGCCGCCGGCCAGGAGATGCGAGTTGAGCACCGAGAGCCCGTAGGAGTAGTGCATCGCCAGGCTCTCGATCGCGCACTCCGCGGGACCAATGCCGAGGTACTCCACGATCGAGCGCGCGTTCGCCTCGAGATTGCGCCGCGTGAGCCGGACGAGCTTGGGATTGCCGGTCGAGCCAGAGGTGGTGAGCAGCAGCGCCAGATCCTGATGGAGTGCGCGCGACCCGGAACGCTCGGCGACCCAGGCGCGATAGCGCGCGACCGGCGAGGGATGCTCGCGATAGCCGGGCGGCGGCGAGAGAGCCGCCGGCAGCAGCATGAGGTCCGGCTCGTAGGCCCGCGCGAGCCGCGCCAGGGGCTCCGGCTGGGTCTCGGCAAGACAGAGCGGGATGCGCGCGCCCAGGCAGCCGAGGTACAGCACGACGGCATCCACGTCGGGGCCCATGGCGAGGAAGGCGAGGCCGCGCCCGCCCAGCGCGGCGACGAGCGCCGCGCCCGCCGCGTCC
>Ga0315294_10006830_pt1 | contig 12514 bp, 9 predicted proteins | sample YL17G13_40_MG_FD_203626 | JGI IMG/M metagenome (GOLD analysis project Ga0315294, IMG submission 203626) | Sediment microbial communities from Yellowstone Lake, YNP, Wyoming, USA - YL17G13_40 | ecosystem: Environmental > Aquatic > Freshwater > Lake > Sediment | place: USA: Wyoming | collected...
TCACAAGCGCGGCAAGAAGATCACGGGCCATCTGTGCTCGATCGGCTTCCGCGAGGCCGCGGCTCTCGGCATCGACAACCTGGAGCATGGAATCATAGTGGATACGGAATTTGTCCCCGCAAAAAAGCCCGACGGCTGCCCTCCTTCCCGGGAGGCGCGGGACACGCTTCTCAAGCTGGATATCGCCGACCCTCAAGTCCAGGAGACGATCCGGGAACTCGTGGCCCACAAGGTGGCCGTGACCTCGACGCTTCCGGTCTTTGAAATCTCCGTGCCCGGCCGGCCGCCGCTCCAACCGCGCATCCTGGACGCCATGGCGCCGGAAACGCGGATCCTCTACCTCACCCAGAGGGCGCGCGTGGGCGAGGCCAAAGATCCCCCGATGCCCGCGCTTCTCAAGAAAGAGATGGAGTTCGAGCTGGCCTTCGTCAAAGCGGGAGGCCTGCTCATGGCCGGACCCGACCCGACCGGGTACGGCGGAGTCGTGCCCGGCTTCGGCGACCAGCGCGAAGTGGAGCTCCTGGTCGAAGCGGGATTCACCCCGATCGAGGCCATCAAGATCGCCACGCACAACGGCGCGCTGTATCTGGGCGAATTGGACCGGATCGGAACCCTGGCCGCCGGCAAGCAGGCGGATATGGTGTTGATCAAAGGGAATCCGGCTCGGGACATCGCCGATATTGAAAAGGTCGAGATCGTTTTCAAGGATGGAATCGGCTACGACTCGGCCAAGCTGATCGAAGCCGTCCGCGGAACCGTCGGCATCCGTTGAGCGCCGCAAGAATTCCGCGACAAGGAGTGCTCATGAACAGAAGGCAATTCTTCAAGCGGGGATTGACGGCCGGATCCGCGGCCGGAGTCACGCTGGCATCCAGGCCCGCGGCCGGGCTCGGCGCGCCGGGACCGGTTTCGGACATCGAAGCGACCTGCGCCAAAGTCAAGACGGCCATGCTCTCGATGCAGCGCCACGCTTGGGAGCAGGGCGTCGCGGCCCAGGCCCTTCTCGAGCGGGGCGAGACCGACCTCGTCATCCTCATGGCGAGAGAGGCCGTCCTCCGCCAGTGGGACGACGGACGGCTGGGCCAGATCTGCGACAACCACGGCGTCACCGATCCGGCCGCGAACGGAGAGGCCGTGCTCTTCGCCGCCAAAGCCTCGGGCGATCCCAAGCTCAAGGCCGCCGCGTATAAAATGCTGGATTACCTCCTCCACACGGCCCCCAAGACCAAGGACGGAACCCTCCATCACATCGACGACAAGCCCCAGGTCTGGATCGATTCCGTCTACATGGCCCCTCCCTTCCTGGCCGTCGCCGGCCGGCCCGACGAGGCCGTCAAGCAGATCGAAGGATTTCGGCGCCTCCTCTGGAATCCGGCGGCGAAGCTCTTCTCGCACATCTGGGACGACGGCCGGGGCGAGTTCGAACGCAAGGCTTTTTGGGGCGTCGGGAACGGATGGGCCGCGGCCGGCATGACCAGGGTCGCCAACGCCCTGCCCGCCGAGATGGCCGAGGACAAGCGACGGCTGACGGGTTATATAAAGGAGGTCATCGACGGATGCCTCGCCCATCAGCGCGAGGACGCCCTCTTCCACGACGTCGTGGACGATCCGCGGAGCTTCGTCGAGACCAACCTGGCCCAGATGCTCGCCTACACGATCTATCGCGGCGTCAAGGCCGGCTGGCTGGACGGGTCGTATCGGCCCCGGGCGGACAAGATGCGCGCGGCCGCTGAGGCCAAGGTCGACGATCGCGGCTACGTCCGCGACGTCTGCGGCTCGCCGACCTTCGAGGCGCCGGGCGTGGCCACGGAAGGACAGGCCTTCTTCCTGCTCATGGAGGCGGCGGCCCGGGCCTGAAAGCGGGTTAGTCGACGATGAAAACCCGGGCGCCCTTCGAGCTTAGGACGAGATGAGGGCGGGCGTCGTCGTCCCCGGTCTCGAACCCCATACCCGGTCTCAAAATGTGGGGATTGCCGCCCAGGACGATAATTTCAACCTCTCCCTCCAGAACGAGAAGAATGTGTCCCCGGCCGCACCAATGATCGGCCTTGAAGCCGGGCGAGTACTCGACCATCCGGACCCGGATTCCGCCGGCTTGGAAAGTTCTCCACACCGACGTTCCTGTTTCACCCTTGTGTTCGACGCCCTGGAGACGGCTCCAATCGGTCACTGTGAAGGGGATATCCTTGATCGTCATGGCGATCTCCTCCGCTTTTTTTATCTGACCACATCCGGCGGCAAACATCAAGCGGTCCGGGTAAGCATCCGTTCCCGTGAGAGTTTCATCAGCAGTCAGGTTAGCTGAGGAGGAAGCCATCCGGAGGCGAGCGGGCATGGTCTGATTTGGGGACACATTATTGATTTAAGAAAATCAGCATTTGTCCCCAAATCGGGAGCGAGCCGAGGACTAAGCGGATTTTCCTCGCTGGGGAAAATCCGCGGGCTGACGATTCAGCTGACCTGACTGTGACTGTATCACGGACTTGGAGATGCTTCCGCGGTCCGGCGAAAAGTCCATGAATCCGTATCGGGAGAACGGTCCCGAGGCTGTAAAGTCCGTTGACAAGAGCGTCGGTCCGATTCCGGCCGGTCCATTTTATCCCTTGATAACACACAACTTAGCGTATCGAGAATAGTCCCGCATCCGGCACGTTTTTTGCACAAAGAGAGGGGGAGCTACCGACATGGCACAAAACCACGACCCGGCTCGTTCGGCCCACAACCTTCTTATCCAAGCGCTCGCGGTTCTGGCCGTCGCGGCCCTGTCCTCCGGATGCGGGTCCGGCCTCTCGGTCCGTCAGGATCCGACCTATAAATCCTTCTTCGAAAAAACGCGCTTGATCATGACCGGCGAGGAAATCGACATCTACGAACATCTCCCCGACACGGAATCCCGGCAGGCGTTCATCGAAGAATTCTGGAAGAGCCGCGATCCGGACACGGGCAGCAAGGAGAATGAAGCCCGGATCGAGTTCGAAAACCGTGTCCAGTACGCCAATAAATGGTTCGGGGCCTGGTACAAGAGCCGGCGGCGGATGAATTGGGAACCCGCCGAAACCGATAACGGATGGACCTCGGACCGCGGCCGGATTTACATCATCCTCGGACCTCCCGACGAGATCTACCTCACCGACGGCGACGACACCCACTTCCTGCCCGCAGGGATGAGCGAAGACCGCTGGCACTACGACGACGCGACCATGGAGATTTGGTTCTATATGCGGTACCAGGTCACCTTCGGGTTCAGCAAGCGTTCCACCAGCCTATGGGTGATGGACCTCATCGACGCTCAGGGCCGCTCGGTCATCGAGGAAGCCAAGCTCAATTGGATCGTCGAACCCTCCGTCTCGCCCAAGCGGGCGCTGAGGTTCAAGGCCGGCCGGACCGCCTCCGGCATCAAGATCAGGGTTCCGGCCTCGAGAATCAGCTTCAAGGAGGAGGAGGGGAAGCTCGTGGCCGGCCTGGAAGCCCGCATCGCCGTCTACAGGAATTACAAAAAACTGCAGGACCTCAGCTATAGCCAACGCTACGCGTTCAGCGAAGAGGAGATCGTCGCCGTCAAGGAACTCGTCCTGGAGGTCCCCTTCCAGCTCGTCCAGGGCCGCTACTATCTCGACATCACGCTCGAGGAAACGACCGCCCCCGCCGTCTCCAAATACAGGAGCGGCCTCAAGTTCGTCCTGTGACGGGACTAGAACTTAACGTCCGTTTCGACCGTGAAGAATTTATAATCCTTGTAGAGAATCGTCGTCCTCGAACGCACGAACTTCTTGTCTTTCTTTAGAACATAGGACTCTTCGGTTGTATCGCGGCTCGGGAACCTGATCCCGTTCTTGACGACTTCGTATTCCGTGACCGAGACCAGGGCCGGCTCCGCCTTCAGCGTCGCGGCGGTCTCGCGGATGATCTGGAAATTCCCGACCGAGGTCTGCTCCCACTCGATCTTGACGATGCTGGCGTCCCCCTCGAGGACCCAAATCCGGCCGTTGCAGTGGGCGCCCGCGAACGACGGCTTGGGGACGGCGTCGACAAGAAGAGCTTTTTGACCCTTGATGATTTCCTCACCGGCGATCCTGTAGTCGTACTGGGGTTGCCTCGCTTCCCCGAGCAGGCCGACCGGGCCGAACAGGGCGTTCTCGACCCGAACCGTCATGGTTGTCAGCCGGGCGTTCTTCTCATTCCTGGAAATCCCGTCCTCTTTGACGAGCGTCCGATTCTCGACGCTCCGGCCGCTCTTACGGATGAATTGATAGTCATGGACGAAGGTCCGGACGAATCCCCGTCTGGGAACCCGGTAGGAGAACGACCAGCTTGTCGTTAGCCCGCCGGGCAGGATGACGTCGGGCTCGATCTGGGAAAGATTGAAGATCTCTTCCTTGATATCCTCGATGCAGACGAAATCCAGGGCCGCCTTTTCCAGCCGCTGGCAATAGACTTTCGTCACGGCCAGGATCCGGGCCAGTCTCCCGTCGGGAATGGATTGCCGCGGGCCCGCGCCCGAAAGCAAGGTCGAGGCCGTCCCGGCCGCCAGAAAGATAGCGACGGCGAAAAGAAAACCGCGCGCGTTCTTCATCGAACGCTCACCTCCCGAATGACCTATCACCCGGGATTATTGTACTCAATTTCCTCCGTGCCGGCCAGCCAAAGCCGGGCCTCCCCTCGGAAAAAACTGAAGCTCCACGGACTAACGTCCGTGGAATCCCGCGAAGGAGATTAAAGCTGGAACCGGTAGGAGAACTTGAGGAGGACGATGTTGTCGCCGGGAGCCTGGAACAGGTCCTCGAGATCCCGCCACAGGCTGAAATCGCCGGGATGGCTCCCGTCCGCCCGCCGCTGGGTCCAGACCAGGTAGAGCATCGAGCCCGGCAGGTACTCCCAGCGCAGAACGATTGTTCCGCGCAGCGACTTGAGGCTGAAGTCGGGATCGGCGAACGAAAAGGGGCGGGCCGGGCCGGGGCCGTCCGGATCGGCCGTGTAAATACCGTCCTTGTAATCCAGGGTCGATCCGTTGGCCTGGCCGAAAACGTTGAAGCGGAACGTCCGGGCCGCGGCCAGCTCCTTGAACAGGCTGTAATCTCCGGTCCCGATGTAGGGTTGAAGATAGGCTTGAAGGCTGAGCCGGGGCGTGAAGGTCCAGTTGGCGCGGAGCTCGATTGGGAAGGTCTTCTGGATGATGTCGGACAGGATGTAGCGGACTCCATACGTTTCGGTCATCAGATCATCCGCGACCTTGGTCACCCACTGTCCTTGGGAATAGCGGTAGTTATAGCCGGGCCCCAGGGAGAGGCTGACCTTCTCCGCGGGCTTCCATGTCAGGGAAAAAATCAGGGACCAATTGTAGCCGCCGTCGGGATGGGTCCGGTAATGCCCCTGGACCGTGGCGACTAGGGGCTTCCGGTTGTCGCTCTCGATCGTGATCTGTTCGGTCTGTCCCCAGGGATAGTAGGCCATCGGCCCGCCCCGGGTCAGGTAATGGCTGATCTTGGGCGGTTCGTAGTCCAAATGAAGGCCGAGGGACCAATAATTGAGGAGCTGGGCCTCTCCCTCCAGGTACCAGTATTCGCCGATCCGGTTCCCCCCGAAATCGAGGGTCCGGTAATAGCTGAGGAGGCCCATCCAGCGCCGGAACAGCGGGCCGGGATGGAAGGTCTGGTAGCCGAGCGAGATGTGCCCGTTGATGAGGTCGCCGCGGCCGTGGTAGCCGAGGTCGTTGGCCTCGAACCCGGGCGACTGGACGCCCAGCCCGGCGTTGAAGACGATGTTCCCTTTCTGCTTGTTGAGGTAGAGGCGTCCGGCCCAGCCGGAGAGCGACGTCGCGTTCTCGTCGACCCGGACGTAATCCTGGTCGGGGCGCTGGAAATAGTGAAGGGCCGAGGTCTGAAGCCGGGTCATGGCCGCGCGGCTGCCGGCGACGACCGTTCCGCCCAGCCAGCCGGTCAGGACCCAGCCGTTGTTCTTATCGAGGGCGGTCCAGCCGTCGAAGCCCAGGGCGAGCGCGTTCCGGCTCAAGACCGATTCGAGCGACGTGCCTTCGATGTCCCTGAGCACGGAGGTCGCGATGAATCCCAGCCCGCGCTTTCCGCCGCCGAACTCCTTAAGGCCGCGGAGGATGCCATAGTACGTGAAGGGTTCGACCTCTTGCGATGAGCGGACTCCCGCCAAATCGAGCTCGGCCGATTCCCGGCCCGTGAAGGCGCTCACGAACCCGAGGTTGAAATCCCGCCCGGCTTTTCCGGTCATCTTGGCCGCGGCCAGAATGGTCGTCCATTCGGGGATGTCGGCGAAGCCCGGCGAGCGGACGCTCCCCTGGGGCTGGCGGCCGATGCGGCGGCTGTAGAAGAAGCCGGGCGGGGTCCAGCCCAGGCTGACGTCGCTCGTGGCGCCGCCCGTCCCGAAGCGGAAAATATCCGCGCCCTCGATGAAAAAAGGCCTTTTTTCTTTATAGTAGGTCTCCTGATCGGAGATATTGATGACGGCCGGATCGACCTCGACCTGGCCGAAGTCGGGATTGATCGAGGCATCCAGGGTCAAGTTGCTGCGAAGGCCGGCCTTGAGGTCGAGACCGGCGTTTCCCGAAAGGTCCCGGCCGGTCCGGAAGGGATTCCCCGCCTGCGCGGGACGGAAACCGGCCCCGGCCATGCCGTAGGGCCAGACCTCGACCGGGCGTCGCGCATTGATTCCGCGCACCCCGCTCAGGGTCGCGAACCGGGAGACCAGGCCGCTCTCCTCCTTGGGTTTCCAGGCGAAGAAGACGACCTCGTTTTTCCGCTTGATGATCCTCTCGAAATTGACGCCCCAGACGTAGTCGTTCTTCCTTTTAAAGCGAAGCTGGTCGAAGGGGATGCGGAGCTCGACGGTCCAGCCGCGATCGTCCCGCCCGGCTGCGCCCTCCCAAATTCCGTCCCAGGTCGCGTCCGAGCTCACGTCGTTATAGAGGGTCCCGTCCACGATCGAGCCGGCCGGATTGACGCCGAAGAAAAAGCCGCTCCTCCGGTCGAGGTAGGGATCGATCCCGAAGGTGAACCAGTCCGAATCGACCCCGTCATCGCGGCGGCCGAGAAGGCCGATGATCCCCGACGGCTCGGAGTCGTCGAGACGGGCCGCGACGTAAAGATTGTCGTCGTCGAAGGCGATCCAGACCGTCGTCCGCTCGCTGGGCGGGGCCCCGTCGTTCGGATCGGTCTGGGTGAAGGCGTCTTCGCCGGGACGGTTCCAGGCCGGCTCGGACAGGACGCCGTCGATTCGGATCGGTCCTGCGGTCCGGACGGCCTCGACCGCTTTGGCCGGAGGCGTCTCGGAGGCGAACGGAGCGGCGGGGAAAAAAGCGACCCAGAAAGCCGCCAGAAGAGGTCTCAACAGGCGCGCCGGGAGACGGGTGCCGGATCGCTCAGACGGCCTTCCGGTCCTCATCGAAAAACCGGCCGCTCAGTCGCCGAAGGGCTGTTCGAGGCTGACGACCGGCATGCCGCCCAGAATGCGGCCTCCGCTCTCGGTGACGACCATGCAGTCCTCGATCCGGATCCCGAATTCGCCGTAGATATAGATCCCGGGCTCGTTGGAAAAGGTCATGCCCGGCTCGAGCTTGAGCGTGTTGCCGCGGACAAGGTAGGGGTATTCGTGCCCCTCCATCCCGATCCCGTGGCCGAGCCGGTGCGTGAAGAACTTGGTGTCGGGGCCGAATCCCGCGTCCTCGACGACCTTGCGGGCGGCCCTGTCGATGGACTCGCAGGTCGCGCCCGGCCGGACGGCCTGGAGGGCGGCCGCCTGGGCCCGCCTGACGACATCCCAGACGCGGCGGTGCTTGTCCGACGGCGTCCCGAAGACGACCGTCCGTGTGATGTCCGAGCGGTATCCCTCGATCGAGCAGCCGCCGTCGACGAGGACGGTATCGCCGGGCTGGAGCGTCCGGACGACTTGGGAGCCGTGAGGGAAGGCCGAATTGGGTCCGAACTGGGGCCCTCCTCCTCCGCTCACGCCCATCGCCTGGTGGGCGGCCGCGATGGCGCCGGAGAGGTCGCGCGGGCTCATCCCCTCGCGGAAGCTCTTGAACCCTTCCCGATAGGCCATCTTCGTGATCCGGTTGGCGAGGTCCATGAAAGCGATCTCTTTGTCGGATTTGACGCCGCGGCAGCCCTCAGTGACGACGGCGCCGTTAATAACCTCGGCCGGCGCGCAGTTCGTCCGGAGGCCGAAGACCTCGAAGGCGCGCAGATCGGGGGCCAGGGCCAGCCGGCCCGACGCCACGCCCAGGTCTGACAGGATCCCCGCCACGATCTTGTAGGGATTCTCGTGCTCTTCCCAGACCCGAACCTCGTGGCCGGCCGGGGTGACTTCCTGGGCCCGACGCAGCTCGAAGGCCGGGGAGATCCAGACGGGCGGCCTCTTGCGGCTGAGGACCATCCCGAACGGCCGTTCGCTCAGCCACCAGGAGACTTTAGTGAAATAGACGAGGTTCGTGCCGCCGCCGATGAACAGGACGTCGATGGCGTTCTCGGCCATGAGACGCCGGGCTATTTCGAGACGCTTCTCGAAGTCCTCGGGAGTGAGCGGGACGACGCCCGAGACCATGTTCTGAAGCGAAGCCTGCAATTCCGGGGACACATCACTTAATTCGCGAATTAAGTTATGTGTCCCCGGAATTTTCTTCGAGGTTAATCCGAGGGAGGCCACAGTTAACGCTCCGTTCCGGATGAATTTGCGGCGGGATATGGACATGACGACTCCTTTCAGGATGCCCTGGCGGCTCGTCCATGAAGGTTCATTATCGTCCTTTTAATTAAGGGAGACAAGACACAATTACAGCTCGGGCAGGCAGAAGGAAATCTCGGACCGGCTGTCGCAGCGGCGGCAACGGACGAGGACACGGAGCTCCCGGCACTTGACGCCGGCCGCGATCGAATGCTCATACCGCCAGGAGCCGCCGCAGCGGCCGCAGGCGACCGGCACAACCAGCCTTACTTTAACAAATTCGGGGGAGACGCGGCTTGATGCGGGAATTTGATCGCGTGTCCCCCGAATTCTAAGCGTGGCGACGCGGAAGCCGGGCGGGGCGGCCTCGTTGAGCTCGCCCAGGAAGCGGTCGAAGAAGCGGAGCGAATCCCGGGACTTCGTCCGGGCCAGCGCGCGCCCGGCGGCCGTCCTCATGTTGAGGGGAAGGACCGCGGCGTAGGTCAGCTCCTTGCTCAGCGTATTCATGACCGCGTCGCGCAGGGTCCGGCCCCGCAGCGTGGACTTGACGAAGAAATGGGCGACGCCGAGCGTTCCGGACTTGGCCAGGCAATCCGCGTCGTGGACGACGGCAGCCAACGGATGGGCGGACCGCTTTTCGCTGTAGAGGGCCTTGAGGCCCGAAACAATGTCCTTGATCAGGCCGGCCGGCGCGGCGAACTCACGAAGCGCCTTCCGGGCGAGGGCCGCCGACGCTTCCTCCTCGGGCTTTTTATCGGCGTGGTAGCGGCCGCCGCTGAACTTGCCGGCGTCATGGAAAAGGGCGACCAAGACGGACGGAAGGGGGTCCCGCTTCTCGGCGAGCGCGATCCGGCGCGCCAATGACGCGACATGGACCGTGTGCTCCCAGAGGAAGCTCAATCCCCCGTCGCGCGCGCCGCCGTCGTAAGCCCGCTCGGATTCCTCGATCAGGCGCCGGACCCGGTCGACGAGCCCGGGATAGCGGGCTTCGACCCCGCTCGGGGCGTCCGGGCGTTTTGTTCCTTCGCTCATGGAATCACCGAATGCTCGCGAACGAGATTATAGCCCCGATACCCATCCGCGACAACCGCGGAATACGGCGCGTCAGGGGAAACCGCCGAAATCTTTTGACACGAAATTCCTCCTATGTTATAAGCACCCTTGCCGTTCAACGGCCCGTATGTCCGAGGACGATCGGGCCGAGGCGTCAGATCATGAGCGTATTCAGCGCCGTCAAACAGAACCCCCGCGTCAGGAGCTTTCTTCTCTTCCTGGCCATCCTCGGTCCCGGCATCATCACCGGAAGCGTCGACAACGACGCGGGCGGGATCACCACCTACTCGGTGGCCGGGGCCGTCTACGGCAACAAGCTCCTCTGGACCCTCGTCCCCTCCTTCCTGCTTCTGGTCGTGGTCCAGGAGATGAACGCCCGGATGGGGATCGTGACCGGCAAGGGACTGGCCGACCTGATCCGGGAGAGCTTCGGGGTCAAGGTGACCTTGTTCATCTTCATCGGGCTGGTGACCGCCAATATCGGCAATACGGCCACCGAATTCGCCGGGGTGGCCGGCAGTCTGATGATCTTCGGCGTCAGCAAATACATCTCGGTCCCGCTGGTGGCGGTCGCCGTCTGGCTGCTCGTGACCAAAAGGGATTACAAGACCGCCGAACGCATCTTCCTCTTCTTCAGCTTCTGCCTCCTGTCCTACATCATCTCGGCCGTCCTGGCCAAGCCGGATTGGCGCGAGATCGGCCGGGCCGTCATCCGGCCCGAGATGCATTTCGACACCGGGTACTTGAGCATGGTCCTGGGGATCGTCGGAACGACCGTCGCCCCCTGGATGCAGTTCTACATGCAGTCGGCCGTCATCGAGAAACGGATCAAGATCCAGGATTATAAATACGCCCTGTGGGATGTCATCATCGGATGCACGGCCACCGTGGTCGTGGCCTTCTTCATCATGGTCGCCTGCGCCGCGACCCTGAATAAAAACGGGCTGGTCATCAACGAAGCCAAGGACGCGGCCCTGGCCCTCAAGCCCTTTGCCGGGGCCTTCGCCGCCCAGCTGTTCGCCTTCGGGTTGTTCATCGCCTCCGTTTTCTCGGCGACCATCCTCCCCCTGGCCACGGCCTTTTTTGTCTGCGAGGCCTTCGGCTTCGAGGCCGGCATCAACAAGAAAATCCAGGAAGCCCCCCAATTCTACGCCCTTTTCGCCTTCATCATGACCGTCTCGGTCCTGATCATCCTAGCTCCCGACGCCCCGCTCATCGCCATCACCATCTGGACCCAGGTCCTCAACGCCATGCTCCTGCCCGTTGTCCTCACCTCCATGATCCGCATGGTCAACAACCGGAAGATCATGGGCGAGCACGTCAACAACAAGTTCCAGAACGCGGTCGGCTGGACCGGGACGATCGTCCTCGTCGGCCTGACCGCGATGCTGCTTCTCAATCAGCTGCTGAGTGCCCTGAAGAGGTGACGGCGCCGAGGAAACGAATGACCATGGCCAACAACCAGCCGGAAAAAGTCCTCGAGGAACCGGGGCTGAAGATGTTCGTCTATCTCTCCCGCATCCTGGACCGCGCGGTCATCAACGCCGAGGGCCGGTCATTCGGCAAGCTGGCCGACCTCAAGGTCCGGATGGGAGAGCTTTTCCCCAGGATGTCGTCGCTGGTCATCAAACCCAGGAGGAAGAAGAAGCCCTTGGAGCTGGACTGGGCCCAGGTCGATTCCGTGACCGGGAGCCGCATCGTCCTCCGGCCCGGCGCCGAGGAGCACTTCCACCCCCTCCAGGTCGGACCCGACGAGCTTCTCCTCCGGGAAGAGCTTCTGGATAAGCAGGTTGTGGACACGTTCGGAGCTAAAATCGAGAGGGTCAACGACATCCATCTCCTGGTGGTCAACAAGGACCTCCACATTGTCCACGTCGATTTCGGCCTGCGGGGGCTCATCCGCCGGCTGGGCTGGCTGAAGGCCGTGGATGCCTTCACCGGGTTCTTTTTCTCCTTCCAGATCAAGGAAAAACTGATCTCCTGGAAATACATCCAACCCCTGGTCAGCGACCTGCGCAACCAGGACCTCAAGCTGAACGTGGCCGGCAGCAACATCCGCGACCTCCACCCTTCGGAACTGGCCGATATCCTGGAAGAGCTGGACCGGGGCAACCGGGACCGCCTGTTCAAGTCCCTGGACGTGGAGACCGCGGCCGAAACGCTGGAGGAAGTCGATCCCAGGCTTCAGGTCCGGCTGCTCGAGGCGGCCCCGGCCGAAAGCGCCTCGGACATCCTGGAAGAGATGGCCCCGGACGAGGCCACCGACCTGCTGTTCGACCTGCCCGAGGAGCAGAAACAGAACCTGATCCGGACCATGGAAAAGCCCTCCCGGGACGCCCTGGTCGAGCTGCTCCGGCACAAGGAGGGCACGGCCGGAAGCCTGATGACCAAGGACTATATCTCGCTGGACCGCGAACAGACCATCGGCCAGGCGATCGAGGAATTCCGCAAAACGACCTATCCCCTGGACTCCGTGGCCTATATCTACGTCACCGACAAGGAGCGGCGGCTGCTGGGCGTGTCCACCCTGCGCCACCTCATCATCTGCGATAAGAGCACGCCCGTGGCCGAGTTCATGAACACTCGCTTGATCACGGTCGAACCCGACCAGGACATCGAGGATGTGGTCAAGCTCTTCAAGAAATACAAGTTCATGGCCCTGCCCGTCGTGGACCGGGACGACCGGCTCCAGGGCATCATCACCCTCAAGGACATCATCCAGGAAACCCTCGAGGATTAGGCGCCCTTACGGCTGCTTATCCGTTTTAGCGGC
>Ga0315294_10006831_pt1 | contig 12514 bp, 10 predicted proteins | sample YL17G13_40_MG_FD_203626 | JGI IMG/M metagenome (GOLD analysis project Ga0315294, IMG submission 203626) | Sediment microbial communities from Yellowstone Lake, YNP, Wyoming, USA - YL17G13_40 | ecosystem: Environmental > Aquatic > Freshwater > Lake > Sediment | place: USA: Wyoming | collected...
GGCACGGTCGAGATCGACGCGACGTTCATCGGCGGTGAGCGGCTCGGCCTCCGTGGAGGACGGCAACTCCCGGGTCCCAAGGCGCTCGTCGTCGCCATTGCCGTCGAGGTTCGAGGAAGTGGGTCCGGCCGCTGCCGGGCGGAGGTGATCCCCGACGCGACCGCGGCGGCCCTGTCGCCGTTCATCGTGCGGAACATCGAGCAAGGATCGACGGTGCTCTCCGACGGCCACCGCGGCTACCAGGGGAAGGACGGCGTGGCCGCCCAGGGACACACGCACCTGCCGAGGACCGAGGAGAGCTTCCGGCTGGCTGCCGCCGATGATGTCGTGCCGCACGCCCGTCGTGCGATCTCGAACCTCAAGGCGTGGCTGCTCGGCACCCACCGCGGCGTGGGAGCCGACCAGCTCCCGGTCTACCTCGACGAGTTCGTGTTCCGCTTGAACCGCCGGCGAGCGCCGATGGCCGGCTTCCAGACCCTGCTCGGCCTCGGGACCCACCGCGAGCCGACGACCTACGACGAGATCCTCGGCGCTCGTCCTGCCGCGGCGATGCCGCGCCCGCGCGGACGGAAGACCGGTTGACGAGAGCCTGGGCTACTGGCGGTCCTCGGCCAGCAAGTTGAGGATCAGGCGGACCACGAGATCCTTGTGCGACGCCTCACTCGCGGCGACGAGCAGGGCGAGCGCCACGAGCGCGGTGTCCGAGAACCGCGGCTGGCCGTCCGACCCGCGCAGCGCGTTGTTCCGGCGTAGGTAGTCGAGGAATAGCAGCGATCCGGTCCGCTTGTTGCCGTCGGAAAGCGGGTGGTCCTTGATGACGAAGTAGAGCAGGTGCGCGGACCCGCGACTCGATCGTCGGGTAGAGCAGCTCCCCGCTCCACGTCTGCTCGATGTTGAGGAGGATCGACTCGAGGGCGTCGTCACGCTCCTGGCCGAACATCCCGGGGTTCTCACCGCGTCCGAGCATGTCGTCTCGGAGGGTGCGAATCGTCGCTCGCGCCGCCGTGATGTCGAGCGCCGCGATCGGAGCCGAGGTCCGGTCAGGGGCAGCCGAGAGCTGGTCCTCGTCGTAGGCGCGGAGCATCCGCCACGAGCGCGCGTACCGCTGGACGACTTCAAGGACAGCTTGACCCTGGTCGGTGACGAGCTCCTGGTTCCGCAGCGTGGACGAGAGCAGAGTCACCGCCTGCTCGATCTCGACTCCCCGGTCCCGCAGACGCTTCTCGTTGAGCGTGTAGCCTCGGATCAAGTGGTCTCGTAGCGTGTTGGTCGCCCAGATACGAAACTGGGTCCCGCGCTTGGACTTGATCCGGTAGCCGACGGAGATGATCACGTCGAGGTTGTAGTGCTGGATGCGGCGGCGGACGGGCCGGCCGCCCTCGGATTGAACTGCGAAGGAATCCTTCGCGGTTGCCCCCTCCGCCAGCTCGCCCTCGCGATAGGCGTTCTGGATGTGGATGCCGACGTTGCGGGTACCCGTGTTGAACAGGTCCGCCATCTGCTTCTGGGTCAGCCAGACGGTGTCGTCCCCGACCAGCACCTCCACCCGCGCGCCGCCGTCCGGCGCTTCATAGACGACGATATCGCCAGTAGGCCCCTGCGCCGCACCCGTCTCGCTCACCTCCTCATCCGACGATCTGGCCGGTTCGGAGTAAACCGGATAAGTGCGAGGAGGGTTGTTCGGGGTGGCGGCCCGCCCCCCCCGCGAGGGAAGCGTCCGTGCCGACGTCCTCACGCCGCCCGAGCTCGACCTGTTCCGGTAGGCCCGCGGGGCCACGCTGGCCGGGGGCTCCGCCCGGCGGTCGGGCCGCGATTGGCCACCGTCGCGCCGGCCACGCCGACCGCGGCGCGGCGCGCCGGGCGGCCGCGGGCCGGGCGGCGGCGGGGCGGGCGACCGGGCCGCGATTGGCCACCGCCGGGCCGGGGCCCCGTCCGCGCGGAATCGCACGTGAAGTGAACGCCCCAGGCTTCCGATGGGGCTTCGACCCCTGCGTCGGACCCCGCGGCGACCACCGGCCGGGGCCACGGCGCTCGCCCCGAGCACGGGACCCACGGGGTTCGGCGGCCCCGGAGCCTGCCGGGAGGGCAGCCGACCGGCGGCGGCCACCCCGCAGGGGCGCCGGCGCGTGGGGCTGTTCAGTCCACGTGTAATCCTGCAGGTGGCGGGAGATGGGCGGCGGCCGCGGGCTGGGCGGCGGCCGCGGGCTGGGCGGCGGGAGATGGGCGCGGGGTCGCCGGGCGGGCGGGCGCGGGGTCGCCGGGCGGGCGGGCGCGGGGTCGCCGGGCGGGCGGGCTGGGCGGCGGGGCCGGCCGGCTGAGCAAGGCGCGACGGGCCGCGGCGCCGGCCGCAGGCATCGCGGGCGCGCCCGGCAGAGACCCGTGTACGCTCGCGTTTCCCCGAGCACCGCCGCCAGGAGCCTCCCCCGTGAAGATCGGCCTCCAGCTCAACCGCTTCGACTACGCAGGCGGCACGCCCGCGATCGGAGCCACCCTTGCCCGCGTGGCCCGCGACGCCGACGAGGCCGGCTTCGACTCCCTCTGGGTCATGGACCACTTCTTCCAGATCCGCGGCCTCGGGCCGGTCGAGGACCCGATGCTGGAGGGCTGGACGACCCTTGGCTTCCTGGCCGCCCACACGCGGCGGGCCCGCCTGGGGCTCATGGTCGGCGGCGTCCACTACCGGCTGCCCGGGCTCTGGGTGAAGGCGGCCACCACGCTCGACGTCCTCTCCGGCGGACGGGCCTGGCTCGGCATCGGGGCGGCGTGGAACCAGGAGGAGAGCGACGGCCTGGGCTTCCCGATGCCGCCGCTCGGGACCCGCTTCGAGATGCTGGAGGAGACGCTCCGCATCGCCCACGCGATGTGGACCGGGGAGCGCGGCACGGAGGCTCGCCACGACGGCGCCCACTACGTCGCGGCGCGCCTGCTGAACTCCCCCCAGTCGATCAGCCGGCCGCGAGTCCCGATCATGATCGGGGGCGGCGGCGAGAAGAAGACGCTGCGCCTGGTGGCCCAGTACGCGGACGCCACGAACGTCTTTGGCGGCCCCGACATCCTGCGCCGCAAGTACGCCATCCTGCGCCAGCACTGCGAGGCCGTCGGTCGGCCCTACGCGGAGATCGAGCGCTCGACCCTCCAGAGCACCCGGCTCTCCGTGTCCGGCGGCGAGGGAACGGAGTCACCCGAGGCCGCCGCGGCGCGATTCGCGGCGCTCGCCGAGGCCGGGGCCCAGCACGTCATCGTGGGGACCCAGAACATCGAGGAGCCGGGCGTCGACGCCCTGGCGGCCCGTCTTGTCGGCCTGGTCCACGCGATCTGACGACGAGCGTCCCAAGACCCCCGCTGCGGCCCCGGCCCTCCGGACAGATACTCCCCGGGGGTATGGATCGCGTGCTAGGATACCCTTCCGTTCCGCGCGTGCCCGCGGCGGACACCAGCACGAGACGTATCCTCCCGATGTCCGACACCACCTCCCCCTTCGGCGGCTTCACGATCGACTTCGGCACCGCCGGCGATGCGACGCCACTCGCGCCCCCCTCAGTGGCCGCCGCCGCCGAGGGCTCCCATGAGACGAGCCTCCTCATCCTGGGCTCCGGCCCGGCCGGCCTGACGGCCGCCATCTACGCGGCCCGGGCGGTCCTCGCGCCGATCGTTCTCGCCGGCTACCAGCCCGGCGGCCAGCTTACGATCACGAGCGAGGTCGAGAACTACCCGGGCTTCCCCGACGGGATCCAGGGCCCCGAGCTGATGCTCCGGTTCCGCCAGCAGGCGGAGCGCTTCGGGACGCGGATCTTCGACGTCGAGGCGGACCGCGTCGACTTCTCCAGCCGCCCGTTCCGGGCGTGGGCCGGCGGCGTGGAATACCGTGCCCAGGCGGTCATCGTGGCGACTGGCGCGTCGGCGATCTGGCTGGGCCTCGCGTCCGAGGAGCGGCTCCGCGGCCACGGCGTCTCGGCGTGCGCGACCTGCGACGGCTTCTTCTTCCGCGACAAGGCGGTCGCGGTGGTCGGCGGCGGCGACACGGCCCTCGAGGAGGCCCTCTACCTGACCCGCTTCGCCTCGAAGGTCCACCTCCTCCACCGGCGCGACGAGTTCCGGGCCAGCAGGATCATGCAGGCCCGCGCCGAGAGCCACCCGCGGATCGAGATCCACCGGGGCGTGACGGTGGACGAGGTGCTCGGCGAGGAGACGGTCACGGGCGTGCGCCTGCGCGACGTGGCGACCGGGGCGACGCGCGACCTCCCCGTGGACGGCTTCTTCGTCGCGATCGGCCACCGGCCGAACACCGCTCCCTTCGAGGGGTGGCTGGCAAAGGACGAGAAAGGCTACCTGGTGGTCGAGCACGAGACCTACTCCCGGGTCGAGGGCGTCTTCATCGCCGGCGACGTCCACGACCACCGCTACCGCCAGGCGGTCACCGCGGCCGGCGACGGCTGCCGGGCGGCGATCGACGCCGAGCGCTGGCTCGAGGAGCACGGCGTGGTCGAGGCCGCCACCGCGACGGCCCGGTGAGCGACGGCCGCGTGAGCGGCGGCCGCGTGAGCGGCGGCCGCGTGAGCGGCGGCCGCGAGGCGAGCGACGGCGCCGCAAGCGCCGGCCGCGGGGCGACGGACCGCCGCGAGGCTACGCTCCGCCGGCTCGGCATCGTCCCGGGCGTCGCGGAGCTGGTCCGGGTCGCCCTCGACGACGCCGTCGGGCGGGCCGAGGCCGCGCGCGCCGCGGAGGGCGCGGCGCCGCCGGCGGTCGTTGTCCTCGACGCCGGCTGCGGCCGCAACTCGGCGCTGGCGCGCCACCGTCCGCGGATCGGCCGCTTCGTCGGCGTGGACATCCACGCCCCGGCGCCGGGGGCCCTCTCCTACCTCGACGAGTTCGCGACCGTCGACCTGTGTGCGCCCTCCGATGCCTTCCCGCCCGCGACCTTCGACGTCGTCCTCAGCTCGTTCACCGTGGAGCATTTCGCCGACCCGGATGCCGCCTTCGTCAACCTCGCCCGCTGGCTGCGGCCGGGCGGGTCGCTGGTGCTCACGACCGTCAACCGCCGCCATCCGTTCGTGGCCGCGTACCTGGCGATGCCCGACGGGCTGCGCCGGCGCGTCCAACCCGTCGTGAAGGCGACCGCCGCCGACGCCCACCCGCTCGTGGGCGCCTGTAACGAACCCGTGGCTTTGCGGGAGGCGCTCGCCGCGGCGGGATACGAGAAGATCAGCGTCGAGACGATCGGCCACCTCGCCCGCGCCTGGAGGCGGCGGCTCCCGACCTTCGCGCTCGGGCTCGTCGGCGACCTGCTGGCCCGGGGCATCCCGTCGCGCCGCTCGACCCTCGTCGTGACCGCCCGGGCGCCGGAGCCCGCCGCGTGACGGGACGGGGGGGAGCGCGGCGACTCGCACGCGGCCCGTTCGGCGGTGGCGAGCCGCCGCCGCCCATCCCGCCCGAGCGCCGGCGGCGGACCATCCTCCGGATCGTCGCCTTCTTCGGGCCCTACCGATTCCGGGTCGCGGTCGTCGTCGGGGCGATCCTGATCACGAGCCTCCTCGGCGTCGTCAACCCGATCCTGCTCAAGCTCCTCACCGACGAGGTGATCATCGGGCGGGACTACACCAACCTCGCCCTTTTCGTCGGCCTGATGATCGCCACCCCGATCGCGTCCGGCCTGATCGGCGTCGGGCAGACCTACCTCAACAACGTCATCGGCCAGAGCGTGATGCAGGACCTCCGCAACGCGCTCTACGCCCACCTCCAGCGGCTGCCGCTGCGCTTCTTCACCGAAACGCGCACCGGCGAGATCCAGAGTCGCCTCGCCAACGACGTCGGCGGCGTCCAGGCCGTGGTGACCGACACCGCGACGAGCGTCGCCTCCAACGTGGCCACGGTCGCCTCGTCGCTCGTCGCGATGGTCATCATCGACTGGCGCCTGACGCTGCTCTCCGTGGGGATGCTCCCCTTCTTCCTCTACCTCACCCAACGCGTCGGGCGGGTCCGCCGGGCCGTCTCCACCGAGACCCAGAAGGCGCTGGCCGACATGACCTCGGCGACCGAGGAGACGCTGAGCGTCTCGGGGGTCCTCCTCACGAAGACGTTCGGCCAGCAGGCGACGGCGACCGATCGATTCCGGACGTTGAGCCGCCGGCTCGCCGGCCTCCAGCTCCGCCAGGCGATGGTGGGGCGCTGGTTCTTCATGATCATCGGGACGATCTTCAGCATCATCCCCGCGTTCGTCTACTGGCTGGCCGCGGTGCTGGCGATGAACGGCGACCCGTCGGCGCCGACCGCCGGCGACATCGTCGCCTTCACCACGCTCCAGAGCCGGCTCTTCTTCCCGCTGGGGCAGCTGCTCAACGTCCAGGTGGAGATCGCCGGGTCGCTCGCCCTCTTCGACCGGATCTTCGAGTACCTCGACCTCGACCCGGAGATCGTCGACGCGCCCGACGCCGTGACCCTGGAGCCCGCGGCCGTCCACGGACGGGTCCGGCTCCACCGGGTCTGGTTCCGGTACCCCATCGCCGCCGTGCCGTCGGAGCGGGCGCTCGAGGCGGTCGCGGGCGGGCACACGCACGCGACGAGGTCGACGCCCGACGAGGCGGTGGCCGACGCCGTGGTGGAGCCGATCGCCGAGGAGGCGCTTGCGGCGGGTCTGCCCGAGCCGGCGACGGCCGATCCATTCGCTCCCGCGGCCGGCAGCGAGGCGCTGGCCGCCGCCCCGCCGGCCGCCGTGGTGCCGCCGGCTGCGTTCGCCCCGCCGGCCGCCGCGGCCCCGCTGGCCGCGTTCGCCCTGCCGCCGGCTGCGTTCGCCCTCGAGGAGATCTCCTTCGAGGCGGAGCCCGGGCAGCTGGTGGCGCTCGTGGGCCCGTCGGGCTCCGGCAAGACGACGACGACCTACCTGGTGCCGCGCCTCTACGACGTCGACAGCGGCGCCGTCGAGATCGACGGCCTCGACGTGCGGCGGATCGCCCTTGCATCCCTCGGGCGTGCGATCGGCGTCGTGACCCAGGAGACCTACCTCTTCCACGCCTCGATCCGCGCCAACCTGCTCTACGCGCGGCCGGAGGCGACGGAGGCGGAGGTGGAGGTCGCTGCCCGCGCGGCCGCCATCCACGAGCGCGTGCTGGAGCTGCCCGAGGGCTACGCGACGATCGTGGGCGAGCGCGGCTACAAGCTGTCTGGAGGCGAGAAGCAGCGAATCGCGATCGCCCGGGTGCTGCTCAAGGACCCCCGGATCCTGATCCTCGACGAGGCGACCTCGGCGCTCGACACCGTCTCCGAGCGGCTCATCCAGGCCGCCCTGGAGCGGCTGATGGAGGGCCGCACGACGATCGCCATCGCCCACCGCCTCTCCACGATCCTGCGGGCCGACCAGATCCTCGTCTACAACCGCGGCCGGATCGTGGAGCGGGGCCGCCACGAGGAGCTGCTGGCGCTGGGCGGCCTCTACGCCCGTCTCTACCACGAGCAGTTCGAGGCGCCGGTGGGGGTCGCGAGCGCGACCGAGGCCGGACCGGACTGACCCGCCCGGGGCGAGGAGGCTGCCCGGCGCGAGGCCCGGCGGCGGGTCGCGACCTTGGCCCGGCCCGGCGGGCAGAGGCCGCCCGGCGCGGGGCGCGACCTTGGCCGGCGCGGAGCGGCTGGCCGGCGGGGAGCGGCTGGTTGGCGCGGAGCGGCTAGTCAGGCCTGACTCAGGGCGTGGGGCGGCACGCACGAAACTCGGGCCGAAGACGCCGAAACGGTCACTTTCCCGGCCGGTTTCGTACGGCCGGCGAGCCTGGCCGAGTCACCCGGGCATCAGGGCGGCCGAATCGTCGCGGGCTCCGCGGTCGGCGGTCTGCTCGGTGGATCGCATGATCGCGCGGGGCACGGTCTGCCGCCCACCCGCGCCGCTCGGCTCAAGCACTTGCGCAAACGCGCAACAACTGGAGTAGAATGGGGCCGCGTCCCCGGCACTCCGCGGCACTCTCCGGCACTCCGCGGCGCATCCGGGGACTCCGCGCGACGCCCTCCCGCATCCCAGTACGCCCAGGAGCAGACACCGCATGGCCAGCAAGACCGCCGACCTCCGCCACGAGGGCGGGCTTCGCTTCGTCGCCCGGACAGGCTCCGGCTTCGAGATCGCGATGGACAACGAGACGGGCGCCTCCGCCCCCCGCCCGACCGAGGTGCTGGCGGCCGCCATCGGCGGCTGCACCGCGATGGACATCGTCAGCATCCTCGAGAAGAAGCGCCAAGTCGTGACGCGGTATGCCCTGCGCGTCGAGGGCGAGCAGCGCGACGCGCACCCGCATTCCTTCCGGCGTGTCGTGATCACCCACGAGATCGAGGGCCCTGCCGTGGACGTCGACGCGGTCCGGCGCGCGATCGAGCTCTCGGCGACGAAGTACTGCTCGGTCTCGGTCGGCCTGGCCAGCGGGATTGCCGAGCTGCACCACCGATACGTGGTGGTTTCGCCGCCGGGGGCCGCGCCGGTGGAGGGCGAAGCCGCCGTCACGGGTCCCGGCCAGCATCTCCCGCCCGACGAGAGGTAGCGCGCTCGCGCGGGAGCCGGCGGTCGCGGCCACGTGGCGCCCGGCGCGTCGGGCGCGGCGACCCGTGCACCCACCCGCCCGTCCACCTGCGGAATCGCACGTCAACTGAACACCCCCACCCGCCCGGGCACCTTCAGCATCGTCGCGGCCGGTCGGCTGCCCCTCCCGGCAGGCTCCGGGGCCGCCTGACCCGGCGGTTCTGTGCTTGCGGCGGGCTCGTCGCGCCGGTCCGGCGGTCGCCGCCGGGTCGGACGTGGGGATCGGGGGCCGCAGCCGGCCCCGGGGTGTGCACTTCACGTGCGATTCGCCGCGTTCGGGGCGGCACTGGCCCGCGATCCGGATGGAGGCCGCGCCCGCCGGGGCGGCACCGGCCCGCGGTAGGTGCGGTGCTGGCCCGCCCGCGGAGCGAGACTCGCCGACTCCGCCCGCGGGGGCGACTCCGCCCGCGAGGGCGACGCCACCCGACCCCTGGGTTGCATGACTATGCGCGCTCGATGTATAGTCATGCGTGGCATGAGAACCCCGGCGATCCGGCCCGACCGGCACGACCAGCCTGACCCCCACCGATCCGCAGGGCCGCCCGACCGTGCGCCCGTGAGCGCAGGGACGGGGGCGTCGGTCAGGGTTGCGCCGGAGCGCCGGGACGTGCCGCTCCCCCGCGGCCCGCGCGGCGACGGCGAGCGGATCCGCGTCGCCATTGTCGGCGCCACCGGCTACGTCGGCGCCGAGCTGGTCCGGCTGCTCACCCGCCACCCGGCCGTCGAGATCGTCGGCCTCGTCGGGCGCGGCCGCAACCAGGAGCCGATCGGCGGCACGCACATCCACCTCGACCGGACGGGGCTCCACGTCGACGCGACCGTCCCCGACGCCGACGCAGTCTTCCTGGCCCTCCCCCACGGCGCTGCGGCCGAGATCGTCCCCGACCTCGCCGCGACGGGCGCCGCGATCATCGACCTGGGGCCCGACTTCCGGCTCCGCGCCGCGGCCGACTACCCGCGCTGGTACGGCTTCGAGCACCCCCGGGCGGACCTGCTCCCGGCCGCCGTCTACGGCCTCCCGGAGCTCCACCGGGTCGAGCTGGGCGCCCTGCGCGGCGAGAAGACCGCGATCGTCGGCGCGCCCGGCTGCTACCCCACGGCCACGCTCCTCGCACTGGCTCCCCTCGCCCGGGCCGGGCTGATCGGGGACCTCGTCGTGGACGCCAAGTCGGGCGTCTCGGGCGCCGGGCGCGAGCCGAAGCAGGACCTCATGTTCGGCGAGGTCAACGAGAGCGTGAGGGCGTACGGAATCGGCGGCCACCGCCACGTCGCCGAGATGGAGCAGGAGCTGGCGGCGCTCGGCACCGCCGGCGGGCACGGGCCCGACGCGAACCCGGGCGTGCGGGCGGTGGACTTCCTCCCCCACCTCGTCCCCATGACGCGCGGCATCCTGTCGGCCTGCCACGTCCGCCCGAACCGGCCCGTCTCCCAGCGCGAGCTCGACGCGCTCTACGCCGAGGCGTACGCGGGCGAGGCCTTCGTGCACGTGGTGACCCAGCCGCCGGCGACGAAGCACGTCCTCGGCAGCAACACCTGCCGGGTCCACGTCCGCGCCGACGAGCGGACCGGCCGCGTGCTGGCGATCGGCGTGATCGACAACCTCGTGAAGGGGGCCGCCGGCCAGGCGATCCAGGCCTTCAACGCCGTCCACGGGCTGCCGGAAACCGCCGGCCTCGAGCAGCTCCCGCTGGCGCCGTAGACCACGAGCCGACGATGACGACCGAGCCCGCCCAGCCGACCCGGCCGGCTGCGCCTCCCGACGACGTCCTCGCGCCGGTCTCTGCGCCTCCCGGCGACGTCCTCGCGCCTCTCCCCACGCCTCTCCCCGACCTCCTCACCGCGCTCCCCTCCTCGCTGCCGGGCGTCGAGCGCCGGGCCGTCCTGCCGGCCGGGTTCGCCGCCGGCGCCACGACCTGCGGCATCAAGGCCAGCGGCCGCCCCGACCTGGCCGTGATCCGGACCACCGGCGCCCCGGCGTCGGCCGCGGCGGTCTTCACCACGAACCAGGTCGTCGCGGCCCCGGTCCACGCCTCGCGGGCGAACTTGGCGATCACCCGCCCGGAGGGCCGGGGCGACGGCTCCGACCATTTCGGACGCGCCCAGGCCATCGTTGCGACGAGCGGAAGCGCCAACGCCGCGACCGGCCTCGCCGGCCTGGCCGACCAGGCGGCGATCGCGCAGGCCGTCGCGGTCCACTTCGGCGTCGATCCACTGGGGGTCCTCAGCCTCTCGACGGGGGTCATCGGGACGCGGCTCCCCGTGGAGAAGGTCGCCGTCGGGATCGTCAGCCTGGCCTCCGGCGGCCTCCCGACCACCGACGACGGCTTCCTTGCGGCTGCCGAGGCGCTCCGGACGACCGACTCGGTGGCCAAGATGGCCGCCACGCAGGTCGACCTCCCCGGCACCGACGGGAGGGCCGTGACCCTGACCGTCGCGGGGATCGCCAAGGGGGTCGGGATGATCCACCCCCGGATGGCGACGATGCTCGCGGTGGTCCTGACGGACGCGGCGGTGGATCCCGCCACCCTGCACGGGCTCCTGCGCGCGGCGACGGTCCGCACCTGGAACCAGCTCTCCGTGGACGGCGACACGAGCACGAACGACACGGTCTTCCTGCTTGCCTCCGGCGCGTCCGTGGCGGCCCCGGTGCTGCCGGACACCATCGAAGCGGCGATCCTCGGTGGCGCGATCGAGGCCGTCGCCCGGTCGCTGGCCCGCCAGCAGGCGGCCGACGGCGAGGGCGCCACGACGCTCATCACCTGCCAGGTCTCCGGCGCCCGCGACGACGTCGACGGCCGCGCCGTCGCCCGCGCGGTCATCTCCAGCAGTCTCGTCAAGGCCGCCGCGCACGGTCGCGACCCGAACTGGGGCCGCATCGCGGGCGCCGCCGGCAACGCGCGCCTCGGCGAAGTCCGCCTCCTCGAGACGGCCGGGCTCGCCCATGCCGACGCCTGTGCCCGGGCCGGGGCGCCCGCGTTCGTCGATCCCGACCGGCTGCGGATCGCGATCGCCGGCCACCTCGTCTACGACGGGCCGGCCGGCGGCCCGGCCGCCTTCGACCGGCCGGCGACCCGCATCGCGATGGCCGGCCCCGAGATCCTGGTCCGCCTGGACCTCGGCCTCGGCGCCGGCACCGGCGAGGCGTTCGGCTGCGACCTGACCGAGCAGTACGTGATCGAGAACGCGGAGTACACGACGTGAGCGAGATCCTCGTCCTCAAGCTCGGCGGGACGACCCTCGCCGACCAGCAGCAGGTGCTGGCCGAGGTGGCCACGGTGGCCCGGCGCCGCCCCGTCGTCATCGTCCACGGCGGCGGGAAACGGATCACGGAGTGGCTCGACCGGCTCGGCGTCCCGACCCGCTTCGAGGGCGGCCTTCGCGTCACCGATGCCCAGGCGATCGAGGTCGCCGCGGCGGTCCTGCGCGGAGTGGTCAACTCCGAGCTCGTTGCCGCGCTGCGCGACCTGCGGGTCGACGCGGTGGGCCTGTCGGGCGTAGACGGGGGGCTGCTCATCGGGGAGCGCGTGCCCGGGATCGGCCTGGTCGCCCACGTCGTCGGCATCAAGCGCGACCTGCTCGACGCCGTGCTCGTGGGCGGGCAGGTCCCGGTGGTGGCGCCCCTTGCCCGCGACGAAGGGGGCGTCGTCTGCAACGTCAACGCCGACGACGCGGCGGCGGGGCTCGCGGCCGGTCTCGGCGCCCGCCAGCTGGTGCTGATGACCGACGTCGACGGGATCCGCGGGGCCAGCGGGGCGAAGATCGCCTCGCTGACGGCCGCCGAGGCCAAGGCCCTCATCAGCGCCGGCACCATCTCGGGCGGGATGGTCCCCAAGATCCGGGCCGCCCTGGCGGGGATCGCCGGGCCCGGGGCCGAGGCCGTCATCTGCGACGCGGGCGCGCCGGACGCGCTCGCCCGGGCGCTCGGCGACCCGACCTTCGGCACCCGGATCACGGCGGCCGGCA
>Ga0315294_10006833_pt1 | contig 12513 bp, 13 predicted proteins | sample YL17G13_40_MG_FD_203626 | JGI IMG/M metagenome (GOLD analysis project Ga0315294, IMG submission 203626) | Sediment microbial communities from Yellowstone Lake, YNP, Wyoming, USA - YL17G13_40 | ecosystem: Environmental > Aquatic > Freshwater > Lake > Sediment | place: USA: Wyoming | collected...
GCCGAAGTAGCTTCGGCTACGAAGGCTGAATCGTCCGTCCAGGCCTGGACGGACTACGGCGGAGTAGGCTTACACGGATTGCACTGATTAAGTGAGGAAAGCCTCAAGTAGATTGCTTCGCTCCCGCCTTCGCCGAGGCTACGGCGGACGAGCCGCTCGCAATGACATATTGGCCTGGCCTTGCAGTTATGCTGAGCCTTTAGCCTTGAGTCTTGAGCCTATCGTACCGGTAGAGCACCGTTGCCAGGGCCTGCCTATCAACGGGGGTGGTGGGCTCGCCCAGGATGAGGCCCTTCGTTTGTGCCCAGCGCCAGGAATCCGCTGCCCATGCCTCCACGACCGGCGAAGCCGGCTCGGCTTTCAGCCAGGAACGGACTGATTCGAGGTCGAAGTTCTTTCCCGGACAGGATGTGGCAGTCACCTGCCGGTGGAAGAAGAGCCGCTCGGATGGGATTTGAAATCCCTGCGCCAGGCGAAAGAGAACTTCCTTCAGGGTGGCGAGGAGGGTGGGGGAGGGTTTTTCCGCCTCGTAGTCTCCGATGGCGCAGATGCCGACGCTGTGCTGATTCAGATAACCCGAAGAACCCAAGAGCCGGATCATGTCCGGCTTGTGGATCAGTGCATGGGCGCCCGGAAGGTTCAGGTCCCTTCCCGGCCAAATCGCCCCGTCGGGGCCGACCAAGAGGTGGTAGCCGATGTCGCGCCAGCCTTTTGAGAGGTGGTAGTTTCGGATGGCGGTGATGGTCTTCTCTCCCTGGTATTGGGCTGCGCTCGGGCGATAGGAGTGGTGCAGAACGAGGGAGTCTATCTGGCGGGAGAGGGTATGGCCCGCGAGCCAAGTTTGAATATCAGCGATGGGTTCGATCATGGTAGTGGGAACAGGGGAGTTACAAGTTTCAAGAAAGAGCGGCCTGAGTCCTGGGTCCTGGGTCTTAGGCAAGGAACCCCCCAAGGGCACATCGCGCGATCAGTCATTGCGGGCGTTCGGGGGTGGGGCGCGTGTCTTTGTAGTTGCTCAAGACTCAAGTCGCAAGACTCGAGCCTCTTCCGTCAAACTTCTGTTCTCTGAAACGCGCTTCAGGCCAGACCCCCCGCCGCTCACTTCCCGTTCCTCTTCCTGATGTATTCCAGGTGCTCGGTGAGGGCCTCGATGGCCTTGTCCAAGGCGACGACCGTTTGCGCCCAGAGGGGGAGGATCTTGGCGTATCCCACCCAAAGGAGGAAGGCCAAAACGGCAGCCAACGCCCCATAGTCACTTATTCGTTGCAGCAATATTTCCACAGTTAACTCACCATCCGGCGTTGTCAGTTGCTGGTTGTTAGTTGTTAGACTTCGATCTCCAAAAACTGACGACTAGCAACGAAAAACGCCCTCTCTTCCTCTCACCACTTGGCCCCATACCATTTGTCCGCCTGAAACCTCCCGTGCCTCATTTGCCTGGTTATGCTCCTCGTCGCCCCACTTGGCACCGTGTAAGTCACGCTCAAGTATGGCCTGTTCGTGCCTTCATCCGAATGGAACTGCGCCTCGTAATACCACTCCTCCAAGTCTGAGTCGTAATACCTGAGTCCCAGCGAATTGGGTGTGCCGGTGACGGTGGTGGTGTAACCTTGGGCAGCGTAGGAACCAGACATGATTGGGCTGAAGTATTGGTTCCCATCTACCACGTCTTTCTCCAGGCCATCGGTGTTGTCGCCCTTGCGCACATTGTAACTTTTCCAGCCTACCGACATCCCCCAGACATTGCTACTCGCCAGGGCCGTTGCTCCGAGGCCGATCCCATTCAAAGTAGTGTAGGAGTTCCCCTCCACCCAGGTCTGAGAAACCCACCTCTTGACGGTGAAGGCGAAAGCATTTGAGGCGCCAACACTAGAGCAGTAGATATTGTGGGTGGCGGCGTTTATGATGGCGTCATCGGGGATTGAGGTGATGTCATACTTAGTGCCTAACTTGTGATAGTAATAGTTGTAGGGGTAGAAGGGTGTGTAATCACAGAGCGTTACATCGTTTCCGTCGCAGTTGATGGTCGGGTCTATCGTTACCGGCAGGGCCGCCGCGTAAAGCCAATCAATGGGTATCCGTAACTCGAAGGACTTGTCCTGAGTGAAGTCGAAGGAGTCCTTGTTGATGACCCAGGCGCAGATTGCGACTTGGCCCTTGGCGTCAACCGCTGTCGCCGCTCCCAACTGGAACCCTTCGGCGCCCAGTATCGTCAGTGGAATTGTCACCCACTTCGCGGTGAACCCTTCAGGCAACTTCGGCAATGCGTGAATCTCGATGGTCTCCTTCAGCCCTATCCCAGTAACTTGATGCTCAAGCACGACGCCCGGATAGGGACTGTAAACCGCCAGGTCGTCGCCGCCTGTCGTTGATGCCAAACTCGGTAAGGCCAGGTTGCGCACCTCGCCTCCAGCCGACCTCGCCTCAAGGTTCCCGATGCTGAACTCGAGCACCTTCCCGTCCACCTGATACTTCCAGGGGGCCAGCACCTTGTTGTCCATCGGTATCCAGATGCCCTTTTCGTCCAACCGGTGAATGGGGCGCACAAATATCCGCTGCTCCAGGCTGCCATCCTGGTTGTCGAAGGTGGCGTGAAACCGTCCCCTGGCGATTATCTCTCTATCTTTGGGTAACATCGTTTTTCGTTGTTAGTTGTTGGTTGTTTGACTCGACCGTCTAAGAGCGAAGAACATCGTTTTTCGTTGTTAGTTGTTGGTTGTTTGACTCGACCGTCTAAGAGCGAAGAACATCGTTTTCAGTTGTCAGTTCTTGGTTGTTAGGCTGGGACCTCTAGTGTCTAACAACTAACAACCAACAACTAACACCGCCCTATCTTCCAACACTTGCGGTGTAGTTCATCTCAATCGGCCCAACCCGGACCCAGTGGGTGCCGCTGGCCACGGCGAACAACTTCAGGTGAACCGTTACCCGCCCGCCCTTCGTCCAGGCTGGACTTCCGCTCACGGTCGCCGTGTCCTGGGTCATCGTGGTGTTCTGTTTGTCTATCGGACTCGCCGGCGAGGTCGTAACCGCAGCCCCAGCCGGGTCCAGGATTTCCACAACCTCAAACTTTGTGTTGCCGCTGCCAATGCTCGTCTGGCTCCAGAACTTGAAGTTGGTCAGCGAGAAGAAGTCGAACGGCACCTGGAAATGGGCGTAGAGGTCAATATCAGCCGTCGCATCTCCGCCATTGTTCTTGACCTGGACGTAGAAGAACTTGTTCGTGCCGTCCCAGCCCTCAGATGTGCCGCTATCCGCTGCCGTCCCGAAGTTGTTGTTCGTTCCATCCGCCACCCACCCAGAGTTGCTATCGGGGTAAATCTCCACCTTGCGGGACTCTTCATAGCAGACGCGCAACTCGACGGCGTCCACATAGACATCACCGGCCGTCCCGTCATCGGTCTGCTTGATGCGAAGGCTGCACCAGCGGGTTGCTGTCGGCACGGTTGCCCATCCTTCCACCAGCGCCCACGACGACCCCACCACCCCGTCTTTGATCGTTGTTGAGGTCGTCGGCACCTTGGTGTTGTCGTTCCAGTCAAGATACGCCTTCACGTATTCGGTGCCGTTCGCTGACTGCAGCCAGAACCTGTACCAGATGGCCACCCCCACCGAAGCCGCGCTCTCGTCCGGAACCGGTACGAGTTCGCTCGTTATCTGCGAGTAGTCAGCCGCTTCGGTCAGCGTGCCCAGGCTGAGTTTGCAGCTGCACCTCCCTTGCTTGTGCCGGGCGGCGCTCTGAACCGGAGTAACACCACTGCCACTCACCATCTTCCCCCACAATGGCACAGTGCTATCCGCACTTTCAAATCCAGGGTCCGGGCACATGTTTCCATCCGGCCTGGTTACTTCGTCCCGAAGCCCAGCCGAGATGTGGGGAGCATCCACGTAATCGTCGTGGAGCGTCGCATCGTCATTGGCCCGCTCCAATTGGCCATAGTAAACCTCGTCTTCGCCGCCGGTTTGATGGCTCTCTGCATGTGCGCCTAACGAGCCTGTGGCTGCAATTGTGACGTCCACTTCCTCGTCGCCAGCGTCGTCCGCAACGGTGATCCCGATGTTTGTCCCTTCGACGAGGTTGATGCGCCGCCGTTTGTAGGTGGTGCCGGCGGTGTTCTTCCGCACCCCGACTCGCGCATTGCCGGTCAGGTCTCCGCTGTGATCCCCGCCGGAGAGCGTTCCATGCTGGGCGTTCGTCAGGCTACCCGCCAGGTCTCCCAGGGGCAGTTCGTCAGCCCCTCCGCTCTCGTGAGTCGCCTCGTGCGCTGCTGTCCCTACACTGGCTATGCTGACTTCGACCTCTTCCTCCGCTGCGTCATCGCTTACTCCTATGTTGATGCCGGTGCCCTCGATGAAGTTAAGCCTCCGCCGCTTATAGGTCGTGGCGGAACTGTTCCTCCGAGCCGCCACCCGCGCATTCGCGTCCAGGTTGCCATCCACGGGGTCGGAACCGCCAACTTCATGGCTCTCCGCGTGCGCCCCTCCGCCGCCTCCGGAGAGTTGCGCCTCATCCAGGAATACCTTCACCAGCATCGCCGTAGTAGACACGGCTATCCCCACCGGCACTATCGGGTCGGGCGCCGTTGGTTTGCCGGTTCCCAGTGCGCCGGCGGTTGTTTGGAGGTAATAGGCGCTGCCGACCGTGAGGCCCATGAACCCGCCGATAACTGCACCGTCGGTGCCCACGATGCAACTGGTAGCGCTCTCCTTCGCCAGGATGATCCCCACTACCCGTGCCTTAGCCGGAGCCGCGTCGTCTGACTGCGCCTGTGCTACCGTGTTCGCCGCCGAAACATAAACCGCATCCCTGACCGCCTCCGTCGCCGTGCAGGTGAACGCCCGCAGGCTCGGCTGACCTATCCCTCGAACCACCCCGATGGAGTAATTGTCTTCTGAGATGACCGCGCCGCCCGATGCCACCACCTTCGCCAGGAGGATATTCCGCTGAGAAGTCGGAGGCGTCCCAGTGGTGTTGAAGTAGAGCGTCCCATCCTGCATCAAGTAGCAATAGTTGGTCGCCCCGTTTGTTATCGCCCCGCCAGTTCCCCCGTCGTTTGTCTTGGCATCCACTGCCAGCCGGAAACCTATCAACGCCTCCCCCGCCGTCAGGTTGACCGACAACCCAGTGCCGGCGGATACAACGAGGTCGGCGACATCTTCGGGCCGCTTCCATATCACTCCATCAAGATGCAGTGCGCTCTCCGTCTCCTCCAGCCTGTCCTCTATCCCCTGAAGATAGGCTTCGGCATGGTCGAAGTTGGTGTTCAGTTTGCTGCGGACGGTGGAGGATTCACCATCGAGGAAATCGTTGAAAGGTGGTATGTCGTAAGTAGGCATTTAGGTCATCCTTATGTGTGTAAGGGCGGCTAAGGACCCGTCCGAGTCCGGCCGGGTCGGACGAACTGCTCGCAATGACGGAGGCGGTGGCAGGGTGGTGGTTATGGAGTGCGGGAGCGTGCTCCCGCTTTGGAAAGCCCTTCGGCCCTTCGGCAGGCTCAGGGCAGGCAGGGCTCAGGGCAAGCGGCGGCGAGCCCTTCGGCTACGCTCAGGACAGGCCGCCGCACTCCAAAGGGGCCTCCGGCCCCGCTCAAAGGAAAACTTTGAGTAGATTGCTTCGTCCGTCCCTTGCAGGGCTCGGGACGGACTTGCAATGACGGAATCGAGGCTTGGAATCTCAGCCGGAGGTTGGTGAGGACTCTAGACCCCTGGACTCTTAGACTCTCAGACTGCAGCTCAATAAAGTTCCCAATCCGGCGTGTCGGAGAGGGCATCCTTGCCGAGCATGAAGTATTTTACGGTCTGGTCACCGTCGCGGCGGGTGAGGGGGACGGACGGCGGCGGGTTCTTCGCGATCCTATCCGCCAGGCCTCCGGCATTTGCCCTTTGGTGGGAAGTGAGGAGGGGCGAGTAGAGGACACGGCCGCTCTCCTTTTGGATGGCTCGCTTGATGGCTTCGGTCAGGATGTTGTCGGTGGACATGGGACAAAGAGTCTACGAGTCTTCTAGTCTGCAAGTCTTCTAGTCTGAAGGCACAGGGGACCAGCACCGCTACAGAGGAATGAGGAATGATCAAAGTAGATTGCCGCGTCGCCTCGAGTCGGCTGGGCCGAGGTCGGGACTCCTCGCAATGACGGAGTTGCGGGGGGGGTGGTTATGGAGTGCGGGAGCAAGCTCCCGCTCCAAAAAAGCGGCGACAGGTCGCCGCACTCCAAAGGAGCCCCCGGACGCACTCGGATCCTCTTTGGAATGACGGAGTTGTGGGGCGCGAAATAGTTCCCTTCCCCCTTGATGGGGGAAGGATAGGATGGGGGTGGCGCCACAGTGGACTCTCGCAATGACGGAGTTGCGGGGGGGGGGTTATGGAGTGCGGGAGCTTGCTCCCGCTTTGGAAAGCGGCGGCGAGCCGCCGCACTCCAAAGGAGCCCCCGGCCCCGCTCAGACCCTCCTCGGAGTGACGGAGGCGTGGCTTGAAGCGTGGCACGAAGTTGCCCAAGGCGCAAGACTCAAGACTCACAACGCCTCGACTTCGTAGTGGGTGCGTTGCTCTTTGGTGGTGAAGGTGGTGGTCATGGAGGCGATGCGGGCGATTTGGCCGTCCACGACGATGACCGATTCGGGCTTGAGGGTTGGGTCGAACTGGGCCTCGAAGGTCTGATAAATCCGGAAGCGGGCGTATTTCTCCGCCAAGGTGCGACAGACCCAGTTGACGGCGTCCTGGTTATTGAGGCTTGGATCATCCCAGGTCATGGGCCTTCTTTCGCCGACGTAGTAAGCATAGGTGGGATCGTAGAGGGAGGAGTAGTCAATGAATTCGGCGCTGGGCCTTTCATCGTCGTCCTGAGCCTGGCCGGTCACCCGGATCACGTTGCGGTGCTGGCTCTGATCCACCCTTTGGGTAAGGTTGAAGAGGGGATAGTGCTTGGCGGCGGCTCCGCCATGGGAGTTAGCCTCGGTGGTGGTGCGATGAAAGTGGGCGAGGGGCGTGAGGTCGGAGGAGGGGGGGCGGTAGAAGAAGTTTCCTTGCTCATCGAAGCCCATCCTCCAGCCGGAGAAGGAATCGCGGATATACTCCAGGAAGGAGGCTACGCTCTGGCCGGGGGCAGGCTGGTAGAGAGGGTCGTCGTTTTGGCTGGAGGGGAGGGCGAAGGTATCGGAGGCAATGTCGAGCCGGGAGTCGGGCAGGCCGGCGCGATGGCAGATTCTCCGCACCACGTCGGTATGAACCATCCCGTCGTAGGTTTCAGGCTCGAAGAGGAAGGCATTCTGGAGCCGGCGCCAGCCGTCGTAACATTCCAGGGTTACCCACTCCTCCAGTCCTTCCTGGCTGGTGGGGAGATAGGTCACGCCGGTGAAGCGGGGGGCGCCGCCGATCTGGAGTTGGACCGGGAGATTTGCCCTGCTCTTGTAGGAGTCAAAGAGGCCGCCCTTGTTGCTGGCGACGAAGGTGAGTGAACGGAGGGGACTGTCGAGGGAGGATCGCTCCTGTATCTCCCGGATGAAGGCATCAACCGGAACAGAGGCTCCGGTCACGGTCTTCTGGGTGGGGGCGAACTCGATCTCGGCTGCCCAATAGAAGGGGCTGCGGGATGGATTGGCCGTGGCGAGGGTGACGGCGTATCTATAATCTTCCAGAGGAGGATCGGGAGGCGAGCCATCGCCCTTGGTCAAGGAGATGGAGAGGGAGGTGCCCTCCGGCAGGGGTTGAAAGGCGAGGCAGGAGACGGAGGGGGCCTGGCTGGAGGGGTAGGAAAGCGCTTGGGCAGGGCTGACAAGGCTGCCAGAGGAGGAGAATTGGACGGGCGAATCGGTCCAGTAAACGTCCATCCGGTTGGTGAACAACCTTATCGGGGCGGGCAGCATCGCGTTGCCAGTGGCCGGGTCGAGGTCGCTCTCCCGATAGAAGATGGCGGCATCTCCGGTGGAGACGCGGAGTGCCCCAGGCAGGGGCAAGATTTGCAGGAGCGTGCCCCAAAACCCATAGGCATAGGTCTCCCCGCGGCCGAGCATCGGCCCCCTCGCCACCGGCACCCAGTCGCTTAGACCGGTGTAGCCGACATATCCGCTCTGCCAGGTGGGCGTGGGTGAACGATAGAGGACTGCTATCCCCTGACTTGGCAGCTCTAGCCGGTAGCGCCCCCCGAAAAACAAGTCGAGACGGCAAGGATCGGCGTATGAGGGCATTACTACGGGCGACCAAATGTAGAAGCTGAAATACCTTCCTTCACCCTTCATCAAGGAGTATGAAGTGGTAACCCCACCGTGTCCCTCATAGGGCGGCTCGCTACTGACGCCCCCAATCTTGAGCATTTTATATTCCCAGCCGGTGTAAGGGCCTTGTTCGTTAAACTGTGTGCCCTCATCAGCTTGCCATTCCCCTTTGCTAACCGCTCGGGCCTGGTAGAATGGTTCCAGCATCGCCATTCCGGTGTTTGGCTCGAGGGCGACGCCCGACTTGGCGTAGGCGGGCCAGAGGTCTCGCGCCTGATGATGAACGGCATATCCGGCCTCATCGAGAAGGTCGTGAGGGATGTCGAGGAGGAGGCGAACGTTCATTTGAGTTTCAAGTTGAAAGTTTCAAGTTTCAAGGAAAGGCAGGGCAAAGGCGAAGAGTAACCGCGGACTTGTCCGCCGTAGCCTTGGCGAAGGCGGATTACACGGACTGTCACAGGAGTGGCCGGTGACCAGTGGTCACATAGAGGCAGCCCGACCCGTCATTGCGAGCGGAGCGAAGCAATCTCAGGCAGGCGGTGGCTGCTTTGCGACGACGAGATTGCTTCGTCGCTACGCTTCCTCGCAATGACGTCATTCTCAGGCTTTGACGGGTAATCCGCGCCGGCGCATAATCGCGCTATGTATGTTTGGGACTATCTTGGCTTGCCGAGGGACCTTGAACGGCTGAAAGCGTTCAGGGAGGACGTGAAGTGCTTCCTGAGCCTGCGGCTGGAAATTGAGGAGGACATCCGGCAGCCGCTCCCCGGCCAGGTCCTGCTCGACGAGCAGATCGAGGAAATGCGAGCAGCCAAGCAAAAGAGGGAAGCGGACAAGCACGAATTCGGTGCATTGAGGGAGGGGATCGCGAGGGACAGGCCGCGCATCAGGGAGATTGTGGCGCGTCTCGACATACCCGAGATGTACGTGATCCGTGACCCAATAATGGGCGGGGGAGCGGAGCATGACTTCCCAATTCTACAGCTGGCACTGCATCCGGACAGTGGTCCGGGAGGTGTGCTTAACGAGACTCACGTCCTGGATTTCCTGAACGAGTGTATAGGTGCGGCTGAGCTACGCCTTGAAGAGCGCACGAAGAAGGTGCGGAACCCCTTCAAGTGGCTTTGGGACGGGTTTCAATGGTTGCTCAGGAGCGTTCCCTTCGTTTGGCAGATGTTGCGGGACGCGATGAAACGAACGCTGGCAGCCAGATAGACGATTCCATGCAACTGTCCCTTGTCAATCCTTTGGGCGAGGCGTCGCCTCGCCCCTACGTGAGGATGCCGTTGCGCTGTCGCTCCTACCCCATCCCTTCCAAAATGCGCGTGAGCACTTGCAGGGAGGAGAGGGAGGATTGCTCGACGATTTTGGCCTTTAGGCCTTCAGTGAGTTCGATTCTCACGGTTAGGGTTGGGGCTTGCGGCTTGAGGCTTGAGGGTAGGGCCAGGTCTCGGGGCTCAGGACCCAGGACTTTCTGAAATTGGAGGGGTTGGAAAGCCCCTTCGGAGCCGGATGGGCCGCCTGCAATGCGGCGGGTGCGGAGGGCAAAGGGATCCGGTTGCTGCTGGAGGCGGGCGAGTTCTGCCTCTCGGCGCCAGAAAAGGGCGGCGTCACCCTGGCGGAGGGCGGTCTGGGCGGCCTCCTGGAGGGCCTGGGCTAGTTGATCCTTGAGGGTTTCCCGGAACTGGCGAGGGAGGTGGGCGGCCTCGGCATATTCGAGTTGGGCCCGGCTGAACTTGACCGCCTCGGCAGCGGCCTGCTGTTCCTCCTTGCTCGCTTTTTGGGCGAGATGGGTGGTCTCCTGGGTTATCTCCCTTTGCCGGAGCCAGTAGGCTGGGGCATCGCCGGCCCGCCAGGCGGCGGCAGCGGCGCTCTGGAGGGCCTGGATGAGGTTGTTCAGGGCCTCCTGGAGGGCGGAGGAGGGGAGGCCGGCAGTCTCGAGATAGCGGAGGTAGTTCTGTTGGGTCTGGGCCTGTCCTTCCGCCTGCCTCTGTTGATCGGCAAGGAGTCTTTGCCAGGCGGTGAAGGCTTGTTGTTGGGTAAGGGCTTGTTGGGAGGGGGAATTCATTTTGGGTCTTGGGTCTTGACGGTTTGCAGGATCTGGTTGAGAATTGGGACATACTGTGAGGCGAAGAATGATGAAGATATTGCTAGCGGTTTGGGTCTTGGTGGGGTGTAGTCTGCCGGCCCTGGCCGACAGGGTGGTGGTGAGGGCAGGGATGGTTGGGGGTGACCACTTTGGCGGGATGGCGGGCGGGGTTGACTATGTCCGTGAGGAGCGGGGCGGAAGGCTGGTGATGGTGTCACTGGATCAGAGTGTGGATCTGCGGGGCATTTTCGACTGGAGTGGGACCCAGGGGGGGGAGGTTCACGTGTTGACGCTGCTGGCGTTTTCGCGCTCGGTGGCTGGGCGGTCTATGTTGTTGGGAGGAGGTTTGGCCTCGGTTGGCCGGCTGCGGCTGCTGGGTGAGGAGTCTGAGGTCGTTCAGCCGTTGGTTCGCCTCTGCTTCACTACCAGCCCGAGGGGGCTGTTGGTCGCGCAAGCGCAGGTGACGGCTGTCGCGGGGGCGGGCACTTACGCGGGCCTTTTCCTGGGGGTGGGGTTCTGAACCTCAAGAGCGGCTAAAGGCTTAGGACTAAGGGCTAAAGGGAACTGCAAGGTGCCAGGGAAGGTTGTCGTGTTCCATCCCTGCGCTTTGTGCGCGGGGCTAGGGGTTCCTTGAGTCTCCAGCCTGGCGTCCGTAGTCCGTAGCCTGAACTGCCGCCATTGTTCGCCAGAGGAGGGATTCGGGGAGGTCTATTTCTTCGGGGAGGCGGTGGAGATGGTCTAGGCAGAAGGAGCGGAGGATTCGCTCCTCGATCCCTCTGGGGTGGGAGCGAAAAAATCGGCCATCGCCTCGGTTTGGGCCTTGTCTGGGACGCCGAGGGAGCAGGCAACCTGAACGGCGTTGGAGATGAGGGCATCGGACTGGTTGGCGAGCCAATCCCAGTGCTCCCGGCGGTTGAAGATGGGGCGGGCGTCGTCGGAATCCCCGTCCCGGACGACATCAATGAAGGCTTCGAGAAGCCAGCGGGCCTGGTCCCATTCGCCGGAGATTTGGGCGGCCTTGGCCCACTTTGCCTTCTGGGCGACGGTAGGCTCGAAGACACAGCCCCATTTTCCACTCCACAGTGGGACCCATTGGCGTTTGAGGGAGACAGAGGAGATGTCGGAGGGGGAGAAGATGGGTTTTTGCATATTGATGTCCGCAGATTACGCAGATTAGAAGAAGAGAAGGGTGGCGGAGGAAATGGGGGAGACGAAGGCGAAGGGCTTGGGCGCCCGAAGGCGAAAGTAGGCTTACGCAGACTGACGTGGATTTTGACGCCCTGTGGGGCTTTAGCCTATGATCATAGTGAAAGAGGAGTGGAGAAGATGACGCAACGCAGAGAAAGAATAGTGCCGGGTCCCATCTATAGCGAGGAAACGATAGAGGCTCTGGAAGCGCTGGCCAAGAATCTCCGGCCACTCAGGAGGGACGTGGAGCTTGTCTATAGGAAGGTGGAGGAGGCGGAAGGAAGGGCACTCGCTTCCGTGAGGTTTGCCAGCGGCCTGGACAGGATCGCGTACGAGAAACTTGTGAAGGGCCAAACGCAGGCATTACGAGTGCCCTTGGGGCGGCTGATGGGTCAGATGCAGGCCTTTGAGGAGCCGAAGGCGAAGTTGGAGGCGCTCATAAGGGAACTGAGGAAACGTGTGGCATGGGTGAAGGAGGCACAGAAGCGTGCGGCCCGGTCAGAAGAGGATGCCTCGTGGTCTGGTCTGACGGCCGAGGAATTCCTTGCGGGCTACGGCGAGAGTGACTCCGTCTATGACAGGATTTGAGTGAACAGTGGAGACATACCGTGCTGGCGAGATCGTGCTGCTGCGCTTTCCGCATGTAGATACTACGGGGACAAGGCGTCGGCCCGCGCTGGTGCTTCTGGATACCGGGGATCAGGATGCCGTGGTAGCGAGAGTAACAAGCCAGGCGATTCGGAGCGCGTACGACGTGGAGGTTAGGGAGTGGCGTGAAGCGGGTTTGATGTTGCCATCAGTGATTCGGGTGGATAAGGTGGCAACATTAGAGAAGCGTCTGGTGGAGAGGAGACTGGGGGCGCTGACGGCCGGTGATTGGGCACGCGTCGGCAAGGTCGTGCGGCGACTATGGAGGTCCATCAGTTAGGGAACAGGTTGGGGCGCCCATTGGCGTTTGAGGGAGACAGAGGGGATGTCGGAGGGGGAGAAGATGGGTTTTTGCATATTGTTGTCCGCAGATTCAGCCT
>Ga0315294_10006834_pt1 | contig 12511 bp, 8 predicted proteins | sample YL17G13_40_MG_FD_203626 | JGI IMG/M metagenome (GOLD analysis project Ga0315294, IMG submission 203626) | Sediment microbial communities from Yellowstone Lake, YNP, Wyoming, USA - YL17G13_40 | ecosystem: Environmental > Aquatic > Freshwater > Lake > Sediment | place: USA: Wyoming | collected...
CGCATACCGAGTAATAGGGGAAGAACCCGATGCCCTGTTCCCGACACGCCTCCGCCAGTTCTTTGGTCACGTCCCGCTTGAACGGTCCGTTCATGATGTTGTAATCGGTCTGCTTCGTGTCCCAGAGGCAGAAACCATCGTGATGTTTGAGGAGAAAGACGATGTAACGCGCGCCGATTTCCTGGACGACCTTGACCCACTCGCGCGCGTCAAACTTCTCGGGGTTCCACTTCTTGTAAAGACTGTCATATTCCTCGATGGGCGTCGGGTTGCCGCGTGACCAGCCGATTTCTTTTCCCGTTAAACTCACAGGTCCCCAGCAGATGAACATGCCGAAGCGCATATCCTTCCAGGCCTCAACCGCCTCCGGCTTGGCGGTCAGCATGTCCCACGGCTTCTCGCTCTCGGCGCCGGCTGCCAGGCCGCAAACGAATAACACGAAAACCAGGAAACCGATGAGTCTCTGCATCACCGCGCCTTTCAAGGCTTTTTGTAACCGCTTGCTCTGTTGAAAACATGCTTTTTCCCCCTCTCCCCTTGTGGGAGAGGGTAGGGTGAGGGGAAATTAAGGTTGCTGTGCGGCATTCACCCTCACCCCTGCCCCTCTCCCATCAAGGGAGAGGGGAGAGAACCGGATGTTTTCAACAGAGCAGTAACCGTTTAATGCCGTCTGGCAAGTGAAAGTTTCGGCGAAAATAACCCTACAGCGCCACTTTGCGCAGCGGGAGACCCACCGCGCAAAACTTATCCGAATCCGCTTAGTCGGTTTTCCGTCGCTTCGTCGGCCGTTTCGACCTCGCCCCGCGCCCGGGCCGCTTGCGTTTTCGGCCCCGAAGCGCGCGCGCCCCTTGCTTGCCGAAGAGCGCTTGGCGCCGCAACAGATGGTGATAGTGCTGGGCGAACCGGTGGGCCTCGTCGCGCACCGCCTGGAGGATCTTGAGCGCGGGGTTGGTTCGAGGGAGGCGCAGCGGCTGGCGTTCGGCTTTCCCGAGGACGAACACCTCCTCCTCGCGCTTGGCCAGGGATACCAGCAGGGGCCGCTTCGCGCCCGTTCGGCGAATGGCGTCGTCGGCGGCATGCAACTGCCCCAGCCCCCCGTCCACGAGCACGACGTCCGGCAGGACCGAGAGTTCCTCCACGAGGCGGCTGAAGCGCCGGAACACCACCTCGCCGGTCATCGCGCAATCGTCCTGCCCCGCAACCGTCCGGATGCGGAATCGCCGATAGCCCGCCTTGAACGGCCGGCCGTCGATGAACGGGACGACGGCGCCGACGGCTTCGCGCTCGCCCAGGTTGGCGATGTCCACGCCCTCGATGCTGCGGAGCGGGGCGGCGGACCCGAGGAGGCGCCCGAGTTCCGCCATGCCTTCCGCCGGGTCGAACGTCGGCGCGAAGACCTCCGGCTGGAGGTGCTCGTCGACCCGTCCGCGTTCGGCCAGCGCCTCGATGGCGCGAAGTTGGTCGCGGGCGGCGGCCGCCTCCTCGAACCGCAGGCGCTTGGCCAGGTCCTTCATCTCGCGCGCGAGGCTGCGCACCACCCGGGTCCGCTTACCCTCGAGGAATTGCCTCAGACGCTGGAGGTTCCGCCGGTACGCGTCCCGGTCGATGTGGCCCGCGCACGGGGCCGTGCACCGCTTGATGGAATACAGGATGCACGGGCGGTTGAACCGAAGGCTCGGGTCGTCCGCGCGAATCTCCATGCCGCAGGTGCGGAACCGGAAGATGCGCTGGAGTTCGCCTATCGCCGCCCGCAGCCCTGCGGCGCTCGTGAACGGGCCGTAGAGTTTGGTCCCCTTCGCTCGCGGCGAGCGCGTGAAGGTCACGCCCGGAAATTCCTCGCGCACCGTAATCTCCAGGTATGGAAACGTCTTGTCGTCCGTCAGGCGGGTGTTGTAGCGCGGGTGGATGTCCTTGATGAGCCGTGCTTCCTGGAGGAGCGCGTCAATCTCGCTCTCGGCCGCAAGGACTTCGATGTCGGCCACCTCGGCGACCATCTGCTCTTTCTTGGCGCCGAGGTCCGCCGACGGTTGAAAGTATTGGAGGACCCGGCTGCGGAGGTCGGCGGCTTTGCCGACGTAGAGGACCCGCCCCCGGTCGTCCTTCATCAGGTACACCCCGGGCGCCTTGGGGAACGTGCGAATCTTTTCCAGCAGCGCCTCGCGGTCCATCTCGCTTTCTCCGGGGCCGGCCGCCCACCTAAGCATAGGGCGCCGGCGGGCGGAGTTCAACATTCGGGTGTTCGCGATGCTGAGGGTCGCCAAGAGGCTGTTGCAAAACTTTTGCGGGTGGCGGGTCTCCGCACCCGCCACCCCTGGCAGGCTTCGGCGCGGCGGGTGCAGAGACCCGCCGCGCCCCCGCTGACGACGGTTTTGCAACAGCCCCCAAAGAAAACGGGCCGGAGGTGGAAACCTCCGGCCCGTTGAGGCGGTCAGAGTTGCTTGGCTAGGCCTTGCTCTTCCGCCGGCGCAGGAGCGCGCCCAGGCCGCCCAGGGCCAGCAGCGACAGCGTCGCCGGCTCGGGCGTGATGATGCTGCCCGAGGAGGCGAGGTCGCCCGCACTGGCAGCGGCGATGGCACCCAAGGGATTGGCGCCGACGCTGCCAAGCAGCGCCGGATCCAGCCCCAGGGTGTTGACGTACTGCTGGATCACGAAATCCCAGTACTCGCCGGGCTCGAAGATCTGGTCCCCCGTTTGGCTCTCGTTGACCAGCGGCGTGTTTAGCCCGACCTTGTCGATCTTGAATGCCAACCCGGGGTATGTCGGACCGGTGCTCAGGTCGCCGACCCTCTCGTCGTAGTTGGTGAAAGTCGTCTCTAAGGTGCCGTTGTTTTTCACATCTCCGACATAGTACAGGTTTTTGAAGTAGCGACCCGTAAGGTTCTGGATTCGGACCTGCACCGCACCGCCGCCTAGGTACTCGCTGGGGCAGGGGATGTGCCCTCCCCAGGTGACTAGCGCCGACGAGATGAGCTGCGTTGGCGTGTCCCACGGGTTGGTGCTCAGTTCTTCGACCCAACCGCCGATTGACCAGTCATCCTGAATGGGGTCTGTGCCAGTAGCTACTTGTGCTGGGTCGGCCTGAACCGGCAGTGTCAACAAGCCGACGATGCCGAGAAGCATGATAAACGTTTTCTTCTTCATTCGTACATCTCCTAACTAGCGCAAATCGCGGCTGGTGGCAGAAATCCCCCCCTTCTTATAGAAAAGAGCGTTCTTCGGCACCCCCGTCCGAAAAGCGCTTCTGAGTCCTCTGCCGGGCGCACGTGGAGCGCAGGTCCTGATGGGCGTGCCCCCTTGAACCACCGTGATTCGCCGAGATGGGGACATCTTACCACTCCCCCCCGCGCGGCCATGTCGCGCGGTTCCGCAGAAACATCAAAAGCACAGGACCGGAGGAGTTCACTCCCCCGGTCCCTTAGTTGTTCGCGATTGGTCCGGAAATCTTACGTTGGTTCTTTTCAACTCTCGCTTGCTAAAGTATAACACGGATTGCCGGAAAGTCAAGAGAAAAATCTCATTTATCTTTATATGCTTTAAAAGAAGCCCAAAAAAGTCTCTTGCACCACGGCTCGGAAGAGGCGCAAGTTCTTTCCGAAAAGGGACTTCGGGGATTTTGCGGGGGGGGGTTGCGGTGTGGACGGGTTTGACTGCCCCGCGGGGCCTCCGGCTCTTAGATCCGGATGCCCCAATAGATGCCGACGTAGAGGCTGAGGATGGCGATGGCGATGCCGCCCATCACGTCGAAGAAGCGTCGCCCGAATTCGAAGCGGGCCCAGGTGAAATAGACGACCAGCGCCGCCAGCGTCGTCAGGCCGAGCGCCCAGTCGCCCACCTCGCGCGGCTGGCGCCACACGTCGCTGGCAAATGTCGGCGAGAGCGCCAGGGCGGCCGCAAATCCTGTGCCGAGGAGGGCCAGAATGACCGAGCAGGCCCGCGCGGGCCCGGCCAATTGGAAGATCTCTCCTCGGATCGCCCGCAGCCGATTGCCCACTCCAAGCCAGGCGAGCGCGCTGAACGTCACCACGGCCGCGTTCATGTTGATGCGGTGCGGATCCCATACCGTCGGATGGACTTTGTTGTGCCAGACGGCGAGGATCGCGAGCGTCACCATGACGACCGCCGGGTACAACATCTCTCCGCGAAGCCACACGAACGACCACGCCAGGAACACGGCGGCCATGATCCCCAGCATGATAAGCGAGGCCGTCAGATGGAGGCGGAAGTTGGTCAGGATGGCGCCGATAAAGCAGGAGATCACAGCCAGCGTGAAAATGGTGGTGGAGGCGCGCCGCTCCTCGCGATAGAGGTGCGACACGCGCGCGAGGAGTGCCATAAACTTCGCCTCGTACAGGTACACGACAAGGTGCGCCGCGCCGTAGCCTCCCACCGCGTAGATCAAGTAGGCGTACAGATCCTCCGCGTTGGTGAAGAGACCGAGGTAGACGGTGGCCGCGATGCCGAAGCAGTAGAAGAGGAATGTCCGTGCCGTGTGGCGGACGAGCCACATCGAGAGCAGGAACGCCAACAGAACCGCCAGCCAACCGACGAGTCCCCACAGGGGCCCCAGGACGATGGCGGTCGGGCTCTCGCCGGCAATGAGATACTCCGCGTAGGCGCGGACCTGCTGGACGCTGAGGTATCCGGCCAGGACGAGGGTGATCGCCAGGCCGAAGACGGTGAACGGTTGGCTCTGGCGGCGAGCGGTGCGGTCGGAAGTGAGGTGGCGGAGGCTTTCGCGCAACGCGAGAGCCACGGCGAGCCAGCCGACCGCCGTCGCCGCCGCCATCTGGATGAACCGCTGGTGCCGCTCCGCCAGGGGCAGGGCGGTTTCATGGTACCCGAGGGCCGCCACGCCCGCCGTCGCCAGACCTGCGACAAGGTAGTTCACCCAGGCGGGAGCCCGGTGGGCGTGGGCGAGCGCCAGAACCGCGCCGGCAATGAGCAGGGCGGCGCCGATGTATTTCGGTTTGGTTTCGAGCGGCTCCAGGAGGACGCCGGCCGCCACGATTGTCAGGGCGGCAAAATAGAGCGCGCGGGCGAACCGCGCCGGGCCGGGCCGTTTGCGGCTCAGGACCAGCAGCCAGGCCAGAACGGCGGCTCCAAACGCCATGGCACACAGGACCGAGGGATACCGGCCCCAGTATCCGGGGATCCGGTCGCCGCCGAGAACCGCAAATGTGCCTATCGCCGCCAAGCCCGCTCCGACCGATGAAAAACCGAACAGGTCCGGCTGATTCAGACCCACGGAGGAAACCAGCAGAACCGCCCACCAGGCGCCGAGCGCCCACACCGTGTGCCAGGTCGCGCCCGACCACACCGCGACGAAGCCCGCCGACGTCGCCGCCAGGCTCGACACGACCAGCGGAACGATCAGCAGGCCCTGCCGGTACCATTTCACGTTGAATTCCCGGCGGCGTTTGAGACTGAGAATCGCGGCCGCCAGGACCATCGCCAGGGAGACGCCCGATGCGGCCGAGGTGGTCCAGACGACCATGTCGGTTTCCGTTCGCGAGGCGAAGTACTGCCTGGCTCCGAGCACGGCGGCGACGGCCACGGCCAGAATGGCCAGGTACACGAGCAACTCGGCGCGGAACCGCCAGACCGTGGTGATGACGATCGCCGCCAGCGACGTCTGAATCGGAAGGATCGCCGCCGGCTCGTAGGCCGCCCGCAGAAACGCCGCCCCCATCAGCGTGGCGGCGGCCAGCAAGGCGCTCGAACGGCGCCACTGGCGTTCGCCCGGCTCGAAGGTGATGAGGGCGGCGGCGTAAAGCACGACGCCGGCGCCGGCCAGCACCGCCGTCGCCAGCGTGCTTGCCGCCAGATAGCGGCCAAACGTGAGTTGGCCTGCCTGGAACCAGTAGGCGAGACAGACGGCGGTCCAGGCGCCGGTGATGGCGGCCAGGAACCGGAGCGGAAGCGCCAACCGACCGTGGGTCTGGGATTTCGCCAGAAACCAGAGTAGAAGGCCTGCCGCCATCCCTCCCGCCGCACCAACAGCCGGCGCGGCAGAGACCAGCAGGCTCGCAAGAGGAATGGGCATCAGGGTGATTCCCCGGGGTCCGCCAAACGTCCCGCCGGCATGATAGAACCGTGGCAGGGAGGCTGTCTAGCGAAAACGTCGCCGCAGGAAAAGGGGACGGGAGTATTTTGCCGGAACGGCCCTTCGGGTGCTTCGCACAAAATACTCCCGTCCCCTTTTCCCGCGGTCGGCTTACAAGGTGAGCCGCGACCGTAAGGTCGCGGCGACGTTCCCCGCCGTGGCACGTGCCACGGTAGGGAACCCATTCGACTGCGCTCAGGGTAAACCGTGCCCGGCGGCTCCCGCCGCCGGCTCGAAAGGCGCATACTCCCGCCGCCGGCTCGGGGCGAACGCGCCCATGGCGTAAAATCCTGGAAAACCCAAGGGGCGCATCGAGGAAAAATAGAGTTGCATTGTGTCTGGGGGTTTCTATAATGTGCCAAGTGAGGCCCAAGACGGTTGGCGCCGGCAGGGCCAGGCCCGGAGGTGGCGTGCCCTGTAGTAGAGGGAACCACTCACTACAGGGCGTGCCGGCCGCGCCGTCCGAGGGAGGTACGGGTTATTCCGGCTTCGCGTGCGACGTGGAGTATCGCGTTGGGTGTGTTCGGTGTCGGCCTCGCGTGTTTGGGCGTGGGCCTGACGGCGTCTTCGGATTCCGGGTCGGCGGCTCGCGCGCAGCCGGCCACGGCTCGCCGCGGCGAGCCAGGGACGACGTGGGCGGCCGCGCTCGCGCCGGCGGCGGGCCTGAATGTGATTGTTTCCGCCACGCCGATGGGCGATTCGAGCGTGGTGATTTGTGTGGTGGATACGGCGAAGGAGCGTCTGGCCGTCTATGTGGCCGATGCGCGGCGCAGTCGGCTGAAACTGTTGGCCGTCCGCGATATTTCCGCCGACTGGGCTTTGACGGATTACAACAACGATCCGCCGCTCCCGAAGGACGTGCGGGCGCGCATCGAATCGTTGACGGAGAAGGGAAGCGGACCGTCGGCTCCGGAGGAAACTCCGGCACCGGAGCCGGTGCCTTGACCGTATAAGAATACGGGGAAGGCCTTGCGGCCGCACCGGGTTGGAGGAGGAACACTTTGGAATTCGCCACATTCGAAGAAGCCAAGACGCGCCTCGGCAAGACGGACGAGCAATTGCAGAAAATGATCAAGAGCGGGCAGATCCGCGCGTTCCGCGACGGCGCCGTGTGGAAGTTCCGCAAGGCCGACATCGATGCGATGGCGTCTGCGGCGGCGCCCGCCTCGGCGGTCTCGCCCGCCTCGACGGCCGGCGAGGCCGACGGGCCGGGCGAGGCCGACGGGCCCGCGCCGCAGGCAGCCGGCGCCGGGCCGGCCGGTGACGAGACGGAAGAGGACGCCGGCGACACCCTCATGAGCATCGACGCCGACATCCTTTTCGCCGAGGAAGAGGAAGTCCCCGCCGACAGTGCCGCAGAGACGTGGATTGCGGCCGACACGGAAGGCGTGTTTCCGAGCGAGGCGGCACCCGGCGAAGAGAAACCTCTGGGTGTGGAGGAAGCCATGACCGCCCCCGAGGCCGAGCCGGCGCCGCTCGCGCTGAGCCCGGAAACCGACGAATCCAGCCTCCAGGAAGTCCTGAGCGAGGAGGAAATGGCCGAGGAGGTTGAAGGAGACGTCTTTGCCGAGGAGCCCGTCATCGCGGTGGATACGGAGAGCGGCGTGGCGTCGGTGGTGCCGTCCTCGGCGACTCGGTCGGGCATGGCCGCCAGCCGGACGCGCATCATCACCCTGGTCGAGGGGCCGGCCCACCACGCTCCCTTCACCGTGATGCTTGGGATGACAACCGTGGCGCTGGGGTTCACGGTGTTCGTTCTGGCCGCCCTGCTGGCGGGCGCGAAACCAGGCCTGGTGATGGAAATCGGAGAGAGTACGGCCGGCGCGGTCATTCTGGCGGCAGGCATCTTTGTCACGGGCGTCGTGACGGTGATCGGGCTGGTTCTGGAGAAACAGCGGAAGGCCCGCGAAGCGATGAGCGGGCAATAGCGATTCGACACGGGACATGGCGGCACGCCCTGTAGTGAGAGGTCGTCTCTACTACAAGGCACGCTTGGGCGCGCGTGACCAGGAATCTGATCGCGAGCGTACGCAAGTCCGGACGGAACGGCTGAAGATAGGAAAGGAGATTACGATGCGACGGGTTTCGGTGGTTGTGGGATTGGTGCTGGTCGGTGTGCTGGCGATTGCCAGTACCGGGTGTGTGTCTCAGAGAGATTACGACTCCCTCCTCCTGAAGAACCGCGAGCAGGACAAACTGCTCCAGGACAAGGATATGGACATCGCGCGCCTCCAGGAGCGCGTCGAGGCCATGCAGGCCCGCTCGGGCGACGCCCAGGTCCTCCTCGACGGAAAAGACAAGGCCCTCGCCGAAGCCGCGCGAGAACGCGACGAGGTCCGCAAGGCCTTCAACGAACTGTTGGAGGCGTACAGGAGACTCGCGGCCGGCGGGGGAGGACAGCCGCTTCCTCCCGAGGTTGACATTGCCCTGAAACAGTTGATGGCCGAGTATCCTGACCTCTTGCAGTATGACTCCGCCACCGGCCGGCTGCGCTTCGCGTCGGACATCACCTTCGATTCCGGCTCGAACGTCGTGAAGCCTGAGGCACGGACGGCCCTGACGAAGTTGGCGGCCATCCTTTCCTCGGACGTGGCCAAGAAAATCCACGCGACCATCATCGGCCACACCGACACGGACCCCGTCAAGAAGCCGACAACGATTGCCCTGCTTAAGGAACTCGGAAAGACCACGAACAACATGGGCTTGAGCATCGCCCGGGCCGAGTCGGTGGCCGAAATCCTCAAGGCGGGCAAAGTCGAGGCGGCCCGAATCATCACCCAAGGCATGGGCGAAACCCAGCCTATACCGGGCGCCGGCAAGGACAAGAACCGCCGCGTCGAAATCTTCCTCGCCATGGGCGCCTGACGCGCCGCTTGCGGCTTAGCGTCCGTCACGTTTCGCCGCGCGCCGTTTGAGCCCGCCGCGGAAGCGGCGGGTCACGTTCCCCGCCCCGGCACGTGCCAAGGTAGGGAACGTGCCCGCGACCTTCTGGTCGCGGCTCGAACGACATCGCGCCTCTCGAGCGGCCCGCTCACCGAAGAGCGGGCCGCTTTCGTGGCGGGAGTTTACGCCCCTTCGATCCCGGCGCGCCGGGACTCAGGGCAGGCTTTCGAGCCGGCGGCGGGCTTGTCCGCCGAAGCCTTGGCGAAGGCGGGAGCCGCCGGTCACGTTCCATACCGTGGCACGTGCCAAGGTACGCCAGCATCGCCGCGTCCTCCCGGCCGCGGCTCACCTTGTGAGCCGACCGCGGCCTCTCGACCATGCTCGGGCCGCCCTGAGCATGGTCGAAGGGCGGAAGCGGTCGGGCATGCACGATCCATCGTGGCACGTGCCACGGCGGATGGGGATGCCCCGCCGCTGCCTCGGCCTTTTCATCGCGACGGAAGAAGCGCCGGCAGCAATTTTTCGAGGACCCCTCGCCCCTGGAACGGCTCAGCCGTCGCCCACAGGATCGGCACCTCTTCGCCAGAGAGTTCGGTCACGAGAAGCGGAGGTGAATCGTCGCCCTCCGCCAGGCAGCCGAGCCCCTCGGCCGTCGTGCGGAAGTTCACGGCCAACCGTTCGTAGCCGATGGAGTCCGTGAGCAACTCCCCGTATCCATGGGCCGACGGCAACGTCTCCTCAAGCCATCGCAACGTCTCGGCCGTCACCAGGCCGCCCCCGTCGCCCTTGAGGTTACACGTCAAGCGCGCGAGGCCGTCGCCCACCTCCGCGTAATCGGCGTCGACCTGAACCTTTCCCGTGATGGGGCCGCCGGGAACGTTTCGCGTCCAATCCGCCAGTTCGAGGTCGCGGCCGCGCACGGCAACGACGGCCTTGTCGGCCTCGCCCTCCGGCCAGTGCCAGCGGACGCTCACGTCGAACGTCCCCGCGGTCCGGCTTGCCTCTTCCTTCGGTTCGCCCAGAAGTTTCCGGATCTCAGCGGCCGGCACATCTTTGGCGTCCACTTTCAGGCCGCCGAACACCCCCCGGTCCGACGCCGGATCGAGAAGCACGGCCACGGTCCACTTCGGCGCGAGAAGCGAATCCGTGGTCGACCGGACAGCGTCCGCGGTGAGCGGCGGGAAGATTGTCACGCGGAAGATTCTGGTGTCGCTCAGGGCGACGGCGGCAACCTCGCCCGAAAGTCGCGCCAAGCCCAGGTCCAGATCCGCGTCGAGGCGTTCGACGACGAGCGACACGAGCGGCGACGCCTGCGCAGCCCCGGCGCGCCGGGGCGGAGTCTCCGCCTGAACCAGGCGCTGGTTGAGGGCGGCCAGCGTGGCCGCCGGATCGGGGCCGGCGAGGGTTACGGAGCCCCGCGCCGCCCGGACGTGCCACCCGAACTCGTTCGCTTCGGCCTGGAGATCCTCCAGAACGATGGCAAGGGTTCCGGGGCCGGATCGCCAGAGGAGTTCAACGTGGCTGGCGACGGCCGTTTTCAATCCCGTCGGCTGAGCCCCGCGGACGTGTGCCTTGCAGCGCAGGCGCGAGGCAAGTTCGCGTTCCAACTCCGCATTCATGCCGCCGCTGCCGAGCCACGCGCCGTAGAGCGCGAGAAGCGCCAGCGGCCCGAGCACGAGCAGAAAGAGCAGGACGAACACGATTCGCCGGACGCGCTTCTTTCGTAGGGCCATCTTCGCTCGTGGGTGGGTTAGAGTTCTTGTGCCGCCCGCCGCCACGCCTCGTAGGAAGCCTTCATTTCGCGCAAAGAGTCGCCGCCGAACTTCTCGACGAGTGCCGCCGCCAGTTCCGTCGCCACCACCGCCTCGACGATCACGCTGGCCGCCGGAACGGCACACACGTCGCTGCGTTCGTAAGCGGCCGGCTCGGGCGCTTTCGTCTTCAGGTTCACGGAGGCGAGCGGCTTCTTAAGGGTCGCGATCGGTTTCATCGCGGCCCGCAGGACGAGCGGCTGGCCCGTCGTCATGCCGCCCTCCAACCCGCCGGCGCCGTTCGTCGGCCGGACAAAACCCAGCCCCGGCCCATCGCGCTGCGAAGCGTCGAAAGTGATCGGATCGTGCACTTGGCTTCCAGGACGTTCGCCCGCCGCGAAACCCAGGCCGATCTCGACGCCCTTGATCGCCTGGATGCTCATCACGGCCCGCGCGATCCTCCCGTCCAGTTTCCGCGTCCATTGGACGTGGCTCCCCAGCCCGGGCATGAGGCCTGTGGCGACGCACTCGATGATGCCGCCGAGCGTGTCGCCCGCGGCGCGGGCCTCGTCGATAGCGGCCTTCATCCGGGCGTCCGCCTTCGGGTCCGGCGAGTATAAGTCGCTCTTGTCGCGGCACTTACGGCACTCGTCCAGGCGGTCCGGCGCCTTGGCCGCGGCCGGCCCGATGCGGACCACGTAGGCGAGAACCCCGATGCCGAACTCCGCCAGCAGGCCCTTCGCGAGGGCCCCGGCGGCGACGCGGCCGGCGGTCTCCCGCGCGCTGGCGCGCTCCAGAATGTTTCGCATGTCGGGTTCGAGATACTTCAGCGCCCCGGCCAGGTCCGCGTGTCCGGGCCGCGGGCGCACCAGTTCCGGTGCATCTTCCAGGCGCGCGTCGCGGTTGCGGATCACCAGGATGATGGGGCTGCCGAGCGTCCGCCCTTGCCGCACCCCCGCCAGAATCTCGACGCGGTCCTTTTCGATTTTCTGTCGCTCGCTCCGCCCGTAACCTCCCTGCCGGCGCGCCAGGTCCTCGTCGATGCGCGCGACGTCCACCGCGACACCTGCCGGAAACCCTTCGACCAGCGCGACGATCGCCGGCCCATGGGATTCACCTGCCGTTCGCACCACCAGTTCGCTCAAGAGGGCTCTCCTTGCCCGAGGCTACTTCTACAGTGCCATTTGACCCTTTTGCGCGGTGGGTCTCCGTACCCACCGCGCAGAAAATAGAGTTCTTGGCCCATGGCGCGGCGGGTACGGAGACCCGCCGCGCCAAGTGGCGGAGCAATGCTACTCGAACCGTTTCCCCGTCAGCCGCTCGTACGCCTCGACGTACCGCGCGCGGGTGTTCGAGACGATGTCGTCCGGCAGTTCGGGTCCGGGCGGCGCCTTGTTCCAATCCAGCGTGTCGAGCCAGTTGCGCAGGTACTGCTTGTCGAAACTGGGCTGGTCGTGGCCCGGCTCGTAGGGGTCGGCCGGCCAGAATCGCGACGAGTCCGGCGTCAGCACCTCATCCACCAGGATGATTTGGCCGTCGGCTTCGCCCCATTCGAACTTCGTGTCCGCGATGAGGATGCCTCGCTCGCGGGCGTAGTCGGCGGCCTTCCGGTAAACCGCGAGGCTCCGGTCCCGCAGGGTCGTCGCCGCCTTCTTGCCGACGATTTCCGCCGCCTGTTCGAACGAAATGTTCTCGTCGTGTCCGCTCTCGGCCTTGGTGGCCGGGGTGAAGATCGGCTCCGGCAGGGGGTCGCACTGCGCGAGGCCCTTCGGCA
>Ga0315294_10006835_pt1 | contig 12511 bp, 8 predicted proteins | sample YL17G13_40_MG_FD_203626 | JGI IMG/M metagenome (GOLD analysis project Ga0315294, IMG submission 203626) | Sediment microbial communities from Yellowstone Lake, YNP, Wyoming, USA - YL17G13_40 | ecosystem: Environmental > Aquatic > Freshwater > Lake > Sediment | place: USA: Wyoming | collected...
TATTCGGCGCGCTGCTGGATCATGGCCGAGATCTCGGGGTTCCTGAGCAGTACGGCGTCGAACGTCTTCCGGGACAGGAAGTAGAGCTCGCCGTCCTCGTCCCCGATGGCCGTCGCACTGCGCGGCGCGTTGTTGAGCAGGGCCATCTCCCCGAAGAAGGACCGGGGCCCCATGGTGTTGATCCGGGTCTTGAAGAGCAGTTTGGTCTTGAAGAAGCCGACCTTGCCCGAGGCGACGATGTAGAACCGGTCGCCGATATCGCCCTGCCGGATGATGACCTCGCCCCGCCGGAACGCGGTCTTTTCCATCCCGTTCAGCAGTATGTCCAGCTCGGCCATCTTCAGGCTCTGGAGGAAGGACACCTTCCCCAGGATGTTCCGTAAATCCATGAGCTCGGCCGTCGTCAAGTCCATCTTTCCCGGCATTCTACCAAGCTAGCGTCTCTTCCGGAAGAACCTGCGCAGGAGCCCGCCGCAGGCCGCCGGCCCGACGGGCCCCGTGACCTCGACCCGGTGATTCAGCTTCGGGTGCCGGAGCAGGTCCGTGACCGAGCCCGCGGCGCCGGCTTTGGGGTCGCGAGCCCCGTAGACGACCCCGGCGAGACGGGCCAGCACGATCGCGCCAGCGCACATGGGGCAGGGCTCGAGGGTCGTGTAGAGGACGCATCCCCCGAGCCGCTCGTTGCGCAGCCGCGCCGCCGCCCGCCGGATCGCGAGCAGTTCGGCGTGAGCCGTGGGGTCCCGGTGCCGCCTGATCGCGTTGCGGCTGCGCGCGATCACTCGGCCATCGAGGACGACGACCGCGCCGACCGGGACCTCGCCGGCTTTTCCGGCGGCGCGGGCTTCCCGCAGGGCCGCCCGCATGAATTCAGCGTGAGACATTGAAGCGTCCCCGGAGGTAGAGGTCGTCGGCGACCTGGTAGAGGGCGATTGCGTCGAGCTCGAGCTCGACCTCTTCCGGGCCCGGCTTCGCGAGCCGGGCGAGCTCGCGCGTTCCGGGGTCGTAGCGGTAGTAGCTCGCGGTCCGGTTCAACCCCAGCACGACCATGCTCCGGCCGCGCAGGAGCCCGCTGTACCGGTTGTGGTTGATCGGGGCCCGGCCTGGCCCGGCGGGCTGGCGGAGCAGGTCGCGGCCCAGGAAGACGCTCTCGTAGGGACGGCCGATCAGCCCCAGCGCGGTGGGGGCCACGTCGAGCGAGGAGCCCAGCGTCGAGATCCGCCGGGGCGCGCGCACGGCGGCGGGGCCCAGCACGAGGAGCGGGATCTCGTAGGTCCGGATCGGGATCTCGAGGCTCCCGTAGACGCGGGCCCCGTGGTCCGCGATGACCATGAAGACCGTGTCCCGCCAGAACGGCTCCTGCTTCGCCTTCGCGAAGAACTCGCCGAGCGCCCAGTCCGTGTACTTGACGGCGTTCACCCGGTTCCGGTCCTCGGGCCGCTCGGGAATCCGGCCCGGCGGGTACGTGAAGGGCTTGTGGTTCGACACGGTCAGGATCGTGGCGAAGAACGGCCGGCCGGCGCGATGGAAGGCCGCGAGCTCCTCGAGACTCCGGTTCAGGACGTCCTCGTCCGACACGCCCCAGACCGTTACATGGGCGGGACGGACGTAGTCCTTCTGTTCTATGAACCGGTCGAACCCGTTGGGGACGAGGAATGGCTCCATGCTGTCGAACGATCCGGCCCCGTTGTAGAGGAACAGGGTGGAGTAGCCGTCCTCCCGGAGCGTCCGCGCGATCGTGGCGGCGGGGCCGGCCGCATGCCGGCGGTAGATCGATTCGCCCGGAAGCGGCGGGAAGGACGACAGCGCGCCTTCGAGCCCGCGCTGGGTCCGGTCGCCGCAGGCGTAGATGCGGGTGAAGAGGAGCCCCTCGCGCGCCAGCGCGTCCAGGCGCGGCGTGAGCTCCGGGCCGGGCCGGCCGAAGGCGCCCCAGAACTCGTTCCCCAGGCTCTCGACCATGACGATCACGAGGTTGAGCCTGGGCCGGTCCGGATCGCCGGCTATGAGCCGCTCCACCGAGTCGGCGGATCCCGCGAACCTTGACCCCGGGGCGGCCAGGAGCGCCCGGGCCCGCGCGTACGCTTCCCCGCGCGGCAGCGTGCGATAGAAGGCGGCGTAGTCCAGGTCGCGATGGATCGCCGCCTGGATGAATCCCGCGAACCCGTTGCCCGCGAGCTCGCGCTCCACGCGATCGAACGAAACTAAAGTCGTCCGCCACGACACGGTTCCGGCCAGAAGGGCCCACGCGAGGAGGCCGAGCACGAGGTCCTGTCGTCGGTCCCGAAGCGGGACCGACGCGCGCCAGGCCCGGTAGAACGGGCGGCGGAGAACGAGGGCCAGTCCGGCGACCACGGCGAGGCAGGCCGCGACGACGGGAACCACGGGGTAGTCCTGCCAGATGTTCGTCAGCACCTCCTTCGGATACAGGAGGTAGTCCACGGCGAGGACGTTGAACCGCGACTCGAACTCGTCGAAGAAGTAGTACTCGGCGGCCAGCCCGAAGATCGTTCCGCCGAGCACGGCCGCGATCCCGGCGAGCGCGAGCCTTCGATGCCATTGGGCGCGGAGCCAGGCCGATGGGATCAGGCTCAGCCAGACCAGGAAGGGCAGAACGGCCCACGCGCACGCGGCCAGGTCACACCTGAGTCCTGCGACAACGACCGCGGGCGGCCACTCCCACGGCCGCAGAGTGCGAAACGCGGCGAGCAGGACGAGGCGCTGGGCCGTGCACAGGGCGAGCAGGCCGCCGGCCAGCACGAGTACCGGGCGGACCGGGGGACTGGGGATGCGAAGGCGCTGCACGGGAATCTAGGCCCGCGCCCTGAGGGAGTCGAACCCCCGACCTTCTGGTTCGTAGCCAGACGCTCTATCCAGCTGAGCTAAGGGCGCGTATATGAGCATTCTACCAAGGGATCCTCAGTCGTGGTGCGGAGTTTCCGCGTCCGCGGAAACTCCGAGACGACCGTCCTCGGTCGTCAATCTTCGACCGCCGGAAGCTTCCTCTCCCAGACCGCGTGACCGCTCTGGAGCTTGTTGGGCAGGTCCGCGAACCCGAGCTTGTCGAGAAAGGCGGCGGCGTCCTTGTGGCGCGGGTGCAGGCGGACCCGGATGAAGTTGATGCCCTGCGGCCGCGCCCAGTCGTAGAGGCCGGTGAAGAACTCGCGGCCGTACCCCTTGCGCTGGTGCTCCTCCGCGATCATGAGCAGGCCGACGAAGATCACGGTCTCGGCGGGAAAGCCGAGCACGAACTGGCCGGCGCCGATGAACCCGGACTGGCCCTTGAGCGCGAGCCCGAAGGGGAACAGCGCCGCGCGCTCCACGCCGGGCGGGGGATCGCCCGCGACCAGGCCGGCGAGCAGTTCCGCCACGAAATCCGGGTCGGGCGGCGCCCCGAACTCGGCCTCGACGAACTTCGCGGATCCCAGCACGGCCTTGCCGGCCTCCGCGGCGTTGTCCGGGGACAGGAAGACGATCTCGAGCCGATCGGTGGAGAAGACCGCGACAGCTTCGGCGATTGCCATGGGCCTAGGGCTGCTCCGCCTCGCCCTTGCCTGCGCGCTCGATGACGACGTACATGGAGGATCCGCGGCGCTCGATGAGCACGAGGACGCTGTCCTTGTTTCCGATCCGCCGGCCGATCTCCTCGAATTCCTTGAGGTTGTGCGCTCCCTGCTGTTCGATCTCGCGAATGATGTCGCCGCGCTGGATCCCGGAAAGCTGGGCGCGCGAATCGCCCGCCACCGCGGTCACCACCACGCCCTCGGTGTTGCGCGTATTGAGCTGGCGGGCGAGTTCCTCGGTCAGGTCCTGGACGGTCATGCCGAGCCATGACCGTTCCTCGCCCGGCGTCTTCTGGGATCCCTTCGGCGCCTCCTCCGCGGTCTCGCGCTGGAGTTCCCGGAGGATCACGTTGAGCTTGACCCGGGTGTTGCGGCGGAAGACCTCGAGAAGCATCCGGTCCCCGACCTGGTGCTGGAGCACCGCGCCCCGCAGGTCCTCCTGTTCCTTCAGGGGCTTGCCGTCGACGCTCAGGATGATGTCGCCGGCCCTCAGTCCCGCCCGGTCGGCGGCGGTGCCCTTGAGCACCTGAGACACTTCCATCCCCGTCCCGGCCGGAAGATTGAGCTTCTTTGCCACGTCGGGGGAGACAGGCCGGTAGGCGACCCCGAGCTGGGGCCGCACGATCTTCCTGCCCGCGATGAGGCTTTCCATCACGTTCTTGGCGATGTTCACCGGGATGGCGAACCCGATGCCCACCGACCCGCCGGAGGGGGAATAGATCATGGTATTGATGCCGATCACCTCGCCCCGGATGTTGATCAGCGGGCCGCCCGAGTTCCCCCGGTTGATCGAGGCGTCCGTCTGGATGAACCCGGTGAACCGCGCGGTCCGCCCGCCGCTGGACTCGTCCAGGCGCCGCGCCTTCGCGCTGATCACGCCCACGGTGACCGTGTTGTCGAGCCCGAAGGGATTGCCGATCGCGATGGCCCACTGGCCCGCCCGGATGCGGTCCGAGTCGCCGAGCGGCGCCGCCGTGAGCGCCCGGTCCGCCCTGATCCTGAGGACGCAGATGTCCGTGTCCTCGTCCATTCCAATAATCGCGGCCTTGTACTCGCCCTTGTCCAGCATCTTGACCTGGACGGTCTTGGCGCGCCCGACGACGTGGGCGTTCGTGAGGATGTACCCGTCGCGCGAGACGATGACGCCCGAACCCGCGCTGACGACGGGTTCCTGCATTTCGCGCTGGGGCGGCATGCCGAAGAACTGGCCGAAGAGGTCATCGAGCCCCTCGTCGCCCCACGGGGAGAACCGGTGCGTCACGGTGTAGGAGGACACGATCGAGACGACGGCGGGGCCGACGCGGTCGGAGATTTCCGTGAACGCGCCCTCGAGGCGGACCACTTCGTCGGATGGGGGAGGAGCCCCGACGAGTTGGAGCGGCGGCCGGTCGGAAGCGGGCCGGTCGGCCGCCGGCCGTCCGGCCGCGGGTGCGGCATCCGAACCGACCTTGGCGGGAGCCGCGGACGCGGCCAGGGCGAGACCGAGCGCGAGGGCGAACGTCCGGCGGCTGGTCGATCCGGTCATGGGCTTGGTTCCTCCACGGCGCCTAAAAGACCCCTTCGACCCTCATGCTAACATACGCGAAACCGTGAGCTCAATGGATTTTGCCCTCCAGCAGTTGATCAACGGCCTGACCCAGGGGATGGTCTACGCCCTGATCGCCCTCGGTTACACGATGGTCTACGGCATCATCGAGCTGATCAACTTCGCCCACGGCGAGGTCTTCATGGTCGGGGCGTTCGCGGGCCTCCTGGCCGCCGGGGTCATGGCGGCGTCGGGGGCCGCCGGGGCCGCGGCGGGCCTGCCCGGCATCCTCAGGTTCGGCGCGGCGCTCCTGGCCGCGATGGCGGCGTGCGGCGTCCTCGGTCTCGCGCTCGAGCGGGTGGCCTACCGCCCCTTAAGGCGGGCACCGCGTCTCGCTCCCCTGATAACGGCGATCGGTGCCTCGTATTTCCTGCAGAACGCGGTCATGCTGGCGCTGGGTTCCGAGCAGCATCCGTATCCTCCCCTCGTCGCCGACACTGCCTACGTGATCGGGGGAGCGCGGATCTCGCTGATCCAGGTGCTCATCGTCGTGATCGCGAGCGGCCTGATGGCGGGCCTCACGTTCTTCATCGGGTGTACGCGCCCGGGACGCGCGATGCGCGCGTGCGCGCAGGACCGCGAAGCCGCGTGGCTCATGGGGGTCAACGTCGACCGGATCATCGCCATGACCTTCGTGGCCGGGTCCGTGCTGGCCGGCGCCGGGGGAGTGCTCTACGGCCTGCGGTACGGGACGGTCGACTTCTTCATGGGGTACATCGTCGGGATCAAGGCGTTCACCGCCGCCGTGCTCGGGGGGATCGGCAACGTGCCCGGCGCCATGCTGGGCGGCCTCCTGCTGGGCGTGATCGAGGCGCTCGGGGCGGGCTGGGGCGCTTCGGAATGGAAGGACGTGATCGCCTTCGGGGTCCTCGTGGCCGTGCTCCTCGTGCGGCCCGCCGGGCTGCTCGGGCGGCGGGAGGCGGAGAAGGTATGAACCTTCCCCGGAGGGGCACGCTCGCCGCCGCAGCCGTCCTCCTCCTGGCCGCGATCCCATGGCTGGTTCCGAACGAAGCGATCCTCGACGTCCTGACCGTCGCCGGGCTCTACGTCACGCTCGCACTCTCGCTCAACATCATCGTCGGCTACGCGGGGCTGCTGAACCTCGGCCACGCCGCCTTCTACGCCGTGGGCGCCTACACGTACGCGCTCCTCGCGTCGCCCCAGCACGGCATCCACCTGTCGCCCTGGCTCCTTTTCCCGCTGTCCGGGCTGACGGCGGGGGTGGCGGGCTTCTGCCTGGGGCTTCCCGTCCTCCGGCTGGGCGGCGACTACCTCGCGATCGTGACCCTGGGATTCGGCGAGATCCTCCGGATCACGCTGAACAACCTGGGAAAGCTCACGAACGGCCCGAACGGCGTCGCGAACGTGGATCACCCGAGCCTGTTCGGCCGGGATTTCAGCGTGGACGTGGCGCCGTATTTCTGGCTCGTCTGGACGCTGGCCGTGATCGTGATCATCGCGATGCGCCGGCTCGAGGACTCGCGGATCGGCCGGGCCTGGAAGGCGATCCGCGAGGACGAGCTGGCGGCCGCGGCCCAGGGGATCCCGGTGACGCTCCTCAAACTGCAGGCCTTCGCGCTCGGCGCCGGGATAGCGGGAGTCTGCGGGGCGTGCTACGCGGCGAAACAGGGACACGTGGCCCCCGAGTCGTTCACGTTCATGGAGTCGGTGACCATGCTCGCCATGGTCGTGCTCGGGGGGCTCGGGACCGTGGCGGGGCCCGTGCTGGGCGCGGTCACGCTCTCGGTCCTTCCGTATCTCCTGCTCGGGTTCGAGACCTGGCGGATGCTCGTGTTCGGCGCCGCGCTGGTGGCCATGATGCTGTGGCGTCCGCAGGGCTTGCTCGGTCGCCGGGGTGGATTGGCCGCCTGACCGCGTAAGATAGACGTCTATGGGCAGGAATGCTCTGATCGCAAAGAGGTTTGGCCGGTACGTCCTGGGCAACTACCACCGGACCCCGCTCGCGTTCGTCAGGGGCCGGGGATCGTGGCTGTGGGACGCCGAGGGCCGGCGGTTCCTCGACTTCTTCCCCGGTTTCGGCGCGGGAGCGATGGGGCACTGCCATCCCGCGGTCGTGCGGGCGATCCGGGCGCAGGCGGGCCGGCTCATCATGGTGCCGAACAACGTCATGCACCCGGGGCAGGCCGAGCTGGCGGGCCGACTGCTGAAGGTAGCCGGGTTCCGGGGCCGGGCGTTCTTCTGCAACTCGGGCGCGGAGGCGAACGAGGCCGCGATCAAGCTCGCCCGGCGGTACTGGCAGGTGGCGCAGGGGAAGATGAAGACCCGGATCATCTCGGTCCGGAACTCGTTCCACGGGCGGACGCTCGGCGCGCTCGCGGCCACGGGGCAGACCGTCTACCACCGGGGATTCCGGCCCATGCCGGCCGGGTTCGTGCACGTCCCGCTCAACGACCTTCGGGCCGCCGCACGGGCGGTCGACGCCCGGACCGCGGCGTTCCTGATCGAGCCGATCCTGGGCGAGGGCGGGATCCAGATGCCGACGCCCGCGTACCTGAGAGGACTGCGGGTGCTCACCCGGAAGCGGGGCGCGTTGCTCATCTTCGACGAGGTCCAGACCGGCTGCGGGCGGACGGGCGACTACTTCGCGTTCCGGGGTGCGGGCGTGGTCCCCGACGCGGTCACGCTCGCGAAGCCGCTGGCCGGGGGACTGCCGATGGGGGCCCTCTTGGTGCAAGAGAGATACGCCGGCGGCCTGCCCCCGGGGTCGCACGCGTCCACGTTCGGCGGCTCGCCGCTCGTCTGCGCGGCCGGGATCGCGGCCATCAAGGTGGCGGCGGCGCCGGCCACGCTGGCCCGGGTCAGGCGGATGGGCCGGCTCCTGCGGGCCGGACTCGAGCGGCTCCGGGCCCGGCATCCCGCCCGGATTGCCGGGATCCGGGGCCGGGGTCTCATGCTGGGCACCCAGCTCACGGGACCGGGCGCCGGTCTCGTCGCGCGGTGCCGCGAGCTCGGGCTCCTTGTGAACTGCGCCCACGGGACCGTGATCCGGACCATGCCCGCGATCACGGTCAAGGCGGGCGAGATCCGGCTCGCGTGCTCGATCCTGGACAGGGCCCTTGCGGAGACTCCCGCGGGCTGAAAAGCCTCCCGGTGAGCCCGTCCCCGGCCGCTCGCCGCCGTCTGCTCCTGGTCTGGACCCTCCTGGTGCTCGCGGGATTCCTGACCAGGGGCTGGCCCGGTTGGAGCGGGGCCGCGGCGTCCTGGATCGCGGACCTGGGAAGGGGCGATAGCGTCCGGCCGGAGGCGGCCCTCCGGGCGGTGCCCGGCCACCTCGGGTCGCTGGCCGGCCTCGCGGCGCTCGCCCTGGGCTGGCTGGCGGCGGGACTGCCGGTCGCGCGCTGGCTCGTGCCGGGCGCGCAGGCCGGAGACCGGCTCGTGCTCGCGCTCGCGATCGGGGCGGGGACCTTTGGGGTGATCGTCCAGGGCGCCGGGCTCGCGGGGCTCCTGTTCGTCCCGATCATCCTCGGCTCTGGTGCGGCGCTGGCCGGGGCCGGGCTCCTGGCGGCGAGCCGGAACCGCATCTGGAGTCGGGTCCGGTCGGGAGCGCGCGAGGCCGCGCTCCCGGCCGCGGTCTGCGGATTCGTGGTGGCGGCGGGCTGGCTCGTTTCCCGCCTCCCCGACGTCTACGAGGACACCGCGGTCCAGCACTTCGCGATTCCCGCCCAGTGCCTGGCCGTGCACCGGTTCTTTGCCGAGCCGGCAAACACGCTCTGGCACCTCTCCCTCGGCGGCGAGATGGTCTACCTCCCGCTCCTCGCGCTCGGCGGGATCACGGCGGCCAAGCTCGCGAACGTGATGACCGCGGCGGTGCTCCTCCTGGTCACCCGCCGGCTGGCCGCGGCGCTGGGGGCGGACGCCGCCGGCGCCTGGTGGGCCGCCGCGGTGCTGGGCTCGATCGCGTTCATCCCGGGATCCTGCTGGGCGGGCAAGAACGATCTCGTGGCGGTCCTCTTCTTTGCGGCGGCGGCGTGGTGCGTCATCCTGGCGCGGCGGCGGGGGCACGCGTGGTGGATGGCCGGCGGATGGTGCCTGGGGCTGGCGATGGGCGTGAAGTACACGGTGGCCTACGTGATCCCGGGCCTCGCCGCGGCCGCTTGGTGGCCCGGGGGGTGGCGCCGCAGGGCCTCCCGCGGCGAGCTGGCAACGGCCGCGGCCGCGGCTGCCGCGCCGGCGGGAGGCTGGTTCGTCCGGAACTGGCTCACCGTCGGGAATCCGTTCCATCCCATTCTCTCGGGGCTGTTCCCGGAGCCGTTCTGGAACCCCTTCTACGCGAAGGCGGTCGCCGGGGCCCGGTTCGCCTTCTCCACCGCCGAGGTGAAATCGGGCTGGTATCCGGTCTTCGCGCCGTGGGACGTCGCCCTTGACCCGTCCTTCGGGTCCCCCCTGCTCGGGGTCGTGCTCCCCGCCGCGCTGTTCCTGGGGCCCGTCCCGGCCGCGGCCCGCGCGCTCCTCGGGGCCGCCTACGCGTGCTGGGTGTTCAGCGAGCGGTTCGGCCGCTACCTCGCCCCGCTCCTGCCGGTCGTCGCCGCAGCCGGCGTTCCCGCGACGATTCGTCTTGCCGCCGGCAGCGGAGCCGCAGCCGGCGTTCCGGCGGCGCTCTCGCTCCTTGCCGACGGCGGCGCGGCCCGTCTCCGCGTGGTCGCCGCGTGCCTCGTGGTCGGGCTCACGGCCGCGCGGACGGGGGAGCTCCTCGCCCCGTCCGGCTGGCGCGCGGCTTTGGGCCAGACGACCGCGGCGACCTACCTGCGCGAGCGTTACACCACGCTGGAAGACGCGCGCACGTGGGCGGCGGCCCGGACGACGCTCCGGGACCGGCTCCTGCTGACCGGGGAGGAGAGAGCCCTCGGGTTCGCGGGCCGTGTCGTGACCTCGGGCGGCGTCGCCGAGCCCATGTTCCGGCTCACGAGCGAGTCCGCCTCGGCGGCCGGTCTGCGGAAAAGGCTCCGCGAGCTGGGCATCCGGTTCGTGCTGTATAACCACGTGCAGGCGGCGTTCCGGAGCGTGGCCTGGGTCAGGTCTCCCGAATGGTCGCGCCGCCAGCTCATCGTCTATCGCGAGTTCATGCGCCGGTATGCTCGGCCGGCCTACTTCCAGCCGAAGGTCGACTTCGCCAACGGCGGGTTCGCGGGGTGGATCCTCGAGCGGGAGCCGGCGGCCCCGGGATTTCCCGTCGGAGCCCTGCCGCAGGCGGAAGGCCGGTATCGCCGGACCCTCGATGCGATTGCCGCGGGTCGGGCGGCCGAGGCGCTGGCGCAGGCGATCCACGCCGGCATCCCGGGCGGGGGAGTGTCGAGCGAGGACGAGATCCTGGGCTACTGCGAGCTGGCCGTCGGCCGGACGGACCAGGCCAGGCGGCTGTTCCGGGAAGGCATCGATTCCGGGTTCGCCCTCCGCGGGAGCTTGAGCGGCTTCGCAAGTTGCCTGGCGGCGGCCGGCGACCTGGACGGCGCGATCCGGTGGAAGGCGCGGGAGTGGTCGTACCTCGAGCTGGGGGAGACGCTGGACCAGCTGGCGCGCCTCTTTGCCGTGCGGGCCCGCGAGCGGGACCTGCCGGAAGGCCGGTTGGCGGCCGCCGTCCGGGACCTGGACCGGGCGGCCTGCCTTGTGCCCGGCGACTGGCGCTCGCTGGCCCTGGCGGCGGTGGTCCTGGACCGGCTCGGGCGGCGTTCGGAGGCCGTCTGGTACGCGCGGCGCGCCCTGTCCGCCGGGTCCCGCGAACCCGCGCTCGCGGGGTTCGCGGAACGGCTCGGCGTGCAGTGATGCCGGCGGGTCGCACCGCGCTGTTCGGCCTCTGGGCCGCGTTGGCGTGCGCGGGGTTCATGGCTCATGCGGCGCGGGGGTGGCGGGATGCCGGGATCTCGCTCCTGGCGGTGCTCGGGGGCATGCCGCCGCTCGATGCGGCCGGGGCGGCGCGCGCGCTGGCCGGTCATCTCCTCGGGCTCTGGCAGCCGCTCGTGCTCCTGGCCGCGCTCTGGACCGCCGGCCGGCCGCTCGCGCGGTGGCTCGGGCCGCGGCCGGACGGGGGAAGCGGCGGGAGACTGGTCCTGGGATTCGGGGTCGTGGGGCTGGTCGTCCTCGGCGCGGGGCTGGCGGGCCTCCTGGCGCGGCCGCTCGTGGTCGCCCCGGCGGCGGCCCTCGCCGCGGCGGGAGTGTGGTGCGCGCTCCGCCGGCGGGCCTGGAGGGCGGTGTGGCCGGCGGACGCCGCGAGCCTGCTTCCCGCCTGCCTGTGCGCGGCCGCCGTCGGGGCCGCCTGGATCCTCGCGCGGCTTCCGGACTTCTACGAGGACGCCGCCACGTACCACTTCGCGGCACCGGAGCAGTTCCTGGCCCTCCACCGGATCCACGCGGAGCCGGCGCACCTCCCGTGGCACTTCTCGCTGGGCGGGGAGATGGTGGTCCTTCCGCTCTGGGCGCTCGGCGGCATCCTGGCGGCCAAGCTCGTGAGCGTGGCGGCCGCCGCGGCCGTCGTGCTGGTGACGCGCGACCTCGGCGACGCGCTCGGGGGACGGGCGGCGGGCGTCGGATGGTGGGCCGCGGCCGCGGCCGCGAGCGCGGCGTGCGTGCCGCTCGGCGGGTGGGCGGGGAAGAACGACGTCCTCGCCGCCGCGTGCTTCGCGGCCGCGTGCCGCGGCCTGGTGGCCGGTCCGCGCGGGCTGGCGTTCTCGGCCTGGTGCCTGGGCCAGGCGATCGGGGTCAAGTATACGACGGCGTATTTCGTGCCCGGACTCGGCCTCGCGGCGTGGTGGGCGGGATCCCTCCGTCTCCGCGCCCGCCCGCTTCTCGGAATCGTGGTGCTCGCCGCGCTCCCGGCGGCGGGCTGGATGATCCGGAACTGGCTGTGCCTGGGCAACCCGTTCCACCCCGTGTTCTCCGGGATCTTCCCCGAGCTTGCCTGGAGCCCCTTCTACGAGCGCGCGCTCCGGAGTTCGGTCGTTTCCTTCTCGCCCGCCGAGGCCGGGTCTCCCGCCGACTGGCTGGGCGCCCCCTGGCGCGCGCTCGCCGATCCCCAGCTCGGCTCCCCGTTGCTGCTGGCCCTGCTTCCGGTCGCGCTCGCGGGGTCTTCCGGTCCGGCAACCGCGGCGAGGTCGCTGTCGGCCCTGAGGATCGTCCTCGTCGGGGCGTACCTGGCCTGGGTGCCGTCGGTCCGGGTGGTCCGGTTCCTCGTGCCGCTCTTCCCCCCGCTGGCGGCGGCGGGGACGGCCGCCGCCGCGCCGGTCGCGCGCCCCTGGCTCAAGGGCGCGGCGGCCGCGGCCGCGCTGTGGGTCATGGCGGGAGCCATGATCCCGGCCACGGTCCCATCCGGCTGGCTGTACCTGCTGGGCCAGGTTTCGCGGGACCGGTTTCTGGC